>TARA_R110002167_G_scaffold341947_1_pt1 | contig 166345 bp, 124 predicted proteins | sample TARA_R110002167 | Tara Oceans TARA_R110002167 (sample SAMEA4398238) | marine metagenome | biome: Polar Biome; feature: [MES] marine water layer (ENVO:01000295) within the mesopelagic zone...; material: water (ENVO:00002006), including particulate matter (ENVO:01000060) such... | reverse complement strand
TTTTGTCAGCATTGTTGCAAAAAAAAGCAACAATACCGCCAAAATCAAGACGTGGGTATTCCTATTTTCCGAGGGCGGACACCCACAGCTACAATAATGTCACTCCTCCTGAGTTTGGATTCTTTAGGTAAATACAAGGATGTATTTTTTTTGACTTATTTGACCACCCATAAGGGGACTCCATAATTGGTATTGAAAAGCTCCTCGGTAACACTACCGATGGCAAAAGGGGAGAAGGTATTGCCGCCTTTGTCTGCAACCACTAATAGGTCAGCATTTGATTTTTTAATATTAGCAATGATTTTTTGAGCCGTACCGGATTCCCTACCATGGAAAATTAGCGGTTCCATAGGTTCAGGATAAGCCATTTTTCTTATGTACTTTTCTATTTTTTCTTTGATGTGTTTTTCTACCTTTGGAGCCATAAATTCCGCAGAGACATAAGGGGAGAACTGCAAGGGTACGCTGTAAACATGTACTAGTTTGAGAGATGTTTTGCTTTTTTGAAACAATGCCTCTATCACCTGAAAGGTTTTGCGTGATTCGGGAGAGAAATCTGTTCCGGCCCAAATGGTTTCAATTTGAGGTTTTGCAAGGCGAGGAACTGCAAGAACATCACATCTTAGTAGTTTCAGCAGTTTACCGCTCACTAATCCGGTACCTTTTTCATGTTTTTTGTTGCCAACAATGACAAGTTGAATTCCAAATTTATCTACAATATATTTGATTAAAGATTCGCTGTAAGGATCCTCTGAAATTAATACTTCGGAAGGAATGTCTGCTTTAAAGTGTTCTTGAACTTTTTCATTCAGTTCATCACCGATTACCTCATCAAGATTTACTTCCTTCAATTGTTCTTCAAAAAGTTCTGAAATGGCATATTTTTTAATATTATGAACAAAATACACTTTTTCAGCCTTTAATTTTTCAGCAAGAAAAGAGCTGTATTGGATCAATACCTCATCTAAGTCTGAGAGGTCTAGAGCTACGAGAATATTCTTATAATCCTTTTTCATAACCTATTCTTTATTGGTTGGGTTTGGTTTTTTCCGAATTGCGCTTTTTAATGATGTCTGCCAATCTTTCTTCGTAGCTTTCCCATTCCTTTTGGGCTTTCCGTTCTTCAGACTGTTGGTTTTCATCTTTTAGGGCTGTATAAAGTGAGTAACACATAAATAGGAGAATAAAAGCAAATGGGAGGCCTGTTGCTATAGATGCTGTTTGTAAGGCTTGTAAGCCACCCCCGATCAGAAGAACAGCAGCTACAGCCCCTTCAGTAACTGCCCAGAAGATTCTTTGCCCCACAGGCGCATCAATTTTTCCTCCGGAAGTAAGGCTATCTACCACCAAAGATCCTGAATCTGAGGAAGTGATAAAAAAACCGGCAATAAGTACAACTCCAATCACATTGAGGATTACCGCGAAGGGGTAATTTTCCAAAAATACAAACAAAGCAGTGGCTACATTATCTTCCACTGCATTCAGAATGGTGGGATCTCCTGATAGTGCTTGTTGGATGGATGTGCTTCCAAATGCAGTGATCCAGAAAAAGGTAATGAGGGAGGGCACAAAGAGTACCCCCAAGATAAATTCTTTGACGGTGCGTCCCTTACTAATTCTGGCTATAAACATCCCTACAAATGGGGACCAGGCAATCCACCAGCCCCAGTAGAAGACGGTCCAGGCATTTTGCCAATCATTTCCGGTATAGCTTTCTGTCCAGGTGGCAATTTGTAGAAAGCTGTAAAGGTAATTTCCGGTGTTTTGAACAAATGACTGAAAAATAAATATGGTAGGGCCTAATATGACCACCAGTACCAAGAGGATTACTGCTATCCTCATGTTCCACTCGCTCAAAAACTTCACTCCCTTGTCTACTCCTAATACCACAGAAACTGTGGCGATAAGCGTGATACCGGCAATGAGAGAAATCTGGGTCACAAGTCCACTACTGATTCCAAAAACATGCGCCAATCCAGCGGCAATTTGTTGTACACCTAAACCCAACGAGGTGGCAAGCCCAAAGAGGGTTGCAAGAACTGCAAAGATGTCTATAAGGTCTCCCCATTTTCCGTAGATTTTGTTTCCCATTATAGGATAAAATACTGATCGGATTGTAAGGGGGAGCCCGTGAGAATAGGTGAAATAGGCAAGTGATAGTCCCACTAAAGCATATACTCCCCAGGCATGAAACCCCCAATGTAAAAATGTGAAATTCATGGATTCTTGGGCGGCATAAGGAGTTCCTCCTTCGGTGAGAGGTGGAGACATGAAATGAGTGACCGGCTCTGCAATACTCCAAAACAACAAGCCTATGCCCATTCCGGCACTGAAAAGCATGGCAAACCAAGAGAGGGTCTTGAATTCGGGTCTTGCCTCTTTGCCACCTATCCTTATTTCCCCATATTTACTAAAGGCAAGATATATTACGAAAATCAAAAATATATTAACACATAGGATAAAGAACCAGCCTACTGTGTTTGATATAAAGCTTTGGATTTCATTAAAATAATATTCCGCCTGCTCCTTAAAAACAAGCGTAAGTGTAATGCTGATAATAATGAAAATAGTAGAGGTAAAAAATACCGGTCCATTTACATCCAATCCCATGATGGATTTTCTTTCATCGCTTCTTAATATCTTCTTAGCCATACAGTATTTGTTTATTACTAGTAATGTATTCTGATTCTAAAAATAGTATCCAATATTTACGTTGAACCTGGCCTCCCAATCTGCTCCCGGCGTTCCGCTACTAAAATCGTCCATATAATTTCCTCCCAGCCAAGAATGATTCAAGCCGGCAGCATAATCAATATAGGCATAAATATTGCCCGCTGTAATTAATACTCCGGTCACATTCATTATTGAGTCATCAAAATCCTCCTTTTTCTTCTGCAAGTATCCGAAATCGTTGTATATTTTTAATGCGGATATTGGTTCCCATTCAACGGGTACTTTACGGGCAATAGTAAAGGTATAAATAGTAAAGTCTGCTGCCACCTTGTAAGCTGCTCCATAGGCAGCCATTGAGATTTCCTCCCGTGAAATACCCGGTGCATTTGCAGGGTTATTGGAAATGTTCATGGCTTCTGCTTTGATGTTCCAGTCGTTATAAGTGAGTTCATAGTGAATTGCCAGTCCATAATGATTGCCGGTTTCTTTGGTGTCTAAATTAAAAAGGCCTCCGTATTGACCTGAGGCACCAAGTCTATGTTTTAGCTGGCTGCCAATTTTGTAAATGAATTTACCATTCAGTTGATTTAACTCTTTGTTTCTCCCTGCCACATCATAAGCATACCTGCTGTGAGTGATTTCAGTGTCGTTTCCAAAGCGGGTTTCTTCGGCATTTTTGAAAAAGGCCAATTGGTATTCAATCTTATCTCCCAGGTGAAGGTATTTTATTCCCATATCATGGTCATCTTCCAGGCCTACATAATATGACAAGTTAAAAAACCAATTGTTAGAGTTGTATTGCTGGATTCCAAAAGGCACCTGGGTTAATCCCAGCTGTATTTCATTGGTTTTGTTGAATTTGTACCCAAACCACCCTTGCTTAAGCATTCCACCTCCAAAAGCCTTGCTATACAAACGGTACTCTGTATTCAGGTGAATGCCTTTATAGGCGGCTTTTGTGTTAATTCTAAATAAATCATATCCAAAATCCCCGCCTCTACTTTTTTGGGCAGGTTTCCAGGATGACAGGTTGTAATTAAATCGCAATGCACCGCCTATGGCTAATTCAGGAACTTCCTGTGCTTGGAGGGTATTTAAAGTTGCTTTTCCCATAAGAACAAAGGATAAAAGTATAAGGTATTTACATGCTTTTGGCATAGTGTTATTTATTACCCTTGGGTTTTAAATACTGGAAAGTTGGTTTCCTTTGAATGAATAAAAATTTTCACTTACATTATAAGTGTATGCTCATGTTGAGATAAACTAATGAAACCTACGTTCCGCCTAATGGCGGATAGGCATACGGATAATGGTATAGAATTTTGAAGCTGTTTAAATTTTAAAGACCCTTATCCGGTGCAATTATAGCGGGTCCTGAATCATTCTAAAATTCCATCATTGCATAGCCCACAATTACTTTGCCATTCAGGGGATTGCTTTTTTAAAATAATTTATTCTTCAGACGCTATTACTTTAATTGGTGGCTTAGATTAAGTTCCTATAGGGATGCACTTTTGGTAGTTGGCCGCTGATGGTTTTTATTGAATTTGTAGACCTAATCTTTAAGTGAATGGATTATAATTGGTTATCTTTAATTTTCAGTTGAATTAAATGCTATGAAAAGGAAAATTTTAACTTTAATCTTTTTTGCAATACTTGGGTGTAGCGAAGAACAAATGCCAGACAAGCCCAATGATTTACCAACCAATGCCATCCAAATTGGAGATCAGATATGGATGGAAAAAAATCTTGATGTAGATACATATAGGAACGGGGATGAAATTTTTCATGCAAAAAACCAAAACGATTGGATTACTGCCTACAATGCCAAAATCCCTGCATGGTCATATTATGAGGATTTAGAGGAAAATGGAAAAATTTACGGTAAAATGTATAACTATTATGCTATAACTGATCCTAGAGTTTTAGCTCCAAAGGATTGGCGAATACCTAAGATTGAAGATTGGAATAAACTATTTGAATATAATGGAGGGATTGATAATGCTGGGATAAAACTTAAAAGTGATTCCTTTTGGCTAAAAATACCAGGGACAAACGAAAGTGGTTTTAGCGCACTTCCAGGAGGTGAAAGATATTTAGGTGGTTACTCCGATGGTTTAGGTCAAATTGTTGCCTTTTGGACATCTAGCTTTGATTTTAGCGGACATATTATTTCAGTAGGGATAGTTGATGAAAATTCAAGAGTTTTTATTACATCCACCGACCCCAATATTATACAACCCGGCTCATATATGCCAGGAATATATATTCGGTGCATCAAAGAATAATTAATTTACTAAGTTGCTTGGTTAGATCCCTATGCACCTCACTGACTAACTAAGTAAACTGAGGTTTTTTAAGCTAATAATAGATGAAGTGGCAAGGGATACCCCCCCTTTCTTCTTGTTGACTGTCCCCTAGACTGTCCCCCAAAAAACAAAAACCCCAAATACTAATAGTAGATGGGGTTTTTTGTAGCCTCGGCAAGAATCGAACTTGCATCTAAAGTTTAGGAAACTTCTATTCTATCCATTGAACTACGAGGCTAAAGATTGATTAAGAAAGGGAGACCAATTGATTTGCAGGAATTTAACCCGCTTAGGGCCGGTCTTTGGGATCTTTTTCCCTTAAAAACACCGCAATTTAAACCATTATTTTTCTATTACGCAAATAAAAATTAGTCTTATTATTCTTTTTGATATTATTACCTTATCTTTGCAGTCCAAAAATTAACGATGGACGGGTTCCATCAATTAACTAAAAGTCAATATAATATGGCAGTAAAAATCAGATTAGCACGTAGAGGTCGTAAGAAAATGGCCATCTATGATGTAGTAATTGCTGATGCTAGGGCTCCACGTGATGGACGCTTTATCGAGAAAATCGGGTCTTACAACCCAAATACTGACCCTGCATCCATTAACATCAACAACGACCGAGCGTTGAAATGGTTGATGAATGGTGCGCAACCAACCGATACTGTGAAAGCAATGCTTTCTTATCGTGGAGTCATGTTAAAGAAACACCTTCAAGTTGGAGTTGTAAAAGGTGCAATTACGCAAGAGCAAGCGGATGAGAAATTCCAATCTTGGTTAGAAGGCAAAGAGAAAGCCATTTCTAGCAAAGTAGAGAAAATTCAAACAGCAAAAGAGAGCGTTAAAAAAGCAGCATTGGAAGCAGAAACTGCTAAAAACCAAGCTCGTCTTGACGCGATCAAAGAAAGAGAAGATGCAGCCAAAGCTGCTGCTGAGGCTGAAGCCAAAGCCGCTGAAGCTGCTGCTGCTCCTGCAGAAGAAGCGCCAGCTGAAGGAGAAGCTCCTGCAGCCGGAGAAGAAGCATCAGAGGACAAAGCATAAACTGATCGACAGCCATGAACAAAGACAATTGTTACCAATTGGGCCATATTGCCAAAGTTCATGGGCTACATGGAGAGGTTTTACTGGTGCTAGATGTTGATTATCCCGATGACTATGAAGGTTTAGGACATGTATTTGTGGAAAATGGTAACAGGTTGGTTCCTTATATTTTGGAGCACATGGTGCCACAGCCCAACAATAGGTTTTTAGCCAAGTTTGAGGAATTTGATCATGTAGACAAAGTTAAGCCCATGGTTGGTTCGGCTTTATACTTGCCGGTTACCGCGCTCCCGGAACTTGATGATGACCAGTATTATTTTCACGAATTGGTGGATTTTTTGGTTGTAGATGAAGAACTCGGGGAGTTAGGGAAAGTTAAGGTGATCTATGATATGGAAACCCAAGACTTGATTGGCATGGAATACAAAGACAGAGAAGTACTTATCCCTTTAAAGGATGAGATCATACAAAAAGTAGATAAGGCAGAGAAAAAAGTTTTCTGTCGTTTGCCTGAGGGCTTGGTTGACATTTATCTGGAAGATTGATAGCTGATGCATATTGATATCATAACCGTTTTACCCAACCTTCTTGAAGGGCCCTTTTCTCATTCAATTTTGAAGAGGGCTGAAGAAAAAGGTTTGGCAAAAGTGGAAGTTCATGATCTAAGAACCTATGGTATTGGTAAGCAAAAGACTGTAGATGGTTATGCCTTTGGTGGTGGTGCCGGAATGGTCATGATGATTGAGCCCATAGCCAATTGTATCAATTCCTTAAAAAAATTAAGGGATTATGATGAAATTATCTACATGACGCCTGATGGAGAAACGTTTAACCAAGGAATGGCCAACACCTTGTCATTGAAAAAAAACCTTATCATTCTTTGCGGCCATTATAAGGGCGTAGATGAAAGGGTAAGGGAACATTTCATTACCAAGGAAATCAGTATAGGTGATTTTGTGCTTTCGGGGGGAGAACTTCCTGCAGCCTTAATTGCTGATGCGATTATTAGGTTACTTCCAGGTGTTTTGAATGATGAAACTTCTGCTTTGACAGATTCTTTCCAGGATGGCCTTTTGGCACCTCCGGTTTTTACCAGACCTGCAGATTATGCAGGATGGAAAGTACCCGAGGTATTGCTTTCGGGACATGCTGCTAAGATAGAGTCATGGAGGTTTGAACAATCGGTACGTCGCACTCGCGAAAGGAGGCCTGATTTAATGCAGGGAGAATACTCCGAAGAGAATGACGATAATAATATAGAACGAAAAGATAATTAAGGATGCTTATAAAGTATCCAGGAAAGCGATAAGCAAAATAGTAAAGCAATGAGCGAACTACTTATTAAATTCGTAGAACAGGAGTACAAGGACGTAAGGTCCAAATTTCCGTCTTTTAAGGCAGGAGATACTATCAATGTTCACGTAAAAATTACTGAGGGTACTAAAGAAAGGGTACAGCAGTTTCAAGGAACCGTGATTCAAAGGAAAAATGTTAATACCAATGGTGAAACTTTTACCGTAAGGAAAATTTCTAATGGTATTGGTGTAGAAAGAATATTCCCAATCATCTCTCCAAGCATAGAAAAAATTGAGGTCTTGAGAGAAGGTAAAGTAAGAAGAGCTAGATTATTCTACTTGCGAGGAAGACATGGTAAGTCCGCAAGGATTAAAGAAAAAATCAGGGTAAAAAAATAATTACTTTGACTATTAAATTTTAAAAAGGGAACCGAAAGGTTCCCTTTTTTTATGATACTATATCATTTCAATTTTTTGATCTCACTCCATAGTAAATAAGCTTTTGTGTTGATCCATCCATGTAAAATTTTATACAAACAGGATAGAGCAGGATAGTCATTTGGTACATTTTAAGTTTATTTCATTACGATAAGTATTGTTAAAATTTTCAATAAAACCCAAATAATTATGAGCAAACGATATGATTGGATGCAATCCTATCTTCGAATCCTTATGGCTTTTCTGATGTTAATGTTTGTCACGACAGGTTATTCCCGTCAGGCAAGCCAGGTCTCAGGAAAAGTGGTAAGTGTAGATGATAATGAACCATTACCGGGCGTGTCTATTCTGGTGAAGGGGACCAGTCGGGGAACTGTCACAAATATGGAGGGAGAATTTTCTGTTCAGGCAGCCCCCGGTGATATGCTTACGGTAAGTTTTATAGGTTTCGAAACCCAAGAGGTGGCAATCTCCGGTGGTCGAACCAACTATGAAATCTCTATGGAATCTTCCATGGGAGACCTTGGAGAAGTAGTGGTGGTGGGGTATGGATCCCAAAGAAAAGCCGATATTACATCAGCAGTCTCTGTAATCAATATGGACAATATTGGAGAAGTGCCCACCACCAATGTCTCAAGGTTGTTGCAAGGCCAGGCAGCAGGGGTACAGGTAAGGCAGAATTCAGGAAGACCCGGGGAAGAAATGGAAGTGACCATTAGGGGGATAGGCTCATTAGGAGCCGGAAGTCAACCGCTATACGTGGTGGATGGATTTCCTGTAGGCACTTCATTGGGTCAAAGCCTCAATCCGTCAGACATAGAGAGTATGACAGTATTAAAAGATGCGGCATCCACTGCTATCTATGGCGCAAGAGGCTCCAATGGTGTAATATTGATCACCACAAAATCTGCCAAGGAAGGAACTGTAAATCTTGATTTTGTAGTCAATCAAGGCGTACAGAATATCCCTGATGGAAGAAGAACCAAAATGATGAATGGGGTTGAGTTTGCTCAATTTAAACATGATAGTTTCGTAGACAGAATCAGGTATTTCGAAAATAGAGAACCTGCCATCGAAGAAGTTCCTTTGGAATTTCGCTATCCGGAACAAACAACGGTATCCACAGATTGGTTTGATGAAATACTCAACCAAAATGCAAGGTTTCAGAATTACAATGTGACACTTTCCTCCGGTAAAGGGGGGATCCGTTCTCTGGTGTCCGTAGGCTACATCAATCAGGAAGGGGCAGTAATTGAAACCGGATTTGAACGATTCAATGTAAGAGCAAATATAGGAGGTAAAATCAACGATTTTATAACTATGGGCTGGAATATCGCTGCCTCTCGTTCCAATGAAGACTATGCCTCTACCAATGGTAGGAGTGCCTTGATCGGGCGAGCATTGTGGGCAGATCCCAGGTATCCTGTTTACAATGAAGACGGTAGCTTCAATGATTATATTGGCGGTACCAATGGCGTGTTTGGTACCGCCAATGTAGTACAGGAATTGCATGAAATGGAACGCACCCTTTCAGAAAACAACCTTTTAACCAATGGTTTCTTAGAATTTTCTTTTTTAAAAAATTTTAAATTTAGGACTTCGGTAAACGCCATCCTTGACAACACCGAACAAAAAGAATTCAGGCCTTCTACCTTGGCAGGAACAGGATTTAATCAGGCGCCCCCCAGAGAGGCTACTTTGTACCAAAGAAGAAATGAAACACTGAATATAGCGGCAGATCAATTGCTGTCTTACAGTAAAATTCTTGGAAACCATAGAGTGGATGGTTTGCTAGGTTTTTCAGTACAGGAAGAGACTTACAAGTACTTACAGGGGAATGGTAATGAATTTCCCAATGATCAGGTTACCTATTTAAGCGCAGCAATTAGGCAAACTTCCACCTCAGGAGAAGCGGATTGGAGTCTAATGGCTTATTTTACTAGGGCCAATTATAGCTATAATGACAAATACCTGCTCTCTGCTTCTTTTAGAAGGGAAGGAAGCTCTAGGTTTGGTGCCAATAATAAATGGGGGAATTTTCCTGCTTTTTCTGCAGGTTGGCGGATTTCTGAAGAATCATTTATGCCTGAGACCCGCTGGATAACCGACATGAAATTAAGGGCCAGCTTTGGAGTTACGGGTAACAATGCGATTGGTAACTATTCAAGTTTGTCCAATATGGCCATTTCAAATTATGTATTGGGGGGCAGCATTGCCAATGGTCAGATCCTTTCCAATTTTGCCAATGCCAATTTGGGTTGGGAACAATCCCAACAAACAGATATAGGTTTGGATTGGGCCATGTTTGACAATAGGCTTATTCTAACTGCAGAATATTACAATCGACTAACCAACAACATGCTTCTTTCCGTGGAAATGCCTGTGATTTCCGGATTTACCCAATCTTTAGACAATGTGGGGAAAGTTCAAAACAGAGGACTTGAGTTGGCTTTGGACTACAGAACCATGATCAATCAAGTAAACATTAGATCAAATGTGAATTTGACCATAAATAGAAATAAGGTTTTGGAAATTAGAGGTGAAAATGATGAAATCTGGGCAGGTGGGTTCTATAGTACATATAATGTAGCGCAAGTTGGAAGACCATTGGCCATGTTTCATGGCTTCAAAATGGTAGGCATTTTTAATACGGACGCTGAAATTGAAGCTTGGCCGGATCAAGATGGCGCTGTCCCCGGCACTTATAAGTATTTTGATGCCAATGGGGACGGGGTAATCTCCTATGACCAACAGGACATGATAGAGATAGGTAATCCACATCCGGATTATATTATAGGCTATACATTGGGAGGAGATTATAAGAATTTTGATTTTAACCTCATGTTTACCGGGGCATTCAATTACGATGTTTTTAGAAACATTGAGGCTACAACCATGAATATGGATGGGGTGTTCAACATCCTTCAATCCGGTGTTAATCGCTGGAGGTCTGCTGAAAATCCGGGAGATGGAAGAGGAGCGACTACCAATACTTGGAAATGGCAGCGTGAATCAAACTCCAGGTATGTGTATGATGCTAGCCATGTATGGTTGCGAAATATAACCTTGGGATATACCATACCTAAGAACCCTGTAGTTCCTCATGCTCGGGTGTTTTTCAGTGCTGAGAATCCATTTTTATTTACTTCGTTTCCCGGTACCAATCCGGAAGTCAATACCAGGGGAGGTATCAATATAGGGGTAGATGATGAAGCTTATCCAATGCCTAGAACTTTCACTTTAGGTGCAACAGTAAGATTCTAAATCATTAAATGACTTAAGACATGAAAAGATACATTAATACATTATTCATTGGCCTGGGTGTTTTATTAGCTAGCACATCCTGTGATGATGAATTTCTAAATAAAACCGATCCTACCGTATTGGTGTCGGATAATTTTTATCAGACAGAAACACAACTTATACAGGCTGTAAATGGTGTGTACGGTCAATTGCGGCCGTGGCATTTGAATCAATGGCAGTATACGGAGTTTATTTCCGACAATACCACCCTTCATTTTAATCCGGGAAATAGGGGGAATGGCCCAAGTCTGGAAGCCTTGGAGTTTTGGCAATACAATCCCGCAACTTCAAATATTACCAACTTATACAACAGTACCTACGGTATTATGGTCAATGTGAATACTAGCTTGAGCAAGCTGCCTGAATCCAATGCTTCGGATGCGATAAAAAATAGGTCTGAAGGGGAATTAAAAATGATTCGGGCATACCTTTATTTTCATTTGGTACAGCATTTTGGAGATGTGATCGTCATTACAGAGCCTGTGAGCTCCCCTGCTGAAGCCTTTGAATACAATAGGACTCCTGTGGAAGCTGTTTACCAGCAAATCCTTTCAGATTTGAATGATGCAGTAGCTTTGTTACCTCCAAGTTACGGTTCGGATGATATTGGCCGTGTAACCAAAGGAGCAGCTTTGAGTTTGCTGGGTAAGGTACACCTGACCAGAAAAAATTATGCAGAAGCCATTAATGCCTTGACTCAGGTTACCTCTTTAGGTTATGCCTTGCTTCAGGACTATGAGGCAATTTTCGATCCGCAAAACAAAAATCACCAAGAATCTATTTGGGATATTCAGTATCAAGGAGACAATCAATTTGGGGTAGGTAGCAATTTCATTTACACCTTTGCACCAAGGGAGTCAGTGGGTGCAGTCATCGATTTTCCCGGTCAAGATGGCGGAGGATGGAACACGCCTACCAATGAAATAATTGCCTTGTATGAGGAAGGAGATTTAAGAAAAGAGGTGTCTTTGAAAGAAGGCTATACCAGCCTTGATGGGAGTTATATAGCTGTGCCTTATATCAATAAGTTTCATCATCCACATTCCATCAGAGGGATTACCAATGACAATTGGCCTGTAATCAGGTATGCTGATGTTTTGTTAATGCTTGCAGAAGCTATTAATGAAGTGGAAGGCCCCACAGGAACAGCCTTAGGGTATTTGAATGAGATTCGAGACAGGGCCGGTTTGGAGCCTGTAAATGGTTTGGGTAAGGATGCGTTCAGAGAAGTGCTCCTCAATGAGCGAAGAATAGAGCTGGCCTTTGAGAACCATCGCTGGTTTGATTTAAAAAGAACAAAGACAGAAAGTGAGTTGGTAAATCTGCTCAATGCCTATGGCCTAAGAGAAAGAGCAAATCCTACCACCTCCAGAGAGGGAATTCCCTTTTCAAACAATGACTTTATTTTTGAGGCTCATGAGATTTTATTTCCAATTCCTCAGGATCAAATGAGAATAAATTCTTCATTGGTACAAAACCCCGGTTATTAATTTTCATCTTTTTTATGGGCTTCGGACGACTATTGGTTGCCGAAGCCCCAATTTTTTAAAAAGCCTGTTCAGAATATTTATTTATTCGCTTGGACTGATTGTTTGTCTTTAACTGTAAAATTTTTCTTTTTAAAGATAATCAAAATTAAATTTTTTTATTCACTTTCTTTTAGCCAAACTATGATATACCTATCTGAATTATAGGGGAAAAGGTTGGTTTGTTTTTTCAGCACAGTACAGGACAGTTTTGGAGAAAATAAGGGTTTTATTGTAATTAAATTCATCATTAAACTGATGAATGAGTCAATTATCCCACTCAATTTAACCTATTAATTATGAAAAAAAATTGTTACCAATTTTTGGATAGCAAGCAGTTATTTTACCTTTTAGCTGCTATGTTATTGAGTTTCGCTTCATATGCGCAAAGCACCATTTCTGGTGTGGTACGCTCAGAAGGCGATAACGAAACAATACCGGGAGTGTCGGTATTGGTAAAGGGAACAACCCGAGGAACTGTGACAGACCTAGATGGAAAGTTTCAGGTAGAAGCTGCTGCAGGCGAAGTCCTTTCAGTAAGTTATATCGGGTACGCGACCAAGGAAATCACTATTCAGGGTGGTCAAACGCAATATGACATTACACTAGCCTCATCCATGAGTGACTTGACAGAAGTTGTAGTGGTTGGATATGGTAGTCAGTTGAAAAAGGAGATTACCGGTTCAGTGCAAACCATAGACGGAGATGACTTGATGGATATTCCGGCTACTCAGATAGCTCAGAAGCTTCAAGGTCAACTTGCCGGTGTACAGATCAACCAGACCACCGGTAGACCGGGTCAGGGCATGAATGTCCGTATCAGAGGGCAACTGTCCGTTTCCGCAGGAAGTGATCCATTGTATGTAGTAGATGGGTTTCCTATAACAGGTGATATTTCTACGTTAAATCCGGATGAAATTCAGGATATTACCATATTGAAAGATGCTGCATCTACTTCTCTTTATGGTTCAAGGGCTGCAAATGGGGTGGTCTTGATCACTACCAAAAGAGGAAAAGAGGGGCAATCTTCCGTTTCTCTAAATGTGTACAGGGGGTTACAAAATGTTCCTCATTACAACCGCTTGGAGATGATGGATGCTGTTGAGTTTGCTCAGTTCAAGAAAGAGTATTACGAAGATGCAGGAAGACCTGTTCCTGAAATGTTTCAAAATCCCTCTGAATATGAAGGGAAAACCCAAGACTGGTACGATGCTTTGTTGCAGACCGCGCCCATTTCAAATTACAATTTAACCATCAATTCCAATACAGAAAAAATGAGAACATCTGTAGTGGCAGGTTATTTTGATCAGGAAGGTGTTGTGTTGAATACAGATTATGAACGATTTTCATTAAGGATCAATTCTGACTATAAAGCTTCTGAGAAAATTTCTATGGGATTCAATATTGCTCCGCAGTATGTACGGGACAATACCCCTAGAACAGATGGTTCAAGAGGTACAGGTATATTGTTCAATGCTTTACATGCTTGGCCAAATATGCCTATATATGATGATAATGGTGAATTGACGTATTATAATAGATTCCCAAGTGAGACGGGTAATATCTTTGCCTATCCAAATTATGTGCGTTCAGCCTTGGAAATTACCAATGAGACCAAGCAGACCAATTTACTTTCTAATGCCTATGTTCAATACGAACCAATTGAAGGCTTAGTAGTCAAATCTACTATAAATGCCGAAATTAGAAACAGTAAATTTTTCAATTTCACCCCTTCCACTGCCTCTGCAGGTATAAACATTGCACTTCCTGCAGTAGCATCATCCATTAGGGATCATTATGAAAATTTCAGCTGGTTGAATGAAAATACTGTAACCTATTCAAAATCGATCAACGATCACAATTTCCAGCTCTTGGGTGGGTTTACCAATCAGAAATTTAGAAGAGAGCGAACTAGAGTTGCTGCAGATACTTATGCAGATGACAGACTTCCTACCATTCAAGGTGCGATCAATATCAATAGAGGAGGTACCCTATCTGATGTTCAAGAATGGTCATTGACCTCTTTTCTTTCTAGGTTGACTTACAACTTTAAGGGCAAATACCTGATGACAGCAGCCATTCGAGCAGATGGTTCTTCCAGATTTGGTGCAGAAAATCGCTGGGGTGTATTCCCTTCAGTATCGGCCGGTTGGGTGTTGTCTGATGAAGGTTTCTTGAATACAAGTGATAAAGTCTCTTTTGCAAAGATTAGAGGTAGTTTTGGGGTAACAGGTAACAACAATATTGGTAACTATACCCAATACGCCTTGGTTAACAACACCGTAAATGCTGTATTTGACAATACAGTAGTGCCGGGAGCAGCAATTACATCATTGTCTAATCCATATTTAGGTTGGGAAACAACCAGGCAATTTGATATAGGGCTTGATTTGGGCTTGTTTGATGATCGGATTACTTTCATTTATGATTTTTACTCTAAAAACACCACCAACCTTTTATACAATGTGCAGATTCCTCAGGAAGCCGGTTTTGGCAGCTTCACAGATAATATTGGGGAGATCAAGTTCTGGGGACATGAATTTTCTATCTCTTCTAGGAATACAGAAGGAAGACTTGTTTGGACTACGAATGCCAACATCTCTTTCAATAGAAATAGAGTAGAAGCTTTGGCTGAAGGGATTGATAGGGTTTATGGATCATACCATATCACTCAGGTAGGACAGCCTTTCGGTCAGTTTTATGGTTTGAACAAGTTAGGAAATTATATGGACCAGGAAGATCTGGATAATTCACCACAAGTTCCGGGTAGATCCACTGTGGGATCCATTAAGCTTGAAGATGTTAACGGTGATGGTATCATCAGCATTGGTGGTGACAATGATGACAGGACAATCATAGGAAACCCATTCCCTGACTTCACTTATGGCATTACCAATAACTTTACTTATGGTAAGTGGGATTTAAGTATCATTGCTTCAGGGTCCTATGGAAATCAATTGTACATGAGACACCTGTATAGTACTGCCAATTTAGATGGGGTATTTAATATGGTGGCAAAGGCTACCGATCGCTTCCGTTCTCCGGAGGATCCTGGTGAAGGAATTTTCGGAACCACAGTGGGTGGTGGTAATGTGACAGGTATTGAAAGAGATTGGGCCAACAGTAATTTTGTTTGGGATGCTTCTTTCTTCTCTATCAAAAACATTACCCTTGGATATGATATTGGCAAAATTGCCAACGTTGTGAAAGCTGCCAGATTATATGCCTCCGTACAAAATGTCTATATTTTTACGCCATACTGGGGTGGTGGTAATCCTGAAGTTAGTCAAGATAATGGTAGTGGAGATGGTGGAAACCTTAGCCCTGGTGTAGATCTTACCGGTTACCCTGTTCCACGTACCTTCACCATTGGTGCAAACATCACATTCTAATCAGGCTTTTTATCTTAATTTGATTAAAAATGAAAAAAATAAATATATACATTGTGCTCTTGGGTATCATGTTGTCAAGTTGTGAAGAATTCTTGACCCTCGCTCCCGAAACTGCACTCAGTTCAGCTACCTTTTATAAGACAGAGGCGGATTTTGAACAAGCCGTTAATGCAACCTACGCGCCTCTTCGCAGTATTGCTGATGACCGTTCTTGGTTATTGTCCGAAATGCGTTCGGACAATACGATATATGCAAGGAATATTAATTTTGGTGCCACAGAGCAGCAAGAGGATATTTCTGACCACGCCTTGCCGGAAGCCCAAGGAATTACTTCTAATGGACATGTTCTCAATCAGTACCGACAGGACTATTTGATCATCGCAAGAGCCAATCAAATTCTTTCGGTTATTGATGAGGTAGAATTTGACCAGACAAGTAAGGATAACCTAAAAGGACAGGCCCTTTTCCTAAGAGGCTATGCCTATTATGAGTTAGCGAGGTATTTTGGTGGAGTGCCACTTCACCTGGACCCGGTCACTGCTCGTGAAGAAGCTGCATTGCCTGTTACGCCTGAAGCTGAAATATACAATCAGCTTATCAGTGATATTCAGGCATCTATTGCATTGCTTCCAACTCGCTCCAACCAAGGCGTGGGTAGAGCTTCAAAGGGAGCTGCACAGATGTTGTTAGCAGATGTGTACATTACCCAAAAGAAATGGGCGGAAGCAGAAACCCTATTGAATGCCATAGTTAGCAGTGGGGAGTATGAACTTATTGGAAATTATGAAGATGTGTTTTCCGAAAGTGTGGGCAATAAAAATAACATCGAGTCTCTGTTTGAAGTACAGTACCTTGAAGGTCCTGAAGGCTTGAATGGAAACTTTTTGTACAGCTTTATGCCGAGACCAATTTCACCGCAGGAGTTACAGCCTATTACCGGAACTTCAAATACCCAAGGGCTGGATGGAGAAGGAAACAATATTCCTACACCCGATATTATTGCTGCCTACGAAGATGGTGATTTAAGAAAAGATGCATCCATTGCTTACGTGGAGATTGCAGGAAGTGACAGAGAAGATAAGGTCTACCCTTACATTAAAAAATATGCTAAAGCCCATGATTTACATGGAAACCATGGCATGAGTTGGCCTATTTATCGCTATGCTGAAGTTTTACTTTTCTTGGCAGAAGCCTTGAATGAGCAGGGTAAAACTGCTGAAGCAGCGGCTTACCTTAATCAAATCAGAGATAGAGCTGGTTTGGCAGCTACTACCGCTTCAAGTCAGAGCGATATGAGAGAGGCGATTTTTAAGGAGAGAAGAGTAGAATTTGCATTTGAAAACAAGAGATGGTTTGATATCACCAGAGCCGACAGGGTTCAGGAGATCATAGGTGCTTTTGGTCAAAGAGCTGTAGCCAACCCATTGGATTATTATTATCCTGAAGGGCATACGTTTAGAGATCATGCATTTTCAAACATCACCAAATATTACGCATTGCCTGCAGCTGAAGCGGAGATAACCCCTCACTTCTAAGTAGGTTTGTACTTCAATTTAAACCTCAAAAAGGGTTTAAGGTACAACGGAAAGCGACAGAGCTTTCCGTTGTTTTTTGGGTTTTTATGACCAAAGGTTTTATTTCGACATTATTGGTTATCATAAGCTGCGAATTTGGGTTAATTTTAAAATTGGTTTCAAGCCTGTGGTAAACAATTGATTGTAGGAAGCTGAATTAACAACAAACTTATGTATAAAATTAAAATGATGAAGAGCTGGCTAATGGCCGGAATGATCCTATTAATCATGGGGTCATGCGGACAAAGCGATGGCGATCAAAAGGAGGTACATCCTAAAGTAGCCAAATTAAAATTGCCGACAGGTTTTGAAGCAGAACATCTATACAGTCCCGGAGAAAATGATCAGGGCTCTTGGGTAGGGATGACTTTCGATGACAAAAATAGACTTTTAACTGTCGATCAATATGGAGCAATTTATCGCTTGGAAGTTCCGCCAATCGGTTCAGATTCTTTGACACCGACAGTGAATAAATTGATCATAGGGGATAAAGGAGACGACAAAATTGGAATGGGATATGCCCAAGCCTTGCTGTATGCTTTCAATAGCCTGTATGTGATGGTTAATCACCGTGCCAATGATGATTTTGACAAAAGCACAGGTCTCTATAGACTTCAAGATACCAATGGTGACGATCAATTTGATAAAATAACCACCTTAAAAGAATTTACCGGAAGTCCCGGAGAACACGGCCCACACAGTATGGTAGTTTCTCCTGATGGTCAGTCCATTTATATTGTTGTTGGTAACCATATTGACGTTCCGGAAATGGATCATTACAGGATTCCTCGTGTATGGGAAAATGACAACCTGATCCCTGAAATAAAAGATCCCAGAGGCCATGCCAATAGTAGAGGTGCTCCGGGTGGATGGGTAGCCAAAATTGACCCTGAAGGTAAAGAATGGGAGTTGGTAAGTGTGGGGTATAGAAATCCTTTCGATGTAGCTTTCAATGAAGTAGGTGATTTGTTTACTTATGATTCTGATATGGAGTGGGACTTTGGCATGCCTTGGTACCGCCCTACGCGTATCAACCATGTAACGAGTGGAAGTGAATATGGATGGAGAACAGGAAATATGAAATGGTCTCCGGACTATACCGACAACCTTCCAGCAGTATTGAATATTGGACAGGGATCGCCAACCAATGTTTTTTATGGCAGCAAAGCTAAATTTCCTGAAGAATACCGCAATGCATTGTATGCATTCGATTGGAGTTTTGGGATCATGTATAAAATTAACCTTACTCCTAGTGGAGGATCCTATGCGGCTACAGGTGAAGAATTTATTTCCGGCTCCCCACTTCCATTGACGGATGGTGTCATTGGACCTGATGGAGCTTTGTATTTTATGACCGGTGGTAGACGCCTTGAGTCCGACTTATACAGGGTTCATTACACAGGAGACTTGAGTGGTGACAGTAAAGGTGGCCTTACAGAAGCAGATCTTCCTGAAGAGCACAAAATCCGTAGAAGCCTAGAAGCCTATCATTCCGGTCCCAAATCCGGTGCGATTGATTTTGCCTGGCCTTACTTAAGTCATAGTGATCGCTTTGTGCAATATGCAGCAAGGATTGCGGTAGAACATCAGCCGCTGTCTGAATGGGAAGCCAAAGCTCTCAACGAAACCGATACCAGAGCCTTGACCCAGGCCATTATCGCCTTGGCAAGACATGGTAAATCTTCTCAGAGAGACCAGATGGTTCAAGCTTTGATGAAGGCGGATTATGCATCTCTTGATGAAGGAGACAAAATGAATTTGGCCAGAGCTTTTGAAGTGGTAATTGCCCGACATGGCAACCCTTCTGGAGCGGTTAGAAATCAATTGATAGCCTATTTAGATGACCATTTTCCTGCCGAGACCAATGAAGTTAACAGGGTTATGGGAAAAGTTTTGGTCAAATTGGAAGCCCCATCTGCTGTGCCAAAGTTATTGGGCATGTTGGATGAAGCCAAGGATGATCCTAACTTTCAAAAGACCCTTACAGCTTCTTCTGATTTAATCATGAGAAATCCGCAATATGGATTGGATATTGCCAATATGCTTGCCAATGTTCCACCGGCACAACAGACTTATCTGGCTACCGTACTTGGGGGCGCAAAAGCAGGTTGGGACGAATCTTCTTACGAAAAATATTTTAATTGGACCAATAACGCATTTCAATACAAAGGTGGAAGAAGTTATGTGGGCTTTATAGACAGGGCCAGAAAGATGGCGCTAAGTACAGTTCCAAAATCGAAATATGATCACTATGATGAAATGTCCGGTGGGAAAAGGCTTTCGGGTTCAGGGAATGAAATTGTAGAATCGACTATTCAGCCTGAAGGTCCTGGAAAAAGGTGGACAGTAGAACAAGCGGCACCTTTGGTAGAAGATCTTAAAGGCAGAGACCTTGAAAGAGGCAAGGCAATGTTCAATGCCACCCTTTGTAGTTCATGCCATGCCATGGGAGGAGAAGGGGGAGCCGTAGGACCGGACCTTACCCAATTGGGGACAAGGTTTAGCCCTAAGGATATTCTTGAGGCCACGATCAATCCAAATGATGTCATTTCAGACCAATATGCTGCAATGGTTTTCGTTATGGGAGATAAGTCTTCTGTGGTGGGTAGACTCATTAGAGAAGATGAGACCACTTATTATGTTTCACAAAATCCTTTTTCTCCTGAAATGATAATGGAGATACCAAAGGAAAAAGTGACGAGCACCAAAGAGTCTGAGGTTTCAGTGATGTTGCCAGGCTTGGTCAATAGACTTAACGAAGAGGAACTAAAAGATTTGATGGCTTACCTTGTGTCAGGAGGAAATCCTAATCACGAAGTATACCAATAAAACTTAATTTTCAATGATTTTCAGGCCAAGCAAGTATTGTTTGGCCTGAAAACTTTCAACCTAAATCATCACCTAATGAAGAACATACTTAAAATAACCTCAATGCTTGCAATTTCAGCATTGACTTTTGCCTGTGGCTCAGGCCAACAAAAAGAGGAAGCTGCAACTGTTCAGGAGGAAAGCCCTGCCAAGGCAGAATCGAATGATGGCTTTATCAAGATTTTTGATGGAGAAAGCCTAAATGGTTGGGACGGTGATGCCACTTACTGGAGGGTAGAGAACGGCGCCATCGTTGGGGAGATTACAGAAGAAACCAAATTGGAAAGAAACCATTTTATAATTTATCAAGGAGGACAGCCTGCAGACTTTGAGTTCAAAGCGGAATTTAAAATTACAGAAGCAGGAAACTCAGGGGTAAATTACCGAAGTGAACCTGTAGAAGGTTTAGCCCATGCCCTAAAAGGTTATCAGGCAGACATTGACGGAAAAAATAACTATACCGGGCAGAATTACGAAGAAAGAAAAAGAACAACACTTGCATACATTGGTCAACAAACCAAAATCAACCCTCAAGAAAAAGAAGGCGACCTCAGAGCCAATGTGGAGAAAAATGCTTGGCTTGGCCTAGAGGTGGTACAAGAGTTAGGAGATAGAGCGGAGATGAGAAAAGTAGTAAAGTCCAATGATTGGAATGAGATACGTATTGTTGCCAAAGGAAATCGTCTGAAACATTATATCAATGGCACCCTTATGAGCGATGTTACCGATGAGGATCCTGCCAATAGTACTTCCGAAGGCTATTTAGGCATGCAGGTGCATGTGGGGCCTCCAATGCAGGTGGCTTATCGCAATATTTATTTAAAAAATCTATAATTTTAGCTGTTTAATTAAATAGACAATGCCTTCACCGGGATAAACCCTACAGAACAGGATAGTTTGCCGGAAATGGATTGTTATTTTAGTGGAATTAAGCTTGTACAAAAATATGAATCCAAAAAATCAGCGTTGGAAAGGGAAGGTAGGAAATGTAAAACAATTAGGGGGTATTGAAACTGCCATACTGGACAATGGCACCGGTAAAGGAGTCAGAATAGCCAATATTGATACGGGGGCAGGATTTCGGTACCAACTTGTTTTGGACAGGGCCATGGACATATCCACAGCTCAGTTTGGTGAGCACGGATTGGCTTGGATAAGCCAGGTCGGCATTACTCCTCCTGCACCATTTACTGCCGACGGCATAGATTGGTTAAGTACATTTGGTGGAGGCTTACTTACCACTTGTGGTCTATCCCATGTGGGAGGTCCTGAAAATGATGAGTACGGAAAGAGAGGCCTTCATGGAAGGATTTCCAATAACCCTGCTGAGATCGTTGCTATAAAACAACCGGACATCTATTCCGGAGATTTAGAGATGCATATTACCGGCTTGATTAGGGAGTGCAGTGTGTTTGGTCCCAATCTTTTATTGAAAAGAACCATTTCAGGTATTTTGGGTCAGCCTTACCTCAAAATATCCGATGAGATTACCAATATCTCTAATGTTGATGCCCCTCATATGTTGCTTTACCATGTTAATTTTGGTTGGCCTTTGGTAGATGAGGGTACACAAATAATTTGGAATGGATCCTGGGAAGCCAGAGATGGCGGTCCCAATAATCGAATTTTTAATAAAGACAACGATTTTAAAACCTGTCCTGCGCCTATGGATGCGCACAGTGGATTTGGCGAAGATGTGGCTTTTATCCAACCGAATTCTGAACCTGATGACCGCTGCAGAGCGGGTTTGTACAATTCTTCCTTGGGTTTTGCTTTTAGGATGACTTTTGATAAAAGCCAGCTTCCCTGGTTAATCAACTGGCAACATTGGGGAGAAAATGAATATGTGACGGCCTTAGAGCCGGGCACCAACCCTCCTTATGGGCAAACTCAGGCAAGAGAAGAAGGGGCCTTGATCCTATTAAAGCCAGGAGAAAATAGAAAGTATGAATTGGTGTTTGATATTTTAACAAACAAGAAAAAAATTCAATCATTTATAGAAAACAAAGCGTAATATATTAACAATAAATCAAAATAGAACCTATGAGTTTGGCAAAAAAAGCATTAGAAGAAGGACAGGGTATTTTGCGTTTGGCACCTACCTGGGTACCCAGATCTTTTTGTGTACCCGGAAGAAGGATTAAGCTTCACCCGGATGATTACTATATATTGGGAGGCGAAAGAGGCGGAATTGATGAGCGATGGTTTTCCTCTACCTGTCCTGCCGAAAACGGCCCCCTTACCGGTGAGCATGAAGGCTTAAGTAAAGTGGTCTTAGGAGAAGACGGTAAAGAGGAACAAATTTTATTGAAGGATGTCATTGATGAACTGAAAGGTGAGATCATAGGTGACAGGCTCTGGGATAAATATGAAAGTTGGCCAATGTATTCAAAGTTTTTTGACAATATGGGGCCATTGCCACACCATATTCACCACAATGATGAACATGCCGCTAAAATCGGAATGAAAGGCAAGCCGGAAGCGTATTATTTTCCACCTCAACTGAACAATCACGGTGGCGATTTCCCTTATACTTTTTTTGGAATAGCCCCGGGAACAACTAAGGAACAAATCAAAGAATGTCTTAAAAACTTTAATAAAGGTGACAATAAAATCACCAGCTTTTCTCAAGCGTTCAAACTTGATCCGGGCACAGGATGGGATGTTCCTCCGGGGATGCTTCATGCGCCGGGAAGTATGTGTACTTATGAACCTCAAAAAGCTTCTGATGTATTTGCCATGTACCAATCATTGGTAAATGAAGCGATCATCCCAGAAGAACTATTATGGAAAGGAACCCCTAAAGACAGAATTGGTGATTATGACCAATTAATGGAAGTGATTGACTGGGATTTAAATGTGGATCCTAATATTCTAGAAACGCGTTTTATGGCTCCAATACCTGTCAAAGATAGTGCAGAGATGGAAGCAGAAGGTTATATAGAAAACTGGATTTGCTATAGGTCGGATGCCTTCAGTGCCAAGGAATTGACCGTTCTTCCCGGCCAAACTGTAGTTATTAAAGACAGTGCTGCCTATGGGATGATTATGATGCAAGGTCATGGAACCATGGGAGTGTGGGATATAGAAACACCTTCCTTGATTCGTTATGGTCAGCTGACGCATGATGAGTATTTTGTAACTGAAAAAGCAGCTCAAGAAGGAGTGAAAATCACCAACCTTTCTAAAACTGATCCAATCGTTATGCTGAAACATTTTGGCCCTGAAAACCCTGATTTGAGCATATAGAAGCTTAATTGATAACTATTGGAAGCCTTATTTCAATGGTATTCCGATAGTTATTTATTAAATTGATAAAAAATAATAAACTGCTAGTTTTAAGGTGAATACCCTTTATAGAATGGCAGTTTATTATTTTGATTTAAATTAATTATTCATTGCTAACCATATTAAATTATGTCCCAAAATAATTTTCCTAAATTACATAATGCGACATGGCCTGGAATAGTTGGAAAAGGTCCTGATTCCGAGCCTATCATATCATTTGATGAGATGTTACAAAATACCGCCAATGCTGAAGTTGATGGCGTTAAATTTGACGGTGTGGACATCGGACTTTTTGATCCCCATATTGACTTAGAAATGGATGATGATGGGGTAAAAAAATTAGCAGATAAAGTTTCCGCTCTTGATCTAAATATTGGAAGTGTGGTAGCACCCATCTGGGGAGGCCCTATTCTAGGTTCAAAGGAAGACAGAGCTACCTATTTGGATTTATTAGAAAAATCCTGCAAACTGGCTAAAAAATTAAGAGACATAGGAGTTAGACCCTATGGAATTGTTAGAATAGATACTGCAAGTAGTCCTGAAATGTGGGCAAAAGACCCTAAAGGAAGCCAAAAAATAATTGTAGAAACACTTAAAGAAGCTGCTAAAATCGCTGAAAATTACGGAGAAAAATTAGCTGCAGAAGGAGAGATTTGCTGGGGAGGAATGCACAGTTGGAAAATTATGCTTGAAACCCTTGAATCTGTGAATAGTCCTTATTTAGGCTTTCAGGCAGACATGGCCCATACATTATTGTACACCTTGGGTTACAATTATCCTGAGCATAGATTGCTTCCTGAAGGCTATGACTGGAAAGACAAATCTGTCTGGAAGGCTGCCTTAAAAGAAATGACAGACGCCTTAAGGCCTTGGACCATTGATTTTCATGTAGCTCAAAACGATGCCACTGTCTTTGGATCAGGTTCTCATGACAAAACAGGTAGACATTGCTTGGCAAATGATCCCAACGGAAAACTGGATATTGCCGAAGATGCAGGTTACTGGCTTCGAAATGAAAATGGAGAATTGACCAAGGCTTTTCAGCACATATGTTGGGATGGCTGCATGTTCCCGAATGAGGTGATGAGTAAGCAGGACACTTGGAACAATATCTTGGCAGCTTTGATCTCAGTAAGAGATAAACACGGCTGGAAGGCATAGTGGACAACCAACTACTTTCACCAACAATTGATTAGCAACCAAAATAATAGAAAATGTCAGAGAAAAAGAAAATAAGAATAGGATTGATAGGTACTGGCCTTATGGGAAGGATTCATACCAACGGATATAAACGATTGGGAGACTTTTTTCCTGAATATGAATACCGTCCGGTATTGCAAGCGGCGTGTTCCAGAAGGGAAGATAAAATCAGAGAGTTTGCAGAACAGTGGGGGTATGCCTCCTATGAAACAGATTGGAGAAAAATTATTGAAAGAGACGATATCGATGCCGTTGATATCTGTACACCTAACAATACCCATGCAGAAATCGCAATTGCAGCTGCAAAGGCCGGTAAAATGATTCTTTGTGAAAAACCACTTTCCAGGACTTTAGAAGAAGCTGAGGAAATGGTGAAGGTTGTGGAAGAAGCAGGGGTGAAAAATACCGTTTGGTACAATTACAGAAGAGTGCCTGCAGTGACCTTGGCCAAGCAGATAGTTGACTCAGGTAAGCTGGGGAAAATCTTCCATTACCGCGCCAACTTCCTACAAGATTGGACGATAAATCCTGAGTTGCCACAAGGAGGTGATGCCTTATGGAGACTGGATGCCGCAGCAGCCGGATCAGGTGTGACAGGTGATCTTTTGGCACATTGTATTGATACAGCCATGTGGTTAAATGGTGGCATCAAAGATGTTTCTGCCATGACGGAAACCTTTATCAAAGAAAGGGTACACCAAGGAAGTGGAGAAAAACAAAAAGTAGAAATAGATGATGCTTGTGCATTCCATTGCCATTTTGACAATGGTTCCTTAGGTTTATTTGAGGCGACTCGCTATGCCAGAGGACACAAGGCGCTTTATACCTTTGAGATCAATGGAGAACATGCTTCCATAAGATGGGATCTACATGACCTAAACAGGTTGGAATACTTTGATCATAATGATGAGCCGGAAGTAAGAGGTTGGCGTTCTGTCCATGTTACTGAAGGAGATCAACCTTATATGGATCGTTGGTGGATCCCCGGGACAAGCATTGGATATGAGCATTCATTTATACATCAAGTCGCTGATTTTTTCAAGAGCCTAGAAGGAAATGAGCCGTGCCACCCAACCTTCAGAGATGCTTATGAAACGCAGAAGGTTTGTGAAGCTGTGCTAGACTCAGCCAAGTCCAGAAGTTGGAAAGATACAGGTGTTGATTGGCAAGAATAATTCCAATAAGTTCATTTAATACCTAGAAAAAAGCCAAGCATTTCAATCTTGAAATGGCTTGGCTTTTTTCTTGGGAGCTAATTTATATGGTAAGGTTGAACTTGCTCAATGGAGGGGCGGATAATTTCTTTTAGGTCTTAATTTTGTTGATTGTTAATTTCATTTACAAGAAGTCTTGTTCAAACACCAACCTTTCCTTATTTTTTATTTAGCGAGGAGAAAAACAGTCTGTAGATTTATGATTGTTCTCATGTTCAAAAAACAGCAATGGAATAAATGTTATATTTGTAATTAACAAAAAGTTAAAAAAGTATGAAAAGTATTTCATCCACCATAGAATTTTTAAAGCATTGTCTAGCAGCTACTGCTAGTGCTGAAAGCATGGATTGGTTGGAACTTCAGGTAGCTAAGATTAAAGCGGACAATGGGTCCATGAAATTGTTTTTGTCCTTTAGCCAAGCTTCCCGTCATTTTTCCAAGCATCCCATGGATTTAGCCATTGATACTTTACAAAGGGCAGAAGCAATCAGAAGTGGTTTCTCCATGAAAAACTGGACCGGTTTGCAAACGGCTAGGGTGATATTGGTTTTGGAGGCCTTTTCAGAAAACACTGAAAAGTGGTTTGGAGACATGGAGAAACTTTTTGAATCTGCAGATATTCATGAACAAGAGGCACTTTATGCGGCCTTGCCAATTTACCCTTTTCAAGAAAGGTTTACCAAGCGCGCAGCTGAAGGATTGAGAAGCAATATGACTTCCGTTTTTGACGCCATAGCCTTAGATAATCCCTATCCGGCAGACTATTTAAGTGAGCAAGCATGGAACCAGATGGTTTTAAAAGCCATTTTTATGCAGCGTCCCCTTTATAGGATTGTAGGAGTAGATCAACGGCAGAACATCAATTTGGCAACTACTTTGGTTGATTATATTCATGAACGTTGGTCTGCAGGAAGAAATGTAATTCCTGAATTGTGGCGTTTCCTAAGCCCATTTATTGATAAAGAAATCATTGGCCTTTTAGAAAAGGTAGGAGAAAAGGGAGACAGACTGGAGAAGTTTGCAGCAGCCCTAGCCTGCCATGAAAGTGACAATCTAGCTGCCAAAGGGCTATTGGACAAGCATCCGGAAATTAAAGAAAAGATTGAGAATGGAGAAATCAGTTGGGAGAAAATTGGTGAAGATTTTGAGGCTCTAAACTAAATTACCGGTAAAGTTTGCCGTTTTCACTTGATATTTTCCGTTCATTTGTAATCGTTATGATTTGCATTTAATTTAACATAGGTTAGCATATAAATTTGAGCGTTATGATGTACATAGATCCACACATACATGTCACTTCCAGAACTACGGATGATTACGAAGCCATGCAAAAAGCCGGCATCGTAGCCATAATTGAACCGGCATTCTGGCTGGGACAAGCAAGAACTAAAGTTGGAAGTTTTCAAGATTACTTTAGCAGCTTGGTTGGTTGGGAACGTTTCAGGGCCAAACAATTTGGGATTGTGCATTATTGCACCATCGGACTCAATTCCCGTGAAGCCAATAATGTAGCCTTGGCCGAAGAGGTTATGGAATTGCTACCACTTTATGTAAGTAAAGAAGGTGTAGTGGCAATTGGTGAGATTGGGTATGATGACCAAACTGAGGCAGAGGATAGATTTTATCGGCTGCAACTTGAATTGGCAAAGGAAGTAGACTTGCCAGTTATGATCCACACACCACATAGAGATAAAAAGAAGGGAACCCTAAGAAGCATGGACGTGAGTGAAGAGCATGGGCTTGCTCCCAATATGGTGATTGTAGATCATAACAATGAAGAAACTGTAAAAGATGTTCTTGATAGAGGTTATTGGGCGGCATTCACCATTTACCCTCATACGAAAATGGGAAGTGAGCGAATGGTGGAAATAGTCCGTCAGTATGGTCCTGAGCGAATTATTGTTGACAGTGCGGCTGATTGGGGAATCAGTGACCCCTTGGCTGTGCCAAAAACAGCTGCTTTGATGCGTGAAAAAGGTATTCCGGAAGAGCATATCAAAATGACTTGCTACGGTAATGCTTTGAAAGCTTATGGACAAAGTGGGCAAATGGATGAGAAAGATTGGTTAGAAAAAGAGCCAATAGACCAAACAAAAAAAATGGGCGGCAATACTGTGCTAAGAGGGGGACAAAACCCTCGTGTAGACAGTGATTCCTCAAATATTATAGAGAATTAAAATTACAGATGTCATCTATCATAGCACACATTAAGCTTACCCGACCGGCCAATATTGTTACTGCAATAGCGGATATATTGGCGGGTGCAGCCATTTCCGGTGCGGTTTACCTCTTGCTACAGGACGCAGATCAAGATATAATCAAATCTATTGCTTGGTTGGTCTTGTCCACCATAGGTCTATACGGTGGGGGTGTAGCTTTTAATGATGTCTTTGATGCAGAATTGGACAGCGTAGAAAGACCTGAACGCCCCATTCCAAGTGGTCAAGCCTCAGTCAAAAGTGCAGGGATGATGGCCTTTCTTTTACTTTTGGTTGGCGTATTCGCAGCTTGGCAAGTTAGTGCTTTTTCTGCCGGTATTGCTTTAAGTGTGGCTTTACTCGCTGTGCTTTATGATGCCTGGGGAAAACATCAGAATGTATTTGGGCCCATAAATATGGGACTTTGTAGGGCTGGGAATTTGCTCTTGGGTATGAGTTTGATGGATGGGGCTGTGCAAAACTATTGGTACATTGGTCTCATTCCTCTACTTTACGTGGCAGCCATTACAATGGTAAGTCGCGGAGAAGTTCATGGTCAGAATATCTTGGCCTTAAAATCAGGATTGGTGATTTATGCAGTCATTGTTGGTTTTATATTTCTATTGGCCTATAGCAATATTGAAAATTGGTGGGAAAGCTTGCCTTTCTTGGCTTTGCTAAGTTATTTTATATTTCCCCCACTCGTTAAAGCTTTGAAGTACAAAGAGCCCTCATTGATCGGCAAATCTGTTAAGGCCGCCGTGTTGGCTTTGATTATTGTGAATGCTGCCATAGCCGTTGCCTTTGCCGGCTGGATTGTCGGTTTGGTGATTTTACTTTTATTACCTTTATCTTTGCAATTGGCAAAAGGGTTTGCAGTAACCTAGTGAACCAAATGGGACTTAATTTACTTATTTATAAAGAGCAAGAAGTTCTTAGGGACAATCATATTAAAAATGAAAAAAGTGGCACATCAATCTATAGAACAAGTTTTTAGTGTTCCTTACAATTACCAAGTGTTTTTTACCAAAGCATTGTTTTCAATTGATAACAATCTTTTTGCTGACTTGGTAAGTGGAGAGAAAATCCCTAAGGTTTATTTTGTCCTGGATGAAGGTGTAGTACTTACCAACCCTAATCTTATTGACTCCATTCATCAATATTCAGAGAAAAACAGTGATGTTTATACGCTTTGTGCAGCTCCACTAGTGATTCCCGGTGGAGAACTGGTAAAGAATGACCAAAACTATTTTCAGAAGGTGCTTAAGGCCACGGACGAATACGGAATAGACAGACATTCTTATATCGTTGGTTTAGGTGGAGGAGCCCTATTGGATATGGTGGGCTTTGCAGCCACTATTGCTCACCGAGGGATAAGACATATTCGTATTCCAACCACTGTTCTTTCTCAAAACGATTCCGGAGTAGGAGTTAAAAATGGCATAAACGCATTTGGAAAAAAGAATTATTTGGGTGCATTTTGCCCTCCCTATGCGGTGATCAACGACAGTGATTTTTTGCAAACCCTGGAGCAAAGAGACTGGAGATCCGGAATATCTGAAGCCTTAAAGGTTGCCTTGATCAAAGACGCTTCCTTTTTCCTTTGGATTGAGGAAAAGGTTGAGGAACTTCTGGATAGAGGCAGTCCTGCCATGCAAGAATTAATCTACCGTTGTGCACAAATGCATTTGGACCACATTGCCTCTGGAGATCCATTTGAAACCGGGTCCTCAAGACCGTTGGATTTTGGGCATTGGGCTGCGCATAAGTTAGAGCACCTGACAGATTATAAAGTAAGGCATGGAGAGGCTGTAGCGATAGGTATTGCCTTAGATACCACCTACTCCTATCTAGCCGGGAAGCTCTCTGAAAATGAATTAAACCGGGTCTTGAATGTTATTGCCCATCTTGGATTTGACCTTTATCAACCGGAACTTTCTGGAGAGGTTTTGTTGAAAGGCCTGGAAGAGTTTAGAGAACATCTGGGGGGAGAACTTACCATTATGCTTCTTGATAAGATTGGCCATGGTGTAGAAGTACACGAAATGGATAATGATTTGATAATTAATGCCATCGGTAAACTTAAAGCCTTACAACTTGAATCTCCAAAAGCCTAAACTAAATCTTTGAATAAATTAATATAGCCTAACCTATCCTATGCAAGTATCCGATTTCCATTTGACCTATTGCACCAATATACATCCCGGGGAAAGTTGGGAGGCTACCTTTAAAAACCTAAAAGAATACATTCCCAAAATTAAAGGGGAATTGTCAGTAGAAAAGGCCTTTGCCATAGGTTTAAGGCTCTCTGATGAGGCAAGTAGGGACTTGATAAAGCCGGAAAAGTTGGCCGAATTCAAATCTTGGCTTAGTGCCAATGATTGTTATGTGTTCACTTTCAATGGTTTCCCTTTTGGAGGATTTCATAGACAAGTGGTGAAAGATGAGGTGCATCTTCCGGACTGGAGTACTGAAGCAAGGAAGGCTTATACCTTAAGGCTCTTCACCATTCTGGCAGAAATAATGCCCACAGCTATGGATGCCGGTATTTCTACTTCTCCTTTGAGTTATAAATATTGGCACAAATCCTCAGAGGCTTTGGACAAGCTCATGGAGCAATCTTGTGTCCATATCATGGAGGTAGTGGAATACCTTTATCAATTGAAATTGGATAAAAACTTAGACCTTCACTTGGATATAGAGCCTGAACCGGACGGAGTGATTGAAGAGTCTAAAGGCTTGATTCAATTTTTTAAGGACTGGCTTGTACCAAAAGGAGTTCCCATCCTTTCGAAGAAATTTGGACTTTCAGCCGAGGAAGCTGAAGCAGCCATTAAAAATCATGTGCAGGTGTGCTATGATGTATGTCACTTTGCAGTAGGCTACGAAGATCATGAAGAAGTCTTGAATGCTTTTGAAAAAGAGGGAATTAAGATTGGTAAATTCCAGTTAAGCGCTGCTTTAAAAGCCAACATTCCTACCGAAATTAACCAAAGACGGGCCGTTGAGAAGGCCCTATTGCCATTTGTAGAATCCACCTACCTACATCAGGTGATAGGTAGAATGGAAGACAGTACTTTACATGCTTACCCCGACCTACCGGATGCCCTTATGGATTTGGCCAGCACCAAAGAACTAGAGTGGCGAATTCATTTTCATGTGCCTTTATTTCTAGCTACTTATGGAGACGTGCATTCTACACAAGAGGATATAGTAAGCGTCTTAAAATTGAATGGTGAAAGGAAACTTACCAGTCACCTGGAGGTGGAAACCTATACGTGGGAAGTTTTGCCTGAAGATATCCATTTGTCATTGGATCAGTCCATTGCTAGGGAATTAAATTGGGTAAAAAATAATATCAAATGAAAAAAACGGTTGTTCTGAATGTAGTTGCACTTTCACAAAGGGTAATAGGAGAACATACTCCATTTTTAAAACAATGGAGTGATAAACGAAAAAAAGCAGCAATAAGCCCCGTGTTGCCGGCAGTTACCTGCTCTTCGCAGTCCGTATACCTAACAGGTAAGTGGCCAAAGGACAATGGAATAGTGGGCAATGGCTGGTATTTTAAGGATGAGTGCGAAATAAAATTTTGGCGACAATCCAATCATTTGGTACAATCCCCCAAAGTATGGGATGATTTAAAGGCCAAAAACCCGGACTTTACCTGCGCCAACATGTTTTGGTGGTACAATATGTATTCCTCTGTAGACTTTGCTGTTACACCAAGGCCTTTGTACCCTTCAGATGGAAGAAAATTACCGGACATTCATAGTCAACCAATGGAGCTAAGGGACCGACTGCAAAAAGAATTGGGACAATTTCCTTTGTTTTCATTTTGGGGACCCAATGCCAATATCGCTTCTAGCCAATGGATAGCAGATGCTTCCCTGAAAGTAGATGAATGGTATGACCCAACCTTGGCATTGATTTACTTACCTCACTTGGATTACGCCCTACAGAAATTTGGAATTGATTTTGAAAAGATTAGTACCAGTTTGAATGAAATTGATGCGCTTTGTGAACAGGTCATCACCTATTATGAGAGAAAAGGGGCTGAAGTACTTCTATTGTCTGAATATGGCATTACTTCTGTAAACCAACCTGTGCATATCAATAAGGCTTTGAGAAAAGCCGGTTATATTCAAGTGAAAGACGAGTTGGGCCTTGAGACATTGGATGCTGGAACTAGTGGTGCTTTTGCTGTGGCAGATCACCAGTTAGCGCATGTTTATGTGAATAAGCCGGAGGAATTAGCTAAAGTAAAAAAACTACTGTCTGCCCTTCCTGGGGTAGAAAAAGTTCTTGATAAGCAAGAACAGGAGGCTTACCGACTGAACCATGATCGATCAGGTGATTTGGTAGCAGTAGCCGATAAAGATTCTTGGTTTACTTATTATTATTGGCTGGATGATAAAGTTGCTCCTGATTATGCAAGAACTGTGGACATCCACCGCAAGCCGGGTTACGATCCGGTAGAAATGTTTGCCAATCCTGACATTAAATTTCTTAAAGGGAAATTGGGTTGGACCCTTTTAAAAAAGAAGTTGGGCTTCAGGTACTTGATGGATGTAATTCCTTTAAAAGCGGAATTAGTCAAAGGATCCCATGGGAGAATACCTGAAGATAAAGCAGACTGGCCTGTTTTGATTGGTGGGAAACAAGCCGTGGAGAATGAGGATGTAGCTCCTACAGATGTCTATTCTGTGATCTATGGGATTGTAAACAGAAAGTGATTTTCTTCTTCTTATAAATCTTAATTGAGTGCTGTTATGAGTAAATTCTGGAAGTATTTCTTTGGGACCTTTTCTATACTTTTTTTGCTATTCGGGTATTGGCAAATTAATGATCCTGACCCTCAGTGGTGGGTTCCTATTTACCTTATTGCTTCTGCTACAGCAGGATTTGCTTTTTTTGGAAAGTTCAATATAAACTTATTGGTAATCCTTACCTTTAGTTACCTGATTGGAGCAATCTTTTTTTGGCCGGACAATATTTTTGGCTGGATAGGGCAAGAGTTAGAACAAAAAGACCTTTCAATGAAAACGCAGGCCATGGAAATTAATAGGGAGTTTTTTGGCTTGCTAATCTGTGCAATATTCTTTGCCTTGGAAGCAATCAAAGGGAGAAGCATAAAGCTTCGGGAATAGGGAAACTATTCCAGTAAAAATTTAAAAGATCTATTTCAGATCAAAACAATAGTTTAAATCAATATGATGAAAAAGTATGATGTTACCGGCATAGGAAATGCCTTGGTAGATATTGAGTTTGAAGTTAGTGATACCTTTCTTGATAAATACGGGATTGAAAAGGGACTAATGACCTTGGTAGATGAAGATCGGCAAGGAGAATTGATGGCTGCCATCAATACCAAGACTTCAAAATTACAGTGTGGAGGTTCGGCAGCCAATTCAATCATTGCCGTTAGTCAATTTGGAGGTAAATCCTATTATTGCTGTAAAGTAGCCAATGATGAATTGGGGAAATTTTTTACCGATGACTTAAGAGAAGCCGGTGTCAATCATAACTTAGATCCATTTAAGCTGGAAGAGGGGATTACCGGAAAGTGTTTGGTTATGGTTACTGCGGATGCTGAACGTACCATGAACACTTTTCTCGGTATTACAGAGAAATTCTCTACCTCCCAATTAAATGAGGAGGCAATTAAAGCTTCAAAGTACCTGTACATCGAGGGATACCTTATCACTTCCCCCAATGCCAAGGAGGCCATGATGGCAGCCAAGAAGATTGCTGAAGAAAATGAGGTGAAAGTAGCCATTACCTTTTCTGATCCGGCCATGGTTAAATATTTTGGGGAAGGCTTTAAAGAAGTAATAGGTTCAGGTGTGGACATGTTATTTGCCAATGAGGAAGAAGCAATGCTCTATACAGGAAAGGACAACGTGGCGGATGCAGCTGAAGCCTTGAAAAAAATCGCAAAGCATTTTGTGATTACTCAAGGTAAGAATGGGGCATTGATTTTTGACGGAGATACTTATATAGATATTGCTCCCTATCCGACGGTGGCAGTAGACAGTAACGGGGCCGGAGATATGTTTGCTGGTGCTTTTATGTATGGTATCACCAACGGACATTCCTATGCATCTAGTGGGAAGTTGGCCAGCATGGCTTCATCTAAAGTAGTCAGTCAATTTGGGCCTAGGCTTACTTGGGAAGAAGCCAAGGCTGTTCTGAATAGACTTCAGCCTTAAATATATAGTATCGGAAGCATCTAAAACCACTAAGATTTAAAGGTTTTAGATGCTTTCTTTTATGTGCTCAATCATCCAATCGGTAATTTTTTCATAATCATAACTGGGATTGGCTTTACCCCATTGTTCACACGAATAGATGCCTTTGAAACCTTGGTCCTCAAAAATTCGGATGCACTTTTGGAAGTCGTATGCATTGTGTTCCATTTGATCCGAAAAATCTTTAGCCTTTGCAGAAACTAACATGGTGAATGGAGCGATGTGACGCAATGAGTCAAACCTATCCATATTAGAGGAGTAGTTTCCGAAATCAGCAAGCAGTCCAATATTGTCCATAGAGATGTCTTTTATTGTGCTGATATGTGTCTGATAATCCGAAAACATGTCGTTGTGATTCTCAATCAATATCCTAACCCCCTTTGACTTGGCATATTTTGTAATCTCTTTGAGAGACAGTACTGCCTGAGGATAGGACTTTTTCATTGATCTTACACGTAACGACTCGCACCCAAGGACTTGGGCAATATCAACCCAGTTTTTAACTTCTATTACTGCTTGTAATCTATTTTCTTCCAAAGGATCTGAAGGGTCGAATTTCCCTTCAGATTGCAAATTGATTAAGGAGCAATGGTGTTTATGCAGGCTCTTTTTAATTTCCTTTAAATAATTTTTGCTGGTAGATTCAAAATGATTGGTCCACATTTCAACGTTATGTACATTAAATCGATCTACGAAATATTCAGGAGCGGATAATAAAGTGAGTTCATTTTCCAACACCACATTCTTCGGTTTAGTTGAAGCAAATCGATTTCGAAATACCACAGTGGTTAATCCAATTCGGTTCATTTTACTTTTACCGGGCCCTGTAAAACCGGCAAATGGCAGACCGGTGAAGGCAAGGGTGGATAGTGTCGCCTGTAGGATGAAATTTCTTCTTTTCATGATACTAAATTTTTTATTATTTAATAAGCAGATTTCTGAATAGCCAGGGTTTGGCATCTGTTGCGTACTTGTCTTCCCCAACAATGTCTAAATCACCATCTCCATCCATATCTGCTATTGCGCCTGAATAAATACCTTTTCCTTTTGCTACTAAGATTGATCCTTGAAATTCACCGCCTTCATTGATATAAATCCTTATTTCTCGGTCATCCCAAGCTACTGCTGAAATGATGTCTAAATCTCCATCATTGTCCATATCAGCGAGTTTGGCGCAATGGGCCTTATTGTAATCTGATTTGACTACATGTTTTTTCCATGCTGTTACTTCTTCCGGATTGGGTGGGCACTCGTACCAAGCCAGATCATAATTTTCGCCTCCATATTTTTTAAAATGTTCGGCAGGAGATAGTAAAACATCCGGACGGCCATCATTATTTATGTCTCCAACTTCCTCTTTGGTAGCCTTATTCACATCCTTAAAACCCACTTCAATATCAAATCTGATAAATTGATCGTTTTTTGGGTCTTTGGGTGCCTTAAACCAATGTCCTGTCATGGTAATATCAGGCATACCATCCCTATTAATATCTCCAACTGCCAGCCCTTCTCCCGCTTGCCCTTCATAGATAGTCTTGGTTTGCCAATCTTCATTTCTATTCTGAAAGATGATCTTTAACGATTCCGGATTTTTATGACGTATTATAACATCTTTTTTCCCATTCTGATCCATGTCTGCCAATCGCATGTCATTGGCATGGAAGCCATTGATGGTTGAAATCAGTACATGTTCCCATTGGTTGTAAACCTTCTTTTTACCTGGGTTGATTAATAAATAGACATTGATAGGACCTGAACCGTGGCCATCGTTGCTGAAAACCAAATCCATGTCTCCATCATTGTCCATGTCGTCGCATCGTGCAGAACCAATGAAATCGTCAAATTTAACTGGGATGTTAAAATCATGTTTTATCCATTTGCCCTTTTTTGTTTGCTCAAACCATGCTAAGGTAAAACGACCTTCAGCGTGGACACCTCCTTCAAGTACAATCACATCCATTAAGGCATCACCATTCAAATCAGCAACATCTAAAGCACTGACTCCGGATACAACACCCTGACTTACATCAATAGGTTTGTCAAATGTAATGGATTGGCCATGTACATTTACGATTATAAGTAGGTACAAAATTGCACTTGTCAGTATGGATGTGAAATATTTCATGATCTTCACTGGGTTTATTTGTCATTTATTGAATTATGATTCCAAAAGACAATTGGGTTTTCTGAACTTCTCTAATGGTCTTAGGAAAGAATTTGTAACTCACCTCTAATATAGGGTTTTAGTGAATGAATAAGAGCTGATCTACAGAAATAAAGGTCATTGTTAGGTGTTGAAATCACTTCAAAATCAGCCCCTTCTTTCTGCTTTTAATTTTACCCTAGTAATGCTGCACAAAATTCTTAAATAGTTCGATTGCTCTCGATTACAACCCTCTCTGATAAAGTTAGGAAAGCCAATTACTAATTGAATCACTAGAAGTAAAAAGGTAGGTTAATTATACTGATTTTGAATTATTATACGCATAATTCTTCCTTAAAATATTTGATCCATTGGCTCAGATCAAGGTTTATTTTTAATCAAAAATTATGTGCTTGAAATGATATACGGAACTGACTAAACTGTCTTTTTCCGAAGGGAGATAATTGAACTTAAGATCAACTGCGCTTAAATCCAGTGCATTGTAAATGACTACCTGAAGAATGCCATTCGCTAGTGGGGTGAGTACATAATCCGGACAGTCAGGAATCGTTGTTTCGATAGTACCGCTAAATGGCATTGGGTAGCTTATTTTTAGGTAGTACTTGTCCTCGAATAGGAAAGAATCAGTTATGCGTGGAAAAATGAAGTTATAGATCCTTTTGTCCTTCAGTATAAGGCTTTCATAAAGAATTTTGTCATTGAGATGTATACGGTGGATAGTACTGTCTCCCTTAAAAAGTTTAAGAAAACCTTCTTTATTTTGAGAAGGGGCAAGAATGACTTCAGTGCTTGGTTCAATTGCGTTTTCATTATCCTTCTCTGTGGATGACTTTTCACTCCCAGACTTGCAAGCAAAAGTGGTTGCAGCAAGCACATAATAGGCCAATAGAATTGTAAAACCTTTTAAAGTTAGCTTTTTTTCCACCCTCTTGTCATTTCTTTTTTTCCCGGAGGGCCGGGCACTTCGTCTAGGCTCAAGCCAAGGGATTGCAAGTTTTTTTTGAGATGGCCTGCAGCACAGTACGTTACAAAAGCAGCAGAAGGATTCATACTGTCTTCGATTTTTTTCAACATTTCCAAAGTCCAGAGTTCCGGTTGTTTTTTGGGAGAAAAAGCGTCGAAAAACACCAAATCTGCGGGGTAAAGTTGTACCTCTTGTAGGGTAGTCTTCTCTTTTTTAATGTTGAAATAATCAGTCATAGGCATGCCCTTGTCCCAGCTCATTTGGTGAAGACGTTTGAAATAGCCGTTGAAATGGGTTAGGGTTTCATCCAATTGCGTGAAATTAAGCGCTTCGTAAATCTCTTTCTCTAAGGGGTATGGCTCTATGGTATGGTAAAGTACGGGAACTTGGTTTTGTTCGGCCCAGATCAAAGTTAGCCAGGCATTAAGGCCTGTACCGAAGCCTACCTCAAAAATTCGAATAGGAAACTTTCCTCTATTTCTGGCATACCAAGCATCTAATCCATATAGGAAAAAAACATGGATGGATTCTTTATAAGCCCCATGTGAAGAGTGGTAGCTTTCATTGATGGCAGGGAGGTATACGGAGTGGGAGCCATCTTCTGTGGTTATGATTTTTGGTTCCTGGTTTTCCATGTTTCGGTTATTTATGGGTGGATCAATGCAACGCAGTAGGCAGAGACACCTTCTTCTCGACCTACAAATCCCAAACGCTCTGTAGTTGTAGCCTTCAAGGATAATTTATTGGCTTCGATATTCATTACCTCAGCTAGGCAGGCCTTCATGGCAGGAATATGAGGGTTGATTTTTGGTTGTTGCAAACAGATGGTTACATCAAGGTTTCCTATTTGATAACCTTCCTTATTCAATAGTGCCATGACCTCTTTGAGCAAAATCTTACTGTCAATTCCTTTGTATTGAGGATCTTGATCAGAGAAATGATATCCAATATCCCTTAAGTTAGCTGCACCCAACAGAGCATCGCAGATTACATGAATAAGCACGTCAGCATCTGAATGGCCAACTGCTCCTTTGCTATGAGGAATCACTATTCCCCCTAACCAAAATTCTTCACCTTCTTTTAATTGGTGAACATCGTATCCAAATCCAATGCGAAAAGCACTCATATTTTATTGTTTTAAAGGTTTTCTGTCGAGCCATTGTTAGGCGCACACTTATAATAGACTACAGAGGCAAGTTCGTCTCTTAAGTACTTCCTTGTAGCCAATTGGATTTCCTCTACTGTAATCGCCATTTTTCGATCAAACTCAGCATTCATTAGCAATGGATCTCCCAAATAAGCATAATAGGCCAATTTCATGGCCCTTCCAAGGAGGGAAACGGATTCATAGGTCTGCATGGCCTCTGCTTGGTTTTTTATTTTTTGAAGATTTGTTGGGTCTATTGGTTCATTTTTAAAGCTTTCAAGCGTTTTGTCCAATTCTTTTTCAGCGTCTTCGGCAGCAACACCTTTCTCCATTTTTCCCGTGATCACTAATAATCCCGGGTCGATATTGCCAAGAACATAGGCTTGACAATTGGCAAAGAGAGAGGAGTTTTTTATCAATCTCTTTTCCAATAAAGATGATCTTCCAAATCCCAATATGTCAGAAATAAGATCACATGTTAGGTAATTTTTTTCTAGTCTTCCTGGGATCTTATACACTTTGTACAAAGCCTCTGTGGGGACATTGGCAAAAACTTGCTTTCTCCTTATACAGTCTTGTATGGGCTCTGTGGGGATCGTTTTTGGTACTGCCTTCCCTCTTGGTATTTCATCAAACCAATGCTTTACCTTTCCCTTTACCGTCTCAAAATCGACCTTTCCCGCAATGCAAAGGACGGCATTGTCCGGGGCGTAGTTTTGCTCATAAAAGTCCTGCAACTCTTTCTTTTGCACTCCTTCTATGTCTGCTATTTTTTCGCCGATGGTAGGCCAGCGGTAAGGGTGATTTTTAAAAGCCAGCTGTCTTACATGATGCATAGCATCCCCATAAGGTTGATTGAGGTACCGTTGCTTGAACTCCTCAATCACCACTTGTTTTTGGGTGTTGATTGGCTTTTCTTTCAGGTTAAGAAAACGCATCCGGTCTGATTCCAGCCAAAGGGCTGTATCCAGATTAATTGCAGGAAGGGTAATGTAAAAGTTGGTGATATCAGTGTTGGTAAATGCATTGCATTCACCTCCAACTTTTTCTAAGGCAGTGTCGAATTCAGGTATATTTTTGGAACCCGAAAACATAAGGTGCTCAAAGTAATGAGCTAAACCGGATTTACCCGATTCCTCATTCCTGGAACCTACCTTATACAAAAGGTTGACCACAGCCATTTCTGAAGAATGGTCTTCATGGACCAGTACCTGAAGTCCATTGTCCAGAGTAAAAGATTTATAGTTGATCATAGAATAGAGGCAAAAGTAATAAATTTTCTACCCATCCTGTATCCTTTCAATCAAATTGATTCACCTTTATAGCCCGATCGATCAAGTGCTGCTTTTATTTCTTCCGGCTTTATTTCTCCTTGCACAGTTAATATTCTATCTGGAGAGGTTAAATCAACTTCCCAATGTTTTGCTTTTAAATTGTCCATTGCAGGGGTAATGGCCGCAACACATGCGCCACATTTTACATTCGTTTTAAATTTTATTTGCTTGTCCATATTGATTAATCTTTGATTTTATTATTATGACAATTTTCATTTAATAGGCCAGCTTAGCTGTTCAGTTTATTTGTTATAATTGATCATCCATTAACTGTACTTCAACCGCAAACTATTACCTACCACCGATAGGGAACTAAGTGCCATTGCTGAGCCGGCGATCATAGGATTGAGCAGAAAACCGGATATTGGATACAACAATCCGGCAGCAATGGGTATGCCAATGATATTGTAAATAAAGGCCCAAAACAGATTTTGTCGGATGGTGGCAACTGTGTTCTTACTTAGTTTTAATAAATCAGGTATGGCCATAAGGTCGGCATGTATCAGTGTAACCTGAGCAGTTTCCATGGCAATGTCAGTTCCTCCTCCCATGGCTATACCTAAATCAGCCAAAACCAATGCCTCACTGTCATTGATACCATCCCCCGTCATGCCTACCTTGTGTCCGGCTTTCTGCAATTTTTTTATGTATTGCCCTTTGTCTTGAGGGAGTAAACCGCTTCGGAAATGGGTAATTCCTACTTTTTTAGCGATGTTTGAAGCTGTTTTTTCTTGATCTCCTGTCAGCATGTGAACAGCAATACCCATTTTATTAAGTTGAGCAATGGCTGCTTTAGATGTTGCCCTTAGCCTATCAGCGATGGAAACGATTCCTACAACTTCTTCTCCTTTGGACATGTGCACTACAATATTGCCCTGCTCAAGCAATTCATCAGATGATTGTGACAAGTGTTGTTCGATAGTAATACCCAATGTCTTTAACCATTTTATATTTCCGATAGCATATTGCTCTCCCTTGTATTCTGCCATCACACCTTTTCCGGTAAAGGTTTTGAATCCTGTTAGCTCACCTATTGCTTTCTCTTTAGAGAAATGTTCTGTAATGGCTGCAGCCAATGGATGCTCGCTTTTTTCTTCCAGCGCTCTAAAGACTGTGCCCATGGGCTTTTCGTCTACACCTGACTTCCAAATTACTTTTTGGACACTAGGCTTACCTTCCGTTATAGTGCCGGTTTTGTCTAGAATTAAGCAGTCAATTTTCTTACCGTTTTCTAGGCTTTCAGCATCTCTAACCAAAATACCTAAGGAAGCAGCTTTTCCGATTCCCACCATTATGGCTGTAGGTGTTGCAAGTCCAAGGGCGCAAGGGCAAGCAATTACAAGGACGGTAATGGCTGAAAGCATTCCCCTCAAAACGGCATCCTCTGCCCCACTTAATGACCAAACAATAAAAGTAACCAGAGAGATCGCCAAAACGGTGGGGACAAATATTTTTGTGACCTTATCCACAGTTTTCTGAATGGGTGCTTTAGAACCTTGAGCTTGCTTAACCCTGGCGATTATGCTGGAAAGTAAGGTTTCTGATTTGCTTTTGTTGGACTTAAATTCAAAGCTCCCACTCTGGTTAATGGTTCCGGCATACACGGTATCACCATTGTTTTTTTCTACGGCCAAAGGTTCTCCGGTGAGCATGCTTTCATCCACAAAGGATTGCCCCTGTGTTAGTATGCCATCTAAAGGGATTTTTTGCCCCGGTTTGACTAAGATAGTTTCCCCGGGCAAAACTTCTGAGACATTCATTTGGATCGCTTTCCCTTCTCTAATGACTGTTAAATCTGTGGGTTGAAGTCCGATAAGATTTTTTAAGGCCTCAGAAGTGCCAGCTTTTGCTCTCGTTTCCATCAATCTTCCCAGCAAAATAAAAAAGATGATAACGGCAGCTGCTTCAAAGTAAACATGTGGGGTCATTCCTCGGGATTCCAGCCAATCCGGAAAAAAGGTATTGAAAGAACTGTAGAGGTAGGCTACTCCTGTACTTAACGAGACCAAGGTGTCCATATTGGTATTTCCCTTCTTGATTTGCTTGTAAGCATTGATAAAAAAAGCATTTCCAAATAACACCAATATTGGAGTGGTCAAAGCCCACATGATTACATTGGCATAAGGGATCTCGGGCCAAAACATCCCAATTAGGAAGACAGGAAATGCCAATATTCCTGAATAAAGGGTTTTCTTTTTCAGCTCCTTTAATTCAGCCTCCTTAATTGCTTCCAAGTCTTCCGGCTTATTAATGTCTATTAATAAATCATAGCCAATGGATTGAATATTTTTCTTGGCCTCAGAAAGGTCCATCCCTTCTTTTTCTAAAGAAATAATAGCAGACTGGTTGGCATAATTCACACTTGCAGATTGTATGCCCTTGGTTTCTTTTAGCATAGATTCCACGCTGACAGCACAGGCAGCGCAACTCATTCCGGAAATAGGTACTTCAATTGTCTTGCTCATGATAGAATGCTAGTTTAATTCGAAATAGGCAATAGAAAATCAATTAGGTGCTGAAATCGCTTCAAAATCAGCTACTTCGTTGCTGTTTGGATATTTCACCGTAGCTGTGCTATGCTAAAATATCCAAATCGCCTTATTGTTCTTGCGATTGCAACACTTTCCGTAAACACCGGACAGACCCTCACAGATCCTATTACATAATCTGAGTTTAAAGCTCAAAATTACAAAGCGTCTGCAGGTTTATTGTTACAGAATTTTTGAAAAAATGTATAACTTGCCTACCCGTTTGGCGGTGATTTAGGTGAACTTTACTAACCCTTTGCCCGTTTTAATGGTTTCGATACCTGCCTTGTATAAAAATTGAAATTGCATTCTTTATGTTAAAGTCCAGCTTAGATCCGGCCTGTACCGGCCTGTTTTCATCCCTTTTTTTAGATTATATTCATAAAAAGGAGTCAGTAAAACAGTTTTATAAGGATTTTCCGGATTTAGAGCAATTTAAAAAGTCATTGCCTCAGAAGCATTTTGAAAAGGAAAAAAGAAGTAGGCTAGTTAGGGTTCTGGAAAAGCAATATGAAGGATTTGAAGGGGCTAAGGTTAAGGCAAATATTCAGCAACTAAATCAAGTCAATACTTTTACTGTAACGACCGGACATCAATTAAACTTGATGACCGGCCCTTCCTATTTTATCTATAAGATAATTTCTACCATTGCCCTGGCAGATAAGCTTAACAAGGAAAATCCGGATTACCATTTTGTTCCGGTATATTGGATGGCCACAGAAGATCATGATTTTGCCGAGATCAACCATTTTTATTTTGACGGAAAGAATTATGAATGGCAAACCGACCAAACAGGTGCTGTTGGGGAATTTGTTTTAGATGAATCTTTAAAAAAATTAATAGGAGAATTACACTTTCTTCCTGAGTTTTTTAAAACTGCTTATACCCAAAGTAAGTTTTTGAAGGAGGCTGTCAGGAAATATGTGCATCATTTATTTGCAGACAGGGGACTGGTTATCATTGATGCCAATGAAAAAGAGTTGAAGCAATTGTTTGTGCCTGTCATCAAGGATGACATACTGAACGCTACGGCCAATAATCTAGTGAATGATTGTAATAGCGCCTTGGAGAAAGCCGGCTATTCCACTCAAATTTTTCCTAGAGAAATTAATTTCTTTTATATGGAAAAGGGCCGTAGGGAAAGGTTGATTTTAAATAATGGGTTTTTTGAAACCCATGATGGTAAAAACAAGTGGGATGAAGCAGAAATGACAGCATTAATAGAGCAAAAACCGGAGAATTTTAGCCCCAATGTAGTCATGCGCCCGCTTTACCAAGAGGTGATTTTACCCAACATAGCCTATTTAGGTGGGCCTGCGGAAGTGGCTTATTGGTTTCAACTAAAAAATGTTTTTTCGCATTATTCGGTAGATTACCCATTTTTACTACCGAGAAACTTTGCAATGATTTTGACATCCCCCTTACAGCGTAAAATGAATAAGCTTAGGCTGGAAGAGAAGGAATTGTTCCTTCCTTTTGATGATTTGCGGATTAAATATGTAAAAGAGAATTCCGATCAAGACCTTGAATTGATAGAGGAAAGAGATAAATTAAATGATATCTATAAAGCTTTAGCAGAAAAGTCTCAAGACATGGACGCCACTTTGACTTATGCAGTTAAGGCAGCTCATAAGCGCAATGAAAGAATTTTAGACCAGGTGGCCACGAAATTTCGCAAAGCGGAGGAAAGAAAGAAAGCTACAGCCATTCAGCAAATAGCTGAGATTAAAAAGGAGCTATTCCCACAAGGAACTTTGCAAGAAAGGAAAATCAACTTTCTAGAGTTCTATTTAGGTAACCCGGAATTTATAAAGGACCTTTTTGATACCTTTGACCCCTTAAACTTTGATTTTATTCTTCTGAAGGAAAATGGTGACAAAAGAAGTATTAAGAAAGCAACTCAGAACTAGCCGCCAAGCATTGGGGATGGAAGAGCGGGAAGCCTACTCCCAACAGATAACTTCAAATTGCTTATTATTCTTAAAGCAATTTCCCAAGATCAGGCATATTCATTTGTTTTTACCTATAAAAAAACTTCTGGAGGTAAATACGGTATCATTATTGCAATCTTTATTTGACCTAAATTACCATGTGTACAGTTCCATTACTGTTCACCATGCACAAAAAATGGCTACTGTGAAATTGACTCCGAAAACAGTTTATGAAAATGATAAGCTGGGCATCCCTGTACCAAAAGATCCGGTTTTGATGGATGATCCAAAGATTGTGGAATTGGTATTTGTACCTTTATTAGGTATAGATTCAAGAGGAAATAGAATTGGTTATGGATTGGGGTTTTATGATAGGTTTTTTAAAGAATTAAGTGAGGATGTGATGAAAATTGGACTGTCTTTCAATGCACCCATGTCAGAAGAATTACCTCATGAACCACACGATATTCCCTTGGATGGCTGTATACATCCCGGTGGGATCACCCTTTTTGAGAACTATTAATTAAACAACTATAATTATGATGAAAAATGTAATGATTGCCGTGATGGCATTGGTACTCATGTTTTCCTTATCTAATGAAAGTAAAGCACAGGCATATGATACTGGGGTTGGTTTGCGCTTAGGGGCAAGTAGCGGATTAAGTGTAAAGCATTTTATAAGCCAGGATGCAGCCCTTGAGGGAATTTTGCATACCCGTTGGAGAGGTCTTTTGATTACCGGTCTTTATGAAGTTCACAGGGATATTGAAGACGTAGATGGCTTGAATTGGTTTTATGGGGGAGGAGCCCATATAGGTAGTTGGAACAACAGTTCTAAATATGATTACGATGGATCTACCGTAATTGGTATTGATGGGATTATCGGCTTGGAGTATGTTTTAGAAGAGCTTCCTCTTAATTTTTCCCTGGATTTTAAACCTGCGATCAATATAATTAATAATGGAGGCTTCTGGGGCGACGATTTTGCTTTATCTGTTAGGTATATTTTTTAGCGAAAGCAAAAGTACAATCCCTTTTTTAGACGGTTTTTCGATGACATAATGTCATAAAATGGCTAGTTGTAATAATTGATTGGCCTGTTAAGCCCTCAAAAGATTAAGTTCTTCTCTCGGTTTTAATCAAAACTAAGAGAAGAACTTATACCAACTTTTTCGTTTGCTTTGGTAATTAAAATGAGCTATTGAGTTTCTCAACTGGTGATGAAATTCACCTCCTTCGGGATGCAGTGTTTGCCATACAGTTTCCCACCCAAGAAACCCTCCTATGTTTCGGTCATCAATAAAAATATCAGCCTCTAGTTTTCTTGGAGATTGACATTCATCAGTCTCCCCCGGATAATTTTCATTAACAGCATAGAATTCAACACCATTATCGTTACAAAAGTCTACTGCCTCTTTGAGTAAAGGGCCTTCCCGATAGGTCTCAATTTCATAGAATAGCTTTTTTGATGTGTTAATGGTTTTGAACGTTAAATGGTTACCTATTATAGATGTCTTACAAACTAGAGAAAATTCCTTATTTCCTTGGCTTTTATAATTTATAATTGTCAAAATAGTGTAGGTTTGGTTTAATGCGTAAAAAAGATGGGTTGAAAATCGAATTCGTTGCTATGAAATATTTCGTAGTATAAAATTTGTACTTTGAATAATGAAAAGAAGTTTGTGCTGTTTCATACCTGTTTTTTGTTGGTTAATGTTTTTAAAAATTTTATTTGTTTTCTACATTTATTCCTGAAAACCAACCACTCGTAAGTACTCCGCCTACTAAAAACCGGAATTGACCGACCTTTTTCAGCAGTTGGTCGATAATTTTCCTAAGGGACCTTAAAAAGGTAGATTTTTGGTGCATAATTGAGTTGATCGAAAGGTCACTTTACTTTTTTTGTGATACAGTAAACAGCAAAACAATGAAAAATAGCAAAACAAGAGGATTGTCATTCTTGGTATTGATAATCCCCGTCATCACATTATTTTCTTCCTGTGTAAAAGATCAAATTGATGAGAGTACCCAGCAACTTACTCCTTCCGGAGAAACAATTGACGATTTAGTCGTTTCAGCATTTTTTGATTGGGAAACTACAGAAGAGCTTACCGTAAGCATTGAAGGTTTACCGGTGGATGTTGGGGTTAGCAAAAAGCTGACCTTATTGACAGGTGAAGGGACAGAGATTTATGGAGGCACTCATGCCATGCATGAAGATTTTGAGATGACCTTCGATTTGGTCTCAGGGGTTGATGAAATTGTTATGAAATATGGTGAGGCAGTAAAAACGGCCGAAGTTAATAACCATACCGCCTCCTTTAATTTTGAGGTGGAAAGAGAAGTTGACCCTTTGAATTTTGATTTTCCTGAATTAGGTGCTGAATAAATCCCTACCAATTTTTAAACTATTAAGACAATGAAAAAATTACTATTTAGTTTTTTATTAGGATTGGTTGGTTTCCAGTCAATTGCTCAGAATGAAGTTGAGAATGATGCTGAGTTGAGCTCATTAAAAGATTATTTTTATACATGTTGGAGTTTGGATGGATTCTCTTTATCTGATGATTCCGATCATGTGATTGAAGGAAAGCAAAGCTTTATTGTTAAGGCCTCTGAAAATCAAGGGCGTGGAGATATGAAATCTCCTTGGATTAAACTAGAAGATGGGAAGGTGGAATTGGAAGTTAAACCTACCTCAGAAATAGAAAAAACCACCGTATATGCCCTTTTACTGCCTTATGATTCGGAGAATAAGGAAAATGGAGAAAGTAAAGATTACATTTATTTAGGCTATTCTACTGTCGAACATAAAGGTAATTCTGCCACGAAGGCTGTAAAAGTTAAGTTCAATTACTCCAATAAGCTTATTGGAGAATTATTCAAAGTATACTTAGTATTTATTGTAGAGGGTGATGAGGGAGCAACAGCAGTTGACAATCTAGTCATTCAGGGACAGTATTATTCAGATCCTTCAGCAGGCTGCCTTCCTAAAGGTGAGCTAAAAGATGCTGACGGAGACGGAGTTGCAGATGACGAAGATGATTATCCTGATAATAAATACAAGGCCTATAACAACTACTTAACACCTGAAGGAGCAGCAACTTTAATGTTTGAAGACCTTTGGCCTGCTACTGGAGATTATGATTTCAATGATTTGGTATTGGATTATAGTATCAATAGGGTAACAGATGCTTCGGGGGAGATAGTGGAAGTAGTGATAGATCTTTTGCCAAGAGCAGCAGGAGCGGGCTATTCCAATGGATTCGGGATAGAGTTTACGGGGATTTCACCAGACCAAGTTTATAAAGTTATAGGTTCCAAAATTAAGTCCAATAGCATTCATGAATTTATGGACAATGGACTTGAAGCGGGGAATGAACATGCCACCATTATAGCCTTTGATGATGTTGACAATGTGCTAACGCATCCGGGCGGAGGAGCGGTAGGTATCAATACCGATCCCAATTTCCCAATGCAGCCTGTTGAGAAAATGCAAATAACCATGTACATTAAAGATGGTGACAATGCAAAAGGACACATCAAACTGGATGAACTGAAAATGGATAATTTCAATCCATTCTTGATTGTCAACCAAAAGAGGGGGGTAGAAATCCATCTTCCCGGAAAGACGCCCACCGCACACGTGGACAAATCACTTTTCGGTACAAAAGAAGACAACTCTAACGGAGATAAAGAAGCATATTATAGAGGAAAAGACAATGGCCTACCATGGGCTCTGAATGTGTCGGGAAGCATACCTTACATGATGAATAAGGAGAGCATTACCACCGGTTATCAGATGTTTTATAAGTGGGCAGCAACAGGAGGAGAGGCTTATCCTGATTGGTATGAGGATAAAGAAGGGTATCGTATAGATAAAGTTTTATTAAATGCAAAATAAATTAAGTACCTGCAATAGGTAATTTAGATTGGAATATATCCCATCATGTTAATTGGTTGTTTTTAGTTGTAGATACCAGGTAGCTTCTTTTGAAGTTGCCTGGTTTTTTCTAATAAAAAATTGTGATTGATAATTTATAAATATATTTATTTGGGGGATTATCTGCCTTGTCAGTTATGAATAAATAACCTATTTTTGGGCACTATTTAATTCTTTTGTTTTGTAGAGGTGTGTTGTGACTAGTTTTTAAGTTTAATTTTATATGAAAAGTTTAATTCTATTGGTACAGCTTAGGTTTTATTATTTTTTTAAAAAATCCTTAAAGTTTATCTCATTTATTTTCTTACTAGGAATGGTTTTTATAGGGCAGGTGTCAGCCCAGACCGTTACTGTTACAGGTACTGAGAACAATATCCCTATAACAGAGGTGAGGTATACCATTGAGGGAAATGAATTGATTCAGACTTCCCCAGATGGGAATGAAAATCCAAGTCCGGCAGATGTTCCTGTGGTGATCAGTTCTATAACGATCGATACGGATAAAGTGATATATGCCACAACTAGAAATCCTACAGTAGAGAACCCAAATCCGATTATAGGATCAGCTACGATAAGGTCTGATGCTATCCAAATTGTTCACTCGGACAATACCATCACCAGTCATTTGGATGATGATTTTATTAGTGGGCTTGAAACGGTCGTTTCCACCCCTGATATACGGTCCTATTGGGATATCAATGGTCAGCCTTCAATACCTCAAGGGGAAGCTTTTGTAGACTTGGAATACAAGGATCAAGTAGTGACCTCAGGTTACTTGCTCTATACAGAGAGGAATGGGAATTCAGCCACTGATTTTATTGCCTTAGATAGAAATGGCAATCCGATTGAAGGGGCTAAAAGAATTCAGGTAAGAGGTTTTCAATGGAATACTGGAATTAACCATGTAACAAATGTGCCTACGCAAACCCAGTACATGGTGCTATTTTCACCTTCAATTTTTGAATCCACCGAACCAATTTTTGGGATTAGAATTATTGCGGAAAATGAACCGGATGGTAAACTGGTTTTCTTTGTCAATGCCATTTCCGCTACACCGGATTTGAAAGAAAGAGTAAACAGTGAACTGGGAGGCGATGCTGTACTAAATGTTTATGACAATGATGAGTTGAATGGGTTTCCCTTGAACCCGATAGATGTGACATTAGAAATTGTAAACCCTTTCCCTATCTCAGATGTAACTTTAAATTTGGATGGGACTGTAGATGTAGCTCCCAATACTCCTCCGGGAGAATACAAGCTAGTTTATAAAATTACTACGGGAGGAGGCGATTCTGATGAAGCCGAGGTGACCATTGAAGTGATTGAGTACATTCCAATTGCAATGGATGATGCTTTTGAACAAGATGATAGTTTTGGTAAAGAGAACATACTTAATGTGTTGGACAATGACTTGTTGAATGGGTTGCCTGCTTTGATAGAAAACGTTAATTTAAGTACCCTTAGTAACGATTCTGATGGAAAGATAATATTGAACGCAGATGGATCTATTGATATTGTAGAAGGGATACCCTCAGGAAATTACGAACTTGTATACCAAATTTGTGACAAAGAGGACCCAGCCAAGTGTGATCAAGCTACCGTATCTGTTACCATTAACCCTACTGTTTTAGAAGCTATAGAGGATAATTATGGTTCGGTTAATGCCAACAGGGCAGGAGAAATAGGTAATGTATTATCCAACGATCAAATCAATGGTGAGGCGGTTAGCTCAGATCGGGTGCACGCGGTACTAACAGACAATGATGGACTGACAGGAGTAAGTTTAGCAGAGGATGGCACACTTACGCTTCCTACAGGTCTTCCTGAAGGTAATTATGTATTGCTATATGACCTAGTAGAGACCATTAATCCGTCGAATAAGGATGAGGGAGAGATTAAGTTTAGTTTACAGGACGTGCAGTTGGAAGCCAAGGATGACGAGGTAGTAACCAATCAAAATGAAGCCGTCACAATAGCTGTTTTAGATAATGATTTTACCAATTCCGGGGCAATTTTAGATGAAACTTTGTTGATAACTGAGGATCCTGTTTCCGGGGTAATTTCCATTGCAGACGATGGTTTGATTACTTACACCCCAGAGACCAATTTTTCAGGAACTGATTCCTTTGTTTATGAAATTTGTGAGAATGCCGACAGGATGTTCTGCGATCAAGCGAAAGTTACCATCCTTGTAAGGCCTATATTACTTGAATTGAATAAAACGGCAAGTGCCACAGAAATTCCTATCGATGGAGTAGTAACTTATACCATTACCATTACAAATAATTCAGCATTTGATTTGTCAGATATCCAAGTAGAAGATCCTCTACCTTCAGGTTTATTGAGCATGGGAACAGTACCTGCCCAAGGTACGGATGGAAGCTGGATCCTTACCTCGCTAAGTGCCGGAGAATCTGCCAGCTTTCAAATTGAAGCAATGGGAGTAGAGAAAGGTGAGAAAGTGAATACTGCAACCATCAGTGTTGGGGAGTTTACAGATCAGGTTACTGCCCCTACTGTCACAGTAGTTGCTAAGCAAGTGGACATTAGCATCTCCAAGACATCATTTGGTAAGGCCATTTATGAAGGCAATGAATTTGAATATGAAATCAAAATAACCAATAATGGTCTGAGTTCAGCTGAAGATGTTGTGGTAAGTGATCAATTGCCATCCAATGTTGAGTTTCTAGGATTTACGGGTATAGATCCGGGAGCAACAGTTTCAGGCAATACTATAAGTTGGACGGTAGCTTCCATTGCTGCCGGTGAAGAGCTGGTTTATGTCATCAGGGTACAAGCCACGGGCTTAGGGACGGTGACCAATACCGTGACTGTAGAAGTGCCGGATAATCAGGATAATATTTCAACAAGTAAGGAAGACAGTGATACCAATCAAATCATTAGGTTCTTTGTGCCCAATGTAATCACCCCGGGGAATGTAGATGGTAAAAATGATACTTTTGAAATAAAAGGAATTCAAAATTTCGCCAAAAACTCCTTGACAATTCTTAACCGAAATGGTGACCATGTTTTTGAAATGGAGAATTATCATAATGATTGGGCCGCAGAAGGGATGAATTCAGGAGCTTACTTTTATGTCCTGATTATAACGGACAATAGTGGTGAAGAACAGACCTATAAAGGTTGGGTTCAGGTCATAAAATAATGATTTTGTGTATAGTAGCAGCATTAAAATAATAAGTTCGATGAAGAATATTTTTAGAGTTTTTGGATTTTTGGTGATTTTACTTCCTGCAGGCCTTAATTCGTCTATGGCCCAGCAGCTGCCTCAGTTTAGCCAATACATGTTTAATGGCTTACATGTAAATCCGGCCTATGCGGGATACAAGGGGGAACATTATGTTCAATCTACCTATAGAAGTCAATGGGGAAGTTTACCGGGAGCGCCTACCACTTTTACTGTCACCGCAGACTTAAGTGCCAACGAAGGGCTTATGGGGTTCGGTGCATCCATTATGGCAGATGAAGTAGGTCCTACAAAAACCAATACGGCCCTGTTAACTTATGCCTATAGAATTCAAACAGGAAATGAATCATTTCTTGGTATAGGAGTAAGTGGAGGTGTATCAGAATATGCCATAGATGGAAGCATGTTTGATCCCAATGATTTTGGAGATGGAGAATTACCTGAAGGGAGAATCAATGTTTTTACACCAAACTTAAACACCGGGATCTTTTTTCACAGCCCAAAGTTTTATGCAGGCTTTAGTGCCTATAATCTAATTGGAAAAAAGAAACTTGAAGAAGAAGCAGTGGCATTGGCCTATCATAATGTCCATTATTACCTGACAGCGGGAGCTTTGTTCCCAATTTCTGACCAAGTTCAATTCAAACCTTCGTTCCTGATGCGAAATGGCGGGAGTGGTCCTACTAACCTTGACCTTAATGGTATGTTTTTATTCATGGACAGGGTATGGGCAGGAGCCTCCTACAGAACCAACTTAAAAGTTGGAGCTACGGATTTACCCCCCGGTCTTTCTTCTAAGAATGCTGTAGCCTTTATTTTAGAATTGTTTGCTACAGAGAAACTTAGGCTGGGCTATGCCTATGATGTGCAAACCAATGCATTCAATGGTTTGCGAAACAATAGTCATGAGATGTCTTTAGGATACTATATCTCTCCAAGAAAAGTAAATATGAAAAACCCAAGATGGTTCTAAATATGAAAAAGATTTTTATTTATTTCTTGCCTGTAATTTTATTCAGCGCTATTGTCTGCCAAGTTCAGGCACAAAGCGGACTGTTAAGGTATGCCGAGCGTAAAGCTTTGGAATCAAATTATTTTGAAGCTGCCAATGGCTATTCAAAAGCCTATAATAAGAAAGCTACTTATGCCGCAGCAAAAGGAGCAGCAGAAAGCTATACCTATTTGAGAGATTATCAAAAAAGTTATGATTGGTGGGAAAAAGCTGTAAACTTTCCGGAGGCAACAAACAATGATTGGTTGGCTTATATAGCTGCAGCAAACCAAGCCGATCGCAATGAAGCTGTTTTCCTTGCCCTCGATTCACTGACGGGAACGACATTAGGACCTAATCTTAACCTTGATTCTTTGAAATATTGGTATGGTAATAAACCTAATTCTGCTGTAGTTGGTGTGGATGGCCTGAATACTAATAGCGCTGAGTTTGGCTTTTCAAAGGACAGCCATGGTACAGTTTATTTCTCCTCGGATAGGGGTGGGGAATTGGACCGAAAAAAGAAAGGACTAAGAATTGACAAGAGTTATAAATACTATAACAAGAAATCAGATTGGACAGGCAGGGATTACCTAAGTATTTATAAAATGGATGAATCGGGAGAGGTAACAAAAGTTTCTGTACCGGTTCCTGATGTTTTTCATTCAACTGATCCTTTTGTTTTACTAAAATCACCAGTGCTTTTTTATACAGTCAGTAGAGAAATTAGGGATTCAGGAAGCTATGAAGTTTATCCGGAAATTTATTACAGTAGTATCAATGAAGAAGGTCAGCTGACTGATTTTAAAGGGCTTTCTATTAATGCGCCATTAGAATACAGCTTGAAAACTCCCTATGTAGACGAAGAAGAAAATCGTCTGTATTTCTCGTCAGATATGCCGGGAGGTTTTGGAGGCTTTGACTTGTATTACATGAATTATTCCGATGATTTCGTGTTTGAAGCTCCTGTCAACCTAGGCAGTGAAATCAATACCACAGGTAATGAAAGCAATCCTTACCTCAGAGAGGGGAAATTATTCTTTGCTTCTGATGGACATATAGGGCTAGGGGGCCTTGATTTATTTGAGTCGAAAGTTTTGGGAGATGGTTTTTCAGGAGTAAAAAATCTAGGTATTCCTTATAATTCTCCCCAAGATGATTTCGCTTTTTTTATTACTTCCGACAACAAAACCATCTTATCTTCAGATAGGCCGGAAAGTAGAGGTTGGGATGATATCTTTGAATTAGAATCACGCTATAAAGATTTTCAAGCTTTAATTCTTGGTTGCGATGGTGAGCAGTTGACTGGTAACTTGGAGGTAAGTTTAATGGAAGGCTCTGACCGGATCAACGTAGAAATAGTACAAGATGGAAAGGGCAAATTGGAAGCCTCGGTTGCACCTGAGGAGGATTTTGAAATTGTTATTAAAAAAGATGGTTATTTTTCTATTCATGACAAGTCTCTCAGTACAAAAGGTTTGAAAGAAACCTCATTGGAAAAGACTTATCAAATGGTAAGGGTGCCTTATAATACCACAGCATATGTGGATTTGGTTTTTTATAATCTCGACGAATCAGCCATTAGAGAAGATGCTAAACCATCACTCGATAAAGTTGCTGAATTATTAAAATCCTATTCGTTTTTAAATATAGCTGTTAGATCGCATACTGACTCTAGAGCAAGTGAAGAATACAATGAAGCACTAAGTGAAAGAAGAGCCGATGCAGTAAGGGATTATTTAGGGCAATTTGGTATAGCAAGATCAAGGATTGAAGCTTCTTGGTTTGGAGAAAAAGAACCAACCAACAATTGTGGTGATGGTGTGCCTTGTCCTGAAGATCAACATCAGGTTAATAGAAGAACAGAGTTATTGTTGCTCGCATTTCCTGAGGAAGGAAAAGCCTATCAACTGCCTCCTGAAATGCAAGGCCTGGATCTGTGTGATGTGAGTAATATTCAGTTGCCGGCAGATTTGCCTACCATTTATTTTGGTTTCGATCAAGCAAGCCTATCGGTCAATGATATGATGGCCTTAGAAAGGGTGGCCTTAATGCTCAGAGAAATGCTTTATCACCGATTGGAAATTAAGGGGCATACAGATAATAGAGGAAGTGATGCTTACAATGAAAAACTCTCTGAAAAACGGGCATTGGTAGTGAAGAAATATCTAGAAGATAAGGGTATTGCTCCTAGTAGATTAAATTATGAGTTTTTTGGAAAGAAAAACCCAATCAATGATTGTGGTGACCAACCTTGTACACCTAATATGCATAAAGAGAATAGGAGAACTGAGTTAAGTTTACCCAAATTAAAGAAAGACTGGACCAAAAAAGAAGAATAATACCTGTTCGATTTAGTTACATTCTAAAAAGATAAAATGCATAAAAGCCCTCCTCGAAACAATTGAGAAGGGCTTTTATAATTTATTAACTACTGCCGATTTTGAAGTGATTTCAACGCCTAATAGATTGTCTATTGCCATTCGGAAGCATGAAATCATCTTGATAATAGTAGGGATCTCAATTTTGTGTTACACTGGAATTATATTTTTCTAGGTAAGCGTCTATACCTCCAGTGAGGTTAAATAAATTATCAAACCCAAATTTGGCTTCTAGCTCTCGAATAGCCTTGGCACTTCTCCCTCCCATTTTGCAATGAACTACTACTTTCCTGTCTTTTTTAATCTTGTCCACATTTTCAGTAATATTCTGAAGAGGAATATGGAAACCGTTTATATTGACCAAATCAAACTCGTGTTGCTCCCGAACATCAATTAATTGGTAAGCTTCTTCGCCTTCTTTAAGCGCATGAAATTCATCAGCAGCAATTTCTTTAATAGCCTTTTCTTCGCTCTTTACATTACAGAATTGCTCATAGTCGATGAGTGTAGTTTGGGTTGGCTGGGTTCCATTCAGCGGGTTGCTCTCCTTTCGCTTAATCTTGAAGGTTTTTGACTGAAAAGAAAAGGCATCGAATGTATACAGTTTTCCACTTAGATTATCACCTATCCCGGTGACTACTTTTATAACCTCAAGTGCCTGTAAACTTCCTATAATACCCGGCAATACCCCTAGGACGCCGCCTTCAGCACAACTCGGTACCAAACCGGCAGGAGGAGGTGTTTCATACAGGTCTCTGTAATTTGGGCCCCTCTCACCATCTTTGAGGTAATTAAAGACAGAAACCTGACCCTCAAACTGGAATATGCTAGCATAAACATTGGTTTTACCTGTCAGTACACAAGCATCATTAACCAGGTACCTTGTAGGGAAATTGTCGGTTCCGTCAGCAATAACGTCGTATTTAGAGATTAATTCCAATGCATTTTCACTTGTAAGTTTTTGATTGTAGGTTTCAATAGTGATGTATGGATTGATGGCTTCTAATCTATTTTTCGCAGCTACAACTTTTGCTGTTCCAATTTCATTTACACCAAACATTACCTGCCTTTGCAAATTACTGTCTTCCACAAGGTCAAAATCAATCAAGCCAATGGTTCCTACTCCAGCTGCTGCCAGATACAATAGCAAAGGGCTACCAAGTCCTCCGGAACCCACTACCAATACTTTTGCCTTTTTGAGTTTAACTTGGGCTTCCCTTCCAAATTCAGGAATGATTATATGCCTGTTGTATCGAGCCAATTCCTCCTTAGAAAAAATGTCATCAATACCACCGGCAATAGCAGGTACGATACTAATTAAACTGGTTGAGGAGATTGATGTTTTTTCCATCTCCAAGTCTCTAATGTCCTCATCATCTACAAAAATATTGATGAAGGAAGGTATTTTCCCTTCAGGAGTATAAAGGTATTTTTTTAATTCAGGGTGTTTTATTGAAAGGCTGTCTAATAATTCGCCTATTGATTGAGCCTCTAGCTCAATTTTGGAAATGTTACCGGTAAATTTCCGCAATGGCGTAGGGATAAATACAGTTGCCATGTTATTTTATGATTTGGTGATGACTAACTTTTCTTCCTTGAAAGTTTTAGCTTGAGTTAATTTCCAGGATCTGATTTCTGAGAAAACTTGTTCTTGAAGAGAAATGATTATATAAGATAAATTGGGAAATGCCATTATTCGGTCAGTTTCAGAAGGGCTTGCGGGCCAATTTAAATGACTATGGTAGACTCCCAATAGTGACCATTCATTTTCAATTGCTATTTTTTCTGCTTCAATAAAATCTTTAGGGTTAATTGAGTATTTTTTCTTTCTATTTTCCTTACTATCGTTTTTTACAGGTAAAATTTTTATAACCCTTTTAGCTCTATTACTATTTTTCCCCAATAAGAAACCACAGGATTCTTCAGGTATTTTTTCTATGTATTGAAGGATTTCTTTTAAAATATTTTCTTCCAAATATACCATAAAAGAATGGTTTATAGTGAATGGTAAAACTCAAGGAGTCCATGGGGTTTACGATGGAATGTTTGCAATAGAGGCAAACATGGAAGGTGTCATTTCTTGAAAGTCAGCTTCCGACAATCCTTCTAAATCGAGGTACTTAGGGTCTAAGCCCCACTTTAAAATATCTTGCGTTTGAGAAACTTCAACATAATTTAAAGAGTCATTGAAAATAGCCTTTAACCCTTCAACCAATACTTTCTTAGTGTTTTCCTCTCCTTCGGTCATGACTATGTCCTGGATGAGGTTATCGAGCAACGTACTGGAAAATGGAACAATGGAGGAAATTATAATGTCGTCCTCTGGATTAACTGTTCGGTTTCTATTTTCATAAACATTAATCAATAGGTTTAAATCAGTAGGGTTTTTCCAGTCCAATTGCCCTCGAAAGAACTTTTCGCTGTAACCTTTTGGGTTTCCTGAAAATACAATTGGGATTCTTCTTTTGTATGTTTTTATGTAATAAAGTGCTAATTCTAAACTTTCCACTGGCCATTCCAGATTTTTTACTAAAAGGAATTTACATTTCCCTAATTCTGAATAAATCAGCGCATTTTGCATCAAGCAGGCAGCCTCCTCCACATTTTGAGCGGTTACAAACTTTCCGGGAGCGTGAATCGTAATATAATCTGCAGTTTGCGCCAATTTTTTTAATTGATGGTCCATTAAACTGTTGTTAACAATATGGGTAAACCGGACCATACTGTATTTTTTATTTCCTTTTCTAGCAAAGACATCTAACAGCATTTCGCAAACTTTTTTGGTAGCAGCATATATTTCAGTGGTAAAATACCTACTTGCTTTTCCTGTAGAGGAAAATACGCACTGGTGCACAGATTTGGTTTTTTCGCAGGCATTTAAAATATTGAGGGTACCTATAATATTTGTTCTGACAGTATCGAATATGGCTTTTTCAGCCAAGCCGGGATCCCTTTGAGCAGCAGTATGAAAAACAAATTCCGGTAAATGCTTACTGAAAAGTGCTGTTACTTGTGCTTCATTTGTAACGTCTTCCTGAATACTAATAATTTTTTCGGAGGCCGGATGTTTATAGGGAGAATCTTCTATACTTGTTTTATCTAAAATTATTATTTTTGAAGGAGCGTATCTCATCAGGTGCTCAACCAATTTGCTTCCAACACAACCAAGCCCACCGGTTACCAAGCATACCTTTCCTTTTATCATTTTTGTAATGGTTTTGTTAGGTAGTGAAAGGGTTCTGGTAAGGGCGGGAGCCAAAGGATTATCTGATAATCTTCCTTGGGACTCATAAAGTTGGATCAGTTGACTCGTTAATTCAGTTAACGAATCAAAATGGAGTTCTCTTTTATCTTTAAAAGAGAGGTTCCAAATATCTTTAAATAGATTTGATTCCATAGGTTAAGGGTTTAACGGTAATATATATTAAGAGGGTATATAAGTAAAAAAAATTATTCTAAAAATTTAAAAATAATTACATTCGAAAATATATTATTTTCGTTTGAAATAATGTTTTTAATTTTTCACAAACAGTTATTTTATGATTTTTACAGAAACTAAGTTAAAAGGTGCCTATATCATTGATGTGAATAAAATTGAGGATGAGCGGGGGTATTTTGGGAGGGTGTTTTGCAAAAAAGAGTTTGATGAAATTGGAATTGAATCAAATATTGCCCAGACCAATATGTCTTTTAACCCTAAAAAAGGTACATTGAGGGGGATGCATTATCAGGTATCTCCTTATGAAGAAACCAAGCTTGTAAAATGTACATCAGGGGCAATTTATGATTGTATTGTTGATCTAAGAAAAGATTCTCCAACCTACATGGAATGGATTGGGGTGGAGCTAACCCAGGAAAATAATAGGATGTTATTTGTACCCAGAGATTTTGCCCATGGCTTTATCACATTAGAGGACAATACAGCAATTCAATATTTTGTTTCTCAGTTTTATGCCCCGGGAGCAGAAAAAGGAATCAAATGGGATGACCCCAAGATAAATATCAAATGGCCGGTAGATGTGGATGTAATTTCCGAAAAAGACAATAACCACCCTTATTTAAATGACCAATTACTATGATTATTATTGATACTGCGCTCCGGAAAAGAGCGGAAGAAGGAAAACCAGTTAGGGTAGGAATGATCGGCGCCGGCTTTATGGCACAAGGGATTACACTCCAGATCGAAAAATACACTGAAGGTATGGAGCTAGTTGCCATTGCCAATAGAACATTATCCAAAGCCAAGGATGTTTATTCAAAAGCAGGACAGGAAAATCCTCAGGAGGTGGACAACTTGGAAGAATTGAATCAAGTGATTAAGGAAGGGGGAAGAGCTGTAACAAACGATCCCTTTTTGATTTGCAAAGCGGAAGGGATTGATGCTGTCATAGAAGTTACCGGAGCTGTAGATTTAGGTGCAAGAATTGCACAGGAATGTATAGACAATGGTAAGCATATCATCATGATGAATGCTGAAACTGACGGTACGGTTGGTCCAATTTTGAAAGTGCATGCGGACAACAAGGGGGTGGTCTTTACCAATGCTGATGGAGACCAGCCGGGGGTGACGCTTAATTTATTTCGTTTTGTCAAACAGCTTGGCCTTAAACCGGTACTTTGTGGAAATATCAAGGGGCTTCATGATCCCTACAGAAATCCTACTACTCAGGAAGGATTTGCCAAGAAATGGAAGCAAAAACCTGCCATGGTGACTTCGTTTGCAGACGGTAGCAAAATATCTTTTGAACAGGCAATTATTGCCAATGCAACAGGGATGGGCGTAGCCAAAAGAGGAATGCACGGTCCCACAGTGGCTTCAGGCAAACCTATCACCGAATGCGTGGACGAATATCCTTTGGAAGATATTTTAGCAGGAGATGGAATTGTTGATTATATAGTTGGGGCTAGTCCGGGGCCGGGTGTTTTCGTATTAGGAACCATTGATGATCCTATACAAAAGCACTATTTGAACCTATATAAAGTCGGTGAAGGTCCTTTATATTGTTTTTATAATCCTTATCATTTATGCCATTTTGAAGTACCTATCACAGTGGCAAGAGCGGTGTTGTTCCAAGATGCTTCCATAGCCCCCGAAAAACCAATGGTGGATGTGGTGACCACTGCCAAAAGAGATCTTAAAAAAGGGGAGAAAATAGATGGGATAGGCCATTACATGACCTACGGTTTATGTGAAAACATGTCTACTTCCCTAGAGGAGGGTTTACTGCCATTAGGTTTGGCTGTTGACTGTGTACTCCGTCGAGATATACCGAAGGATCAGGTTATAACCTATGAGGATGTGATTTTACCGGAAAATAGGTTTAGTGACCAGTTAAGGGCAGAACAAAATAAGCATTTCTTTGACCTATAGGCAAGTAAGGCTAGATGCGAAATCAAAGGCTAAGTGAATATTTACACTTAGCCTTTGGTTTTTTATAGAAAAGATTTATCTGTCCAATTTAGGTTTTCATTTAACAGTCCTTGGTCTTGGAAACTGTTTAGAACTTTTAGCCGAATCAGATTTGAATCCCTAAAATTAGCATCATTAAACCCTATGCTTTTCATTCCTAATTCCAAGTCAATAATTGCTTTTTCAAGATCAAATTGAGGTTGGAAGTCAGGAGCCAGTTCCATGAATTTATCAAAATTCACTTTGTAAGAACGTTTGTCCGCTGGGGCATCCTGATTTATTGTGACATTAATGCCGGGCAATTGTTGCTGAACAGCCAGGGCCATGGTTTTTACTTGGTGGTTCCACTTATTAGTACCGATATTAACGGCTAGAAATGATCCACCATTTGATGTTTCTCGAATAGAAGCCCATTCAATGGCTCTTGACATGTCTTTTACATGTACCATCGCCCTCCATGGTGTTCCATCACTTAATATAGAAATTTCTCCTGAGGATATGGCCCCTGCTACAAAATCATTGAGTACCAGGTCTAAACGTAGCCTTGGGCTAAAGCCACATGCTGTAGCAAAACGTAAACAGGTAATGATGAAATTTTCACTTGCCAAGTTGTTCAAGTCGTTTTCCGACATTACTTTTGATCTCGCGTAAGCAGTAAGAGGATTTAAGGTATCTTCTTCAGTTTTAGGATAATCATCAGCAGCTCCATACATGCTGCAACTAGAAGCAAAAACAAAATGTTTTACCCCGGCCTTTTTGGCCATTTTTGCCAAATTAATGCAAGAACGGTAGTTGACATCGAGGGTGAATTCTTCGAATTTTTTACCCATAGGGTCGTTGGATATGGCAGCAAGGTTTACTACGGTATCCACTCCTTCTAAGAGTTTTTCCGGAAAATTTCTTACATCTCCAAAGACTTGCTGGTCAACATTGACTTCAGGAAAAGGTCCATTGCTGGTAACACATTGGGCAAAGTACCCCATATCAAATCCAATAATTGTACATTTTGGATAGGCTTTTTTTAAATGATTGACTAAAACAGGGCCTATATAGCCCATGTTTCCTGTGATAAGTATTTTCATTTTAAATCTTTTAAAAGGTCAATATCACCAAACTTTCCAAGGTGCATTTTGTTGATTCCACAAGTCCTCCAGATAATTTCTATCCCTAAGGGAGTCCATTGCTTGCCAAAATCCATTGTGAACATAGGCAGCCAGATCATGGTTTTTGGCTAATTTTTCTAATGGTTCTCTTTCCCATACGGTCTGATCGTTATCTATCAAATCCAAAACCCTTGGTTCCAAGACAAAGAAGCCTCCATTAATCATTGCTCCTTCATTTCCATCTCCTTGTGGTTTCTCTCTGAAATTTTCTATTCTGGAGGCTTTTGAGGACAAGACAAAAGCACCAAATCTGCCGGGTTGCTTAACGGCAGTTAAGGTAGCAGAGGCTCCCTCTTTTTTATGAAAAGCAATGGCTTCATTGATGTTTACATCCGATACACCATCCCCATAGGTCATGCAGAATGTCTCATCACCAATGTATTCTTTCACTTTTTTTAGCCTTCCTCCCGTCATCGTATCAAGACCTGTATCAACTAGAGTCACCTTCCAAGGCTCAGAGGTTGCATGGTGAATGTCAATTTTATTGGTACTTAAATCTATAGTGAAATCGGACTTCAAGAGGTGGTAGTTAGAAAAATACGCTTTGATTACTTCTCCTTTGTATCCACAGCAAATAATAAACTCATTTATACCGTAATAAGAATAAATCTTCATTATATGCCAAAGAATTGGTTTCTGCCCTATGCTTACCATAGGTTTAGGGCGAATTGAGCTTTCTTCACTAATCCTAGTGCCAAAACCTCCCGCTAAAATTACTGCCTTCATATAGTATTATAAAAAAAACTAGAAATATTACTTAATGCCATGGAACATAACTGCTATGGTCTATTATTATTCTTATTGTATACAGAGAGGAGGACGCTTTCAAGATGAGTTGCGAAAACTTCGGAATTAAATTTGTTTTTAAAAGTTGATTGGGATTTGTCACTCATCTCAAGCCAAATGTCCCTATTTTCCTTTAGTATCCTTAATTTTTCCCTCCAGCTATTTACATCATACATGTCCACCCAATATCCAATTCCTTCCTCTTCAATATCCAAATTTAGACAAGGATTGCGGGTCATTATTACCGGTTTGCTAAAGGTCACCACATCTTGAAGGCTTGTCATTCCTTGACATCCCTCTTTAGATTTTGGATATTTAAGTGGAATCAAAATAGCAATTGATTTTTGGTAATAAGGGACGAGGTCATAGGATAATGTTACCTCCCAATCTACTTCTACATTTGGAGGGATATCAACCGTCTTTGGAATAGTTTTAGGTGTGCAGAATATTTTTAGTTTATAATCCAAACCTCTAAATGCCTCTATAAGGGTCTCGAAGTCCCTGTCGGTATGGCCCGCACTAATAAAGAAATCGCATTCTTCAAAGGCATTGCGTTTAATAGAATACCGCTCGTAATAAGTCATGTCAGGCCCCCATTGGGCCAGACTGAACTTATCTTTGTAGGCTTTTTTGGGGATTTCTAAAAGATCTACCGTCTTTTCCAGTAGTGGTTTACTTAAAAAGATGGAGGCCGTGTAGTTTAAAATATATTGTCTAGCGTATAATCTGATAAACCAATTTTCATTCCTGCCCATCCAAAAAGGTTGATGGATGGTTACCACAATAGGTTTTCTAAATAACCCAATTGCTTTTAAAAAGAGCAGTAATTTTGTATTTGATTTGGAATAAGGCGAATATAAAATATCGAATTTATTGACATTTAACAATATCCTTATTTGTTGATCAAGGTGACCAATGCCAAAGAGTCTACCAATTTTATTGAGAATTTTATATTTCTCATGGGGGAATACTGTCATTTCCACTTTACCTCTTTGGTCCAGTTCAACCTTGCCCCAGACATGGTGGCTTCCACTTATCCCTTTTTCCCAAAGTGAATAGGCCCTTTCCATAGAGTAATTATTAATCAAAAATACCTTAGGCTTCATTTAAATTAAAAATTATTTGGGGAAACATCAGGGGAGATAATATTTTTAAATATGAATAAACAACTTTGTTTTTAATTAATTCTTTTTAATAAAAAAAGGTTTGAGATTTACTTTTCTGTATTTTATTTACTTGTAAGTAAAGGCACTTTATTGGTGTACTGGATGGCCATTAATTTATTGATTTTTTCTTGTTTTACCTGTTCAAAAGCAAGCTTGTTTTCTTCAGCTATTGGTTCTGCCGGTGGAATTTCTTCTTTTAGCCAATCCACTTGTTTGCCGTGTTTCCAGAATCTGAAGCAAAGATGTGGGCCTGTAGCCAGACCAGTGCTTCCTACATAGCCTATAACTTGCCCTTGTTTTACACGGGTTCCTTTTTTTATGCCTTTCCCTATTTTAGACATGTGTAAGTACTGAGTGGTATAGGTGCCATTGTGCTTGATTTTTACAAAATTTCCATTCCCCCCTCTATAGGTTGCTTCTAAAACTGTTCCGTCGCCTACTGATCGAATTTCTGTTCCTCTAGGAGCAGCATAGTCTGTTCCTAAATGAGCTTTGTATCGTTTTTGTACCGGGTGAAATCTACTAAGGCTATATCTTGAACTGATTCGAGAGAATTTCAAGGGGTCTCTTAAAAATGCTTTTTTTAGGCTGTTTCCCTTTTCGTCAAAGTAAGAAATAGCTCCGTTTTGCTCAAAAGGAATGGCATGGTACCCTTGTCCCATGTGTTCAAAGTAGGCGGCTTCAATGTCCTCAATTCCTACAATTTGGTCTTCAACTACCTGCTCCTTGAAAATAACCTTGAACTTATCGTCTTTCTGGAGTCTTTGGAAATCTACCACCCAGCCGTAGAGATCAGCAAATTGGTCAACAAGATCAGGACCTAGCCCTAACTCAGTCATGTTTACATACAGAGAAGAGCTGATTTTTCCTCCAATTTCTCTACGATTGATTGCCATCGGCTTGTTTTCTTTATAGATCTCCGGTTGGCTGAGATTAAAAACGACAAATTCTGTCCTGTTAGGTTCGTATACGAAAAATTTTGATTTCGTAGAATCTCTTGGAGTAAGTACAGTGTATTTTTTATTGAATGCTATTTTTTTTACATCAAATATATCCTTTGATTTTTTGGCGATTTCATCTATAATTTGATAGGGTACATCAAATGGGGCCAATATTGTAGATAAAGTTTGGTTTCTTTTCACCACACCTTCCACAATGTCAACATCATCAACATTGATTCCATATAATAAATTTTCTTCTTCCGGTTCAGGAACGTTTGCTTCTAATTCTTGCGGTTCATTTTCCTGAACTTGAGGAACATTTCCATCGTAAATCCAAAATGCAATGCAGGTAATGATAAATAATCCTCCGAAAGTCCAATATTTTTTCATAAATTCTGGGGTAATTAATATTTACTGGGGGTTGTGATGTCGATTAAGGTAGTAAATTACAATTAAAATTGTGTATCCTATGCGAATATACATTTTTTCCTGCAAGAACTAAATTATATTTATTGTCAATAAACGAGATTTACCTTCATTGTATTGCTTTATCTTGAGGATAAAAATAGCAATCTCTAGTCTGAATCATTATCTTTGGCGATTATTTGCAAATAAAAATCTAATTCAATGCTTAGAACACATACTTGTGGAGAACTCCGTCTGGAGGATTTGGATAAAAAAGTTATACTTTCCGGATGGGTGCAGAGGGTAAGGAATAAGGGAGGATTAGCATGGGTAGACTTAAGAGACCGATACGGTGTTACCCAACTGATTTTTGAAGAAGGAGCAGTGGCTCCTGAGCTTTTGAAAACCGCAACAACCTTGGGACGAGAGTATGTCGTTCAGGCTGAAGGAGTGGTGATTGAACGTGCTTCAAAAAATGACAAAATCCCTACCGGATCAATTGAAATTCGCGTGAGTGAATTAAAAATATTAAATAAGGCAAAGGTGCCACCTTTCATCATTGAAGATGAGACAGACGGAGGGGAAGAGTTGAGAATGAAATACCGGTATCTGGACTTGAGGAGAAATGTAGTCAGAGAAAAGCTACAACTCAGGCATCGCATGATGCAGGAAACCAGGAAGTACATGGATGGGCAAGATTTCATGGAAGTGGAAACCCCCGTTTTGATCAAATCTACTCCTGAAGGTGCCCGAGATTTTGTTGTTCCCAGCAGGGTCCATGGTGGTGAATTTTATGCATTACCTCAATCTCCCCAGACCTTTAAGCAACTATTAATGGTCAGTGGATTTGATCGGTATTTCCAAATAGTAAAGTGTTTTAGGGATGAGGATCTCCGTGCAGATAGGCAACCTGAATTTACCCAAATAGACTGTGAAATGTCCTTTGTAGATCAAGAGGATATTTTGGAGATTTTTGAAGGTTTGGTTCGTCACCTTTTCACGAAAGTGAAGGGGATGGAATTGGGCGAGATTGAACGCATGACCTACGAAGATGCCATGCGCTTGTATGGAAATGATAAGCCTGATATTCGCTTTGGGATGCCTTTTGTTGAACTTAATGATTTGGCACAAGGCAAAGGATTTAGCATTTTTGATAGTGCTGAGTTAATCCTTGGAATCAATGCAGAAGGTGCTGCTAATTACACAAGAAAGCAATTGGATGCCCTTACCAATTGGGTCAAACGACCCCAGATAGGTGCCAAAGGATTGGTTTATGTCAAATGCAATGAAGATGGTTCTTTTAAATCATCTGTTGATAAATTTTACAGCCAAGAAGACCTTAAAGCATGGGCAGAAAAAGCAGGTGCTAAAAAAGGAGACTTGATATTAGTACTTTCCGGGAGTGAAAAAGACACCCGAAAGCAAATGTCTGAATTAAGGCTGAAAATGGGAGACGAACTAGGCTTGAGAGATAAGTCTGTTTACAGACCTCTTTGGGTGCTGGATTTTCCATTGCTTGAATGGGATGAAGAAACCGCTAGGTACCATGCCATGCACCATCCTTTCACCTCACCTAAAAAAGAGGATATGGAACTTCTCGACAAAGATCCGGGAAAGGTACGTGCCAATGCGTATGATTTGGTTATCAATGGGGTAGAAATTGGAGGGGGTTCAATAAGAATTCATGACAAGGAAACCCAGCAAATGATGTTCAGGCATCTAGGCTTTACAGAAGAAGAAGCCCAATCACAATTTGGGTTCCTTATGGAGGCTTTTGAGTTTGGTGCGCCTCCTCATGGAGGAATAGCATTTGGTTTTGATCGCTTGTGCGCCATCTTTGGAGGTACTGATTCCATCCGAGATTATATCGCTTTCCCTAAAAATAATGCAGGTAGAGACGTGATGATTAATTCACCTAGCAGCATTTCCGACGAACAATTGGTTGAATTGTCATTGGATATAAAATTGAAGGAATAAGCAGTCTTAATTTGAAGCTTTATTCACCTGCAAAAGGTGGCTTCTTATTCCCATAATGATCAGTAGTTGACCTAGGATATAAGTTCCCATGATGTAAAGATCTCCATCGATAATGGGGTAAAAAAAACGATCCAAGGCCAGCAAACTATCTGATATAAAAAACAAGAAAGCACCAATAAACAACTGCCAAAAACTGGCACTATTGGTTCTTCCATACCTTTCTCTGGCCATTGTCACCATCATGACAATGGCCATTGTGTAGATAATTACCGGTATTTTTAATTCGTTCAACTGCGCATGAATCAAGAAATAGATAAATGCTGTTAGGATGTAAAGAGGGAGGTTGTAAACAAACATTTTTATGAAATTCACCTTAAACAGGTTTAAGGTCTGATTTTGAGTCAGTTTAAAGGCGATGATGTAACAAACATGCGTCATAAAAAAAGCACCGAGGCCATATAAAAACAAATCTTTGTTTAAAAGTAAAGTGTCTCCCAGAAATGAGAAAAATAGGCCTGCAGATACAGTGATGCGCAATAAACTCCCCTTTATTAATTTTGTGCTCTGCAAAAAGTAAAGCATTAGGGAAATCATGATCAAAGGTTTGGTGAGATACCTGTAATTAATTTCCGGATGAATGATCATTGAAATATCTGCCAAGGATGCAAAGAGGAAGATATATAACCATAAGATTTCTTTTTTGCGCATTTTGTTAAATTTCTTTAATTTTATTTATCATAAAGCCGAACCAATCAGCTACTTAGGTAGTTATTAAATGTAAAATAAACATTTACTTCTCTTTGAAGTTAAGGAGTAAAGTAGGCTTGGGAGAAAGTTCAATATTATTTACAATTTGAAGGATTTTATACAAAGCCGGGTAGAGAGGAAAACAGCTGCTACCCCGTTTGCATTTTAAAATTGAAGATAATATGTTTCTATGAAAAAATGCTTTAAAAGTGGAGCAGTTTTAGGAAGAAATTGCATTCGATTGAGAAAATTCACTAAGATAAAATTTTGAATTTATGCCTTTCTTGAATTTGAACAGTGTTTTTGGAATAATTATGAGGTGATTTATAAATTCACGATTGATTATTTTTTTTCAATTGGGTAAATAAAGGCTTTAAAATATTTCCTTTTAAATTCTAATGTTAGGGATTTGTTAATTATTTTTGCCACTTCAATTGAAAACTTAATATTTAGCTATTCTGTTAGCCCCAATTTAAGATTATATTTGTACCCAAATAAAGCCGACCCTATTTTTGATTTTATAATTTACTTATACCTATTAAATATTTGAAAATGAGGCAACTGTTACAAAAAAGAATGCTTATTGTGCTATTACTGTTTCTCGCTATTGGGAGCAGTTATGGGCAAGTAACTACCAGTTCCGTTCAAGGAGCTGTGTTTGACACCGAAGGAGAGGCACTGATAGGTGCTACTGTAAAGGCAACTCACGAGCCTTCCGGTTCCGTGTATGGTGCTGTTACCAATGTGGATGGAAGGTTTAACCTACCCAACCTTAGAGTAGGAGGCCCCTACTCTATAGAAATTAATTACCTTGGATTTGAATCACAACTATTTTCAGGAATAGTGTTGAGGCTTGGAGAGGTTTACAATTTAAATGCAGTACTTACTGATGGAGACACTGAATTGACAGAATTTGTTGTGGAAGGAGACAGAGGGTCAGATTTCACCTCAAACCGTACAGGTACAGCAACCAATATCTCGAATGAACAATTAAAAAACCTTCCACAGATCAACAGGAGTGTACTTGAATTTACCAGGTTAACCCCACAAGCTAGTGGGAATTCCTTTGCGGGAAGGGATGCAAGGTACAATAACCTTCAAATTGATGGAGCTAACTTTAACAATGGATTTGGTTTAAGTGGTGAACCACTACCAGGTGGAGATTCCCAACCAATTTCTTTGGATGCCATAGAAGAAATTACTGTAAATATTGCACCATATGATGTGTTGCAAAGTGGCTTTACAGGTGCAGGTATCAATGCTGTAACCAGAAGTGGTACCAATACCCTAGAAGGTTCTGCCTATTACTTCCTTAAAAACCAATCCCTTCAGGGAAGGAAAATTGGCGACAATGAATTGGAAGCTGTAGATGCTGCCACCAATAATTTTGGCTTTAGATTGGGTGGTCCTATTATCAAAAACAAATTGTTCTTCTTTGTGAATGCAGAAAGAGAGATCCTTACTGGAGCGAATGCTTCCGGGGTGAACCTTTGGAGACCGTCAGAAGATGGAATTGCTGATCCTGAAAACAATATTGCCAGACCTACTAGAACAGATTTGGAAGCTGTGCAAAATCACCTGATCAACCAATGGGGTTATGATCCGGGCAGATACGAAGGCTATGCCAATGAGGCGGAGCAATCAAGTACGAAGCTATTGGCTAGGATTGATTGGAACATCAATGAGAAAAACAAATTAGCTGTAAGGTACAATCAAGTAGTTGGTACTTCCAACCAATTGGCCAATGCAACTTCAGGGCCTCGTCCTAGAGCTCCATGGCCAAATGGCGCCAGAGTTAGCCAGAATGCCATTACTTTTGAAAATGGGAATTATGGATTTGAGAATTCGGTAAGATCCATTACTGCAGAATTAAATAGTTACATTAGCAATAGTTGGTCAAACCAATTATTGGCTACTTATTCTAGAATTCAGGACAAAAGAACTTCTCCATCTGACCAGCTCTTCCCTTTTGTTGACATCTGGGACGGTGGAGGATTAATTGATGACGGTGAAGGTAATATGGTGCAGAACAAAGGTTCCATGAACTATATTTCTTTCGGTACAGAGTTATTTACTTATAACAATGATGTGATAAATAATAACTACTCAATCATCAATAACTTGAATTATGTAGAAGGCAAGCACAACATTACCATGGGGGCTGCTTTTGAACTTCAGAATTTTGGCAATAGCTACACCAGAATGGGTACCTCTTATTACCGTTATGCTTCTGTAGATGATTTTCTTTCTACGGGAACTGCCAATGAAGTTGCACCTACGATGTTCGGCCTGACTTATCCTTATGCCGGGCAAGACACTTATTCAAGAGTTAATTTTGGATTGGCTTCTCTTTATGCACAAGACAAATATGCGGTAAATCAGGATCTAAGCATTACCTTCGGTCTTCGTGCAGAGCTTCCAATTTATCTGAATGAATTAACCGCCAATGAATCCATAAATGAGATTACATTGACCAATCAATTTGGCATGCCTACCAATTACAATTCAGGAGAGTGGCCAAGTTCTAAATTAATGGTCTCTCCAAGATTTGGGTTTAACTATGATGTATTTGGAGACCGTTCGCTTACTTTAAGAGGTGGTACCGGTGTATTCTCAGGTAGGGTACCCTTTGTATGGTTGACCAATATGCCTACCAATGCAGGAGTAATACAGAATAATGTTGAACCGGGAAGTTACGAACAAGTTGAAGGATGGATAGACAATATTACTTTCCAACCTGAGCGTTATTATTATGTGGAAAATGTTCCTCAAGGAGCTGAAGATGTTTTTATCTCTTCTCCATCAGAAGGTGCTCCGGGTTCATTCGCATTGGTAGATCCTGACTTCAAAATGCCTATGGTATGGCGATCTAGCTTTGGTTTGGATTACCAAATCCCTAATACACCATTGCTATTGACGACAGATTTATTGTACACCAGAGATATCAATGCTGTATTCCAGTACGGGGCTAACCGAGTAAGGTCTACCAATACCATGGATTATGGTTCAAGTGGAGCTCCGGGTGATTATGGTGACACAAGAGAGGTTTTTCTTCCCGGACAAAGCACCGCATACAATAGCGTGATGGGAGGGAATAATGCAACTGTTCTTTCCAATACTAGTATCAAAGGTAGAAGCTTTAGTGGAACAGTAGGTTTATCAGTCCCTTATCACAGGGGTTTTAGTGCTTCATTGTATTACACTTATTCCTCTGCGAAAGAAGTTACTGCTAACGATGGATCCAATGCAAGTTCTGCATGGGGTGCAAGCCCAACAATTAATAGTCCTAACGACCAAATGCTGCATATCTCTAACTTCGCAATTCCACATAGGATAGTTGGAAGTGTAAGTTATAGAATTGAATACGCCAATGCATTGGCCACAACAATTGGACTTTACTATAATGGAGCACATCAGGGAAGATTCTCTTATGTTTATGGCAATGATTTTAATGGAGATGGAATTACAGGGGACTTAATATATCTTCCTGAGAGTTCTTCAACAATGAATTTTGTTGATATTACTGATGATGACGGCGTAGTTTACACTGCTGCAGAGCAAAGAGCTGCCTTTGATGCCTATGTAGAAGAAAATGGATTGAGCAAATACAGAGGGGATTACCTACCGAGAAATGCCTTCCTTAACCCATGGTTAAACAGGTTTGATATCCGAATCTTACAAGATGTTTCTCAGACATTTGGGAAAATGAAAAATACTGTTCAGTTAAGTGTGGACATTGTGAACCTTGGTAATTTATTGAACAGCGATTGGGGAATTCAGGATGACTTAAATGGAGCTGAAAATTTACTTTCAAGAGCCGGGTCAGTAAGTGCAACTCCTGATTTTAATCTAACTACCATCTCAGGAAACCTTCCTACAAATCCTTTCAGAAATGTAAGTGGATTTGGAACAACATGGAGCATGCAGGTAGGTTTACGATATTTGTTTTAACTGATAATTAGATTGCTTTTAATAGAAAAGGTCACCTTTATAGGTGGCCTTTTTTTATTAATAAGCAACTGAACGGATTGGAGAATACAAGCTTAAACCCGAATTGTGTAATAGATTGTCTATTGAAAATTGGGGGGTAAATATAATTTCTCACAATGGATGTCTACAAGATCAAGGATATGGGGATATAGTTAGGATATGACAATATTCACCTGGTATTTTTTAATTATATAATTTCTGCCCTTAATTATTCAATTCTCTTGCCATTAATGGCTTAGTTTTGCCTCTTAAATTTTATTGTTTTTTTGCTATTGCAAATAAGGTTACTTTAACTTTATATCTTAAAATAAACTTGTTGGTTAAACGATACATTAGTTTTCAGAATGAAAAACCAAACCAAAATCATTTTGTCTGTAATTATCCTATTAGTGATAGGGTTTATATTTTTCTATCCTAGAATGGAGCTTTTCACTGAAGGAGAGACAGCAGATACAGAAAGTGTGGCTGCAGGAGTTCAGTCAAACCTTCCTGTAAATGTGATTAAACTGAAGGAAGAACCTCTGGAAAGCAACTTAAATATCACAGGTTCTCTTATACCAAATGAAATCGTAAACTTAAGGCCGGAAGTAAATGGGTTGGTAGAGAAAATAACGTTTAAGGAAGGGCAGTTTGTAAAAAAGGGTACCCCCTTGCTGTATTTAAATGATGACGAGCTAAAAGCCCAATTTGACAGGTTAGCGTATACAAAAAAATTGTATGAAAGTCAGGAGAAAAGGCAAAAGCAATTATTGACTAAAGAGGCCATTAGCCAAGAAGAATACGACATAGTCCTGAACCAATACAATACCAATCTTGCAGATTTACGTTTAATCGAAGCTCAATTAAGTAAAATGGTTATTAGAGCGCCATTTGATGGAGAATTGGGATTTAGGCAGATATCAGAGGGAAGTGTGATCGGTACATCGGATCTTATCGCCACCATTGTCAATGTGGATCCTATCAAGATAGAATTCTCTATTCCTGAGCGGTATTCTAATGAAATAAAGGTAGGAACAATCATTTATTTTAACTCAAATGTATCCGATGATGAAGCTGAAGGAAAGGTTTATGCCATTGAACCGAATATTGATGCAGCTACCAGAACTTTAAAAATTAGGGCACAAAGCCCAAATAGAGAAAAGAAATTTCTTCCCGGAATGTTTGTGAGGGTCCGTTTGGTTTTAGATGAAGTGTCAGATGCCATTCTTGTGCCATCTGAATCTGTGATTCCGGAATTGGAAGGGTACAAGGTTTTTGTGGCCAAAGATGGTGTCATTGAATCCAGAAGAGTGGAGATCGGTCAAAGATCAGATACTAGGGTACAGTTGTTGGAAGGGGTAAAGCCCGGAGAACTGGTATTAACTACAGGTGTACTGCAAGCAAAGGATGGAATGTCCGTTGATGTTAACTTAACGAACTGATAGAATATTATGTCAAGTTTATCTACGATCAGTATTCGAAGACCCGTATTGTCCATAGTGATGTCGCTCACTATTTTAATTTTTGGAATCATTGGCATTTCCTTTTTAGGAATCCGAGAATTTCCTAGTGTGGATCCACCTGTGGTAAATGTGAGGACCACTTATGTGGGGGCCAATGCGGATGTGATTGAGGCACAGATTACAGAACCTCTTGAGGAAGCCATTAATGGCATTTCCGGAATAAAATCCTTGTCTTCCATCAGTAACGATGGGAACAGTAGCATTACAGTGGAATTTGAAATTGGAGGAGACATGGAGGCTGCAGCCAACGATGTAAGAGATAAAGTGTCTAGGGCCCAAAGAAACCTTCCTCCCGATACTGATCCACCTATCGTTTCCAAGCAAGATGCAGATACACAGCCTATCGTATTTTTAAATGTACAAAGTGATCAACGTAGTTTATTGGAATTGTCCGATATCGCTACAAATATTTTCAAAGAAAGGCTTCAAACAATCAATGGTGTCAGTGAAATAAGAATTTGGGGGGAAAAGGAGTATGCCATGCGTCTGCGAATGGACCCCTTGAGAATGGCTTCCTATGGCATTACACCCACAGATGTATTGAACAAAGTACAAAGTGAAAATGTGGAACTTCCTACCGGTAAAATTGAAGGGGAATCCATAGAGCTTTCAGTTCGAACACGAAGTAGAATGAGTACTTCAGAAGAATTTAACCGGCTCATCATCAAAGAGGAATCTAATAATGTTGTGCGCTTTCAAGACATAGGAAATGCTGAGGTAGCTCCTTTGAATGAAAGGACAGTACTCAAAAGAGATGGGGTGCCTATGGTGGGAGTGGCCTTGGTTCCTTTGCCCGGTTCCAACAGTATTGAAATTATAGATGAGTTTTACCGAAGACTGGAATTCATTAAGAAAGACCTGCCAGAGGATATTCAGCTGGGTATAGGTTTTGATACTACTAAATTCATTCGGAATTCCATTAGTGAAGTGCAACAGACGATATTTGTAGCCTTCTTACTAGTGGTACTCATCATCTTTCTTTTCCTAAGAGATTGGCGTACGACCTTTATTCCCGTACTCACCATCCCCATTAGTTTAATTGGTGTATTTTTTATCATGTATATGGCAGGGTTTTCTATCAATGTATTAACCCTGTTGGGCATCGTTTTATCGATAGGCCTGGTGGTAGATGATGCCATCGTGGTGTTAGAAAATATTTATACTAAAATAGAAAACGGAGAAAATCCGGAAAATGCAGCAGAGCAGGGAGCAGAGGAAATATTCTTTGCGGTGATAGCCACCACTGTGGCCTTGGCAGCAGTTTTTTTACCGGTGATATTTCTTACAGGAACCACCGGTAGGTTGTTTAGAGAGTTTGGTGTGGTAGTGGCCGGTGCGGTGATCATTTCTTCTTTTGTGGCCCTCACCATGACACCAATGCTCAGTTCCAAACTACTGAAGAGGAGGGAGAAACAAAATTGGTTGTATAACAAAACAGAGCCTTTCTTTCTTTGGTTAAATAAGGTTTATGTGCAAGCCCTATCCTCATTTATGAAGATAAAGTGGATGTCCTTTGTATTGGTAGGGGTAATGGGGCTTGGAACCTATTATCTATTTAACAATATCCCTTCCGAGCTTGCCCCTTTAGAGGACAGGGGACAAATAAGAATAAATATGGCCGGACCTGAGGGGGCTACTTTTAGCTATATGGACCGAATTATTGATGAAATGACCGTGGAATTGTCTGAAATGATTCCTGAAGAAGAAAGGGCAGGATTAATTTCGGTTACTTCTCCCGGTTTTAGTTCAGCCAGTACCAATTCAGGATTTATAAGGCTGGTGTTAAATGATGCAGCAACAAGGGAAAGAAGTCAGCAAGAAATTTTTGATGAGGTTGCCGTTTATTTAAAGAATAAAACTGCCGTTAGGGCTTTTGGGGCGCAGGAGCCTTCCATTGGAGACAGGAGGGCGGGATTACCCATTCAATATGTTATTCAAGCCCAGACATTGGAGAAGTTGAAAGAAATTATCCCGGTTTTTATGGATAAAGTAAGCCAAAGCCCTGTTTTTACTTTTCCTGACGTGAATTTGAAATTTACCAAGCCTGAAATAGAAGTAGAGATCGATAGGGAAAAAGCCAGAAATATAGGAGTTTCGGTGCAAGAAATTGCGCGGACACTCCAGTTGAGTTATTCCGGTCAACGATTTGATTACTTTATCATGAATGGTAAGCAATATCAGGTAGTTGGAGAAATGCAGTTGGAGGATAGGAACGAACCTATAAACCTCAGGATGCTCTATGTCAGAAGTGATGATGGAGAATTGATTCAAATGGATAATTTGGTCAAGATCAATGAAAGAAGTACTCCCCCACAACTTTACCGTTACAATAGGTTTGTAAGTGCCACGGTGCAGGCAGGCCTTGCTCCGGGAGAAACGGTAGGTTCTGGGCTTGAGGAAATGGACAAGATTGCTGCTGAAGTACTTGATGAAACCTATACCACCGATGTGGCCGGTCTATCCAAGGAATATAGAGACAGTTCTAGTAGTTTGGTGTTTGCCTTTGTGTTTGCTTTAATATTGATCTACCTCGTTTTATCTGCACAATTTGAAAGTTTTATGGATCCATTGACAATTATGTTTACTGTTCCACTGGCAATCTTTGGTGCTTTATTTTCATTGTGGTTATTCGATTTTACCCTTAATGTTTTTAGTCAAATTGGAATAATCATGCTCATAGGCCTTGTGACCAAGAATGGGATTTTGATTGTGGAGTTCGCCAATCAACGTAAAGCTCAAGGGATCCCTATATCAGAGGCCATTGAAGGAGCAGCGGCTGCAAGGTTCCGCCCCATTTTAATGACTAGTCTCTCCACAATATTAGGTATACTTCCAATTGCATTGGCTTTGGGAGCGGGTTCAGAAGGAAGGGTACCTATGGGAGTGGCAGTAGTAGGTGGGATGTTACTGGCCACACTGCTTACCTTATTTATTATTCCGGGTATATATACTTATTTGACATCTAAAAAAGGAAGATTAGCAAGAGTTTAATATGAAGAAAATAATATTGCTAGGAATGATGGTGGCCTTTTCCTGTACATTGTATGGGCAGGAAGGTGAACCTTTAACTTTTGAAAAGGCAGTTGAGATTGGATTAGAAAATAACTTTGATGTTAAGATTGCTACCAATCAGGTTTTGTTGGCAGAAAATGAGAAAAAGCAAGCCGGAAGTCTGCTGATGCCTGTACTCGACTTAAACAATACGCGAATATATAGGAAGGAAGATACGGAGCAAGCCTTCGTTAGTGATCCGGAAAACCCAAGAATCATCCCCAATGCGCAAACCAGAAACAATAATTATAGTTTAGTAGCCATTTATGGTTTTAGGGCTGATGCAGTGGTTGCCTTGCAGCGATTAGGAAAACTGAAAGAAGTTTCTGAGCTCGAAGCCAAGGTAGTTATAGAAAATACGGTAGCCGCTATTGCCACGGCTTATTATAGGTTGGTGCTTGAGCTGCAACGGTACGAGGTGCTTAGCCACACTTTAAAATTGTCTGATGAAAGACTGGAGATTGCCAAAGCTCAATATGAATTGGGAAGGGCATCTAAAAGAGATTTTTTAGCGGCTCAGGTAGATTACAATGCGGACCTTACAGCTCTAGTAGCCCAAGAACAAGTGATCCAAAACTCAAGGGTTAATCTGAATGAATTACTAGCAATAGGGCCGGATAAAGACTTCGTGGTAAATGATACCATTACTATAGAAGATTCCTTTTCGCTTGAAGAATTGAAAGAAAGCGCTTTTGATCAAAATAAGGGTTTCTTGGCTACTCAAAGAATGGAGAATGTCGCCTATCTCCAATTAAAAGAGCTGAGGGCACAAAGGCTGCCGACCATAACTTTGAACGGGTCTTATATAGACAATACTTTAAATTCAGATGCTGGATTTTTGCTAAGTAATCAGCAACAAGGAATTAATTTGGGAGCAACCATAAGCTTAAACTTATTCAGCGGATTGGCCCTAAACAAGCGCATTCAGGCAGCTAAAATTCAAATCAACAATCAGAAGCACTTGATCGAGCAATATGAAAATCAAATGCTGTCTGATTTACAAAGAACCTTCAATACCTATCAAAACAGCAAGCGGCTTTTGGAGATAGAAAAATTGAATTACGAGGTGGCTGTGGAAAGTTCTGACATTACATTAGATAGGTTTCGCTTGGGAATCACAAATTATCTTGAGTTTAGGGATGCCCAAGTGAGTAGACTGCAAGCTGAAAGCAGATTGATAGAGTCGCTATACACCATTAAAGAAAATGAAATAGAACTTATGCGGCTTTCCGGAAATATTTATTTCGCTAATTTGGGAGAGAATTCACAATAATAGTGCTTCGCCTTTTATATTTTGCGGGGCTAATTTTGGTATATTAAGGATAAAAGCCTATAATTGAAAACACCAAAGCACGATTAGAGTGCCCACTCTATGTCAAAAATCAGCATTTCTAGCGTTTTCTTGCTTATTATAGCCTTCGAATTGACTTCTTGCAAGCCAAATGTAGAAGAAAAAAAAGTGCCGGAATATTGGGAAAACCCTGCTGTGTTAGATTTTGATGCCATTAAAAAAAGAGGTTTTATTAGGGCAGTTGTAGATAACTCTTCTACCAGCTATTATATCTATAGGGGTCGGACTATGGGCTATGAATTTGAGTTGCTGCGGAATTTGGCCAATCAATTGGGAGTGAGTCTAAGGTTAATTGTTAAGCATGACCTAGAAGATGGATTTCGCCTCCTGAATAAGGGGAAAGCAGATATTGTTGCCATAAACTTTGAAGTGAACGAAGAGCGAAAAAAGTTAGCCAATTTTACGGCACCTCTTAATAGCATGAAAACGGTGGTGGTCCAGCGTAAGGATCAATCCCATGTGGATAGCCTAACCCAACTTTCTAATAAAAAGGTTTATATAAAAAAAGGAACGATTTATAAAGAAAGGCTTTCTGTACTTAGCGATTCTCTCTCACTTTCCTTGGCTATCGAAGAAAAGAATACAAGTTTGGAAGACTTGATCAACCAGGTAATTGAAGAAAAGATTGACTATACGGTAGTGGACAATGATATCGCTTTGGTTAACGCAACCTACAATGACCTGTTAGATGTAAGCCTTACGGTGAGTCAACCTAACCCTGTAGCTTGGGCCATCAGAAAAAATGCCCCCCAGTTGGAAGCCAAGATCAATGAGTGGATAGAGAGAATAGATCGAACAGGCTACAAAGCCATATTGTATCACAAGTATTTTCTTAATAAGAAAAACAGTTATCACAGGTCCTCTTCAGCTTTTTCCTCAGTTTCAGGAGATAGGGTTTCTGCTTATGATGAAATTATAAAAAAAGGTGCCGATAACCTGGGCTGGGACTGGAGGTTATTGGCTGCCTTAGTGTATAAAGAAAGTCGCTTTAACCATTCCGCTGTCTCCTATGCAGGAGCAGTAGGTTTGCTACAGTTGATGCCTGTTACCTTGCAGCGCTTTGGGGTAAATGATCCAAACAATCCCAATGAAAGTTTAAGGGGAGGGGTGAATTATCTCAAATACTTGGACGGATTTTGGCTTGACCGAGTGCCTGATAACAATGAAAGAATAAAATTTATTTTGGCTTCCTACAATGTGGGGCATGGTCATGTTCAAGACGCTTGGCACTTGGCCTATAAATATGGGAAAGACAACAAAAGGTGGAAGAATGTGGCCTATTACCTTGAGAGAAAGTCCAAACCTGAAGTGTATCGAGATCCGTGGGTAAAAAGTGGTTATGCCAAAGGCCATGTGACGGTTCGCTATGTGCGAGAGGTCTATGGACTATATGAGTCCTATAAGGTTTTGGTAGCTTCTTAAGGTTTCGGAATCATGTCTGCTACGATTTTTGCAGACAATAAACACAATGGGATGCCACCTCCGGGATGCACACTCCCCCCACAAAAATACAAATTCTTAATTTTTGAGCTATAATTAGGGTGTCTTAAAAATGCAGCATAACGGTTGTTTGAACTGTTTCCGTACAAGGCACCATTCGCTGATGAAGTTTTAGTAGCTATACCAATAGGGTCTAAGATTTGTTCCACTTCAATCAATGGCTCAATATCCGTATGTAAGGTGGTATTTATTTTTCTAATGATAGCTTTTCGAGCTTTGGCTTTTAAGTATTCCCAATCCTGACCTTGGTCGTTAGGTACATTGATCATCGTGAACCAGTTCATGGCACCTTCAGGCGCATCATTTGCTTTTTGCACTGAGGTGATATTAATATACACTGTAGGATCATCATCGATGTCCTTATCTTTAAAAATAGCTTTAAATTCCTTTGCATAATCCTTACTGAAAAGAATGTTGTGTAAATCGAGTTCAGGAAAAACCTTTTTAACACCCCAGTAAAAAATCAAAGCAGAGCTGGATTTGGGTTGTTTTAATAAGCGTGTGGGTTGTTTTTCCTCTTTAAGTAGGGTTTTATAGGCCGTAACCATATCCATGTTGTTAAGGATATAATCGCCATTATAAGATTTGCCTCCTGCTTGTATTCCAATGGCTACTTTATCTTTGACTAAGATTTTATCCACGGCCTTATTAAAGTGAAAGTTTACGCCCAATTGTTTGGCAAGGGTGTAAAGGCTGGAAGTAATCGAATGCATGCCTTCGGTGGGAAAATAAGCCCCTTTATTAAATTCCAGGTGGGGAATAATATTTAGAGTAGCTGGAGTTTGGTAAGGGTTCGACCCGTTGTAGGTGGCATACCTATTAAATAGTTGAGCCAGTTTTGGATGTTTAAACTGTCGTTGATTGGCTTGATTCATGGTGTGAAAAAGACCAAATTTACCTATCCTAAGATAGGAAGCCATGGCTTTTTTATTTAGCCAAGTACTCCACTTGTGTAAAGACCTATGCATAAACAAAGGGGCGAGGTACTTGTAAATATAGGCTGATTTATCAAGTGCTTTTTTGATGTTTTCCGGTTGCTCCCCGAATTGATACGCTACCTCTTTAGTGAATTTATCCAAATCAGAGTAAGCACTTAACCTTGCACCATCTTCCCAAAAATAATTGCAATTAACCTCGAGCCTCTTATATCGAAAGAAGTCTTCGGTTTTTAAGCCTGCTAATGCAAATAATTCATCTATTTGCTCAGGTAAAGTAAATAGAGAAGGGCCAGCATCAAATCGATAACCGTCCATAATAATTTCGGTCAATTTTCCACCGGGATAGGAGTTTGCTTCAAATACATCTACTTGAAACCCTTTAATCGATAATCGAATCGAAGCTGCCAAGCCTGCTATACCGGCCCCTATTATTATTACCTTTTTCCCATTCATTTAAATGATTGCCACTGTATTGATGTGGATCTTTTGGTTTCTAAATATCAATTTATTCATTGGTAACTATTAAAAGCAGGCTTTGTTAACAAAAAGGCTACTTGATGGCGAGCAACCAGTAGCAGGTAATACGCAATGCTCAGGGTTTATCAATTATCCTCTGTTTGGAATTCTGCTTCCTGCCATTCATTAAAGGATTGATTGATTGCTTCAGCAAAAACCTTGGTGTCTTGAGCGCCACTAATTCCGTATTTACGGTTGAATACAAAAAATGGCACCCCTTGGATACCAAGTTGCTTAGATTCTAGAATGTCCCTTTTTACTTCGTTCGAAAAGTTGTCATTCTGAAGAGTATCTTCTACATATAAAAGACCTATTTCATGTGATAAGCCTGTTAGAATGTCAATATCATCTATGTTCTTGCCTTCTATAAAGTAGGCTTTAAGCAAGCGTTCTTTCATTGCTTGTTGCCTTCCTTGCGATAAGGCTAGTTGTAAAATTCTGTGGCTCCTGAAGGTATTTGCAACCACAGCATTTTCCATATGGAAACCAAGTCCTTCTGAAGCTGCCTGTTCGGTGACGTATTGCGTCATCTCAGTGGCTTTATTTAGAGTAACGCCTTTACTTTCTGAAAGATATTGTTCCACCGATTTATTGGTGTCAGTTTGTATGTCCGGGTTTAACTGAAAACTACGGTAAATTACCTCAATTTGATCTTTTTGGTGGAAGTCATTCAAAGCTTTTTCAAATCTACGCTTACCGATATAGCAAAATGGACAAACCACATCACTCCAGATTTCAACTTTCATTTTCTTATGCATGGTAGTGTTTTTTTTCGATATCCCAAATTTTTTATTTTTGAGAATGCTGTAATTTCACTACAACACTTCAAGATTGGCTTCGGTTCTGGAGTTTGTCAATATTTGTTTCAAGGGATTTGATTTTCTTTGTGGTTGCCAAACAATCCTGGGTTTGTTCGGCTTTCTTAAAGAAGCGGAATTTTCTGCAAGGTTTTTGCTGTAAAATATAGTAACTTGACTATCGCATTTAATAAATTGTTAATTCAACCCCTATGTTTGTATGAATGAGATCATTACAACGATAAAAAAAATAATAGAAGTAAGGGTAAACATCATTAAAGCTGAAATAACCGACCAGATTAGTTCTATTGTGGCTAGAGTGGCGGCCATAGTTTTAATGATTATATCTGCTTCTTTTATTTTACTTTTTGGAAGTATTGCACTGGCTTTTTATTTCAGTGAGTTATATGGTAGCAGTTCCATTGGCTTTTTAATGTTAACGGGGATTTATACTTTTATATTTTTGTTATTGTATCTTTTGAGAAATGCAGGGGGCTTTCAGAGAATACTCAAAAATTCTCTCTACAGGTATGTTTTCTTATTTAAAGGTAGAAAAGGAGAATGATGAAAGAGGAATTGTTAAAACAGTCGGAAGAATTAGAGCAGACTTTAGAGAAGCAACTTCAGCTTTTCAAACAAGATTCACAAGATTATTTAAAAGTAGGTGGCTTGGCAATTTTAGGTGGCGTATTGGCGGTTTATGCCGTAAACCGACTTGGCGGTAAGGGTAAAAAAAAGGTGGCCAAAAAGAAAAAGCAGGGAAAAAAGCCTTATAGTTTTTTCGGTAACTTGAGAAGTAGGTTGTTTTGGATCTTAGTAGGAATAGGGAAAGCAAAGTTAATGGAGGTAGTTATGGCCAAGGTAGGAGATGAAGGAGAATCGAATTAATGCTCTGCGAGAACTCCTTAAAGAAAAGAAGAAAAAAGGAGAGAAGAGCTTAGCACTGCTTATAGATCCGGAAAAGCTTGACAAACAACCGTCTTTGGATTTATTGAAACAACTTTCCCACGGTCTTAGGATCGACTATTTTTTTGTTGGAGGAAGTTTAGTTGCAGCCAAGCGACTGGATCAGTGCTTACGCAGACTTAAGGAAGTGACCCAAGGAAATGTTCCCATTGTATTGTTTCCGGGAAGCGTCATGCAGATTTCCGGAGAAGCAGATGCCATTTTGTTTCTTTCTTTGATTTCGGGTAGAAACCCAGATTTATTGATTGGACAGCATGTCTTGGCTGCCCCTACCTTAGCGAAAAGTAACCTGGAGGTGTTGCCCGTTGGATACATGTTGGTAAATGGAGGCGTGGGGACCAGTGTGGAATATATAAGTCAAACGATTCCAATCCCACACAATAAGCCGGATATAGCAGTCGCCACAGCTTTGGCAGGCAAGTACTTAGGTTTGCCTATGTTTTATCTTGATGCGGGTTCCGGTGCCAAAACACCTGTTTCAAAAAAGATGATAAAGGCAGTAAGTGAACAAGTAAAATGTCCCTTGTTGGTAGGAGGAGGTATTCGATCTCTTAAAGAAGCCAAAGCAGCTTGGGCTGCGGGGGCAGATATATTGGTTATTGGGAATGGGGCAGAAAAAAACCCCAGCTTGATCACTGAGGTTTTGCATTATGCCAAAATTTATAATTCGTCACTGAACGTTAATTAATGACTCTCTACGTCTCATTTTTCCGGCGGGAAGACCATACATCATTTTAAATCTTCTACAGAAGTATGCGGTATCTTTGTAGCCCACTTCTTTTCCGATGTCTCGAATGCTCTTCTTGGTTGTGCGCAATAATTCTACCGCTGCTTCCATTCTTTGGTACTCGATATAATCCTGAGGATTAATTCCTGTTAGCATTTTAAAATATTGACCAACATAATCTTCGGATACATTGGCCACCTTAGCCAATACTTTGTTGGAAAGGTCACCACCTATATTCTTTTTGATATAATTGAACATATCGATCAATCGTGGATCTTTAAAATAGGTACTGTTAGTAGATAACTCTTCCACAAATAACCTGTTTTTAAGAATATGGCGAACCAATTCTACCACAAGTAGTTCAGTATATAGCTTTATTACTCTTTCTTTGCCGGGTGTATTTTGTTCAGATTCCTTTACTACATCTTCAATTATTGAAGCAATTCGGTCATTGAACCTTATTACAAATGCGGGAATTCCCAGAGAGTAAAAGAAATTTACAACATCGAAGACTTTAGCTTCAAAAGTGACTGTGGTGATGCAGTCATCATCTAGGTTTTTTATGTTTTTGAAGCTTATGGTCTGAAGGTATTTCTTCTTGTTTTCCAAAAAGTTTTCATTGTTGGTTTCGTTACGCTTGGTAACGGTGCCAAAAGATACCCTTGTAGGCCTGCTTGCTGGAATAAAAAGAATTTCCCCTTCGTTTACAGATTCTTGGTCTTCACCATAATTCAGCGAGCCCCTGTGAAGAAGGATGGCCGTGTTTTCAGAATCCGTATAATCGGTGATGGTTACAGGTCGTTCAATTTTGAAGTTATTGCCCTTCACGTACCTTACTCCGACCGACTCGATCACCTTATTGTAATATTCCATGATTAGTGCATTTAGAGTTATTTTTTGTAAAAGTATATTTTTTTTCTGATTTATTATGACAATTTCCAATAAAAAATTAGAATAAACTAAATTCCGATTTGAAAATTACTATATATTTTTAATTCTCTACTACTATTACAATTAGCTTAAAAGCTTTCTGGATATGATTATTTTCTGAATTTCGGAAGTGCCTTCATAGATTTGAGTTATTTTTGCGTCCCTCATCATTCGTTCAACATGGTATTCACGTACATAACCATAGCCTCCATGAATTTGGACGGCTTCAATACTGGTTTCCATGGCCACCTTCGAAGAGTACAATTTGGCAATTGCACTTGCCCTTACATAATCTTCATTATTGTCTTTTTTTAAGGCTGCCTTGTAACAAAGCAAACGAGCGGCTTCAATTTCAGTATCCATATCTGCCAATTTGAACTGTATGGCTTGATGCTCACTGATCGTTTTGCCAAAGGTTTTTCTTTCCAAAGCATATTTTACAGATAATTCTAAAGCGCCGGCTGCTATGCCAAGCGCCTGCGCAGCAATACCAATTCTACCACCATTTAATGTCTCCATGGCAAATTTAAATCCAAAGCCCTCCTCACCAATGCGATTTTCCTTGGGTACCTTTACGTCAGTAAACATTAATGAACAGGTGTCTGAAGCCCTTATTCCTAATTTGTCTTCTTTTTTACCTACTTCAAAACCTTCCCAATTCCTCTCAACAATAAATACAGAAATTCCATGGTGTCCTTTTTCCTTGTTGGTCTGTGCAATGACCAAATAATAATCAGCGGAATAGCCATTGGTGATCCAGTTTTTTGTTCCATTCAACAAATAATGATCACCTTTGTCGACAGCTGTGGTTTTCTGTGAGGTAGCATCTGATCCTGCTTCCGGCTCTGACAAAGCAAAAGCTCCTAAGGATTTTCCGGAAGCTAAGGGTGTTAAATATTTCTTTTTTTGCACTTCTGTTCCGTACCTTTCCAAACCCCAACAAACAAGGGAATTATTGACAGACATGATTACAGCTGCAGAAGCATCTATTTTGGCAATTTCTTCTAAAGCTATAACATAGGATAGGGTGTCCATTCCACCACCTCCATAAGCAGTGGGAACCATCATGCCCATAAATCCCATTTCTGCCATCTTTTTTATCAGATCCTTTGGAAATTCACATTTGATATCTCTTTCAATGACTTCCGGTAAAAGTTCTGTTTTAGCAAAAGCTGAAGCAGCTTCTTTGATGGCCTCCTGTTCTTCGTTTAGTTTGAAATCCATAATCCTGAATTTTTGTAGTTACAAACCCATTCATTAAAAGAAAAATCTCGTAGGTTAATTTAATGCCTTTTTCCTGACTTCCAATAATTTGAGATCTGTTTTCAGAAGAACGTTGGTAAGTGTTTTGATAATGACATCCCAAAAGGAATAGTTAACCTTTGGAGTAGTAATTCTACTTTTTTTACGGATAAATATTCACAAACCGGTTTCCCCTAATTAGTTATACTCAAAAAATAAAAAAGGGGCAACGCTGCCCCTTAAAAAAATTAAATATATTTTAGTTCGTTAATCTCTATTTCCAAAAAAGATAAACATATAGTAGGCTAAAGTAGCCATAGAAGCTAAAGCAGCAACTACATAAGTCATTGCAGCCCATTTCAATGCATCTTTAGACATTCCATACTCTTCAGGTGTCACAATATTACGTTGCTTTACCCAAGCCAGCGCTCGGTTACTTGCGTCAAATTCAACAGGTAAAGTGATCACACTAAATAATGTAAGCATACTGTATGCGCCCACTACAACAACACCCACTGCCTCATAAGGTAAGCCAAACAGAGCTATTCCACCAAAAAGCGAGGCGATCAAAACTACGTTTAATATTTTACCGCTGATATTTTGGATGGGCACTAAGGCTGACCTGAGCTTTAGCCATGCATAAGAATTGGCATGCTGAACAGCGTGACCACATTCGTGTGCAGCTACGGCTGTTGCGGCAGCATTTCTTCCATAATAAACATCCGTGCTTAAGTTCACGGTTTTGTTCATTGGGTTATAATGGTCGGAAAGTTGACCTTCCACACAATTTACAGTGACGTTGTGGATATTGTGATCTGCCAACATCAATTCTGCAATTTCTTTACCGGAAAGATTTGCCTTCAAAGAAACCTGTGAGTATTTCTTGAACTTATTCTTCAGTTTGTTACTGACCACATAACCAAGAATTGCAAAAACAACTACTATTAATATGATTCCCATTTTTTTATATTGCTTATTTTCCTTCTAATACGATTTTACTTTTATAATGTTTCTTGCTTTTTTCTAAAAAGGTAAAGAAAACTAATTCCCCCGAAAATTAAAACGATAATCATCTGAGAGGTATGAGCCAGCATTGCAAATACCTTGCCCTGAGCTTCAGGGATGCCATAAAATAACAAGATGAAAGCTACCAATGCATGAAAGGTTCCTATTCCTCCTTGAACCGGAGCAATCATACCTATGCTTCCCATAACCAATACCATCAATACAGAAGTTGCTGATAAAGAGCTTGTTGAAGGTATGGATAAAGCCATCCAATACATCATCAAAAAGTAAATGATCCAAATTAGGAAGGTAGCCAACCAAAACGCGGCTTTGTTTTCCATTTGAAATAAGGTTTGGAGGCCACTGACAAATTGTCTGACAAATTGAAGGAGTTTACCTATAAAGGCAGTTTTTTTAAACTGTAAATAAATGAAAATGACAAAAACCATTGCGCCAATTAGCAGAAGGATGGCCAAAATGATATAGTCTGAAATAAAGTTTTTGATGGAAGCAATAGAAACTAAGTTATTCAGAATTTCTAAAAATATTCTGCCTTCAAAGATAAATGCCAGAGCCATCATCAATAGCATAAAGAGCATGTCTATTGTTCTTTCCAAGACAACTGTGCCGAAAATTTTGCCAAACTCTATGGGGTAGGTTTTTCTTACAGCGCCACATCTGGCGACTTCTCCCGCTCTTGGGAAGATTAAGTTGACCACATTGCCAAACATCAATGACCAAAAAATTGGGCTAGTTTTCAAGGTAATAGTCTCGTTGGTGGCAATTAATCTTTTCCACCTCCATGCCCTCAGCCAGAAGCCAATTAACCCGATAGACATTGCAGTGGCAAACAAAAAAGTGTTGGTACCCTTGAGGGCTTCCAAAAAAACTTCGCTTTCTATATCCTTATAAAGATAATAGAAAATCAAAAGGGCAACCACCAAAGAAACGGTTACACGTAAACCGTTTTTTAACTTATTGCTCAAATCAATTTGTTTTGGTCATCCGGGAAAACAATGGTTGGTTTATATTTTTTCGCTTCTTCAAAATCCATGCTAGCATAGGAGATAATGATGATAACATCCCCTACCTGGGCTTTCCTTGCGGCAGGCCCGTTTAGACAAATTTGTCCCGAATCTCGCTCACCCTTGATAACATAGGTCTCCAAACGTTCGCCATTGTTGATATTTACAATTTGAACTTTTTCGTTTTCGATAATATTAGCTGCTTCCATCAATGCTTCATCAATGGTAATAGATCCAACATAATGAAGCTCTGCTTGGGTGATTTTTACCCTGTGGATTTTAGATTTTAATAACTGAATTTGCATGTCATTAGTTATATATGGTCAGTACGGATAATAATGTTGTCTATTAATCGTACCTCTTCAATGTGTGCCGCTATACAAATAGCGCATGGCTTTTCGGGTGTTAGATTATTGACAGAAGTAAAACTACCTAATTCTACGAGTTCCAAATACTCTGGTTTTATTTTAAGTGGTTCAAGCATTTCCGGAATGACCTTATTTTTTATGTTAAACCATTCCTCACCCCTTAAAAGTTCATCTTTACATTTGGATAAAGTCTTAAAGAGAATGGGAGCAAGAATCCTTCCGTCTTTACTTAGTCTTTGGTTTCTAGAAGACATGGCCAGGCCATCAGCCTCTCTCATGGTAGGGACTACTTCGATTTTTATGGGGTAAGAAAGGTCGTTTACCATTCTTTGAATAACAGCGACTTGCTGAATGTCTTTTTGCCCGAAAAAAGAAATGTCCGGCTCCAAAATATGGAACAATTTAGAAACTACTATAGCCACTCCATTGAAATGTCCCGGGCGAAAGCGGCCTTCTAACACTTGTTCCATAGAACCAAAATCAAATTCCATCATTACCGCTTCAGGATACATTTCGCTTTCAGAAGGAGTGAATACCATATCAACACCTTCTTTGGCTAATATCTCTAAATCGGAAGCTAAAGTCCTTGGGTATTTTTGAAGGTCTTCCGGATTGTTAAACTGTATGGGATTGACAAAAATGGACACAAATGTAATGTCCGTTAGTTTTTTCGACTGCCGGATCAATTCTAAATGTCCTTGGTGCAATGCCCCCATAGTTGGCACCAATCCTATGGACTTGTTTTGAGGTTTTAAGGTCCTTAAATGCTGTTTTACAGAAGATATCGTTTTTAGTATTTCCAAAGCTCGTTTTGAAGTGGAATAGGAAAATAGGTGCAAAAGTATATTATTCTGAATAAAAACAATGGGAATTGGCGATTTTTTTGTAAATTTGTAGTCCCGTTATATCCCTTAATAAAACACACACGATATGTCTAAACTTCGTATCCTTTACGTAGCAAGCGAAATTAATCCATTTCTTCAAACTTCCGAGGTCGCTAATTTTGTAAGAGCATTGCCCCAAGCAATGCAAGAAAAAGGAATGGAAATCCGAATCTTGGTCCCAAGATTTGGATTGATTAATGAGAGAAAGAATAGGTTGCATGAGGTTGTGAGACTTTCAGGTATTAATATATCAGTAGGCGAGGAAGAGAAACCCTTGATAATTAAAGTTGCTTCAATTCCCAATGCCAAATTGCAGGTTTATTTTATTGACAATGAAGACTATTTTCAGAGAAAAAGCGTTTTCTTTGACAAACAGGATAAATTTTATGAAGACAATGACGAAAGAGCCATTTTCTTCTGCAAAGGAGTGCTAGAGACCGTTAAAAAATTAGGTTGGGCGCCGGATGTAGTTCACTGTAATGATTGGATGACAAGCCTTATTCCTTTGTACCTGAAGACTACCTATAAGAATGAGCCGCTATTCAAAGAAACAAAATCCGTATATGCTATTTATAATAACGGATTTAGTCATAAATTTGGGGACGATTTATTCGAAAAGATAAAAATGGTGGACATTGACGACCAGCTTCTGGCTCCATTGAAGTCCAAAGACTATGAAGGGTTTTTGAAATTGGGAATGGAATATGCTGATGTAGTCGTGAAAGGAGAGGATATTTCCGAAAGCCTGACCGCCATGATTCAAGAATCTTCTAAAGACAAACAGTTTGAAATTAATAGTGATGAACAAGACGAGCTTTTTGAAAGCTATTACAATATCTATACAGACCTTGCAGGGTAAATTCCTCGGGGCCCTGTGCTCAATTGTTATTTTCGCAGGAGCTTGTTCAGACCCGTCCGAAATTGGATTGGTACTGGATCCCGGCTCCAACCAGATAGGGGTTTTCTATGAAGAAATACCCCTTTCTTCTTTTTTGGTGTTGGAAGATTCTTTCAATACAACGAATCAGAGTAGGTTGGTGGTAGGAGGAGATCATAGTGATCTTTTTGGTACCACTGAATCCATTGGATACAGTAGGTTATCTTTTAATCCCAATGGAGTTTTGCCTGAAGACAATGCCATATTTGATTCTGCCATTTTTGCCTTCAATATTGTTGATCTTATAGGTGAAGATTTTGATGAAGCAAAAGAGTTTAAAGTTCATAGACTTTTGGAGGCAATCGAAGATACTACCTATTACAGTTTTAGTTCTCTCGATTTTAATATGGAAGAAACTTTGGCAGAAGGTTCTTTCCTTTTAACCCCGGACACGGTCAACCAGGTAAGCATGGATCTCAATGAGGACTTTGCTGCGGAGCTATTTGGAAAGCTTACTTCTCAAGACCCTGTATTCGATAATATATTTGCTTTTAGGGAATACTTTCCCGGAATAGTTATCAAAGGTAATCCTGATCAAAATACATCCGTTTCAATGGCGATTGGAAGTGGAACAGGTATTACTATGTATTACCATTATGAAGATGATACGGTTTCTACAGCTTATCCTATCAATACCATCCAGTCCAGACATTTTAATCAAGTGATAAGCGACCGCCAAGGCACGCCTACAGAGGTGATCACAGAAACCAATGTAGTCTATAATGTGGCCGGGGATAAAGTTGGTGTTAAAGCAGGTCTTGGTATGATGACCCAGCTTGATATGAGTCCTTTGCATGAGTTTTTGGACACCCTTGAAAATGTAACTTTCAATCAAATACTACTTGAGGTGGGTCCTGTGGATGAATACCCTGAAGGGAAGAATCCTTACGGTGCTCTTGTTATGTATTTTGCTGATGGGGGAGAGTATTATAGAAGGTTTGATGGGGTCAAAGTGGCTGTTCAAGGAGAAAATAATAGTCAAACAGGTTTAGATCAAGATGGAAATATTGTGCCTATCACTTCCAATCAGAATGGCTTGGCATTCAATACTGAAACTAGGGTGTATTCCAATCAGATAACTTCATATGTGGATGCCATGTATCGATCAGGACTGGTTAAAACAGATTTATTTTTGTACCCCAATACACCAAGTACTGAGAGTGGCGTGGTGACTTTTGATGCCTTCAAGCGATCGTTAAAAGAATTCGTCGTAGATAAGGATCAAATAAAAATGAAGATTTATTACTCTAAAATTAGATAATACCGTATTATTTATTCTGATCCCCTTGCAACAAATACTTCCCGATAGGAAATAATTGTAAGGGGATCAGTGTTTTTAGCTTAAATTGGCAGCCCTATTTGAGTTGTGATCCATTCATATTAGGGCAGTTTAAAGCTAATTTTTTACCATCTGAGTTTCTAAAATGTTAAATTTGGTCAAGTGAAAAAGTTAGTGGGAATTTTTGCTGCCTTAGCTTTTCGGTCATTCTTTTCTGAAAAGCAGTGAAGTCCATTTGTTGCGGACCTTCTTCCCTTGAGGGGTTAATCCGTATTTTTCTGCTTTTTTGCTGATATCGGCAATGTCTGATTCATAAAAACCACTTAAAAGCAATTGTCCTCCGTTCAATAGCTTCTTGGCATAGGTTTCCATTTCATCCAAGAGAACATTTTTATTAATATTGGCAAGAATTAGGTCATAGGCTTCTTCCGTCATCACAGAGCTGATGTTTCCTGTTTGCATTTCAAGGGTATGGAAACCATTGATCTCAAAGTTTTCTTTTCCATTCTCCACACTCCATTCATCAATGTCAAAGGCTGTTACACGGTCTGCACCCAGCTTCATTGCCATGATTGCTAAAATCCCTGTACCTGAGCCGGCATCCATCACCACTTTGCCGGTATGGTTGATTTCATTTTGCCATTCGAGCATCAGATAAGTGGTGGAATGATGGCCCGTGCCAAAGGACATTTTAGGGTTGATTACAATTTCGTTTTTGTAATCTTTAGATTGAGAAGGATGGAAAGTAGCCCTGACATAAACTTTATCTGCTACGGAAATAGGGTCATAATTCTTTTCCCAAGCCTCATTCCAATTGATTTTGGCAAGAATACCTGCATCAATTTTAATCGCTGCTTCGTCTTGGTACCTTGAAATGACTTCATTCCAAAGTTTTTCATCTTGATCTTCCTGCGGTATATAAGCGTCGAAGCCAGTATCCGTTTCCAAAAAGGAATCAAACCCTATATTTGCCAATTCTGCCATCAGGATTTCCCGATAGGCTTCTCTGCAACTTATTTTAAACTCCAGGTATTCCATTGCTAGGGTTATTTAATTTGAAATATATAAAAATGCCCCGGCAAGTCAATGCCTGGGCAATTCTCTTTATTATAAAGATCGGTACTTAAAAGGATTTTGCAATATCAACAAAATCTCGAGATTTTAATGAAGCACCGCCTATTAAGCCTCCGTCTACATCTGCTTTAGAGAATATCTCCTTTGCATTGCTAGGTTTGCAGCTTCCTCCGTATAAAATAGAAATTTCTTCAGCTACAGCTTCTCCATATTTGGATGAAAGGTGCTTGCGAATAGCAGCATGCATGTCTTGCGCCTGCTCCGAAGAAGCGGTTTTACCAGTTCCAATGGCCCAAATAGGTTCGTATGCAATTACTAATTTTTTTATTTCTTCTTCGCTAAACCCAAATAAACTTTCGGTAAGCTGTGCTTTTACATAGTCTTCATGAGTATCTGCTTCTCTGATTTCCAAGGGTTCACCACAGCAGAAAATAGGGGTCAAGCCATTTGAAAGCGCTTGCTTGGTTTTTTCTGTCAACAATTCATTGCTTTCATTAAACATAGACCTTCTTTCACTGTGGCCAATGATGACATATTCAGCGCCAAATGAAGCCAACATAGCTGCTGATGTCTCTCCGGTATAGGCACCTGCCTCTTTGTCTGAGCAATTTTGGGCACCTAGGGCAATATTGTCAACTCCTGCGATAAGCTTTTTAACGCCATGTAGGTGTACAAAAGGAGGATTTAATATTACTTTAACGTCCTTAATTGGCTCGTCTTTTATCATGTTTACTATTTCAGAAGTAAGTTTTTGACCTTCTTCAAGTAAGCAGTTCATTTTCCAGTTTCCTGCAACAATTTTTTTTCGCATGATATTTCTATTTAGATTTATATATTTGGTCAGGATTATCCCGTTAATATACCAAAAGCTAAAATTACGTAAAATGTCAGTTCCAGAAAAAGGAAATTCGGTTTCAGGTTCAAAAAAGAACAATAGCTATTCAAAAGCTTTAAAAAAAATAGCTGCTTATTGCGCCTATCAGGAGCGAGCTATTTCTGAGGTTGTGACCAAGCTGGATGAAATCGATTTAGAGGAAGGTGAGAAAGAAAAAATCTTACAAAATTTAATTGCGCAGGATTTCATCAATGAGAAGCGCTTTGTGAGTAGTTTCGTTAAAGGAAGGTTTAACTTGAAACGTTGGGGAAGAGTAAGGATTCGGCAAGAACTTAAAATGAGAGGGATCTCAGATCAATTGGTTCAGGAAGGGTTAGATTTATTGCAGCCCGAGGAATACCATGATACTTTGTTACACTTGGCAGATAGGAAGTGGAAACTGACCAATGAAAGTGATTTGTATAAAAAGAAATCCAAAGTAGGGCGATTCCTGATATTTAGGGGCTTTGAATCAGACCTAGTCTGGGAAGTGGTGGAGCAGTTGGAGACTAAAGATGGGCTTTAGTTTTAAACCTGTCCCCTGATTCTTGTGGTATGACCTCCAAAACATTGGCGATAACTAGTTTTACCAGTGTTTTGGAGGCTATGTAAACAGGAATTCGAGCCATGTTCATAAACTCCTTTAACGTAATGTATGGTTGATTGGCCAAAGCTTTCATCAACAGCTCTTCCTTTTTCCCGTATTTGAAGATTACATTGTTCGAATTATTTTTCCTTTTCATTATTTCCCACATTTCACGGCTGGCTTGGATGCTTCTGTCGGCTACTCTGACATAGGATTTTTTCTTTTTTCCTTCACGTAAATAATGAGGGGCAGAAGTGCTTTTTTCTATTTTGTAAATGGCTACTCCCTTTTTTTGGTTGAGTGCCTTTACTGTGCAGTTTAGTTTTATCGGAGGATGTATCAATTCTTTGATCGCTTTGTCCATTGCATAAACCTCTTCCTCAATATGGCGTTGACCACTTACAGTTCCATCATCATCAACACCAAGTAATAGATGACCTCCATCTGTATTTGCCATCGCTATAATTTCTTTAACGATTTTTTCAGGATGAGCCGCTTTCTTTTTAAATTCAACATGCAGGCCTTCTCCTCTTTGAGCTAGTCTCGTGATGTCCTGAATGGTGGTCATTTTTCATTTAATTTATCAAAATTGCAAGTCCAACCCGTAAGCCTATCGCTTTTCGTTGAACATAATAATCCGTCATGCCTTCCAAACGCATTCTATAGCTTAAATTATAAGTGTAGCCGGCTCCTAAGCCAAAATCTGCACCATTCCCTAAAAGAGCACGAGCACGCAGAAATACAGGTTCTAATGGGTAATACCTTAAGCCGGCTGTTACCTGATTTGGATGGTTGATATTGTATTCATAACCTCCGGAAAAAGACAATTGATGCAAATAGAAATAATTGACCTCAGCACCAAACTGAGCCCTTTCTAATATTTTGTTCAAATCAGTCCTAATTAGATCAACTCCTGTACTAACCAAAAAACTACCTCCTGCTTGTTGAGCTTTAATTTGTTCTGTGGTTAGAATGGTGATGCCCACGATTAGGACAATGCAATTTATTATTTTCATTTATTTACCAACGTTAATAATCTCCAGTCTTTTCTTAAGTCCCGTCCATTCATCTCGTAACCTGGCAGCTTCCATAAAGTTCAATTCCTTGGCAGCAGCTTCCATTCTTTTTTGGGTTTGGGTGATTAATTTTTCAAGTTTTTCTCTACTTAAATATTGAATCACCGGATCTGCTGCCACATCCATCTCTTCAGGATTATTTTCCACATAAACTTTGGCATTTCGTTTACTGTCTGCTACTTTGGTTTGGCCCATAATTCTGTCATGTGACTTGATAACAGTTTTAGGGGTTATGCCATTTTCTTCATTATAAGCATGTTGTTTTGCTCTCCTTCTATTGGTTTCTTCAATGGATAATCGCATGCTTTCAGTAGTTTTATCCGCATACATAATTACTTTTCCTTCAGCATTTCTTGCTGCCCGGCCAATGGTCTGAACCAGACTCCTTTCATTTCTTAAAAAGCCTTCTTTGTCAGCATCTAAAATAGCTACTAAAGCCACTTCAGGTAGATCTAAACCTTCTCTCAATAAGTTTACCCCTACCAAAACATCGAATACACCCAGCCTAAGCTCTCTTAATATTTCCACCCGGTCCAATGGTTTTACCTCGGAATGAATATAACGGGATTTTACACCCACCTTGGCCAAATACTTGTCCAGTTCTTCTGCCATTCTCTTGGTAAGGGTGGTCACCAATACCCTGAATCCATTTTTAATTGTTTGGTCGATCTCATCTAATAAATCATCAATCTGATCAGCACTTGGTCTAACTTCGATCACGGGATCAAGAAGCCCTGTAGGACGAATGATTTGTTCAATAACTACCCCTTCAGATTTATTAAGCTCATAGTCTCCCGGGGTGGCACTTACATAAATTACTTGATTGGTAAGGGATTCAAATTCATCAAATTTCAATGGGCGATTATCCAACGCCGAAGGAAGTCGGAAACCATAATCTACCAAGTTGGTCTTCCGAGATCTGTCCCCACCCCACATGGCTCTAACTTGTGGTAAAGTGACATGGCTTTCATCAATTACCATCAAGAAATCATCGGGAAAATAATCCAAAAGGCAGAAAGGGCGAGTCCCTGGTAGTCTCCGGTCAAAATACCTTGAGTAATTTTCCACTCCTGAACAATATCCCAGCTCCCTAATCATTTCCAAATCAAATTCCGTTCTCTCTTTGAGCCTTTTGGCTTCCATTAATTTCATGTCCCGCTCAAATGCAGAAACTTGAGCAACCAAATCGTCTTGAATTTCATGTATGGCGGTGTCTATCACATCCCTTCCGGTGACAAATAAATTGGCAGGGAAGATGCTGATAATTTTTTCGTCAGATAATTTTTTGCCACTCACTGGGTCCACTCTCTGTATGGCTTCTATTTCATCTCCCCAGAAGAATATCCGGTAGGCAAAATCTCCGTAAGCTACAAATATATCAACTGTATCACCTTTCACTCTAAAAGTGCCTCTGGTAAAATCACCTGAGGTTCTGCTGTATAGGACTTCCACCAATTTAAATAAGAATTGGTTTCTAGGTATTCTATCTCCTTCTTGAACTTTTATGACGTTCTTACCAAATTCATCAGGATTTCCTATACCGTAAATGCAGGAAACTGATGCCACGACGATTACATCTCTTCTGCCGGAAAGAAGGGCAGAAGTTGCAGATAGTCTTAATTTTTCAATTTCCTCATTTATAGAAAGATCTTTTTCTATATAGGTACTACTGGTAGGAATAAATGCTTCAGGCTGGTAATAGTCGTAATAACTAATAAAATATTCTACAGAATTGTTGGGGAAAAACTGTTTGAATTCGCCATACAATTGAGCTGCCAGCGTTTTATTATGGCTAAGTACCAAAGTGGGTTTTTGTACCTCCTGAATCACATTGGCTACGGTAAAGGTTTTTCCTGAACCGGTTACTCCTAACAGTACTTGGGAAGGTTCGGCAGAATTAATGCCTTCTACCAGGCTTTTGATGGCTTTAGGCTGGTCACCCGTTGGGACATAATCTGAAATAATATTGAAGCTCATCTGGATTTTTTAATTATATACCTACAACGCTTAATGGGTAATGAATAGTTTGATGATTCAGTTTCTTTTCCTTAAATAACTGAACCGATCAATGTTATAATATAGGAAATTTGTCCTTAGAATAATGATTAGCAATAATGGCAAAATACTGGGATGAAATGATTGAAAGCCCAATAACCAAACCACCAAAGCCAAATCAGCCAGTATCATTGCGGCTAACAGTAATTTTTTCAATATTGCTTTATTGGGTTTTTTGATCAATAAATAACTGATATACAAATGACCCGGAAATGCCCAAAAGAGGTTCCAATTGTTTTTGGTTTGAGAATGGGCTGTGAAAAACCAAAGGAATACAAGCAATACTCCTAATAAACCCAAAATGGTAAAGAGACTGATGTCAAAACCTTTGAACAAACGTTTTTTCTTGAAACCTATAAAGGTCACAATCCCAACAAGTATCGCAAATACCCAGAAAATCACATAAGGATTTACCAAATTAAATTCATTATTTGCAGTTTTTGGAAAGTCGTAAATGGTATTGGTTCGGCTTACCAAAGGCCTTTCAGGTCCATCACCTATAATCGTGGCACTACTGAATGAAGCCTCTAAATAATCCGGCAGAAAGGCTTTTTCTGCCGCTGTGGCTTCCCTGTCAATCACTGCACCCAACGCAATATCTATGCCTAAATCTGACCAAGGGAGAGGATAAACGTATTCATCAATTAAATTTCTAAAAGTCTTTTCATCTGCTTCAGTTGGGTAGTTCCATCTCAAAGATTGCCCCAATACACTTTCTAACATTCCTGTAATTCTGGTAGCACAATTGTCAAAGAAAAAATCATACCGGTATTTTCTGTTTTCAGGCCGGTAGTTGTTTTGCAGAAAAGCCACAACTGCCTGGCTTTGCTCAGGTGATAGGTTCAATTCCTGCTCCCTTACGTTTCGTTTGAAATAATTGTATTCCCGTAAAAAATTCGCTGTGGTAGTCAAAGACAATTGGTAATCCAAGGTGCGACGAATGAACTTAATATAGAAAAAGGGTGTGTTAAAATCGAAAGTTCCGTAATTGAATACCAGATCTTGTCCACTCTCCAATTCTACTACACGGATGGCGCTATGGCCAAAGGTGGAATACAACTCATCTCCGGGGTCGCATGTAAGCAGGCTTATTTTGTACGTGGCCGCAGATGCGGGCAAGGTGATAAAAAAAGCCAAAAACAAAAAGGTACTCAAAAAGAGCCTTTTTCGAAAGTTGTGCTTGAGAATTTCTAATGGCATAATATTAAATGCAGTATGAGGAAAATATCAGATTACCTCACAAATTTAAAGTAATATTTGAGTTATCCTGATATCCGTTTTCTTTTAATAAAAGGCTTACTGATTCGTTTGTTGTTTTGATTGTATGCGATATAAAAGAAGTTTATATAAGTTTATTTGAATTATATATTTTGAAAATAAATGTAAAATCACTATTTTAATTAATTATTCATTTTTGTTATGGATATTTTTTATAAAATAGCGATTTTTAATTATTCTAAACGGTTTGTATCAACCATTATCTTTGCTACGCTATTTTTATTCTTAAGTTTTCCTTCCATAAGTGCCATCCCTCTTGACAATACCTGTTATAGAAGCAATTTGCCTGAAGATGGGGTGGGAGATTGGGACGATCCCAATACATGGGAACAATACAATGGGGCAGAGTGGATACCTGCGACCGACTATCCAAAACGGATCAGCAAGGTGTTTATTGGATGGAAGCAAGAAGTGAGGTTGACCCAATCGGAGGAGGTAGGGAGTTTATATCTTTTTGCTGAAACCATTTCATCCATTGATCCCGGTAAAAAGCTTAATTTACAAACCCACGAATTATGGGTTTTTGGGCAGTTGCATAGCATAACAGAGGAAGCCGGCAATTTTGAGTATTTCAATGCTACATCTGGAATTACAGATTGGATTTATCCGGAAACAGGCACCCTCGTTTTTAAAGGCAAGAGCCGAACCATTGTTGATCGAAATTCTTGGAGTGCAAGCAATTTGAACAGTCGATTTGGGGTGATTTTTGCGCCTGATGGGGAGGATACCTTGGTGGTTAATGCGGCCTTTAAAGCCAATAGCTTTGTGGTGGAGAGTGGTGCGGTAAAGCAAACCGTCAATGAGGAACAGACTCCTTTCTATACCTCAACCTTTTCATTCAATATCCAAGGTAAGTTTGGAACTGAGGATTATGGAGATTTTAGAATATTATCCGGTGCCACATTAATTTCTGAAGGGACCAAAGCCTTTCATCAAATAATACGCAGGTCCGATAGTAGGCCAGCAAGTTCTTTTGTACTTGAGGAAGGGGCTAATCTGATGCTTTCCGGAGAACGACCCATAATTGATGCAGTAAGTGTGCAGTTGGATGGAAATGTTATCTACGCGGGAGAAGGAGGTTCCCAAGAGTTGTTAGAAAGTACCATGACAACATCAGAGGATGATTTTATTTACAACAATTTGTATTTTTCAGGTGCTGCAGAGAAGGTCTTGCCACTACTATTAAAGGTAAAAGGAGACGTGATATATTGGGATGGAGGAATGGTGAATGGAACTTCTACCCGTTTGATTGTTGATGGGACAAGTGATCAGCTGATTTCTATCCCATCTTTTCAGCTTTTTGAATTGGATATGAATAAGGAAGCTGGAATGCTGATCCTTGATCATGACTTAATCATTTTCCAAAACTTTGAGCAACTAGCCGGAGATATTGATTTTTCAAACAATTCGCTCTTTTTAGATTTTGGGCCTTCAGGAACCTATCATTACAGTGGCGGGAATTGGCATAATTTGGAGGAGATGGTTTATCAAAACCTTCCTGAAATCTCTAATCAAGGGAATGCTTTGTTTCCATTTTTTGACAATGAACTAGGATTTCCGCGGCATTTATTATTGGACGGAAACCTTTCCGAACAGGGGAATAGTATTGCTATTCGGTATTTTAATAATCCCGGCGTAACCTATGACCCCGGCTTTAATGATGTAGATGGGACAAAAATTGTTTTTGAGTTGAACAGCTATTTTGAAATAACAGCTTCTGCCGGCTCTTCTTCATTAATTAACCTGTGGGTTTTAGCTGATGATTTAGGTATTCAAGACGTTGATCATGTAAGGTTAACAGGAAATGGAGAAGCAGCAGCAGGCTTACATTTGCCTGCAAGTGAACTATCGGGAAAGTTATGGGCCGGTAGGACTGTAGTATTAAATGAATTGTTAAACAATGCTTTTGCTATTTCAAGTATCAATGAATTGAGTGTTTTGCCTTTGGAATGGATGGAGTTTGAAGCTTTTTTTAATGGAAATAGTGTGGAAATATCTTGGGTGAATGACACTAAATTGCCTGCAGACTATACCATTTTAAGAGCTGATGGTCAAAGCATGGAGTTTAATCCAATTGAAGTTTTGTCAAGTCAAAATTATGGGGTCAAAGTGATGTTTCATGATGATTATTTAACTTTTAATAATCCCTATTGGTATTATCAGGTAAAAGCTGAAGATGAAGAGGGTGAGTTAAGTTTTAGTCCGGTTTTGAGGGTGGATAATCCAATATTTCTCAACCAAGAGCCACGAATTCATCCTATGCCATACACAGGGGGCGAGGTTCATTTAGATCTGTTTGATCTACAAGATCGTCCGAAGTTCACTTACATGGTGTGGAGTTCAGGAGGCGTGTTGTACTTAGGGGGGAGCATATTAGATGAGATAGGAAAGATTAAATTAGAAGAGGACCTGAAAAGCCTCCCTTCGGGCAGTTATTTTATTCAATTTAAAGTTGGTACCAAGTGGTACAAATTGAGGTGGATAAAGGTTATATGATTTTCCCACTTCAAATTTATCTTGAACGGTGCCATATTCCCATTTTTTTTATTAGACAGTTAGGATATTTTTTGTCTCATTAAACCATTTCCTCTGGCCATTGTCAAATGAATATGTTTAACCCCGAAAAACGCAATGGTTTTTTAATACCTATTGAATTACTGCTTTAGAGAATTTTCAACCCAGGTTAGAAATTAAGGTTTCTTGAGCCTTCTCAGAGAGTGTTGGAACTGAAAGAAAACCTGGCTGATTGGAGATTTTAACTTTGTATTGTTGTTTAAAGTTAGATACAGCAATGAAATGGATCGTTTTGAAGTAGTTTCAGTAAGCAATAGCATGTCTAAAATTAATTAAAGGTTTAAGGCCTGTTGATAAAAATCATTTGAGTATACCGGGTAAAAATTATAGAATTATGAAAAATATAATTAAAATTTCCAGCCTTTTAGTATTCCTTTTTATTGTTTCCGTTCCTGAAATGGCCACAGCCCAAAAAACGGGTGGATCAAAGAAAGTTGTTGTTATAAATAAAGAAAATAGACGGGTTTCAAGTAAGCAAGTGGTATATAAAAAACCTAATAAAAAGGTGGTGGCTGTCAGGACTCTGCCCAATAGAACAGTCGTTAAGTACAAAGATGTCAATTACTACTTTGCAAATAATAAGTTCTATACCTATTCAGGTGGAAGGTATATAGCTATTGCTCCCAAAAAAGGGTTTCGTATTCAAACACTTCCGGTCGGTTATGTCAAGGTAAAACATCCGCGTAGAGATTATTTTTGGTTCAATGGGGCTTTTTTCATCCAGGTAAACAATGCCTATGAAGTAGTAGAGCCTGAAGTTGGAACGATAATTTATGAATTACCCAAAGACTATGAAAGGGTAACCATTGAAGGTTATACCTATTATGAATTTTCCAATGTCCTTTATGAAAAAATTCAAATTGATGGTACGAGGGCTTATGAAGTGGTAGGTTTTATCGATCAGTAATCGGCTTTGTGCTATTACATAGGTCAAATCTGAAATCGATATTTCGGAAGCAGCCTTTGCTTTAACGGTTAGTTTAGGACTGATAAGATGGTTTATTGATGGATTCAGTTGTCAAATCGAAATGGTCCTAGGAAATGGTTTTGGATTAGAATGTCATAAAAAGGAAATTCTGTCACTGAATGTTAGGAAAAAGAAGGAAATGTTTTTTTCTATTCCTAACTTCGCTAGGGCAATGGAGATTTATTTATAGGCAGGAGTTTTTGTTTTTATATTCAAGGACAATTTCTATTTCGACTGATAATGAATTCCATTTTAGCAGATCTTAAATCTCAAATGTAACACACTTTTATAAAATGAAAAACCCCTACTTCTTTCTGTTAATGAGTGCATGGCTATTGTCATGTGGAGGTGAAAAAGAGAGCTTGTCAATGCGGCCAAATATTGTGTTAATAATGGCAGATGATCTAGGTTATGGAGATCTCTCTTGTTATGGAAATGAGTATATAAATACGCCAAATTTGGATTTATTGGCTTCGGAAGGGGTTTTGTTTACCGATTATCATTCCAATGGCTCGGTATGTAGTCCCACTCGAGCAGCTTTAATGACCGGGAAATACCAGCAACGAACGGGTGTGGAAGGGGTTGTTACTGCCAAAAGCCATAGAGATGTAGGTTTAGCCTTAACTGAAGTTACTTTGGCAGAGGAGTTAAAACAACTCGGTTACTATACAGGGATGTTTGGCAAATGGCACCTTGGGTACGACAAAGCTTTCAACCCTACCCTTCAGGGTTTTGATGAGTTTGTTGGGTTTGTAAGTGGGAATGTTGATTATCACGGCCACATAGATCAAGAAGGATATCTCGACTGGTGGGATGGGGTGAAAATTAAAAATGAAAAAGGCTATACTACTGACCTTATTTCTGAATATGGTGTAAAGTTTATTCAAGAACACAACCCCGAAGTGAAGGGGGCTCCCTTTTTTCTTTACCTGCCACATGAAGCACCTCACTCTCCTTATCAAAGACGGATCGATAAAGTATTGAGAGAAATTGGTACTGCAGGTACCCAAGAAGTGATCCAAGATAGCATATCTTCTATTTACAAAGAAATGGTGGAGGTGATGGATGAAGGTGTAGGTCGAATTATGCAATCCCTGAAAGAAACAGGTCAGTACGAGAATACAATAGTTATTTTTATTTCTGACAATGGAGCGAACCATTATGGGGATAATGGAGGGTTAAGAGGATTTAAAGCAGGGCCTTATGAAGGAGGAAGTAGGGTTCCTGCGATTTTTAGTTTTCCTAAAGAAGTTAAAGGTGGAAGTGTCAATAATCAAACGGTTCTTTCTATGGATTTACTGCCAACTTTGTTGGATTTTATCGGCCGAAAACCAAGCTCGGCAGTTGATGGCATTAGCATTAAAGAAAATTTATTGGGACAGGAGAAACTGCCCGAAAGAGATGTTTTCTTTGCCTATGGTATAAAAAGTTTTATCAGGAGCGGAGACTGGAAATTGGTGGTGGTTGAAAATAAAGAGGAGAAAAAAATTGAACTTTTTAACTTATCAGAGGATTTAGAAGAGCGGAATGACTTAAAATTAAAAGAGCCTGACATTAGTGCAAGGCTATTAAAAAAACTTGAAATCTGGACTTTAGAAGTTAGAGAGGGAGTGGATCTGGTGTCTAGGTAAGATGTTTTCCATAACCCATCTAAGGGTTCATTGAAAAAATGACATTTGAAACACTCTAAAATTATTCTCCCCGTAATTGTTTTCTCCCAATTTTGCTGTACCTCCCTCTGGTTTGCAGGAAACGGTGTTATCAATGATCTTGTTTTAAATTTTGATTTGAAACCAAGTGCTTTAGGACATTTGACTTCAGCAGTGCAGTTTGGTTTCATTATAGGTACATTGATTTTTGCCCTTTTAACGATTGCAGATCGGTTTTCGCCTTCAAAAGTGTTTTTTTTCAGTGCCCTTATTGGGGCTTTGTTCAATTTAGGTGTGACTTGGGATGGTAATGGATTGCTGAGCTTGATTTTTTTACGATTTTTTACCGGTTTTTTTCTCGCAGGAATTTATCCTGTAGGGATGAAAATAGCGGCGGATTATTATGAAAAAGGCTTGGGTAAATCCCTTGGCTTTCTAGTAGGTGCACTTGTGATTGGGACAGCCTTTCCTCATTTACTAAAAGAAATGGGGGGTGCCTACCCATGGAAAGCAGTTTTGGTGGCTACCTCCGGTTTAGGACTTTTAGGAGGCATATTGATGTTGGTTTTGGTGCCAAGTGGCCCTTTTAGGAAAGCAGGTCAACCTGCAAAAGTAACCGCTATTTTTAAGGTTTTTGAAAACAAAAAGTTTCGCTCTGTAGCCTTTGGGTATTTCGGGCATATGTGGGAGCTTTATTCATTTTGGGCTTTTGTTCCTGTGATATTATTAAAATACAGTAATGAACATTCGGCTGTAACATTTAATGTACCTTTATTATCCTTTCTGATCATTGGGGTGGGAGGTGTCGCTTGTGTGTTTAGTGGTTTTCTGGCTTCAAGGATTGGGGTAAACCGATTGGCTTTTTTCTTTTTGTTTTTATCAGGTCTTTGTTGTCTCATTTCTCCGCTATTATTATCTAGCCAAAATGAACTGCTGTTTGTTGGTTTTCTTTTTTTCTGGGGAATAGTAATTATTGCAGATTCTCCATTATTGTCTACACTTGTGGCGCAACATGCATCGGCGGAAATCAAAGGAACAGCGCTTACAATAGTAAACAGTATAAGCTATACTATATCTATCATTAGCATTCAACTGGTCTCTGCCATGATGGTATTTAGTGATTCCAATGCTATATTTATAGTTTTGGCCATTGGCCCATGCTTAGGTTTAATTGGTCTGCTCAATGGAAAAAAATAGTGACGACTTTCATTCTAGATAAAAGTCAAATTAATTATAGAAGTTTTTTATAGCGAAATAGGCATTTAGCAGAATATGCTGTAATTTTTGGCTTAGTTTAAAAACCACTATGACTTTTGTAATTGTCGCCTCAAGTATTTTGTTCTTGGTTGCACTGATCGTTTGGATCAAGGTTGAGCCATTTATAGCATTCTTAATTACCTCAATCCTCGCAGGTCTATTTCTAGGAATACCACTAGAAGAGATTTCAGGCGCTGTTCAAAAAGGGATAGGGAATTTGATGGGGGCTTTGGTGATTGTAATTGTTCTTGGCGCGATGCTTGGTAAAATCGTAGCTGATAGTGGTGCTGCCCAACGGATTGCTCAATTTCTTATGAATAGCTTTGGTCAAAAACATGTTCATTGGGCCATAGGGCTAACAGCATTTATTGTGGGCATTCCATTGTTTTTTAATGTGGGCTTTGTGCTTTTGGTGCCATTGGTCTTTGCAGTAGCCTACCAATATAAAGTTCCGGTAATGATTTTAGGTATGCCCATGCTTGCTGCCTTGTCTATTACCCATGGACTTCTCCCGCCACATCCGGCTCCGGTAGCGTTAGTCGCTCAATTTGGAGCCAATATGGGGACTACCCTGATCTATGGTTTTATTATTGGGATTCCGGTAATAGTTTTGGGTGGGCCTTTGTTGGGGCGACTTCCCTATTTGCGGAAAATGCAGATCACTCCTTTGGATGTTTTTAATGTAAAACCAAAAAAGGAAAGTGAATTGCCTGGGCTGGCCAACAGTCTTTTTACAGCTTTATTGCCGGTATTCCTACTGATAGTGTTGTCCCTGGTAGGTTTGAAAATGGATGCAAATAGTCCTGCTTATGGATTGATGATGTTTATCGGAGATGCAAATATTGTCATGTTAATTTCTTTGACATGGGCGACGATTAGTCTTGGTATACTGAAGAAGATCAAAGTGGCTGATATTATGAAAGGTTATGCTTCAGCTGTAAAAGACATTGCGTTGATACTTTTAATTATTGCTGGTGCAGGAGCGTATAAGGAAGTGTTGGTAGATAGTGGGGTGAGTGGCGAGATTGGGGCTTCGTTACAGCAATTGTCCATCAATCCTCTCCTACTGGGCTGGTTAATAGCTGCAGTAATTAGAATTTCCGTTGGTTCTGCCACAGTGGCTGCTCTCACAGCAGCCGGTATAATTGCTCCTTTGGTTGCTTCAGGTGTAGGGGATCCCAACCTTATGGTATTGGCCATAGGAAGTGGAAGTTTGATATTTTCTCACGTCAATGATGGAGGATTTTGGTTGGTAAAAGAATATTTTAACTTAAGTATAAAGCAAACCTTTCTCTCGTGGACCATGCTGGAAACAGTATTGTCTATATTGGGGCTTTTAGGTGTGCTAATTTTAGATTTATTTATATAACATTAACAAAAAAAATAATATGTCTGCAGAAGCAAAAGTAAAAGAGTTGGGTTTAGTATTGCCTCCTGCACCTCCTCCAGGTGGTGTTTATCGTCCTATTGTAATCACCGGTAATCTATTGTTCCTTTCAGGTCATGGGCCTGTATTGCCCAACGGTGACATGATAAGGGGAAAAATTGGAATAGACTTAGACAAAGAGCAAGGGAAAGAGGCAGCGAGGCAAGTAGGATTGACCATGTTGTCAACGCTTCAAACCCAGTTGGGAAGTCTGAATAAGATCAAAAGAGTGGTTAAAGTTTTGGGGATGGTAAACTGTGCACTTGACTTTGAAGAGCATCCTTTTGTTATCAATGGATGCAGCGAATTATTTGCCGATGTTTGGGGAGAAGAAAATGGTCTTGGATCTAGAAGTGCTGTAGGATTTGGCTCCCTACCGGGCAATATATCGGTGGAAATTGAGGCCACATTTGAATTAAATGAATAGGAATTATATGCATGACAATTGGTTTGAATTAAACCATCCTGAAAAAATTGATAGTCCGGCATTGCTGGTATATTTGGATAGGGCTAGAAAAAATATTGATAAGGTAATTCAGGAGGTTGGGGCTGCTCATCGGCTTAGGCCTCATGTAAAGACCAATAAATCAGCAGAGGCATGCCAGCTCATGATTGATGCGGGGATCACTGCCTTTAAAGGGGCCACAATAGCTGAAATTGAACTGCTAGCTTCTGTGGGGGCTAAGGATGTATTACTGGCTTATCAGCCGGTGGGGCCTAAGATTGATCGGTTTTTGGCTTTAGTAGCCAACTATCCGGAGGTTAAGTTTAAGTGTCTGATAGATCATGTAGATGCAGCCAAACCCTTAAATGAAAAGCTGTTGGAGGCTGGTTTAGGGATTGGTGTTTACATTGATCTGAACGCGGGAACAAATAGAACAGGTATTGCTCCCGGTGCTGCTGCGGAAGAATTATTTGAAGAGCTGGTAGCGATGGAAGGTTTAAACCCTGTAGGGTTTCATTTGTATGATGGCCATTTGCGAGATCCGGACCTTCAAAAAAGGGAAGAAGCTTGTGATGCGGGCTTCGCTCCAATTGCTCAAATGCGAGAAAAACTGGAGAAAAAACACCAAGTAACTTTAGATGTAATTGCCGGAGGGTCAACTACTTTCCCTTTTCATTCCAAAAGGGAAAGGATTACTTGCGCGCCTGGGACATTTATTTACTGGGATGAAGGGTATGCAAGTGGACTTCCGGAACAATCTTACGAATACGCGGCATTGGTATTGTGTCGGGTAGTGTCTTTACCTACTTCCAATTATGTATGTGTGGACTTAGGTTACAAAGCGATTGCCTCTGAAAATGCATTGAATAACCGGGTGAAATTTCTAAATGCCCCGGATTTGGAACCGGTAAGTCACAGTGAAGAGCACCTTGTTTTAGAAGCCAAGGAGGGACATTCTTATAAAATAGGAGATGTTTTATATGGGGTTCCAATTCATATTTGTCCTACGGTTGCCTCTTACCAGGAAGCGCTTGTTATCCAGGAAGGTGAGCAAATTGCTAGTTGGAGAACCATTGCCAGGGACAGGAGAATTACTTTTTAAGTATACTCATTTAACACATTAAATCAATAACAAAGATGTTTACTATAGATGCTCATTTAGATTTAAGTATGAATGCCCTTGAATGGAACAGGGATCTTACTCAGCCTGTGGAAGCAATTAATGCCCGAGAAAAAGGGATGACTGACAAAACAGATCGTGGGAACGCAACTGTTTCTTTACCTACCTTGAGAAAAGGAGAAATTGGTCTGGTAGTAGCAACACAAATTGCTCGCTATGTAGCCCCGGACAATCCACTTCCCGGATGGAACAGTCCGGAGCAAGCTTGGGCTCAAACCCAAGGGCAACTGGCCTGGTATCAAGCCATGGAAGCTAAAGGGGAAATGGTTCAAATCAGGAATAAAAAGCAATTGAATGAGCATGTCAAACTATGGAAGAATGGAGAGCCGAATGATAAAAAACCGGTTGGTTACATTCTATCTTTAGAAGGTGCAGATTCCATTGTAGAATTAAGTTACCTCGAAATAGCATATGAGAATGGGTTGAGAGCGCTTGGACCAGCACATTATGGACCTGGGAGATATGCTCAAGGAACAGATGCTTCCGGACCTCTTGGAGAAAGTGGCAGGGCTTTGCTTAAAGAAATGGAGCGTTTAAATATCATTTTAGATGCGACCCATTTATGTGATGTTTGTTTTTGGGAAGCATTGGATCATTTTAATGGTCACGTTTGGGCTAGCCACAATAATTGCAGAGCTCTTGTTGATCACAATAGGCAGTTTAGCGATGAAATGATCAAAGCACTTGTGGATAGAGGGGCAGTAATTGGTGGCGCTTTAGATGCTTGGATGATGGTGCCGGGTTGGATTAGAGGGAAGTCATTGCCCAAAGAGATGGATTGTGATTTGGAGAAAGTTGTAGACCATATGGACCATATCTGTCAAATTGCCGGCAATGCTAACCATATTGGAATAGGTACGGATTTAGATGGCGCTTATGGTAGAGAACAAAGTCCTTATGACCTTGAGACAATTGCTGATATCGCAAGAATACCTGGGATGTTGCTGAAAAGAGGCTATACAGAAGAAGATGTTGAGAAGGTAATGCATAAAAATTGGTTGCGATTTTTAAACGAAGCTTGGTCTTAGGTAGCTTTTTGTTTAAATAAATTAAATAATATTAAACAAAAATTATGTGATATAAGCTTATTGGAAGCCTTTAAAAACCCTTTCTAATTGATTAGAAAGGGTTTTTTTGTTTATTATTTCCTATTATTAAAAATTTTGTTTAATAAAAATATAAAAAAATTAGACAAATTATTTGACATACTGTTTAACATTATGTAAGTTTGATTAAACAAAAATAAGGATCCATGACAACTTTAGAATTTAGTTATTCGCTTACAAAGCTCAGTCCTTCCTTGAAGCCATTTGCTTTAAAATTGACACGGGATATGGATGATGCAAATGATTTATTACAGGACACCATGGTAAAAGCCTTTACCAATAAGGACAAGTTTACAGATGGTACCAATTTGAAAGCTTGGTTGTATACCATTATGAAAAACACCTTTATCACCAATTACCAAAGGATGGTGAGGAGAGGAACCTTTGTAGATACTACTGAAAATCTTCATTTTATCAATTCCGGTTCAACGATTATTGAAAATGGAGTGTATGGGGATTTTGCAATGAATGACATAACCAAAGCGATTAATCGATTGGATGAGGTTTATAAATCTCCCTTTTTAATGCATTATAGAGGCTTTAAATATCATGAAATCGCCATTAAATTAAATATCCCAATTGGGACAGTAAAAAACAGGATACATATTGCAAGGAAGCTATTAAAAGACGATCTTAAGGTTTATACTACCATTAACTAATTAAATGAGACCAAAAAAGATTGTTGTGATCGGCTCCGGTTTTTCCGGATTATCTACAGCCACTCATCTGGCGGCCGCAGGGCATAGTGTACTTGTACTGGAGAAAAATGAGGTCTTAGGTGGAAGGGCTAGAAAATTTAATGCCAATGGTTTTACATTTGATATGGGGCCAAGTTGGTATTGGATGCCGGATGTATTTGAAAATTATTTCAGCAATTTTGGTAAAAAGGCAGCTGATTATTATGATTTGGTCAGATTAGACCCTTCATATGCAGTTTTTTTTGGTAAAGGGGATGATATAAAAATCCCAGCAAACTTGGATGAGTTTAAAGCGGAACTTGAAAAATTAGAGCCGGGAGTTTCAGAAAAGTTAGATGCTTTCTTAAAACAAGCAGCTTTCAAATATGAAAGAGGCATAAATGATTTGGTCCATAGACCAAGCCTTTCTCTCATGGAGTTTTTGGATTTCAGACTATTTAGAGATGTTTTGAAAATGGATATTTTTCAATCCATGTCTAAACACCTACGTAAGTTTTTCACCCATGAGAAAATTATCAGACTGATGGAGTTTCCTGTGTTGTTTCTTGGAGAAACAGCACAGAAAATTCCTGCATTGTACAGTTTGATGAATTATGCTGACATTGTTTTGGGTACTTGGTATCCATTGGGAGGAATGCATAAAATTATTGAAGGAATGGTTGCTCTGGCGAAAGAAAAAGGCGTGGTCCTTAGAAATAACGCAGAGGTGGTAGCGATATCTGCAGAGAATAGCGCAGCAAAAACAGTGAAGTTGGCTAACGGTGAAGAGATTACATTTGATTTTTTAGTGGCAAGTGCTGATTATCATCATGTGGATAAAAATTTATTAGCTCCTGAGTACAGTAATTACAGTCAAAAATATTGGGACCGTAGGGTAATGGCTCCTTCTTCCCTTTTGTTTTATATTGGGGTAAATAAACGTTTGAAGAATTTACAACATCACAATTTGTTTTTTGATGAGCCTTTGGAACCACATGCTGACGCCATTTATACCAACCCTAGATGGCCGGAGAAACCTTTGTTTTATGTTTCTGCCCCTTCTGTAACTGATCCTGCAGTAGCACCTGAAGGAAAAGAAAATCTCTTTGTGTTGATTCCCTTGGCTCCCGATTTAAAAGACACTGAAGAGTTGAGAAATGAATATTTTCACAAAGTAATGGATAGGCTAGAAAAGATTACAGGTCAGGAAATTAGACCGCATATTGAGTACAATCGTTCCTATGCACACAGTGATTTTAAGAAAGATTATTTTGCATTCAAAGGAAATGCTTACGGTTTGGCCAATACTTTAAAACAAACGGCGATTTTAAAGCCAACTCTTAGGAATAAAAAATTATCTAACCTATATTATACAGGACAGTTGACCGTTCCAGGGCCTGGAGTTCCCCCATCTTTGATCTCCGGAGAAGTAGTAGCAAAAGAGATTTTAAAGCGTATTTAAAAATAAAATTTTCAACCAGTGAAAATGTTATGATGGATTCAAAGCAACTTTTTGACGAAACGGCCTTGGACTGTAGTAAACTAATTACACAGCGCTACAGTACTTCTTTTACATTAGGTATCAAGACTTTGTGTAAAGGTCTTCACAAACCCATTTATGGGATTTATGGATTTGTAAGGTATGCAGATGAAATCGTTGATACGTTTCATGATAAAGATAAAAAGAGATTGCTTGAAAAATTTAGACAGGACACCTATACGGCAATTGAGGAAGGTATAAGTATGAATCCGGTTTTACATGGCTTTCAATTAATTGTTAATAAATACCATATTGAAACGGAACTCATTGAGGCTTTTCTTAAAAGCATGGCCATGGATTTGGATTTTGCTACTTACAATGATTCCAAGTACAAAGAATACATTTATGGCTCTGCTGAAGTAGTTGGGTTGATGTGTTTACGTGTGTTTTGTGAAGGAGATAGAGAAAAGTATGAAGAATTAAAATATGCTGCATGTAAACTCGGTTCTGCCTTTCAAAAAGTTAATTTCCTACGTGACTTAAAGAGCGACTATGAAGAAAGGGGTAGGGTATATTTTCCTGGAGTGGATTTCAAAACTTTTAACAATACTGTTAAATCGAAAATTGAGTCTGATATTGAGCGCGATTTTGAAGAAGCACTGATTGGGATTAACCAATTACCACGAGGAGCTAAATTAGGGGTCAAAATTGCCTATCTCTATTATTTGAAGTTGTTTTATAAAATTAAATCTTTGTCTCCTGAAACAATTACCCAAAGGAGAATAAGGATTCCCAATGCTAGAAAATTTACCCTACTGATAAGTACTTATTTTGGATATAAGGTGGGTTGGAATTAAGCAAGTAAAAAGAGTTTTTCAGTGTTGTTAAAGCAACTATTTAATTAATATTCAAGGAACTGTTTTTACTGCTTAAAGCGTTAATGGATTGGGGTTTACTTTCCCTGAATTTTAATAATTAAATAAGTCATAGTAGCAAACATTTAGATAAGAAGTCGGTTTATTATATATGTTAAAACTGAATGTACATATTGATCAATTTTCAGGCTTTTGCTTTGGTGTGGTTTACGCTATAGAGATGGCAGAAGACATTCTAAATGAGGAAGGACATCTTTATTGTTTGGGAGACATAGTGCATAATGATGAAGAGGTAAAAAGGTTAACAAAAAAAGGATTAATCATCATTAATCATGAAGAGCTAAAGAATTTAACTAACGAAAAGGTTTTGATTAGGGCTCATGGTGAGCCTCCAGCTACCTATGAGTTGGCCATTAAAAATAATCTTACTTTGGTGGATGCCAGTTGCCCAGTGGTTTTAAAGCTTCAGAATAGAATTAAAAATTCTTTTGACAAGGATGAAAACATATACATCTATGGAAAACATGGGCATGCTGAGGTAATAGGCCTCCTTGGGCAAACAAGAAATAAAGCGGTGGTATTTCAAGATATTAATGAACTAGACCTTGAGAACATCCCTAAAAACATAACCCTATACAGTCAGACAACTAAGAGTACAGATAAGTTTTACGAAATCAATAATATTTTGAAAGACAATGGTATTACAATCAATACAAATGATACCATTTGTCGGCAAGTATCCAATCGTGACAAAGAGCTAAGGGGCTTTGCGGCACAGTTTGATCACATTGTTTTCGTGAGTGGTACTAAATCCTCCAACGGGAAGGTGCTATTTAATGTCTGCAAAGAAAAAAATCCTCAGACTTACTTTGTTTCATGTCCTGAAGAGGTAGATCCAAATTGGTTTAAAACGGGACAGAGTGTAGGGATTTGTGGGGCTACTTCAACGCCAATGTGGTTGATGGAAAAAGTGGAGGAAACCATCAAGAAGTTTTAATTTTTTGACATAAACCTTTGTCATATCCATGAATACTTCAATCAAAAAGCAATTGCATACTTCCATTGATCCTAAAGGCATCATTATCGCTTTTTTGGTCATTTTGCTTTGGACAGTTTCGTTGGTATTTTTACTTCAATATCCTGTAAATTACACAAGTCCAATTTTGTATATAGGTGTTCTGGTGCAGACCCACCTTTACACCGGGTTGTTTATTACTGCCCATGACGCCATGCATGGGGTGGTTTCGAGAAATATTAGGTTAAATCATTTTATAGGTTGGTTAGCTGCCATTTTGTTTGCTTTTAATTTTTATTGGAAGTTATTCCCCAACCACCACAAACATCACCGGCATGTAGCAACTGATAACGATCCTGATTTCCATACTTCGGATAATTTTATTTCTTGGTACTTTAGCTTTATTTTGAACTACCTTACCATTTGGCAGTTTCTCTTAATGGCCATAACATTTAATCTATTGCAATTAATTTTTCCTGTACCAAACCTGATATTGTTCTGGATGTTGCCAGCTATTTTATCAACCTTTCAATTGTTTTATTTTGGAACATTCCTACCTCATAGAGGAAAACATTCCAATAAACATCATTCTGGAACTTTGAAAAAAAACCATGTATGGGCTTTTGTATCCTGTTATTTTTTTGGTTATCATTTTGAACATCATGAATTTCCCAATACTCCTTGGTGGAGGCTTTGGAAAACCAAAAAACTGTCTAATTAAAATTTGAGTCACAATTTTTACCTAAAACCGAACCTTACTGGTGATGCACTTCCCTGCTATGAAAGAGTATTTAATGTCAACCATTTTGTTTTTTTTCTCCCTGACGCTTTTTGCACAAGAAGGCGTAATACAAGGGAAGGTACTTAACCCAATCAATAATAATCCAATACCCTTTGCAAATATTATTGTGCAAGGAATAGATGTTGGAGCTGTTTCGGATTTGGAAGGAAATTATGTTATCAGTGGATTAGCACCTGGCTTGTATAATGTGAAAGCATCATTTGTGGGGTTCAAAACAAAAACGGTGTTTGAAGTTCAGGTTACCAAAGCCAATGCTGTACAATTGGACTTTGAATTGGAAGAAGATGCTTCCAATTTGCAAGAAGTTGTGGTGGATGCAACCTTTAGCAGAACAGAAGAAACCCCTGTGTCTGTCCGACAACTTAATGCCAATGAGATCGAACGTTACCCTGGAGGGAACAGAGACATTAGTAGAGTGATACAGTCCCTGCCCGGAGTGGCAAGTTCTGCAAGTTTCAGAAATGATATTATTATTCGGGGAGGAGCACCCAATGAGAATAAATTTTTTATCGATGAAATAGAAGTACCTGTAATCAATCATTTCGCGACGCAAGGATCTTCAGGTGGACCTGTGGGCATTTTAAATGTTAACCTGATTCAGAATGTTGAAGTTCTAAGCGGTGGCTTTCCTGCCAATAGAATGAATGCCTTGAGTTCCTTTTTTGAGTTCCAATTGAAAGATGGGAGACGAGATAAAATGCTCACTCAGATTACTTTGGGTGCAAGTGAAGTGACACTCTCTAATGAGGGACCTATAGGTGAGAAAACAACCTATATATTTTCCGCCAGAAGATCCTATCTTCAAGGGCTTTTTAGGTTGATTGGGCTACCCTTTTTGCCAACATTTAACGACTTCACCTTCAAAACCAAGACAAAAATCAATGACAAAACGGAATTGACCGTGTTGGGAGTAGGAGCCATAGATCAATTTGCACTAAATTTTGATGTTCCGGATGAGGAGACAGAAGAAGAAAGGGACGACAGGTTGTATTTGTTGGATAATTTACCAATATCCACTCAGTGGAACTATGCCATGGGGGCTAAATTAAAGACATTTAGAGACAATGGGTTTTGGACTTTTATCGTAAGCCGGAATATGCTTAACAATCGTTCCTATAAATATGCAGGAAACGATGAATCCAGTGAGGATAATTTGCAATTTAACTATCTTTCCCAGGAAAGTGAAAATAAATTTAGAGCAGAAAATAGTATTTTCTCAAAAGGATATACCCTACAATACGGAATGAATTATGAATTCAGTCGGTATTTGATAGAAAACTATGATACCAAATTTACAGATCAAAATGGCCTCCCTAGAGATGTTTCTTCTATCTCTCTTTTTAATAGTTATGGGGCCTTTGTAATGGGCAGTAAAAAGTATTTTAATGATCGATTAATTGTGAATTTGGGACTTCGTATGGATGGGAGTGATTTTGGTGAAACAGCTAAGAACCCCTTAAACCAACTTAGCCCTAGGTTTTCTACCAGTTATCAATTAAAAAACAATCTATTCTGGAATGCAAGTGCAGGCATTTACTATCAAAAGCCTCCCTATACTGTTTTAGGCTTCCAAAATAATGAGGGGGTTTTTAAGAATCAGGTGAATGATGTGAAATTTATGCGAAGTACACATTATATCACAGGTTTCGAATGGCAATTTCCGGCAAAGAACAGAAAGCTCTCTGCTGAGGTTTTTTATAAAAGCTATGCGAATTACCCCAGTTCTATTAGAAATGGTATCGCATTGGCAAACCTTGGAGCTGATTTTGGAGTGATAGGAAATGAGCCGGTTACCTCTGATGCCAAAGGCAGGGCTTATGGTTTAGAGCTTCTTGCCCAGCAGCGTTTATTCAGCGGGTTTTATGGTATTGCAGCGCTCACGTTGGTGAGGAGTGAATTCACCAACCCCAACACAGGGTATTTACCCTCCTCTTGGGACAACCGATTTATTGTAAGCCTTACAGCAGGGAAACGCTTTAGTAAAGATTGGGAACTGGGGGCTCGTTGGAGATTTTTGGGAGGAACACCTTACACCCCATATGACTTGGAATCTTCATCTTTACGTGCCAATTGGGATTTATACAACAGTGGACGGTTTGATTTTACAAGGATAAATGGAGAGCGATTAAAAAGTTTTCATCAGTTAGACTTGAGGGTAGATAAAAAATATTACTACAATAAATGGAATCTCAATTGGTATTTTGATATTCAAAATGCTTATAACTTCCAAGCTGAACAACAAGCAAACTTGGTCCCTAATCGAGATGATCAGGATAAACTGATTGTGGATCCGGAAGATCCAAGTCGCTATTTAATAAGGGAAGTGGCAAACCCTGCCGGAACGGTTTTGCCAACTATTGGGGTGATAGTGGAGTTCTAATAGTGCTGCTTTATGCTTGCCATATAAATAGGACTGACCCCTTTTCCTAATCGGGTAATATTGTTAATGGAGTGTTGGGTGTTGTAGCAAAATAATTGATATGTCCCTACAGGGAATCGATTTGTCTTTAGGAGTGGGCTTTTTGTGAATAATAGTTAAATAGGCTCTAATTTGGAGGAAATGAACAGCTGAAGAGTAAGGTTCCTGAGCTCATTTTTCTTAAATGAGTGTCTTTTGGCTTATTGACAGGCAAAATAATGAAGCAGTAAATCGAGAGAAAGACTTACTTTTTGATAACCACTCGGGCTTATATATTGGTTTAATTGAGTCATTTAAATTGTTTTTTTCTTTAAGATTTTTGTTAGACATTTCGCGCTTAGAAAAGTATATCTTGGTATAATTTAGACTTCAGTCCTACAAAAAGGTTAAAGTAAATGAAAAGATTTTTAAGCCTTAACTGAACTCAATGGGAGATTTTTTAAATTTCAATTCTATTTCTTTGGAATAAATGAATGAGCTTTTGTCAAGGAAAAGAACGACCTTTGTTTTTTATGGGTTGATGTTTTTAGTTTCAATTTGAGATTAATAAAGTTTTTGGCAGGGGGGAATTTGCTGCATTTAAGGTGTTAAATATGGAGATTAGTGAACTTAATAAGTTGTTAGGAAATATAGACCTATATCTTTTAGATCAACTGCTAAAAGGGAGGTTTACCAAAGAAATGATGATTCTTGATGCTGGCTGTGGGGAAGGTAGAAATACACATTATTTTATTCAGAAAGGGTATCGGATAGTTGGAGTGGATGGCAATTCCTCGGCAATTAGCATGGCTAGGATTTCAGGTAGAACTTTGGATCCGAATTTCGATCCATTGAGATTTCAAGTTGCCGAGCTAGAAGATATTCCTTTCCATTCTGAAGCTTTTGATGCGGTGTTAAGTAGTGCCGTGTTGCATTTTGCTAAAAATAAGATTCATTTTCTTGAACTTTTTCAAGAGCATATGCGTGTGTTAAAGCCTGGTGGGCTCTTTTGGTTAAGGATGTGTACAGATGCCGGAGGAGCATTTGTTTTAAAAGATCAGCCTTCTGATTTGATGCAAAACCTTCCTGATGGAACCGTACGATTTGTTTTGACTGAACCCTTACTTAAGGAAATTATGAATAATCATAACCTTAGCTTACTTGAACCGGCAAAATCGGTATTGGTACATCACAAAAGGGCCATGGGTGTATTTGTTTTTCAAAAAAAGGCCGGAAAAAAATAATGGGTATAATGGATTTGCAATATGCTTTAGAGTTGGTAGGTACCTACTTTTTTGCGATTTCAGGTGCTTTGGCAATTCAAAATAAAGACCAAGATTTATTTGGGGTTGGATTTATGGGCTTCATCACGGCCATCGGAGGGGGTAGTTTGAGGGATATACTTATCGACTCCTACCCATTGGTTTGGATTGAAAATGTTAATTTTCTATACGCTATTTTTGCAGGCTTGATCACAACTTTTTTATTTTTCAATCACATGACCAAACTAAGGAAAACCTTGTTTCTGTTTGACACCTTAGGAATTGCATTTTTTACAATTTTGGGGGTGGAAAAATGTTTGAATCTAGGCTTCAGGCCTGAGGTAGCTGCCATTATGGGGATGTTTAGTGCTGTTATGGGAGGTGTTATCAGGGATACACTAACCAATGAAATACCAATTCTATTCAGAAAAGAAGTGTATGCTTCAGCTTGTTTAGCCGGGGCAGTTTTGTATCTCTCTTTGGATTATTTTGGTGTAGTTAGAAATACAAATCTGTTGGTTTCTATTGCGCTGATTATTATTATCCGTTTAGTGGCAGTTAGGTTCAAGCTAAATTTACCTATCCTTAATTAATGAATGATTTAGATTAAATTCTCTATCTGACTGATGGCCATTTGCCTTTTATTTGAGTATCTCATTAACCGTTTATATTTAATTACTATTGAATTATGCAAATACAAATTTTTCAAGACAAGGAAAGTTTACACCGTGCTGTTGCACAAATGTTCATTGATGCAGTAAAGGCCAAGCCAAACATTGTATTAGGTTTGGCCACCGGAAGCTCTCCCTTGGAAACCTATGAAAATATGATTAAAGACCATCAAGAAAAGGGCTCCGATTATTCAGGGGTGGTTACTTTTAATTTGGATGAATACATTGGTCTAGAAGGAACCCATTCACAGAGTTACAGGTATTTTATGAATACTTCATTATTTAATGGACTCAATATTCCTTTGGACCAAACAAATGTTCCTAGCGGAATAGGAGATGTCAATGAAATTTGTAAGGCCTATGAAGAGAAAATTACGAGTGTCGGAGGAATAGATTTGCAATTATTGGGGATTGGTACAAATGGGCATATTGGATTTAATGAACCGGGTACCTCATTTGATACAAGAACCCATGTAACCGCATTGACACAAGAAACAATTGAAGGTAATGCACGCTTTTTTGAAAGTGAAGATAGTGTTCCCAAAAAGGCTGTCACCATGGGGATTCAGACCATTATGGATGCAAAAAAAATAGCGTTGATTGCATATGGTAGCAAAAAAGCTGCGGCCATTAGAGATATGGTGAATGGTCCAATAACGGAAATGATGCCTGCCTCTATTCTTCAAAACCATTCTGATACGACCTTGTTTTTAGATGAGGAAGCGGCAGCCTTACTAAAGGCCCATTAAAATTGTAACAGTTGCGGAAAAAGGAGCCGTAGTATAGGGTTAAGATTGATTAATGATTAAATTTCTCAGATATACTCTAAATATGGTTCCTTTTCCAACTTCACTTTCTACCTCGATTTTGCCATCATGAGCTCTAATTTGCTCTCTAACTAAGTAGAGACCTAGGCCTTTTCCTTCAACGTGGGTATGAAACCTTTGGTAGAGTCCAAAAATACGGTCACCATACCTGGATAAATCCATTCCTATCCCATTGTCTTCAAATCTAATGACGCAATACTTTCCATCTCTATAGGTATTAATGTTGACAATGGGGCTACGATCCGGATGTTTGTATTTGACAGCATTGGTCATGAAATTCATAAAAAAGTTTTCAAGGTGTGCATAGATATAGTTAATATCATTTAAAGCTGTAAAGTCTTTGTGGATGACAATACCAGATTCTTTGAGTTGGTTATATAAGCTTTTTTCAATATTGTTGAGTAGCAGTTTGAAATCTATTTGCTCAACCTTTGGTATTTTTTGTTTCTTAATAGAAACTACTTCTATCAGATCCTGAAGAGTGGAGTCCAGTAAATTGGTTGAAATTTTAAGGTTTTCCCAAATTTCTAGATTTTCAGGATCTGCAGGGTTTTCCTCATTATAGAGGTCTAATAATAGTGAAATATTGACGATTGGTGCTCTCAGGTTATGAGATACAATATAGGCAAACCTCAATAGCTCTTCATTATGAGATTTTAAGTCTTTAATTAAGTTGACACGGTCTGATTCAAGTTTTTTTGCCTCTGTAATATTTTGTTTTACTAATAAAATACGCTCTACCTCATCTGAATCATTCATTAATGGCACTGCACTTTGCAGGTATTTTTTTCTTTTGGTCTCAGTTTCAAAACTAACTCTTTGGCCTTTCAGTACTTTGCTAAGGTTGCTCTTGACAATTTTTAGGTTTTTACCTGTCAATTGTTTTAAGAGGTTGGTGCCTAACAAGGATTTAGGGTCTGTAGCAGACATTTTATATTCTTCACCATCGGTGAATAAATAATGATAACTATTGTCTAAAACATCCACGGTTCCCTGTGGAAAGTTTTCTGCAATACTTCTGTACAACTGCTCAGTTTTAATTAGTTTCTTCTCTGAGAGGGTTCTTTCAGTGATGTCATCCACAAAAATAACATAGGATTTCTTGTTCTCTTTTCCATATAAGATTCTTGTAAATGAAATTTTCAGCTCTTTATAATTGTTATCTTCACAAGGAAGATGGAAGTAGGCTACTTTCCGATCGGTTTTTAGAAAGTTGATGATTACTTGATGGAGCGTTTTTTTTATGTTATCCTTTATTAGGATGGTTTTTAATAAGTCCTTTTTATTCTTGATATTAAATATTGGGAGAGTTTTATTGTTTATCAGTATGGGCTCAAATTGGTGGTTGACAGCAAATATGGCATAAGCAGTACCATTCAATATGGCGTCGTGCATGTAATTGGTTTCCTGTAACATGCTTTCAAATCGGAATCGGTAAAGCTCTTTGCTTATCCAATCTCTCAGTATACTAAACAGCTCACTATAGTGGTTTTTGTTTTTAATGGGTTGGTCATGAAGTAAACACATGGTGCCTATTTCATTTCTCTCAGTATCGTAAAGCTTTAGTCGGATTAATGAACTGATTTGTTGGTCAGCCAAACTGGAAATATTAGCCAGTTGTTCATTATTTTCTGAACTGATCATCAAAAAATTGTTCGTGCTGTCCATTAAAAGCAATTCTTCATTAAGAATTTTGGCCCATTTCTTATCCCTGTCCAATAGCTTTTTCCCGGCACCACAAAGCGCCAAGACCTCCATCTCCTTTTTTCCGTTACTTAAATTTCCAATAAGGCAATATTTAAACCCTAACTTTCTATAAAATAGGTAATTAATTTCTTCGAATAAATTTTTCCCCTTAAATAAGCTTGAGATGGCTGACACTTCTGTCAACATGCCCTGGATAAATTTTTTCTCGAATAGTTTTTTTATTAGGCCTTCTTTGCTTTTTGGTTTAATAGGACTGTTTTGAGGGGTAGAGATATTGATGATGTTGCCAGTAAGCCCCTCCTCTAAAGTATATGGGCTTTGAAAAAAGCGAACGCTATTTTTTATTTCTTGATAATGTCCTTTTTTATGCTTTACCCTATAGGAAATAGAGTAGTTATTTTTTCCATAGTGCCCTAAAGATAAAAAATCTTCAATCTTTTGCTTATCTTCCGGATGAATTAAATTCAGCCAGTCCCATATATAAAAACTTCTAAAGTTACCATCCTCATAGCCTAATAAATTGTGCAATGGTCCCGCCCATAGTACTTCATTAGTTTTCTTTAGGTATTTGAAGTAGACCTTTTCATGGTATTCAAGATCATTAATCTTACGCTGCTTTTTTATTTTTTTTATAGAAGATTTTTGAGCTTGAGCTTCCTTTAAGGTTACCAATTGAAAGTCCGAGCAAATGTTTTGAATTCTGATTTTTAGACCTTTATCGTTTAATACACCGTTTTTCAGTTTTGGGAAGGGCATTAGATCAAAAATCTCTACTTTAAGTAGTGGGTATTTTAACAATAAGTATTCATGAAGATCATCAAACTTGGAAAGTTGATGTTTGATTGGGTTTCCTAGCTCATTTATTATTTTTTGTTCTTCGGAATCGATTAACCATGAACTCCCTTCACCACTAGGAGTTTGATTGATCATGGCATTCACCAAAAATCCATGGTCTCCATGAGGAACAATACAGCCTTCAATTTTCAGCCAAAGAAAGGATTGACTGTTTAATAAAAGAGGAGTTTTAAAGTGATCACTTTTCCCTAATTGTTTGAATATACAATCTAATAAAGATACATGCTCAATGGAAAAAAAGTCATCCAGTATTTTTAAATTTAATGAATTGAGCTCAGGGCTTGCCCAAAAAATGGCCTCATTGGATTGGTGAAGAATCTCAAATCGACCATCATTTAATCTTGTAAAAGTCAGTAATTGTGATTTGAAATTATTATCAAACATCAGTTTGGTGGGGTGAAAGACTAAAAACTAGGTAAAAACTTCATTAAATTTATAAAAAAAATACGGGCTTAATACAAAAAAAATATCAAATTCATAATACTCTATATTAAATTCATTATTATACTTACATTTTAAATCGCTTACAATTGCTTCTCGAGTAAAAAGGTAACTTTATGAATTTTGTCTCTGAAATTGTCCTCAGGGTCCGCTCTTAACAGCTCCAAAGAAATTACTTTACCTTCTTCAGACCTTAGTAATTCGGTAATGTCTGAAAGTTCCCAAAACATAGCCGGTATTTTATTAATGGTAAGAATCTCATCCATTTCTCTGGCACCCTGGCGGTATGCCGGTGAATCTTCACGAACCTCGTGGATATAGTATCTTTTCTCCTCTAATGAACTTACCCGCACAATTAAGCCACTCATGTCATACTTGAAAGGGGTTTTGTACTTTCCGCTTTTTTTATACAAAATTCGGTTTCTTGGATAATCAAAAATTATCTTCATATGGTTGAGTAGTTCTGACCCCAAACTTCCCATTCTTCCCGTATTTATCAGCACTTCAGAAAACTCATTTTTTTCAGGGTAGGAGGTAATGACACCTTTGAAGTTCAAACCATTGATGTTTAACTTTTTTACCCTCCCAACAAAACCTTCCAAATCGCCACCAAGAGATCTCCCTAAGCTACTCTCAAGATTGGGTTCAGGAAGAACGATGTCCTCACTGGTTTCTTGGTTGAGTAGCAAGCCATGGTTCGCTCCCGTGTCAATGAGAAGTTTGGCTTGCAAATCCGGTCCATTTGCCTGTTTTATATTTGTGGTAATATAAGGTTTGTTACCAATTAGTTCTATGGGAATTTCTCTATACCAAAATGGTTTCCATTTGAAGGCTTGACGTTTAAAAAAGGTGATTAACCCATTGTCATAATCAACTTTAATGGGGTTGTTCTTAAAAAACTCATGCCCAATAACGCCATATATTGGTACACCAAGCACTTTCTCCAATTCCAGAAAATCCTCATCCAATACCAAAATAGCCTGAAAAATCCCCTCTATAGGTCCCATGTCAAAATGATTGTTTGGAGAAACGGAAGCACTTAAAACGGTTTGTCCATCTGCCCCCACCAAATTGAGCTTTCTGGTATAATGCATTTGCAATTCATCTGCTATCGATTTACTAAAAAAGATATTTGATTTTACCCCGGTATCAAAAATGAAATTCACCGGTGGACCTCCATTAATGGATACAGGAAGGATTATGAGGCTGTTTGAATCTATAAAGGGTAACGTGATTTTCTTTTCCGCTCTTTTCATGTAAAAACCAGGGACTTGACTCTCTACAGGCAAGACCGGTAAAGACCAAATTATCAAAATGGTTAGCCACTGGATCCTATAATACATGATGGTTTATCGTTCCTTTAATATATAAAAATATTTTGATTTAAAATGATATTTTAACTTCTTAGTTATGTTTTTTGACTTTCTTGATAGTTCTTGGGAATTGAACAATAATTAAAAGGAAAGGTTTTTCTGACACTTTATTTATAAAGTTTTTTTCGGGAAAAAATCTTCGCACATAAGATTAAAAAAGAAAAAGGGCTAATTCATCGAAATAGTCAGGTTCAAAGATGTAATGGAGCTTAAACCTTTTTCAGTACTAATTTAGAACCATTGAAAATAACTGCTCTTTTATGGATTCAAAAGTTTTATGGTTTGAAAAATCTAAAAAATAGCTGATCTTTATCCTTTACAACAATAAATCATGGCCGAAAAGTCTATCATTGAGAAAGCGAAGAAAATTTTTGAAAATTACCTTGTTAGGCAAGGTAGCCGTAAAACCCCTGAGCGGTTTTCGGTAATTGATGAGTTATATGCGTTGCCACAGGATGAGCATATTGATGTTGAAGGTTTGTTTTTAAGAATGCGAAACAATGGTTATTCCATAAGCAGGGCAACCATTTACAATACGCTTGATTTGTTAGTGGAGTGTGGGTTGGCGGTAAAGCACCAGTTTAAAGACAAAGTGGCCTTGTATGAGCAAGCTCTTACCTACAAACATCACGACCACTATGTCTGCAATCAGTGCAGGAAAATATTGGAATTTTCTGACGAAAGGATCAACCTGATTAAAGAAGAAATGGGAAATGCTTTTTCCTCTCATATTACCAGCCATTCACTTGTACTGTATGGCGATTGTCAGATTCGAAATTGTGAAAACTTGCCGGTTCATTAACCATGCCCTGCAGTAGGTGGCTTTTTTCTAATCTTTTTTGAGGAGCTTAATCTTTGGAAAAAACCTTTTTATAAATGGGTTTTCTCAATGAAAACTGAAAATACAAGACCGGATACATGAGATAATCCAAAAGTCGGTTTGGAGTAGAAAACGTTATTTCATCAATAATTGTACTTTGGTCAACACCATTGGCAACTATCCGGTGTTTATGCCGCCATTTTTTGAGAAAGAAAGGAAGCTTTATCCCTTCATCAACGAAAAAATATTCTTTTTCATCCAAATGATCAGCTGTAATTTTACTGGTCCACTCCTGCTTGAAAAAAATAAAATTTAGCGCTAAGCTCACCAAGTCCCCCGGTGAAGATCCGTCAAACCGAAGCAACTTTACGGGAGGAAAAGGAGGGTTTAATGCCTTAAACAAATCGGCATTAAACCCATCTTTTACTTTCAAGTAGTGCTGGCCTACCTTGGTGCTAAGGCAAATTTTCATCAATAGATATAGCGGTGATTAATTCATTTGTTTTAGGTATTTGAACAAGTCACTATCAGAAGAAATTACCAAGTTTGTTTCTTCATCTAGGGAGTTTTCAAGGGCTTCCATAGATCGAAGAAATTTGTACAGGTCGATGGATTGCCTGTTTTGATTATAGGCAGAAGCATAAATTTCAGTGGCTTCCGCGTCTGCACGACCTCTTATTTCCTCTGCTTGTCTTTGAGCTTCTGATTGAATTTGAGCCAAATCTCTTTCTTTGTCACCGAGAATTTTTCTGGCTTCTCCTTGTCCTTCTGACCTGAATTGGTCAGCAATTCTGTTTCTTTCACTTATCATTCTATCGTAAACCCTATCTCTTACTTCGTCTACGTAGTTCATTCTTTTAAAGCGGAAATCCAATATCCTTACCCCTAGATCAGAAGTTCTTTCATTGGCTTTCTGTAAGATAATGTCTTCTATTTTGTCTCTACCTACTTCTATTTCTTCAAGTATTTCAAGCTCCTCCATAAATTCCTCGGTTACTTCAGGTTCTCTGTTGGTAGACCGGACAATGTCAAGTAGGTTATGGTTGGCGATTGCATTTCTTGTTTCTCCGTCAAGAATATCATCAAGCCTTGACTGAGCCGACCTCTCATCCCTCAATCGGATGAAAAATTGAAGAGGATTGGTTATTTCCCAGCGGGCATAAGTGTCCACAAAAATATACTTTTTGTCTTTTGTGGGTACTTGATTTTTGTCGCCATCCCACTCAAGGTATCGTTTGTCAAAAAATTGTACTTTCTGAATAAACGGAACCACAATATTTACTCCCGGGCTGGTTCTTGGTTCACCTACAGGTTTGCCAAACTGAGTGACTATGGCTTGTTGGGTTTCGTCTAGTATAAAAACGCTTTGAGCGGATAAAATCACGGCGACTACAACCAATATTATATAGAATAAATTACTTTTTTTCATGCTTTGATGAGGTTAATTGTGAAAGGGGTACTTTACTTATGGTGTAGTTGCTGCAGCTTTATTAAGGTTCAGTAATGGCAGTACGTTACTTCCTTTTTCATCAGTGATGATTTTGTTGCCAATTTTTGGTAGTACTTTTTCAAGCGTCTCCAAATAAATCCTTTGTTTGGTCACTTCAGGAGATTTGATATAAGCATTGAAAATTGAGTTAAATCTCTCTGCTTCCCCTCGGGCTCCATTTACTCTTGTCAATGCATAGGCTTCAGCCAATTGTATGGTTTCTTCAGCTTCTCCTCTAGCTCTCGGAATAATCCGATTATAATCTGCTTCAGCTTGATTAATTAAGGTTTCCCTTTCCTGTTGGGCTTCATTTACTGCATTAAAGCTTGGTTTGACGGGTTCTGGAGGGTTAACATCTTGTAAAACGACTTGGTCTACCCTTATTCCATTTTCATATTCATCGCACATTTCTTGTAACAATACTTCTACGCTTGTGGCAATTTCTTGACGACCAACCGTTAGCACTTCGTTGACTGTTCGGTCTCCCACAATTTTTCTCATAGCAGACTCTGACATATCGTTCAAAGTCTTTTCTGCATTCCTTACCTTGAATAAATACTTGTAAGAATCTACTATTCGATATTGAACCACCCATTCCACATCTGTTAAATTCAGGTCTCCGGTTAGCATCATACTTTCGTCTATATAGCCGGATTTGACATATTGTGACTGTCCATTTGAACTTGAGGTCGATCGAAATCCAAATTCAAGCTTTAACTGCCTTTGAACAGGTATTTTATACATGGTTTCTACGAAGGGAATGATAAAATTTAATCCGGGTGAAACCGTACGATTGTACTCACCAAGTTGAATCACTACACCTTCTTCTTCCGGGCCTACTGTTTTAATAGCTGAAAACACCATGATAACTACTACCAATCCGAGAATGATTTTGGATAAGTATTTTTTTACCCAGTCCGGATCGATATTTATTTCAAATTGTTTTTCTGACATAAGATTACTTTTTTTGCAATTTACGATTAATTGACAGAAATACCTTCGGGAATATTTTTCATTTCTTCAATTAAATTATTTAAACGAATTTGTTGGGGAGATGTTGGAGCTCCTAAGCGATATAAAAGGAAAGAAGCCTGATTTCTGTATTTTAGGAGTTGTGTAACTATTTAGATAATAAGTAGTTAGGTTTGTGGTTAAAATTTACTATTGGATACTTCTGCTAAAATACCCAGAGGAAAAGCCCAAACAGTATTAACCATACAATGTCCATGAATTTCCAATAGATGCTAAACAATTCAAGTCTCATTTTTTCATATGGGTTTGTTAAAATTACCAGAGATTTCACTTGGTCTTTTTCGCTATTGTGCAATAATAGCAGTAAGATTAATCCGTAAATGATAGCCCCAGCAAGATGAAAAAGGTGGATGCCGCTAAGTAAATAGAGAAAACTACCCGATGGAAGGCCGGTGAAATCTATGCCTGATGCCGCCAACTCTTGCCACCCCTTGAATTGAAAAAAAGTAAAAAATATACCCAACAGTAGCGTATAACCAAGGTTGCGTTTGGTTTTTATTAGATTATTGGCCAAAAAGGAAGGAACTATATCCGCCGAAACAAAGGCACTTCCTATGATCATAAAACTACTGATAATAAATGATTTTGGAATTTGGTATTGCCCAAGAGAATTGGCTGCCGATTGAGAAAGTACAAATGCTGTTGCTAAGAATAAAAAGACTAACCCGCTGCTAATCATTGCCAAATAAATTAGCATACGGTAGGGGTGAAGTTGCTCTATTTTTTTAAACCAATGGGTTTGTTCCCTTTCTTTGGATAGACTCATGATAGGATAAACAAATGAAAAGGGGATAACGTTGGCACAAATAATTAAAAATTTAAACTTTTTTCAATGTTTATCATTTGTTAATCTATATATCCATTAAGCCCTAATGGGGTTTCAATGATATTTAATAAATTGCATCCACTTAATTTACAAATCTAAAATAGGTTAGTAGATGAAGTTAATTAATGAATGATTTAATGATAAGCTAGTTAATATAGGCATTGAGAAAAGCAGGAACGGAGATGAATATTTGCTTTTTAATTGGCGAATCATTGGTTGTTTGAAGTGTGTTAATAATAATTGCCTTATGTTGAGGCATCATAAAATAGAATAGTTGGACAAGCAATCGTTTTTATCGCTTTACGAAGAGGATCCATTTGTAAGGAACCTTGCAATAGGTATTGAATCCGGAGGACAAAAGAAAATAAATGTGAAGGGGCTTTCTGGTAGCATGGACATGTTAATTGTCCATGCCATCAGTAAGCTCAATGGAGGATTTCACCTCGTCTTGGCCAATGACCGTGAAGAAGCAGCTTATTTGGCGAGTGATTGGCAGACCTTTAGCGGTGAACCAGGCTTTCATTATCCTGCCAGTTATAAAAGGCCCTATCATTATGAAGAAGTGGAGAATGCGAACGTATTGATGCGTTCAGAGATTCTCAACCGCCTTTCAGATGAAAGCTTATCCGGTAAGGTGCTAATTACTTCGCCGGAAGCGATATATGAGAAGGTAATCAATAAAAAAAGCCTCAAGGAAAATACTTTTGCAGTAAAGGTTGGAGAAAAGGTGGACTTGGAGTTTATAGAAGAACTCTTGAGCACCTATGGTTTTGAGAAAGCTGATTTTGTTTATGAAGCCGGTCAATTTGCCGTTAGGGGTGGGATCATCGATATTTTTTCCTATGCCAGCGATATGCCATACCGCTTGGAGCTTTTCGGTAAAGAAATAGACAGCATCAGGACTTTTGACCCGGAGAGCCAATTGTCAACAGGAGCTGTGGATCAAATCAGTATATTGCCCAATATCCAGACCAAAATGGAGAAAGAAATTAGGCAATCTATCATGGATTTCTTCCCTGAAGGTACCTGTTTTTGGATCAAAGACTTCAAACATGTTACCAACACAATTAAACAACTATATGACAAAGCTTGTCAACATTACGGTGACTTAGGGGAAAATAGTTCTTTACTGATGGCGCCGGAAAAATTGTTTCTTGACGAAAGTACTTTTGAAGCACAATTAGAACCATTCACCTTGCTTTCCTTTGGTCATGTATTTGATTGGAAAGGTGTGCCGGAATATCAATTTAAGGGACAACCTCAGCCCTCGTTCAATAAGCAATTTGAACTTCTTGTACAAAACCTCAATGAAAATTCAGCCAAAGGTATTGCCAATATCATCTGTTCAGAAAGCGAGAAACAGGTAAGTCGTTTGACCAATATTTTCCATGAGTTGGACCCCGCTTTGTCGGTTCAAACATTGCCTATTAACCTGAAGGAAGGATTTGTTGATAATTCTTTGAAAATTGCCTGCTATACAGACCATCAAATCTTTGAAAGGTTTTACAGGTATAAAACCACCAAAAAAACTTCCAAGTCGAAGGCACTTACATTAAAAGAAATCAAAAGTTTGCACCCGGGAGATTTTATCGTCCATGTAGATTATGGAATTGGTCGCTTTGCCGGTTTAGAAAAGGTGGAGGTAAATGGTAAGTTGCAGGAGGCTATTCGATTGGTGTTTAGAGATGATGACTTGCTGTATGTAAATATCCATTCTTTGCACAAAATTTCTAAGTACAGCAGTCAGGAAGGCACCATGCCAATCATGTCTAAATTGGGTACACAAGAATGGGAAAATAAAAAGAAGCGGGTAAAGAGCAAAGTAAAGGATATTGCCAAAGATTTAATCAAGTTATACTCTAAAAGAAAGGCTGCTTCAGGTCATAAGTTTTCAACAGATAGTGTGCTTCAGGTGGAGTTGGAAAGCTCCTTTATTTACGAAGACACTCCCGACCAGGCTTCAGCTACGGCTGACGTAAAGCAAGACATGGAGAAGCCTTATCCTATGGATAGGCTTGTGTGTGGGGATGTAGGCTTTGGTAAAACGGAAGTAGCGGTAAGAGCAGTATTTAAAGCTGTGAATGATAGAAAACAGGTAGCAGTTTTGGTTCCAACTACTATTTTGGCCATGCAACATTACCAGACCTTTAAAGAAAGGCTGGAAAATTTCCCTGTCAACATTGATTATATCAATCGGTTCAGAACTGCCAAAGAAGTCAGAGAAATTATAGAAAAAGTGGGGAATGGTGAGATCGATATTCTAATCGGTACTCACAAAATTGTCAATAAGGCAATGAATTTTAAGGACCTTGGCTTGTTGGTCATTGATGAGGAACAAAAGTTTGGAGTCAAAGTCAAAGATCAGTTAAAACAGCTTCGAGTCAATGTGGATGTACTTACACTCACGGCTACTCCCATACCTCGGACCCTTCATTTTTCATTAATGGGTGCCAGAGATCTTTCCGTTATTGCCACACCTCCCCCGAATAGGCAGCCGGTAACAACCGAAATCCATATATTTAGAGAGGATGTTATACGAGATGCGGTGGCCAATGAATTAGCCCGTGGAGGTCAGGTGTTTTTTGTACACAATAGGGTCATGGAGATTGACTCAATTGCGAATTTGATCTTGAGATTAGTGCCTGATGCAAGGGTTATAGGCGCCCATGGGCAGATGGATGGGAAAAAGCTTGAGAAGATCATGGTAGACTTTATAGAAGGAGCTTATGATGTATTGGTATCTACCAATATTATTGAGTCTGGGCTTGATATACCGAATGCAAATACCATCATTATCAATCGGGCGCATATGTTTGGGATGAGTGATTTGCATCAGATGAGAGGTAGAGTAGGAAGGAGTAATAAAAAAGCCTATTGTCTATTATTAACCCCTCCAACTTCCACCCTGACCCCAGAGACCAGAAAAAGGTTACAAGCCATGGAGGAATTTTCTGATCTTGGTGACGGATTTAAGGTAGCCATGAGGGATTTGGATATTCGTGGAGCCGGTAATTTATTAGGAGCAGAACAAAGTGGATTTATATCTGATTTGGGTTTTGAAATGTACCACAAAATACTTGATGATGCTGTTCAGGAACTCAAGCAAACGGAATTTGCATCAATTTTTGACCAAGACTTGAAAAAGGTGGTGGCACCATTGGTTCAAGATTGCGTTATAGAGACAGATATGGAGCTTCTGATTCCCGAAAGCTACGTAAGTAATATTTCAGAAAGATTGAGTTTGTACGCTAAATTGGATAATATCAAAGAGGAGGACTCCCTTGAGAAGTTTAGAAAGGAGATCAAGGATAGGTTTGGTGCCATTCCTGATAGGGTTCAGGCATTGTTAGAAACAGTTGAACTCAGATGGATGGCTGTTAACCTTGGATTTGAAAAACTTTCATTGAAAAATGAACAAATGAAATGCTACTTCGTTTCTTCCAAAGAAGCCCCCTATTTTAGCTCTCCTGTATTCATGAATATTATTAAGTTTATTCAATCAAAAAGCAGGTTTTGCAAAATAAAGGAAACCAAAGATCGTTTAATCCTCATAGTAAAGGGAGTGGATACCATTGAGAAAGCCCAAAATTGGCTCTCTGAAATGACCGTAGATAAATAAATGCTAGCCATGGAGGGTGGATATATTTAATAAACAGTCAATTAGAATGGATAATTATTAAATTTATCCTTCTTTTTTTTAAATTTAGGAGGATATTTCGTGTGGAGAATAGTTGAGATTGTACAATTATTTTTGCTGTTTTTCACAGGAATTTGATATAATTGGTTTTTATCTTGTGTTTGGAGAGAAAAAGAATATTGTTATAATATATTATTGGTCATATATTAGCGTTTTATTAAGACAAAACTTAAAACTTGTCGCATGAAATTTGAGAATAAAAATTTTCATTTTAGTTTTTTTGTTGCAGTAGCTTTACTGGGGATATTGGTTTCTTCTTGTGGTCAACAAAGTTCAAGAAGAACCGCTAGTAACCCCGGAGGTGTAAGTGCATCAACAGGAGCTAAATATAGTTTTGATGAAGAAGATTCAGCATTTCAGGTATTTAGGCTTCCACGAGAGGTAATCGGACCAAGACTGGTTTTCATCCAAGGAGGAAGAGCTGTTTTGGGATCGCAGGAACAAGACATAATGGGTTTCCGTGATAATGTTGAAAGAACGGTAACAATTGCTTCCTTTTATATGGATGAAACGGAGGTTACCAATGTAGACTATAAAGAGTTTCTTTTTAATATAGCAGATAGCGTAAGTGCTGATTCTCTTAAGAAGTTAGAGCCAAACGAAAATGTATGGGCCAATGCAATGTCTTACAATGATGTTTACTCAACTTATTATTTCCGGTATCCCGGCTTTAATTTCTACCCTGTCGCAGGTGTAAGTTGGACGCAAGCCAATGCATACAGTGCTTGGAGAACCCAATATGTAAATGAGTTAGAACGAGAAAGGAATTTTGGAGGAAAGAATAAAAAGGGTGATGAAGAAGAAACTGCTGAGCTTTCTTTTGATCAATTAATAGAACGAGGCGTGGTTTTTCCAAATTATCGACTTCCTAATGAGGCAGAATGGGAATTTGCTGCTAAAGGGATGATCGGGACACAATACATGGATGAAAACCAAGAGAATGGTAGAATTTATCCTTGGGATGGAAGGGGACCAAGAAACCCATACAATATCAAAAGAAAATCAAGACAAGGTGATTTCTTGGCCAACTTTAAAAGGGGCCGAGGGGATTATGCCGGTCTGTCGGGAAGTGTCTCCAACGATGGAGAGATCATACCTACCAATGTTTATGATTTCCCTCCAAATGATTTTGGCTTGTACAATATGGCCGGTAATATGAATGAGTGGGTCCAGGATGTTTATAGGCCACTTTCATTTCAGGATTTTGATGACCTCAATCCTATAAGGAAAGATGGTACAAATGATGAAGAAGATACTTACAATACCACTTTGATTGACGATAATTTCAGGGTTTTTAAAGGTGGATCGTGGAGAGATGTCGCTTATTGGTTGGCCCCGGGTACCAGAAGATTTATGCATCAGGATTCTTCTTCCAATCATATTGGTTTTAGATGTGCCATGATTGCTGTAGGGGGTAAAGACAGATAACATTTAAACTTATTTAAGTTTTAAGAAAAGGGCTTTATTGCCCTTTTTTTTATATCCCTATTTTTTGATTTTGTAATAGGAAAAAGGTCTTTCAGATAGAGGTGACATATTAAATTTCTTTTTTCTGTTATATGCTGAATTATATATTATTTTTGTAAGTATAATTTATTTAGACTTAGGCATTTATATGAAGCGGGGTTTACTTTTATGTTTTTTTACTTTTTTACTTTTTCAAGTTGGATTTGGTCAAAGTTGGAGAAGAGTAGGAAGTTGGGGGAATGACTACAAATCTATTCAATGGGTTAACACCAATGTTGGTTATATAGGAGGAGAAAACATATTGTTGAAGTCTATAGATGGGGGGCTAAGCTGGATAGAGATGGAGCTCCCTGTGCGTATGGAAGTTATTGATGTCTCATTTTTTGATGATTTAAATGGGATTTTGCTTGGAGATGAAGGACTTATTTTCAGAACCACAGATGGTGGTCTTAGTTGGGCTAAACCCGATTATCCGGAAGGAGAGATGTTAAATAATGTTGTCCAGATTGATGAAAACATAATGCTCATTAGTGGTAATAACGGCACTATTTTACGCTCAACCAATGGTGGTGCTACCTGGGTTGCTGTTAATATTCCAACAGAAGCATCCGTCAATAAAATATCTTTTGTGGGCGATCTCCTCGGTTATGCGGTAACTGCTGATTCGGAAATTCTTAAAACAAATAACACAGGCCTGACTTGGGAACTGTTTGATTCCGGGTTTGATGTGGCCTTAAACGCTGTGCATTTTACGGATGACACTACCGGATATGCTGTCGGTGATGAAGGTGCCATTATCAAAACAGAAGATGGCGCCCAAAATTGGCAATTTATTAACAGCGGTATTGATACAGACCTAAAGGATGTAATTTTTAATCCCTCTTATCCCCTGATAGGGGTAATTAGTGGCGATGGAGGAACAGTTTTGCGCACAGCCAATGGAGGGCTAACATTTATCGGTGCTATTTCAAGAACCGTAGAAAATATCGAGCGCTTATCTATTAGACCGGAAACCAATAATGTTTTGGCAGTAGCACCAAGTGGTGTTTTGATCTCTTCAAACAATACCGGCTCGAGTTGGAGTTTGAGGCTTTCCGGAACTCCTAGTGACTATAAAGGAGTAGAGTTTGTGACAGATCAAAAAGGGTATATAGTCGGAGAAAACGGTCTAATTATTACAACGACAAATGGAGGTGCTCGGTTGACAGATCGTTCCAGATCGATTTCTTTGCCGTTCAATGCGGTATACTTTGTTACCAGTACTGCCGGGTTTGTTTCTGGTAATAATGGGAATATTATTTCTACACGAAACTCCGGAGTAAACTGGACTACGCTCAATCCTGGTACAATAAAGAATGTAAATGGACTTTATTTTTTCGATTTTGATATTGGCTTTGTGGTTGGAGACAGAGGATTAATTTCAAGGACTGAAAACCAAGGGTTAAACTGGGAGGAGGTTTCTTCTGGTTATGATGATGTTAATCTTAAAGACATAGCTTTCTTTAACGAAAATGATGGATTGATCATTGGAGAAGGAGGGATGGTCTTAATTAGCTCTGATGGAGGCTTCAATTGGCAAAAAGTAAGTATTGGAACCAATGTAGACTTAAATGCACTGTCAGTTTTGGATGAAAATTCTGCCATAGCCGTAAGTCAAAGTAGTGCTGTATTTAAAACTGTTGACAAAGGGTTGAATTGGGAGCAAATCCAAACAGGTTTCGATATGCCTTTGACTGATATCGAATTTCTCGACGAATCTGTAGGCTTTATTACCGGTGAAAACGGTTTGATCATACGAACCTTTGATGCGGGTGAAAATTGGGAACGATTAGAAACAGCTACTTTTCAAAATTTTACAGGTATTAGTTTTGGGGATTTGAACGTAGGGTATGCAGTTGGGGAAAATGGTTTGCTCTTCCAATATACTTGTCAGGTCCCAGACGTTATCCCTACCATTTTTGGCGAGGATAATATTTGTATAAGTCAACAAATCTATTCGGTTCAGGATTTCGGTTTAGAAGGTGTGGAATACGACTGGAGGGTTGATGGTGGAACTGTAATTCAAGGTCAAGGTACCACCAGAGTGGTGATAAGATGGGATACACCGGGTAGAAATGCCGTAATGGTTAGGGGAGCCAATAATTGTGGAAATGGAGAAACTACTGCATTGGAAGTAGTGGTTTCAGAAGAGCCTAAGGAAACCACTGTTATTCAAGGTGAGGGTGTGGTCTGTGTCAATACTTTGGAAGAATATAATGTAGATGATGTTCCGGGTACTGAATATTTTTGGGAAGCCACAGGAGGAGTAGTAAGGGAAGGACAAGGAACTGCAGTAGTTACCATTGAATGGATCAATTTAGACGAGCACATTGTTAAAGTTTCAAGCAGGAACCCTTGCGGCGAAGGGCCTACTACGGAAAAGATTGTGCGCGTCATAACCGTTCCGAATCAGCCGTCAGAAATTCAAGGTGCTGTTAAGGTTGGTTTTCAAGAAGCAGATTATGAGGTGGTTGGAGAGCAGGATATTAACTATCAATGGTCAATCTCCGGAGGTGGTGAAATAATAAGTGGGCAAGGCACCTCTACCCTACGTGTCAATTGGACAAGCCCTGGGGACCATGTGGTCCAAGTGACGCCGGTAAATGCTTGCGAACAAGGGCCAAGCAGAGAACTTTCTGTTAATGTAAACCTTATCACGGCAATTGAAGAGGAATCAGCCGATGCAAGGATTGAAGTGTTTCCAAGCCCTTCTTTCTCCGGCGATGTACATGTATCTTTAGAAGGTATTGCCGGATTAGATCATATTGCTGTTTACAATTCTATGGGGCTGAAAATAAAAGAGGTAGCCATCACTACCGGGCAATTTGTCTACTTTATCCCTGACCTGCCGAAGGGCTTGCATGTGTTACTTATTCGGACCAGAACCAAAGAGTATAAAAGAAAAATACTTGTACTTTAGGGATTTGATTTAGTGCAAAATAAAACCTTGACAGAAATACCTGTCAAGGTTTTGTGTTTAGAGTGCTTGAACTCAATTAAATTTTTCAATGAAGTTAAGAAAATCTCAATTTCTGGTTAAAGATCCTAATCTTCCATTCCTCCACCTTTCATTTTTTCAGCATTTTCAGCAAATCTTAAAGCACTTATAAAGTCTTCTATACTGCCTTCCATTACTTCCGGAAGGTTATAAACGGTTTTATTGATGCGGTGATCTGTCACCCTACTTTGTGGGTAATTATAGGTTCGGATTTTGTCAGACCTGTCGCCACTTCCAACCATAGACCTTCTTTGGGCTCCAACTTCCTCATTATGTTTAGCAAGTTCTATTTCATAAATCCTTGACCGCAAAACCTTAAGTGCTTTTTCAAAGTTTTTAATTTGTGATTTTTGGTCTTGACAGGTAACCACAATCCCTGAAGGTTCGTGGGTAAGCCGTACAGCTGAATAGGTGGTGTTTACAGATTGTCCGCCCGGTCCGGAGGAGCAATAGGTGTCTTTCCTTACTTCATTCATGTCTATTTCCACATCCACTTCTTCCATTTCAGGCAAAACAGCCACTGTGGCCGCAGAAGTATGAACCCGTCCTTGGGTTTCCGTGGCAGGCACCCGCTGTACCCGATGAACACCGGATTCATATTTAAGCATTCCGTAAACATCTGCACCGGAAACCGAGCTTATGATCTCTTTATAACCTCCGGAAGTTCCGAAGGTCAAATCCAAAATGGTAAGGTTCCAGTTTTGCTTTTCGCTAAACCTTTGATACATTCTAAAAAGATCTCCTGCAAAGATGGCAGCTTCATCTCCTCCTGTACCACTTCTAATCTCAAGAATGCAGTCTTTAGAATCATTGGGGTCTTTTGGGATTAACATTTTTCTGAGATCTTCCTCCATCTCATCTTTTTTGTTTTTCAATTCCTCCCATTCCATTTTGGCCATCTCACGGAATTCCGGATCTTTTTCCTTTTCCAAGATTGCCTTCGTGCTTTCTATATTTTCTAAGGTGAGTCTGTAACTGTCATATGCAGCAACAACTTTTTCCAAGTCTTTGTATTCCTTAGACAGCTTGGTGTAATTTCCCATGTCACTCATTACATCCGGTTGGATGATGAGTTGTGAAACTTCTTCAAATCTATCTTTTATTGCTTCAAGTTTGTCCAGCATGCTTGTTGTATTTGGAAGGCAAAATTAAGCAATAATGTTGATGATTACCCGACACAGATTTATTTTATATGTTTGTGGAACCAAAAAAGCCTCTTTATTAATTTAGATCAAGATTGAACATTGGTTTTAATGTGTATCCCACCTACTTTCAGCACTTCGGCAAAGGAGACTTGGGAGGTTGTCTTTTTTTTGATTAGTCCGTATATTTAATAATAAAACGCAATAGATAAATGATGGGCTTGAAATACAATTGGCAGATAATAGGACTTTCCCTGATTATTGGAATTAGCAGTTGCAATAATGGAAAAAAAATTGACAGGGCACTCGTGGATGAGGTAAATAAAGCAAATGAGGTAAAAAAGCTAAGTGAAGCTGAAATTACAACGCATGCCATGGAGTGGGGGGAGGAGATCAGTATGGAAGCCCAAAAATCCCTAATGGGTACATTGCAGAAAGCCATACAGGAAAAAGGTCCTGAAGGGGCAGTAAGCTTTTGTAATGTAGAAGCCCTTGCCATTACCAAAGAAGTGGCTGATAAATATAAAGTCACCATTAGAAGAGTTTCGGAAAAAAATCGAAACCCAAAGAATATTCCTAATGCAACAGAGAAAGAATTACTGGATGCTTATGCCTATAACAGTGAAAATAAAATAGAGAATCAAGCCAATATCCAAAAAATTGAGGATGGACAGGTTTTGTTATTTACCAAAGCGATCACGATACCAAATGGTCTATGCCTCAATTGTCACGGGCAACCGGGGAAAGATATCCAAGAAGGTACGGCTGAAAAGATAAAAAATCTATACCCTGATGACAAGGCGATAAATTATCAAGTAGGTGATTTAAGAGGAATGTGGAGTATTGCCTTGCCTAAGAAAGAAGTCGTAAAAGGCATTTAAATAAGTTGAAATATTTGTCAATGCTTATTTTAGTATATAATGCAATGGCTGAATATCCGGAGGTTCTAGTTTTTGATTTTTATTGATACAAATTCTTAATTGTGCGATTTCATTGGCTTGGATGCTGTGATGATCTTGGAATTGACTATATTTCTTAGAAATCCTGTAACAATATGAGCGATTACATGCACAATCAAACCCAAAAATTTCGTTGCCCTTGGTGTCTCGGGTTTGAAGATTATATCAGGTATCATGATGAAGAATGGGGAGTGCCGGTGTATAGTGATAGAACCCACTTTGAGTTTTTGGTGCTGGAAAGTGCTCAGGCCGGTTTAAGTTGGGCAACCATCTTAAAGAAAAGGAAAGGATATGCGAAAGCTTTCAAGGATTTTGATTACCAAAAGGTTGCACATTTTTCTGCGGAAGATATAAATAATTTAATTGCAGATCCAAGTATTGTTCGCAATCGGATGAAAATTGAAGCAGCAGTGACCAATGCCCGTCGCTTCATAGAAGTTCAAGAAAAATACGGAACCTTTACCACGTTTATGTTGGATTTTGTTGATGGTAAACCCATACAAAATGCTTGGAAAAATATGCAAGAAGTTCCAGCTACAACCGATTTGTCCAATAAAGTAGCTAAAGAGCTGAAGAATTATGGCTTTAAGTTTTTAGGAAGTACTACCGTGTACGCTCATTTACAAGCCACAGGCATAGTGAATGATCACCTGGTTCAATGTTTCCGACATCAGGAAGTGAAAAGAATGGCAAAATAGTTTTATCCACTCTTTGTGTTCTCTGCCTAATGAACTATTGCTTAAAATAAACTGAAAAGCACCATTGGTCAACATGTTAGAGATTGACCAATGGTGCTTTTGTTTTTATTCAGCACCCATAAGCTTAGACTTGCTTTGGTCTTTAGATTGTTTGATGCGATAATTTAATGTAAGGTTGATTTGTCTTTTCCGAGGGAAAATATCCCCTACTGTTTTGAAACCCGGACCTTCAAATAGGTAACGATTTCTTCTTGAATTAAATACATCCAACACATTAAGAATCAATGTCCCCCTTCCTTTCATAATGTCTTTACTTGCCGATATATCCATAAAAGCCATCGCTTTTTGTACGCCTTGAGCCACTTTTCTTCTGCCTTCATAATTTCCACGTACCTGAAGATCCAAGCCGTTGGCGAATGTGAATCTAGAGGTGAGTCTTGTAAACCAAGAGTAAGTGTCTGCCGTATAAGTGTCCAATACGTTACTGCCGTCTACTTTGGCGTAGAAAAAATTAAAGTTTGCATCTAATTTCCACCAATCAATAGGGACGTAATCTGTAGTAAATTCAAAACCCATGGATTGCTCACCTAATAAATTTTCCGGAATAGTAGTAGAATTTCCTTCAGCATCCACACTTCTTATTCTTTCAATTTTATCCTTGGTGTCTCTATAGTAAATAGTGGAAAAAATTGAACCTTTGTCCATGTATTTAATATGGCCTAATTCGAAAGCATCAGTATATTCAGGGTTAAGATCCGGATTGCCACTGAAAAAGTTTCTCGCATCAGAAAAAGTCATAAACGGACTCAAGTCGTTATAAACAGGTCTCCTGATTCTTCTACTATAACTCATCTGAAAAGCATCGTCCTGACTGAGATTGTAGGTAAAATGAGCAGAAGGGAAGAGGTTGGCATAATCCCTTGGGTTAATTTCATTTGAGTTTACCAAGGTGGTGGTAACATCAGTGTATTCCGCACGTAGTCCTCCCTGATAAGAAAATTTCTCATGTTTATTACCCAATATGGCATAAGCTGCATGAATGTTTTCATCATAAAGGAAGATGTCATCCAAGCCGGGAAGGGCTTCAAAATCACCAGATTCCAATCTTTGACTCACGATAAAATCATTCTCCATGTTTCTGAAACTGCTTCTGAATCCGGTTTCAAAATTTCCCTCCTTACCAATAGGCTTTGAATAATCCAATTGAAAAAGCCACTGCCTGTCAAACTCATCGTTGACAGATGTTTGGTAAATAGATGCACCGGCAATTGGACTGCCGGATGGTGTATAACCGTCTTGGGTATAAACTTGATCTGAATTTTCCCAATAATCCAAATAAGTGATGGCACCGGTTAATTCATGCCCACTTTGTTCGAAACTACGTTTATACGTAAGGTTAAATTCGGAATTAGGCTCCTTTTCATCCTCATCTTGAGTACGTAGGGTATAGCTTTGTAGAGGCCCTCCTTCCATTTCATAATCGTTGTACCTAATATTGGTTAATCTTCTTGAATCACTTCGCCTCCATAGATATGAACCTGTAAGAATACTGTTTTCATTGAAGAAATAATCTAAACCGGCGCGAATATTATTATTGATTCCATTGACGGTGCCTGTGGTGGTTTGATGGGAATAAAAGGTGGTGTCATCGTTGCTTACTTCCTGATCGATGGTGCCCTCCCGAGGAGTTTTTCTGTAAGCTACTCCATAGTTGATAAACCAATTGATCTTTTTGTGCCGGTAATTAAGGTTGGCTGCGAGACCAAAGTTTTCGGGATTTCCTACAGTGCCTTCAAAAGATGCGTTAAAACCTTGTGTATTTTCCTTTTTCAATATGATGTTGATTACCCCTGCCATACCTTCAGCTTCATAACGAGCAGAAGGATTGGTGATGACTTCTACTGTTTCTATCATACTGGCAGGCAACTGTTGCAATCCACTACTTCCTTTAAAACTGACCAATCCTGAAGGTTTTCCGTCAATTAAAATTCTAACATTACTAGAACCTCTTAAGCTAACACCACCTTCAGGGTCTACCGATATTGAAGGTAGATTCATTAAAATATCGTTCGCCGTTCTACCGGCATTGGACAAGTCCTTTCCAACATTGAAAATCCTTTTATCCAAAGACAATTCCATCAGGGTTTTTTCTCCTTGTACAACCACTTCATCCAAACTTTCCGTGTCTGCGGATAAACTAATCTCACCAAGGACAAGTTTTCTGTTCTCTCTATTAATATTGATGCTATTAATTTCTGTGGCTTTATACCCCATAAATTCAACCAAAACATTGAATTCTCCTTGTGGAAGTCCAATGGAAAAGCTTCCATCTTCAGTGGTGATCCCCCCATTGATTAGTTTTTTACCCTCGGTTTCTAGAGTGAAAACACTAATGGTGGCAAATCCTAATGGGTTGCCTCCATCCTCATCAATAACTCTTCCTTGAATTTCTCCAAAATTGGAAGATTGAGAAAAAGTAGGCTGGATAGCTAAAAATGTTAGCAATAGGCATAATAGGCTAATGTTTTTCATGGGGGATATCTTGGTATTTTTAAATAGCGACAAATATAAAAAATCGAGAGGAAGGATGTTTGTTTTTTTACATGAATGTCCCATCTAATTGATAGACATTGCTTTCGAGTTGCAATGCAAGTAACATTATTCAGATATGGAGAGTCAATTCAGTAGTTTTATTGAATTTGTGTAAACGTTAGGATTAAAATTATAACAATATTTCTTTTTCAGTTGTCCTGATATTTTTATTGAATATTTTGAATTTAAAATAGATTATCTAGCTTTAAAATCTTTTATTTGGCACATAAGCATATTGTCAATGTTTCATATAATTAAATTAAATGGCTTCCCTATATTTAATAGAAAAGAATTTTAGAGCCTTTATAATTTTTTATCAAAGGGATTCAGAAAAATTTAACATGATTTTTAATTAACATTAAGTTAATTGCCAATTTCAATCAAGAATATTCTTTTGACTAGTTTTGCAAATCTTAATTATCAGTAAAAATTAACCCTATGAAAAAACTTTATTATTTGTTAATCATGATATGGTGCAGTGCCATATTTACTGCACAGGCACAAACCGTAATTAAAGGTACGGTGTATGGGGCAGCAGATGAGCTTCCTGTGCCCGGTGCTGCGGTGGTGCCAAGTGGAAATACAAATCAAGGTACCATTACAGATATGGATGGAAACTTTTCACTTGAAGTGAGTGATCGTTCAGGAACCGTCACCATATCTTTTATTGGGATGCAGTCTCAAACCCTCGATTATGAAGGAAATGCAACCTTGAAGGTTTATTTGGAAGAATCTCTTTTAGATATGGATGAGGTTGTTATGATTGGTTATGGTACTTCCAGAAGAGAAAACCTAACCTCTTCAGTTTCCTCAGTATCCGGGCTTGATAAAATTAATAGTAGGCCGGTAACTAATCTAAATGACTTTTTGCAAGGTAGTGTGCCTGGTGTTACAGTTCTTCAGCAAGGTGGAGACCCATCCCAAGAAGGCTTGATAGTAATCCGTGGAATTGGATCTCTTTCCGATGAAAGACCGTTAACGGTTGTAGACGGCATGCCTTATTATGGTCCTCCAATCAATCCGAATGACATTGAATCAGTATCTATTTTGAAAGATGCTTCAGCAGCGGCTATCTATGGTGCGCAAGCTGCATCAGGAGTTATCGTTATCAAGACCAAAGAAGGAGCCTATGGCAAACCTGTCGTTACCTTTGATGTTTATTCTGGCATCCAGCAAGCAAGTAATCTTCCCACGCCATTAAATGCTCAGCAACAAGCAGATGTGTACAATTTGGCAGCAGACAATGCAGGAGCAGCACGTCAGGCAGCACATGATGCCAGCCAAAACCCTTGGGGACAGGTTACACGCACCAACTGGATGGAAGAGATTTTTAGATCAGCATCTGTTCATAGTGCCAATGTAAATATTAGCGGTGCCAGTGAAACTGCTAATTATATGGGGTCTTTTGGATACCTTAATAAAGAAGGACTTCTACAAGGTACAGAATTTGAAAGGTATGCATTTAGGTTGAAAACAGATTTTCACCTATCTGATAAAGTTACCATCGGAGAAAATATCTATTTTACCCGATCCAACTCAGTCGGGACAAACTCAAGCAGTTCTTATTCAGGCAGTATAATTAGTGCTTTGTATATGCCATCTGCAGCTCCGGTTTATGATGAAAATGGTGTTTTTCATGGAGTAGTACCTTACGAATTATCTCAATTTGCCGGAACTTATGGAGATGTATACAACCCTATGGGGCTGCTATTGAGACCTACCACTAATAATCCGGTTTCAAATTTGAACTCAAATACCTATTTAAATTATGAAATTATTCCGGGTTTATCCTTCAGGAGTACTTTTAGCTATAATTTAAATATGTCCAATAGTAAACAATTTAATCCTAGAATTCCTGAATTAGGTAGGACCAATCTTCAAAATTATCTTTATCAAGGAAATTCGAATACCCAAAGGTGGATTTGGGACAACCAAGTGTCTTTTCAGAGAAGATTTGGTCTTCATGATTTGAATGTGACCGCTGTTTATTCTTCTCAATTTACTAAAAGTGAGTCTTATTTTCAGGAAGGCAGAGGCTTTAGCAGTGAGGAGCCATTTAACCAATACATGAGCAATGCCGAAGAGTTCATGACTCCGACTACCGGTGTTTATGAAGATGCTTTGACCTCAGCAATTGGTAGGGTAATGTACAATTTCGATGATAAATACTTTATTTCAGGTAGTGTAAGGAGAGACGAAACTTCACGATTGGCTATTCAAAATCAGTCAAGTGTATTCCCTGCGGTTTCAGGAGCTTGGAAAATTTCAGGTGAAGATTTTTTCAATATGCCATCTGTAAATATTTTGAAATTAAGGGCTTCATGGGGTCAAATAGGAAATATTAACTCTGTAGGCTATTACTCTTTTGATGTTCCTCTAGGTACACAAACCGTTATATTGGGACAAGATGCTTCCCTTGATTACAGGGCAGTATACGCTAACAGACAATCCAATCCTGACCTGAAATGGGAGATTTCAGAATCAACCAATATTGGATTAGATGCAGGTTTGTTTGACAATAAAATTGACCTGACCTTGGATTACTTTGTGAAAACTACGAAGGGGATGATTCTTCCCGGATTAGAAGATTTGCATCAGGGAACCACTGCAGCTGATGTGAATGGTGGAGAGGTAAGAAATTCAGGTCTGGAATTTTCAGCCGGATATTTTACTCAGGTTGGAGAATTGAATATCGCTGCAAGAGGTAATTTCAGTGTGATCAATAATGAGCTAATAAATCTTGATGGTTACAATAATAGTAATATAAATTTTATCGCCCACAGTGATGAAGTAAGAAGCACTCTTTATCCTTACAGATCAGAAGTGGGGCAGTCATTGTATTCTACATTCTTGGTTCCTTACGAAGGAATCTTCCAAAACCAAGCGGAAATTGATGCCCATGTAAAAGATGGTACATTGATTCAGCCAAATGCCCAGCCGGGAGATTTTAAGTTTACGGATGTGAATGATGATGGTAAAATTACTGACGAAGACAAGGTGTTTATGGAGAGCTACCTACCGGACTTTACCTATGGTTTCAATTTAAGCCTAGATTATAAAAGGTTTGATTTGAGTATGATCTTGCAGGGAGTTGCAGGAGTGAAAGTTTTCAATGGCTACAAATATACAGCATTAAATGCTTCTCAATCAGGATATAACCTAGACAATAGGGTGCTAGATGCTTGGACTCCTGAAAATACCGATACAGACATACCTAGGTTGTCAACCAAAGATGATAATAGAAATTTCGGTACTGCCTCAAGCTGGTATTTGGAAGAAGCTTCTTATTTAAGAATGAAAAACCTTACCATAGGTTATACACTGCCTCAACAATTGCTGCAGAAAGTTGGAAAAGACAGTAGTCTTAGGGTTTATTTCTCTACAGAGAATTTATTTACAATCACTAAATATTCGGGCATGGATCCGGAAGTTGGTGGTAAAGGGATGGACGTGGGGCGTTATCCACTGCCTAAAACATTTACAGCAGGTCTTTCTCTTACCCTTTAATACCTAACAGTGAAAAAAATGAAAAATACTTTATATAAGATATCGACATTAATCGCCCTAAGCTTAGGGGTGATGACTAGTTGCTCAGATGAGTTCACTAATCTGGAGCCACTGGGAAGTACTTCTTACGAAAACTTCTTCCAAAATGAACAGGATGCTATAACAGCAGCCAATAGTCTTTATTTTTACATGAAAGATGAGGACATGTTTTCCAGAGGTTTTTTCTGGTACATCAATGCTTCGGACGATATGGTTACCGGTAGAATTAATTCTACTGCAGATAATATCAAGAACTTTAACATGACAGGAGATGAAGGATATGCTTACTGGATGTACCCGCAGAGTTACAAAATTATCCGTCGAGCCAATGACATTATTCTAAATGTTCCGGACATGGATCTGGCAACAGACCTGAAAAACAGAATTCTTGGAGAAGCATATTTTATGCGGGCTTTTCATTATTTCTGGATAGCCCATACTTATGGTGATGATGTGAGTGGCGGTGTGCCGATTGTTACAGAGGAAAATATGTTTGATGAGGCGGGAAGCTATTCTCGTCCTGTCAGCGTGGTGGAAAACTATGCGCAAATTGTAGAAGATCTAGAAAAAGCTGCTGATTTATTGCCTCTTTTTACTACTTATAGTGCTGAAGATATGGGACGGGCTCACAAAGATGCAGCTCTGGCTTATATTGCAAAAACCAACTTGTATTGGGCAGAATATGATCCTTCTCGTTATGCAGAGGTGGTTACTTACGTGGATGCAGTTACCAATTCAGGCTCAGGAAGAGCCATTTATACCACCAATACCCCTGAGGAAGATTTCAGAATGTTGCACAGTCACTTGAACAACTGGGGACCGGAATACATTTGGACAGTAGTTTCAGGTGTAAATGGTGGCTCCAAGCTTCCGGGTGTTTCTTTAGAAAACAAAGGCTGGGGTAAATACAATGGCTGGGGATATTATATGCCTACCAATGACCTGTATGAAGAATTTGAAGAAGGAGACTTCAGAAGGGAAGTTACCATTTTGAAATTTGGTGATGATTTTAAATTCTTTGGTGAAGAAAGAAAATACCAATCAGAAAATTCACTTTCCGGCTTACAATTCAACAAATACCTGTATGAATACCAGTTTGAAAATCCCATAGGTACTTATATCAATTCCAATGGGAATGATCCAACAACCATTCTGAATGTTCCTTTGTTAAGGTACAGTGAACTTTTGCTTATGAAAGCTGAAGCTTTGATCATGCAAGGTCAAAATGGTGATGCACCATTGAATATGGTAAGGGCGAGAGCCGGACTTGATCCAAAAACAGATGCCACCATGGAAGACCTCAAACATGAGCGAAGAGTAGAGTTGGCCGGGGAGTTTGCCAATAGACACTTCGACTTGGTCAGGTGGGGTGATGCTGAAGAAGCTTACAGCAAGCCGCTTTATGGAAGATTGCATACCGACAGGGCTGATCCGAATTCTGACTATGTCATAGGTGAAATTTGGCCTGCAAGGAATTTTGATGCCGACGTAATGGGTGTTTGGCCAATTCCAACAAGAGTAGTTAGCTCTTCAGGAATTGAACAAAATAAAGGTTGGTAATTATTACCCAAAAAATAGAAAGGGTGCTGTTGCAAAACAGCACCCTTTTTTTATGCTATTTTATTTATAATTGAAAAAAATAGGGGGAGATTAATGTTGTTTTTTAGCCATTGATAAATAAGGTTTTTTTTATTTAGTAGGAATAAAGTAGATTGGCTCCATTATTATAATTGTGTAAATTGTATTTTGACAGTACCATTACTCTATGAACCCAAAAATTAACCGTTATTTTCTCCTGTTTGTACTTGTTGTATGTTGGTCATGTAAATCCGGAGATAAGCCGTTGGAGGAATTAATACCAATGGATCAAACAAGTTTAAAGACAGGAGAAGACCTATTTCAAACCAACTGTAGCAGTTGTCATTCCTTCAAAAAAAATGGTATTGGGCCTCATTTGGGTGGGATAACCAAGGAGCAGCCCTTACAGTGGTTGCGTGCTTTTATCCAAAACCCTGCCGAAATGATTGACAAGGGGGATGAAAGGGCCCGTAAAGCTTTTGAGCGGTACAAAACCTATATGCCTTCTTTTAAACATTTGGAGGAAGGTCAAATCGACAATATCATTGCCTTCATGCATCAGCATGAGGCTCCTCAAGAAAATTCAGAAGTTGTATTGGACTCGATAGGGAATCCCATCCCTGATAAAATTCCATTGTCCGATTTGATTGTGAAATTAGAGCTTATCAGTACGGTCCCTGCTTCCTCAGAAAAGAAACCTCTTACCCGAATCGCTAAAATGGATTACCATCCTGTAAGTAAAGAGATGTACATGATGGATCTTAGGGGTAAAATGTACCTTATGGAAGGGGATCAATACAAGTTATACCTAGACATGGCCAAGGAAATGCCCGAATTTATTAATGAACCGGGCTTGGCTACCGGTTTTGGTAGTTTTGCCTTTCACCCGGAGTTTGGTGAGAATGGCCTATTCTATACCAATCATACCGAAAAACCACATACAAAACCTGCAGATTTTGCCTTTGGAGATAGTATTAGAAGCGATCTTCAATGGGTAGTAACAGAATGGAAGACAGAAAACCCCATGGCTGTACCTTTCCAAGCCAAAAGCAAGAGAGAGCTTTTTAGAATTGATATGGCCTCTGGAATTCATGGGATGCAAGAGATTACTTTTAACCCATATGCCAAAAAAGGAGATAAAGATTATGGACTGCTGTATATAGGTATTGGAGATGGTGGTTCGGAAGGACGAGGGCATGCTTGGATATCCCATGGTGCCACTCAGGCTTGGGGATCAGTTTTTCGTGTCGACCCCCAAGGAAACAACAGCGAAAACGGAAAATATGGCATACCATCAGATAATCCGTTTGTAGGCAATGATAAAGGGTGGTTGCCGGAAATTTATGCGCATGGATTTAGAAATCCTCACAGAATTTCATGGACTCAATCTGGAGAAATACTGGTTTCAAATATTGGTCAAGGCCAAATAGAATCCCTCTATATGCTTCGTCCGGGAGCTGATTATGGTTGGCCTGTTAGAGAAGGAACCTTTAAATTAAAACCTGAAGAAGATTCCAATATGGTTTTCCCTTTACCTGAAAATGAAAAATCTTTTGGCTTTTCTTACCCTGTAGCCATGTATGACCATGATGAAGGCAATGCCATTTCAGGAGGTTACGAATATACCGGTACAGCAATACCGGGTCTTGAGGGGAAATACCTGTTTGGGGATATAACAAGAGGAAGACTGTTTTATGTCAATATTGCGGACCTTGAAATTGGTAAACAAGCCCAGATTTATGAATGGACTGTCGAGTACGAAGGGGTTTCTATTCCTCTTTCCAAGTTGTCAGGTAGCAGAAGGGTGGATCTTCGATTGGGCAAAGATGCCAATGGAGAAATGTATTTGTTTACCAAAGCTGACGGCAAGGTTTATAAAATGGCCGGTATAAAAAACTAGGATGAAAAAGTTCAGCAGACGCAAAACACTTTTCACAATTGGTAGCATGGCTGCATTAGGCCCTGTTTGGGCAGTGAATGAGCGCTTTGCCAAACCAAAAGTCCGGATTGGCGCTTGCGATTGGTCCATTGGGAAAGCTTCTGATCCTAGTGCATTGGCGTTTGCTAGTGAAATAGGTCTGGACGGCGTACAGGTAAGTTTAGGGAATGTAGCCAATGACATGCACCTTAGACAGAAAAGCATGCAGGAAACTTACCTGAAGGCAGCTAAAAAAAACAAAGTGAAAATTGCCGGCTTGGCCATAGGAGAACTCAACCGAGTGCCCTATAAATCAGCCCCTGAAACGGAGGCTTGGGTTTCAGATAGCATAGATGTAGCCAAAGCATTGGGCTGCAAAAATATCCTTTTGGCATTTTTTTCAGCTGGAGACCTGAGAAATGATCCTGCAGGAAAGAAAGAAGTGATTCGTAGATTAAAGAAAGTAGCTCCCAAGGCAGAAACAGCCGATGTGGTGCTGGGAATTGAATCTTGGCTTTCTGCCGAAGAGCACTTGGAAATCCTTTCTGCTGTAGGCTCTTCTCATGTAAAGGTTTATTACGATTTGGCCAATGCTACCAAAATGGGTTATGATATTTTTAAAGAAATTGCCCTTCTTGGTGCGGAAAATATCTGTGAAATTCACTTTAAAGAAAATGGGCAATTACTTGGGCAAGGGAAGGTGGACTTTGAACGGGTAAAAGTGAGCTTGGACAATATAGGCTATAAAGGATGGTACATTATGGAAGGGGCCATTCCAAAAGGTATGGAAGTGTTGCCTGCCTATAGACAAAATCTAAATTTTGTTTCACAACTGATGAAATCCTAAAAAATGGTAAAGTGGTCGATCTGTTGCAGCGTTTTATTCCTGGGATTGTCTTCTTGCAATACCGGGAATCAACAGGAAGGCTCACCATTGTTATTTGTTCCGGAAGGATTGGAGGTAAGTGTATGGGCTGAAAGTCCCCTATTTTATAATCCTACCAATATGGATGTGGATGCCAAAGGTAGGGTATGGGTCACTGAAGGGGTAAACTACAGAGATTTTCGGAATGCTGATGGTCATAAGGTGCAGGATAAAGGCGATCGAGTAATGATCCTTGAGGATACTAATGGCGATGGCAAAGCAGATGCTTCGAAGGTTTTTGTTCAGGATACCTTGCTGAGAAGCCCTTTGGGGATTGCAGTGCTGGGCAATCAGGTAGTGGTTTCCTGTTCACCAAATATAATCATCTATACTGACGAAGATGGCGATGATATTCCTGATAGTAAAGAGGTTTTTTTAACAGGATTTGGAGGAAAAGACCATGATCATGGGCTACATGCAGGACAGCTTGGCCCGGATGGAAAGTGGTATTTTATTACCGGAAATGCAGGGCCACATAAGGTGGAAGGAAAAGATGGCTGGACCCTTCGCTCAGGCAGCGTTTACAATGAATATACCCCTTACAGTACAGAAAATCTCCCCTCCCAGATCAGTGATGACGGTGAAATATACAATGGGGGACTGATTATCAAAATCAATCCTGATGGAACAGGTATGGAGGTAGTGTCGCATAATTTCAGAAATGCTTTTGAAGTTGCGGTGGATTCTTATGGCAATATGTGGCAAAGTGACAACGATGACCAGACTGCCTCTTGTAGGACCACTTGGTTGATGGAGGGCAGTGATGCCGGTTATTTTAGTGCGAAAGGAGATCGAACATGGCAGGCAGACAGAAGGCCCGGGCAAACCATAGCTGAAGCCCACTGGCATCAACATGATCCCGGCGTATTGCCTGTAGGGGATGTTTATGGGGCAGGGTCACCCACAGGGATGGTGAGAATTGAAGGTGATGAACTAGGAGAGCAATATAGAGGGCTATTATTAAGTGCCGATGCAGGGAGAAATATTGTGTTTGGCTATAATCCTGAAGTAATAGGTGCCGGTTATCCCCTTCAAAATAGACAAGCCTTTGTTTCCTCAGTTGACCAGGACAATGCCGGATATATCTGGCACCAGGTGGAGGAAGATACCCGAAAATGGTTCAGACCAAGCGATGTTACAGTAGGTACTGACGGTTCGTTGTTCATTGCAGACTGGTATGATCCCATTGTGGGAGGTCACCAAATGAGAGATAAGATTGGAGAAGGAAAGATTTATCGCATTGTTCCAAAAGGCAAAAAATTAACACTTCCAAAGATAGATTATACGACTACAGAAGGTCAATTGGCGGCGCTAAAGAATCCGGCGGTTCATGTACGTGCTTTTGCTATGCAAAAGTTAACAGAACAAGGGGCTGCGGTTTTGCCTGAGCTAGAAAGTATGGTTAAGAATGAGGACAATCCCTTTTTTAGAGCCAGAGCGATCTGGATGCTGGCAGGCATGGGAGCGCAAGGAATCCATTCAATTTTACCTTTAATGGAAGATGCCAACGAGGAAATAGTTTTGACCACACTCCGGGCTTTGGCTACCTATGCGCCTGATCAATTGCTTGATGAAGCGTTGAGGATGGCAAAGGAAGGTTCGCCATTGATTAGAAGAGAACTGGCCTTACTGCTCAGAGAGGAAGATTGGGGGGAAACTTCAGAAATCTATAAGGAGTTAATCAAAGCATACGATGGGGCTGATCCTTGGTACAGAAATGCCTTAGGGATAGGGATGAAAGACAATGCTGAAACGTATTTCCAAGAAAACATCGCTCAATTATCAGCTGAAAATTGGAGCCCACAGGTTGCCTCACTGGTTTGGGAATGGCGCCCGGAAGTAGCAGTTCCTGCATTACAGGCCAGATTGGAGAATGAGGACTTAGCATTAGAAGAAAGAGATCTGGCTTTGGAAACACTGGCTTTTATCTTTGAGAAAGAGGCAGCGGAAGCTGTAAAGAAAACCGCTGAAATGGAGGGAATACTTGGAGAAAAAGCCCAATGGTGGCTGCATTTCAGAAAGTACAATGAGTGGAGCTCTTTTTTGCAAGATTGGGATGCTCCAATTGTTTTACCTGATGCCCAACCCAATTTACTGGCATTAATAGCGCAGCTGAAAGACAGTTTAGCCAACAATGAACAAAAGCAGCTTGCTTTTAATCAATTGGCGGAAAACCCTTCGGGTAGAATTCATCTGGCTTTGATAGCCGCAGAAGGCTTTTTCAAAAACCTAACATTGGATTTTTCAGCCGTAACTAAAGATGAAAAAAGGCCCTCAGTACTTAAGGTATTGAAGCATTATTTTGGAGAGGACGCAGCAATTGATGAAGGAGAAGTCTTGTCCCTTGACAAAGACCCTGTAGCAGGCAAAGTGAAAGCCATACAAAATTGTGCTGCCTGTCATAAAATCGAGTCCTCGGGCAATGAAATAGGTCCTGACCTGAGTCAAATCGAGCAAAAAATGGATTACCCAACCTTGGTCAACGCCATTGTTCAACCTGATGCAGCCGTAGGCTTTGGTTCAGAAGCATATTTAATTGCACTAAAAAATGGTGCCGTACTTTTAGGTTTATTACAAGCTGCAGGGCCTGTGGTTACGGTGCTGGATTTCCAAGGGAAAAGGCATATTATTCCGGCAGAAGAAGTGCTGAACAGAAAACAGCTTCCCATAAGTCTGATGCCGGGGCCCGCGGAAATGCAACTTAAGGCTCAAGATATCGCAGATATTGCTGCTTTCCTGATACAAAGCCATACCAGTAACTGAAAAACCTTGTAGAGTATAGGTTTTTGCTTAATTTTGCGCCTATGGCAAAATCAGAACAAAAGCAGGAAAGTGGTCTGCTAAAAGATATCATTGCCCATGCCAAAGAGTATGGGTTTGTTTACCCTTCATCTGAAATTTATGATGGACTTCAGGCAGTATATGATTACGGGCCTTATGGGGTAGAGTTAAAGAACAATCTTAAAAGATTATGGTGGGAATCCATGACCCGTTTAAACGGTAATATCGTTGGATTGGATGCAGCTATATTTATGCATCCGACTACTTGGAAAGCTTCCGGCCATGTGGATAGTTTCAATGATCCAATGGTGGACAATAAGGACAGTAAAAAGCGCTATCGGGCAGATGTACTGATCGAAGAAAAGGCTGCCGGTTATGAAAATGAGGGCAACCAGGAGAAAGCGGATAGCCTTTTGGCTACCATGGGGCGTTTGTTGGAAGCAGAAGATTTTACTGCCCTTCGCGAATTTTTAATTGAAGAAGATATCAAATGCCCGGTGAGTGGAACCACAAACTGGACCGAAATAAGGCAGTTTAACCTGATGTTTTCAACCCAGGTGGGTTCTGTTTCCGAAGATTCAAGCACCATTTACCTAAGACCGGAAACGGCTCAGGGGATATTTGTAAACTTCTTGAATGTGCAGAAAACAGCCAGAATGAAAGTTCCTTTTGGGATTGCGCAAATAGGTAAGGCTTTCAGGAATGAGATTGTTGCCAGACAGTTTATATTCAGAATGCGGGAGTTTGAACAAATGGAGATGCAATTCTTTGTTCGTCCCGGTACCGAACTGGAATGGTACAAGCACTGGGCTGATACGCGTATGAGCTGGCACAAGGCTTTGGGTATTCCTGAGGAAAACCTAAGAAGGCATGACCATGAGAAGCTGGCGCATTATGCCAATGCTGCTTTGGATATAGAATACAAATTTCCTTTTGGATTCAAAGAAGTGGAGGGGATTCACTCTCGCACAGACTTTGATTTGAAAGCCCATCAGGAGTTCAGCAAGAAAAAACAACAGTATTTTGATCCGGAGGTGAATAAAAATTACATTCCTTATGTAGTAGAAACCTCTATTGGAGCTGACAGGTTGTTTTTGATGACCCTTTGTAATGCCTTTACGACGCAAGAGGTGGAAGGAAAATCGAGGGCTTATTTGGCCTTGCATCCTGCCTTGGCTCCCGTGAAAGCGGCCATTTTGCCATTGACCAAGAAAGATGGCTTGCCTGACAAAGGCAAAGCGATTTTTGATCAATTGAAATATGATTTCAATATCATCTACGAAGAAGCCGGATCCATCGGGAAACGCTATACAAGACAGGACTTGATAGGTACGCCGTTCTGTATTGCCGTAGATCACCAGACCTTGGAAGATGACACGGTAACCATCCGTCACAGAGATACCACCGACCAGGAGCGTGTGCCAATTGCTGATTTGCATGGCAGGCTTGCTACGGCTTGTAGTTTCAAAAATGTATTCGAGAAAATATAAATTTCAATTTTCATAAGCATAAAAAGACCGGCCCATGAGCCGGTTTTTTTTTGTTGACTCCCAAACTCCCAAGAATAAAAATAAACGTTGAAAGTTGCACGCAGAGTCGCGGAGTCGCAAAGAAATAATTTATAGCCCTTTGCGTCTTAGCGAGATAAGCAGTTTAGCAATTCAACTTGAAAACAATTTTCACCAAACTATTGCAGTCATATAAGTTATATGATTCCAATTTCTGGTATTATTTAAGTATCATTGTAGGAAGTAGCGGTGTGGGCATGCCAGAGAACGAGGCAGCGTTTGACCCTGTGGGAGAAGTTTTCTGCTGGCTTGATTTTTCTGCGGATAAATTGCAATTTTGCCACACCCTTACCTCGCTCAACCTATTCCAAAAGGGTCCTCAATGAAGAACTTACAGAAATGGGTTCTCACTAATTTCATTCTTTTTTTTAAAAAAGATTAATATAGCCCGAATTGGCTAATAAAGAGTAGCTTACAAGAAGTGAAAACCCAATCGGTAACGATTTAGTAATGGTGCTTACTGCACTCGTCTTCATTTGATTACCTTGTAAATCATCTTTGCAAATTTAATAAATTAATGGGTAAAGTGCCTTATCGCTTTACCCATTTTTTCTATCTAATATCAATAAAAAAATTCCCCCACTGTGGGGAATATGTGGTATTGGTTTCAATATTATTTCCAAATTTTACCAAATCAACAACATTGCAGCTCCGGAATAAATAGTGATAACTTCTAAAAAAGACTGCTCTATGGAAATTGTGTTGAATAAAATATTGTCCCAAATTCGGCATCAGGAAGACAAGCTTTCTTCTCAAATGATGCAGACCTCGGAAGAGGCTTACCAAATGACCTTGTTCCTAAAGGAAATGCTGTGTTCTATCAAAACAAAAGTTTTGCGGGATGGGTTTAAAGATGACCAACAGGAAATTGATTTCTTCAAGAATATCAAACCGCAAATTTTAGGAAAGCTCATTTACTATAACAAAGTCTTTCGTATAGAAACGATATGCCCCGTAAGCAATGGGAAAATACATCAAAACTATTATGAGAACCAGTTAAAGGCACTGAAATCAGAATACAAAGAAAGTATTTGCAACGAAGATTTTTACAGGTATTATCGTGCCGGAAGAACTGACCGTGACCATACTTATTTCAGAATCGGACAAATCAATTACCACGACGGATTAAAGAGTACCGTATTTGAAATTGACCTTAGCTTTTCAACCTATTTTGATAATAAGATAGCCCACATTATAGCGAACGAATTGCTTTATAGCTATATGCTTACCAAAATCAGCCCCGAAGAAAATCCGGATTTGCTTTTACTAAATGGAGATACAAACAAAGATATTTCGTGGACAAATTCCCAAAATGCACTTATAGAGTTGATTTATGCCCTTTATGCTTCAAACTCGATTGCATACGGTAAAATCGGTATCCGAAAATTAGCTTTGATTTTTCAGGTGTTATTCCGCACTCCCTTAAACGATATACACCACTCATTCCACCGGATGAAAACAAGAGCCGGTTCCCGAACGGCATTTTTAGACCAGCTCAAAATATCGCTCGAAGAATATATGGATAAAGACCTTTAGTTATATTGAAGCCATCCCCTCAAAAGCAGTACACAAAACGTACTGCTTTTTCTTTTGCCCATATCTGCCAATTGGCAAATGCCCACAAAAGCTCCCGCTAAAATATCTCAAAACTTCCCAAACCCTTATAAATAAAGGGCTTTCAATAATTCTAAAAATTTTCATAAAACCGCCAAACCAATTGGCAAGGCTTGGCAGACAAACACTGCCAGTCTTAACAACTTTGCATAGTAAACATTAAAAAGCTGTGCAATGAAAATAATAACCATTGAAGAAGAAGCGTGGCAACAGCTTAACAGCCGTATCAACGCTATTGCCGATTACCTGAAACGGCAGGAAGATAATAGTTATGACGAACTGTGGCTCAATAACCACGAAGTATGCCAATACCTGCATATCAGCGAAAAGACCTTGTGGCGTATGCGCACCAAAGGTGAGATTGCCTACTCAAAAATCTACGGTCAGTATTTCTACACGATAGGTGCTATCAAGGATATGCTCAATGCCAATGCCGTGCAAAGTACTGATGAATTTGTACAGGAGCTGATGGCGAAAGGCAAAAGCTATATCGAGAAAGGTAGAAAACTAAACAAACGGTAATCCATAAAAGCATTTCCCTATGAATATTGACAGAATGGAATTTTTGGCGTGGATGGAACGCTTGATGGGTCGCCTTGATATGCTTGGCGACAATATAGACGAGTTGCAAAAGAAACGCAACAGTATAGACGGTGAGGAATTACTGGACAACCAGGATTTATTGCAAATGTTGAAAATCAGCAACCGTTCACTGCAAAGGTATCGCTCCATAGGAAAGCTGCCCTATTATACCATTAGCGGGAAACTGTACTACAAGCTGTCCGATGTACACCAGTTCATCAGGGAAAGCTTTAATCCACCCTCAACCAAATGAACGCCAACGAAAGACAAATGCTGCCTTTGAATGCCACTTCGGGCGATGCAAGAAACGCTTCTTTTACTTTCGGCTGTGAACTTAAATTTTTCAGATTATGAGCGAAGAAACAATAAATAATCCGGAAATGCCCGAACAACTATCGGACATACTATTGGTGCTGGATAAAGAAAAAAAGAAAATCCAGGCCGTAAAGAGCATTGACGAAAACGGAAAAATGGAGACCATAGACCCTACAAAGAAAAATCAAAGTCAGTTTATGCGGGTAGATAAGCACGGTGATGTCTTTTCAAATTTCTTCTCCAATTTTTTCAGCCAACTGAAAAACCCCACCAACTTTTCATTCTTCAAAGTACCCGCACCTGTCGCCATTGAAACGGCAAAGGAAATGCAGCAACAGGTAGATAAGCATACGCCCGAAGGTGAAAAGATAATGAAGGAACTCGAAGTAAAGACTGAACCGAAACAGGATAATAAACAAGAAAACAATAAAGATATGGAAACAACACAAACAACACCGGAAACCAGCGAATACCGCTTTCAGCCGGAACAGATTGACTGGGATACAATGAACAATCTCGGATTAGGCAAAGAACGCCTTGAAAAAATGAACTTACTGGAACCTCTATTAAAAGGCTATAAGACCAATGAGTTGGTACCAGTTAGCGTAAACCTGGGCGGTGCTATTGTCCGTACCGATGCCCGTTTATCATTGCAGTCCTCCCAAGACGGGTCGGTTGTGGCGGCGATACACGGTGTCAGAAGAGAGCCCAACCTCAACTTTGAATTTTTCGGACACAAGTTTACGGATGGAGACAAGAAAAACCTGCTTGAAACAGGCAATATGGGGCGTATGGTCGATTTGAGAAATACCAAAACTGGTGAAATGATGCCGTCCATCATTAGCGTTGACAGGCTGACCAATGAGCTGATTGCATTGCGTACGGATTTTATCAAAATCCCCGATGAAATTAAGGGCGTAAAACTAAATGACGAACAAAAGCAAGCCTTAATGGAGGGCAAACCGCTTCAATTGGACGGTATGATTTCTAAAAAGGGAACCGAATTTTCGGCCACCGTTCAGTACAATGCGGACAAACGCTATGTAGAGTTCCTGTTTGACAGAAACAACTCCAATCGGCAAACGCAGACTCATCAGCAAAGACAAAATCAACCGCAGGAAGCTCCGAGAACTTTCAGGGGAAAAGAGCTGGATGATGAGCAATACAATAAATTCAAAGCCGGCGAAACCGTGTACGTGGATGGCCTGATAGACAAAAAAGGACAAAAATACCAGGGCTACATTACGTTCAATAAGGACACCGGAAAAACCAATTTTGAATTTCCGAACCGGGTCAAGGCACAGGCAAAACCTGTCGAAACCCATAAAACGCAAACGGCAGTCAATTCGGAGGGAAAAACCAACGAAGCGACCAAGAACATCAAAGAGCCTTTGAAATCGGGACAACAAAGACCGAAAAACAAACAACAGCAGGAGCAACAGGAAAAGCCGAAAACACCTGCAAAATCCAAAGGCCGAAAAATGTAGTACAGTATGAAAACAATCATAGCAGAAAAACCAAGCGTAGCGAGGGAAATAGCCGGCTTGTTGGGTGCGTCCGATAAAAAGGACGGCTACCTGACAGGTAACGGCTATTTTGTTACTTGGGCATTCGGTCATTTAATAGGACTGGGAATGCCCGAAGATTACGGCATTTCGGGGTTTGGCAAAGCATCATTGCCAATATTACCAGACCCTTTTTTGTTGGCCGTCCGCAAAGTCAAGAAAGACAAAAAGTACACCGCCGATACAGGTGCATTGAAGCAACTGAAAGTCATCAAAGAATTGTTCAGTAAAAGCGATAGCATTATTGTTGCTACTGATGCAGGACGTGAGGGCGAATTGATATTCCGGTATATCTACGACTACCTCAAATGCAACAAACCCTTTGAACGGCTTTGGATAAGTTCGCTTACCGAGAAAGCCATAAAGCAGGGCTTTGAAAACCTTAAAGACGGAAAGGAGTTTGACGGATTGTATCAAGCAGGACAAGGCAGAAGCTGTGCCGACTGGCTGGTAGGCATCAATGCTACACAGGCGTTGAGCATTGCCGCAGGCAATGGAATTTACTCGCTCGGACGGGTACAGACACCTACATTGGCGTTGATATGCAAGCGCTATCTCGACAATAAAAATTTTGCGGTGCAAAAGTACTGGCAGATACAGCTACTCCACAACAAAGAGTTCATAGATTTCAGAAGCCTTTCTCGAACCAAATGGCAAGACCAAAAAACAGCTGATGATACCCTGAAATCCATCCAACGTATCGGAACTGCAACTGTTACATCGGTAGCAACCAAAAGCGTTACAGAGCAACCTCCCTTACTGTTTGACCTTACAGGACTGCAAAAGGAAGCCAACAAAAAACTCAATCTTTCTGCCGAAGAAACGCTGAAGATTGCCCAAAGCCTGTACGAAAAGAAGTTTATTACCTACCCACGCACCGGGAGCAAATACATTCCAGAAGATATGTGGGCCGAAATCCCCAACCTTGTACGGGCGTTGCAGGACAGGGAAACCTGCAAACAAGCCGTAGCCAAAATGAAATGGGGACGGTTCAATAAACGTATCGTGAACGATTTGCGTGTTACCGACCACCACGGATTATTGATTACCGATAAAATCCCCTCTGCATTGAGCGCTAAAGAAAATGCGATTTACGATATGATTGCGTTTCGCTTGCTCGAAGCCATTTCACAAGCCTGTACCAAAGAAATAACAGATGTTTCATTAGAGGTATCACATTACGATTTTGCGACAAAAGGCTGTAAGATTATCGAAGCGGGCTGGCGTGGTGTTAAAGGTAGTTTCTCCGATAGTGTTACCGAGCCTGTGCAGGATTTGCCCGAACTGACCAAAGGCGATGTGCTCAAAATCAAGGAAGCCACCGTTCTGGAAAAGAAAACCAAACCACCTGTACTTTATACAGAGGCCGGGCTTTTGTCGGCTATGGAAACCGCAGGGAAGGAAATCGAAAATGAAGACGAACGCAAGGCTTTACAAAATATCGGTATTGGTACTCCTGCCACAAGGGCATCCATCATTGAAACGCTGTTTACCCGCAATTACATCCAACGGGAAAAGAAATCCTTGATACCGACCGAAAAAGGATTGCAGGTATATGAATTGGTCAAAGACCGAAAAATTGCTGATGTGGCAATGACCGCCGAATGGGAACTGGCTTTGCAGAAAATCGAGAACCAAGAAGCGGATGCAAGTGCGTTTCAAAAAGAAATGGAAACCTATGCGAAGTCCATTACCGACGAACTGCTACAAACCTCCATTGCTCAAAGCAACCTGCCTAAATTGACTTGCCCGAAATGCAAAAGCCAGCAACTCATCATTCGTGACAAGATTGTGAAATGCCCTGATGAAAGTTGTAATTGGGTACAGTTCCGTACCGTCTGCGGTGTGCAAGTCAGTATCGAAAATGTAATAAGCCTTATCAATAAAGGCAAAACCACCCTTATCAAAGGAATGAAAAGCAAAGCCGGAAAGAAATTCGATGCGTACATCGTATTGAACGAGCAGGCGGAAAGTTCCTTTGAGTTTGAAAAAAGGAAAAGCTATAAAAGCAATGGAAAATAAGCCGACTATTGTACCAAAAGAAATCAGGAACCTGATTTATACCATACGTGGCAAACAGGTAATGCTGGACAGCGACCTCGCTTCCCTTTATCAAGTTGAAACAAAAAATCTCAACCGGGCCGTAAAAAGAAACATCGAACGGTTTCCCCAATCATTCTGTTTTCAACTCACAGAAGAAGAAACCGAAAACTTGAGGTGCCAAATTGGAACCTCAAGTTTAAATTACGGAGGGAGACGTTACCTGCCCTATGTTTTTTGTGAGCCTGGCGTTGCGATGGCTTCTGCCATACTTCGCACCGATATTGCCGTTAAGGTAAGTGTTGAGATTATCGAAGCCTTTGTAGAAATGCGGAAAATACTTATCAGCAATGCTTCGCTCTTTCATCGTCTGGACAATATAGAACTGAAACAATTACAAGCCGACCAGAAATTTGAGGAAATCTTTAAAGCTTTGGAAAGCGACAAGCTCCACGCCGAAAAAGGTATCTTCTACAACGGACAGGTTTTTGATGCCTATACCTTTGTTTCAGATATTATCCGAAGTGCCAAAAGCTCCATTATCCTGCTTGATAATTATGTGGATGATACGGTGCTGACTTTGTTGGGTAAGCGTAAGGATAAGGTAACCGCAAAAATCTACACCAAAACTATCAGCAATCAGCTACGATTAGATTTACAACGCTACAATAGCCAATATCCAAGGATTGAGGCTGAAATTTTCCCCGATGCCCACGACCGTTTTTTAATTATTGACCATACAGAACTCTACCATATCGGTGCATCACTCAAAGACCTGGGCAAAAAATGGTTTGCCTTTTCGAGAATGGATATTGAAGTCGGCAGGATGCTTCAACTACTAAATGACAATTAAGCCTCTGAATTTTTAGAGGCTTTTTTATGCGCTGTTCTGCCAAATCCTACCTCTCAACGCCAAACCCTGCCACTTCTGCAAAAGCACTCATCTACCGCTATAATTTTAGGCTTCAAGTAAAATTCTAAACAAAAATTATAGTATGAGTACACAGCAAAAAGACTTGTCGTATTTCAGGTTACGACTGCAAGAGTTATTAAACAGTAGCTTTCCCGAAAAGGCACACGACCAAAAATTTATTGACCAGCGTTCATCGTGGGCTTCCAATGCCTACGAGGGTGCATTTCGGGCGGGAAACCCGATTGAGCAATGTAACGAAATAGCCAATTATATCCTGTTTGAAAATTTACATTTTTCCAGGTTCGACACCATTTTTCAAGCGGTCTGCAACGAGTTCGATACCCTGATGGCAGACGAGGAACTGCGACCGTTCGCCCTGAAAATGTTCTCGGTCTGTGAACCTGTTTTTGATAAATATGAACTGACCGATGATTTCGCCTACGGATATGAGTATGACCTGCTCTACACCGAAATAACCGGAGCAATCGCAATATGGATACAGGAAAATGGGCTTCAGTAAAAAGCAACACCTCCAACAGAATATTGATGCCCTGCGGATTGCTTTTACATTGGAAAAGGAGAAACGGCAAGCAACCACAGGCGAAAGACTGTCAATGATGCAATACAGCGGATTTGGCGGTCTTAAATTCGTTCTGAACCCCATAGCAATCGAAACAGACATCAACCATTGGCGGAAAATCGACCACGATTTATTTCCCATTACGCAGGAACTCCACCAACTGCTCAAAGAAAATTCCGAAGATGATAAGCAATACCGCAGATATGTGGATAGTATGAAAAGCTCTGTATTGACAGCTTTTTATACACCGCCACAGGTCATAGATGCGATTTCCGCAACCTTGCGTGATAGCGGTGCGAACATTGACAAATTTCTCGAACCCTCCGCAGGTGTCGGCTCATTCATACAATCCTTTTCAGAAAATCATAACATCAAAGTTACCGCTTATGAAAAGGACTTGCTGACTGGTAAAATCCTTAAACAACTTTATCCCGAAAGCAATATCCGCATAAACGGTTTTGAGGAAATACCCGAAAAGGAGCAAAACAGCTATGATGTCATCGCCGGTAATATTCCGTTCGGTGACACTTCCGTATTTGACTTGTCCTATTCCCGAAGCAAGGACAGTGCAAAAATACAGGCAGCCCGAAGCATTCATAACTATTTCTTTTTGAAAGGAAATGATATGCTCCGAGAGGGTGGTTTGCAGGCTTTTATTACCTCGCAGGGGATTTTGAACAGTCCGAAGAATGAGCCGATACGCAGGGCGTTAATGGAAAACAGCAACCTGGTGTCGGTTGTCCGCTTACCCAACAACCTGTTTACGGAATATGCAGGTACAGAAGTAGGAAGCGACCTGATAATCCTGCAAAAGAATACGGCAAAACAAAGCCTGACCGAAACGGAAGAGCTGTTTTGCCAAAGTAAACAGACCAAATACGGTACGCCAAGCAATGCCTACTTTCAGAATGGTACGAGGGTCATTCATACCGAACGTAAGATTGACACCGACCCCTACGGGCAACCTGCCATAATTTATACGCATAAAGACGGCGTTGCCGGAATTGCCAAAGATTTGAAACAGATGCTTTCAGAAGATTTTGGAAACCGTTTGAACTTGAACTTATACAAAGGCGAACGGAATGATGAGCCATTGGTACAAACTCCTATTGCACCAACACCAATGGTTACAACTCCAAGCGTAGAGGTAACCCCCGTAATCATTCCCCCAAAGCCACAACCCGAACCAACTCCGGTAATCCAACAGGAAAGCACACAGGAACTGAAACAGTTGAGCATTTTTGACCTGTTTGAAAATGCGGGCGAACCTGTAACGGTCATTGCTTCACCTAAAAAAGCAACCGCCACCCAAAGAAAAAACATCTCAAAAAGAAGAGGTTCAATAAGCCGCCAAACCGACCTGTTCGGTGGTGCGATACAACAACCGAACACACCGCCAAAACCTAACGGAGCTATTAACGGTACTCCACAAGTAAACGATAAAAAACAAGGAGCTATCGGTGACCTGTTTTCTGGTATCAACGGAAATGGTCAGGCTGAAACAACTTCTGTTTCCATAAACACCATTCCTGAACCCGCTCCGTATAGAGGAGAACTACAACAGTTCCATCGAAACGATTGCCTTGTCTTGGACAACGGTTGTGTCGGTCATCTGCAAGAAGTAGATACCGCAGACAGTTCGGCTGTTTTCCACCCTCTAAATTTGTCTTCTGCACAGCGGACAAGAGCCGAAGCCTATATCGCGATGCGTGATGTTTACCAGCAGCTTTACATCAAAGAAGCGGAACTTCAAACTGAACATAAGGAAGAACGGGAAACCCTGAACCGCCTGTACGATGCCTTTACAAAAAAGTACGGCAACCTCAACAATGCCGATAATATCAAGCTCATCAAAACAGACAGTGCAGGTAAAGAAATGCCCTATCTGGAGCGTGTCGTTGGCGGTGTGGTACACAAAGCTGATATTTTCAGCCGTCCTGTAAGTTTTTCTACCACAACCATAGCAACTGACAATCCCGATGAAGCGTTAGCGGCTTCGTTGAACAAATACGGAAGCGTGGATTTGGACTATATGTCCGAAATCAGTGGTATGCCTGCTGATACGTTAAAAGAAGACTTACACGGTCGTATCCACTACAATCCTTTGGAAAAGGAATACGATATAGCCGAACGCTGGATTGCAGGCAACGTGGTAGAAAAAGCCCAAGAGGTCAAGGATTACCTCGAAAGCAATCCAGATGATGCGGAAGCCAAAGAAAGCCTTACGGTATTAGAGGAAGCCCGACCAAGACGTATCGAATTTGAAGAACTCGATTTTAATCTGGGCGAACGGTGGATACCCACAGGCATTTATGCCCGGTTTGCATCGCACCTGTTCGATGCGGAAGTCCGTATCCATTACTCCGACAGTGCCGATGATTTTTCCGTAACCTGCAAACAGAAGAACGTCCATATATGGGACAAATATGCGGTCAAAGCCCAAAGCCGTACGTATGACGGAATTGCCCTGCTCAAACACGCATTGGTCAATACCACGCCTGATATTTCCAAAACGGTGCAGGTTGATGGCAAAGATGTCAAGGTGCGGGATATGGAAGCCATACAAATGGTAAATACCAAGATTGACGAAATCCGCACCGCCTTTACCGAGTGGCTTCACGCCCAGAACGATGACTTCAAAACAAGGCTGACCGACCAGTACAACGACACCTTTAACTGCTTTGTCCGACCGAATTATGACGGTACACACCAGGAGTTCCCGGGATTAGACCGCAAAGGATTAGGTATTGAAGACCTCTATTCAAGCCAAAAGGATGCCGTATGGATGATAAAGCTCAACAATGGTGCGATTTGCGACCACGAAGTAGGTGCGGGAAAGACACTGATAATGTGTACCGCTGCACAGGAAATGAAACGATTGGGGTTGGCACACAAACCGATGATTATCGGGCTGAAAGCCAATGTGCCCGAAATTGCCGAAACCTACCGCACTGCTTACCCTCACGCCAAAATCCTCTACCCGGGCATAGATGATTTTACGCCCCAAAAGCGGTTACGGATTTTCGGTGATATTAAAAACAACGAGTGGGATGCTATCATCTTAACCCACGACCAGTTCGGAATGATACCCCAATCGTCCGAAATACAAAAGGAAATCCTGCAAGCGGAATTGGACAGCGTAGAGGAAAACCTTGACGTTATGCGAAGCCAGGGCGATGAAATAACGCAATGGATGCTAAAGGGAGCGGAAAAACAAAAGGAAAATCTCGAAGTGAAGCTCAAAACCCTGCAACACGATATCGAGAACCGAAAAGATGATATTGTGGACTTTAAGATGATGGGCATAGACCATTTGTTTGTGGACGAAAGCCATCAATTCAAAAACCTGATGTTCAATACCAGACATTCAAGGGTTGCGGGCTTGGGCAATCAACAGGGAAGCCAAAAGGCAATGAACCTGCTGTTTGCTATCCGTACCATTCAGGAACGTATTGATGCCGATATGGGCGCAACCTTTCTTTCGGGAACCACTATCAGCAATTCACTGACAGAATTATATCTCCTGTTCAAATACTTGCGACCTCGGGCAATGGCAAAGCAGGGCATTAACTCATTTGATGCGTGGGCGGCTATTTATGCAAAGAAAACCACCGATTACGAATTTTCAGTAGCCAATAACATCGTGGCGAAAGAGCGTTTCCGCTATTTTATCAAAGTACCGGAACTGGCTCAATTCTATTCCGAAATTACGGATTACCGCACTGCCGAAATGATTGGTATTGACCGTCCCGATAAAAAGGAAGTGCTTTACAATATTCCACCAACGCCCGACCAGGCGGTATTTATCCAAAAATTGATGGAATTTGCTAAATCAGGCAGGGGCGAACTATTGGGCAGGGCTCCTCTGTCCAAAAGGGAAGAAAAAGCAAAGATGCTCATCGCTACGGACTATGCCCGTAAGATGTCTCTGGATATGCGGATGGTAAGTCCACATTACGGAGACCATCCCGACAACAAGGCTACGCACTGTGCCAATAATATCGTCAAGTATTACCACAAATTCAAAGCACAGAAAGGAACGCAATTCGTTTTCTCCGATTTGGGAACCTATAAGCCGGGCGAATGGAATGTCTATGCTGAAATCAAACGCAAGCTCGTGGAAGACCACAACATCCCTGCCAATGAAATTCGCTTTATACAGGAAGCCAAGAATGACAAAAAACGCAAGGAATTGATTAAGGGGATGAATGAGGGAAAAATCCGGGTGTTGTTCGGCTCTACGAGTATGCTCGGTACAGGTGTCAATGCACAGAAAAGAGCCGTTGCCGTACATCATCTGGACACACCGTGGCGACCGTCCGACCTTGCCCAAAGGGATGGACGGGCTATCCGAAAAGGCAACGAGATTGCCAAATTCTTTGCAGATAACAAAGTGGATGTGATTATCTATGCCGTTGAAAAATCATTGGACAGCTACAAGTTCAACCTGCTGTATAATAAGCAGCTTTTTATTGACCAGTTAAAGACCAACAATCTTGGTAAAAGGACGATTGACGAGGGCAGTATGGATGAAAAATCGGGAATGAATTTCTCGGAATATGTGGCCATCCTATCGGGCAATACCGACCTGTTGGATAAAGCCAAACTGGAAAAACAGATTGCCGGACTGGAAAGTGAAAAACAGGCGTTCAACCGTTCTAAATTCAGTGCCAGATACAAACTGGAAGATTATACGGCAGAACTGGACAAAGCCCAATCCCGCTTTGACAGGATGAGCCTCGATTGGAACAATCTGCAAGGACGTATCCAAAAACGTCCGGACGGCACTGTTGCCAACCCTATCAAACTGGACGGCTTATCGCCTAATGCGGACATCAAACAAATCGGAGCGAAGCTCAACCAGCTTGCGGATAAATCCCGTACCGGTGGTGATTATGAGGAAATCGGAAGTCTTTACGGTTTTCAGCTTTTGGTCAAAACGGAAATATCACAAAAAGAGGGCGTGGATATTCGGGTAAACCGTTTTCTGATACAGGGCGAGGGAAATATCAAATACACCTACAACAACGGTATCATTGCCAAAGATGAAAAATTGGCATCTATGAACTTCCTGAACGCATTGGAAAAACTGCCCGCCTACATTGAGCAGGAGCAAAAGAAGATTGCCGAAATACAAAAAGATGTACCCGTTCTTCAGGAAGTGCTGAACGGTACCTGGAGCAAAGAGAGCCGATTGAGTGAACTCAAAACGGAACTGGCTGCCATTGAGCGGAAAATACAATTATCTATTGCTCCCGAACCCAAAGAAGAACCTGCGGAGCAGCAAGAAAAACAAAAAGAAGCCCCGATGGTTTCCGGAACCATTGTCCCGACAAAAGGTGTTCATCTGCCCCGTGGCGTACTGTAATGTGCTTACTTTTCGTCCTGTTCATCCATTTTTTTTATCAGTGCTTCGCAAAGGTTATCAAGGAATTTCGTTCGGTTTATTTTGCGGGCTTTCAGTTCCATAAAGGTGTGGTAAAAGTCGCCTAACTCAATATTAAAGGCATCTTCAAAAGTTTTGGAAATCAATTTTATATCTGCGTTCCCATCGTTGAATACACCGTGGGCGTATAGTGCGTAAATCAGTTCAGTCAGTGCTGTTTTGCTACTTGTCCAGTTTAGCAAAGCATTTTCGGAAATCTTTTTTAAATTGATGCTATTCAGCCTGTCCTCCAAATAAACTTGTATCAGGTCATTGGCAATTATCTTGGCAACCTTATAATCGTGTGAAGTAGAAAAGCGATGGTCTGCCTCAAAATAAAAAGTGCCCAACCACAGCCTTATATCGTGATTGTCACGTACAAAAAACTTCTCGTCAACAAAAGAGTTTTGGCTTCGGTAATATTTGTAAAAATCAAGGTTGTTTTCAAAGAATCTTTTTAGCTTTTTCAGTTCTTTGGTAAAATACTTTTTGGTGCGCTTGTTTCCATACGGTCTTCTTGTTTCGATTTTATATAT
>TARA_R110002167_G_scaffold34573_1_pt1 | contig 170937 bp, 142 predicted proteins | sample TARA_R110002167 | Tara Oceans TARA_R110002167 (sample SAMEA4398238) | marine metagenome | biome: Polar Biome; feature: [MES] marine water layer (ENVO:01000295) within the mesopelagic zone...; material: water (ENVO:00002006), including particulate matter (ENVO:01000060) such... | reverse complement strand
TTATCGCTAAAGAAACCAATGGTCGAATGCGTATTCGTTTATTAGCCCTTTCACACATAAAAGATGGAGCTAATAGAGCGCAAACAGCTACCTATTTAAAGATCAGCCGTAAAGCAGTAAATGATTGGGCTAAAAAGTTTGATGAAAATGGACTCGATGGCTTAAAAGAGCAACCCAGAGCAGGTAGACCTTGTAGCCTGACTGCAGAACAACTTATTACATTAAAAGAATATGTGACAAAAAATAGCATTAAACCTAATGGTGGTCGTCTTACGGGGAAATCATTAGTCAACTACATTCAAGAAGAGTTTGGCGTTACATATTGTTTAGACAACATCTATAGATTGCTAAATTCACTAAACTTCTCTTGGATAACCAGTCGCTCTAAGCATCCCAAGCAATCACAAGAAATTCAAGAGGATTTTAAAAAAATTCAAAATTGAAATGATCCCTAAAGATCATGATAGATCTAGCATAGACATCTGGTTTCAAGATGAAGCTAGGTTTGGTCAACAAAATACTACAACAAGGTTATGGGCTGAAAAAGGGTCAAGGCCGAGAGCGGTTAAGCAGCAACAGTTTCAATATGTTTATCTGTTTGGCGCTATTTGTCCAGCCACAGGAGCAACAGAAGCGATAGTTGCGCCCTATGTGAATAAAGACGCAATGAGACAGCATTTGAAGCAAATATCACAAGCAACAATAAAAGGCCGGCATGCTGTTGTTATCATGGATGGAGCGGGTTGGCATACTGATGATGCCGCACTTGCTTTTGATAATGTTACGCTAGTAAAGTTGCCAGCGTATTCGCCAGAATTGAACCCTGTAGAGCAAATTTGGCAGTGGTTAAGACAGAATGAATTAGCCAATAAATGCTTTGATGGATACGAAGATATTGTTAATTCATGCTGCGATGCGTGGAATAGCTTTATTAGCGATGTAGATAGGGTCAAAAAAATGTGTATGAGAGAGTGGATGGATTTGGGTGGTTAAATAATCTGATTGGTATTACTTGTTCAACTATATCGTCATAATCCTTAAATACTCGATTTGATAAATCATTACTTCTTAACCAAGCCCACAGCGGTCATTCGTTTAATATAGCTATCATGCTCTAGTCGGCACTATTTTTGTTCACCAATTTAATTAGCTAAGTTCAGTAGCTTCAATACTTGATGGATGTATTTTTATTATTTAACTTTTACTCAATGAGTTACCCGTTGCAGCGTTTTCAATAAGAGACAAAAAGGATGATGTTTTATATCTCTGATTATTCATTTCATCATTATTTTACAATAACTAATAATTTTCGATAATAGCTTTGTATAAAAAATAGACTACACTTTGGGGTGTAACTGTTTTTTGGTCGAGGTACTTTATGAAATATATAACGTCACTTATTTTAAGTTTTGTGTTTTTTTCTACGGTAACTTTAGCAGATCATTCTTGGGGGGATTACCATTGGGCTAGAAGTACATCCTCTTTCGATTTGACCATCATTAACAGCACAACGGTAGAATGGGATGGTTATGTAACTCAATCGGTTGCTGATTGGTCTGCTTCTAGTGCTTTTAACATGGTGCAAGATCTGTCGGGTTCAACGAGCAATAAAGTCAGACGCAGATGTAAAGGGGGCCAAGGAGAAATTAGAATTTGCAATTTAGCCTATGGAGATGTTGGTTGGTTAGGAATTGCGGGAATTTCAATTGACGCTAATGATCATATCACTACAGGGTATACTAAGTTAAATGATACGTATTTTTCTGACCCTTTTTATGATGAAACGTGGATGCAAAGTGTTACATGCCAAGAGTTAGGACACAATGTTGGACTTGGCCATCAGGACGAATACTTCAATAATACCTCTCTTTATACCTGTATGGATTATCAAAATCCACCATATGAATATCCAAATAATCATGACTATGTACAGCTAGATACAATATACGAGCACCTTGATTCATATGACTCGTATAATAATGGTGGGGATAGTGGAGGAACCTGTAACGCTCCTCCAGGAAAAGGTTGTAATAAAGTAGGTGCTAATAATGACGTAGGGTGGGGGAAATCAATTGGTAGACGAGGAAATGCGGAAACTTTCATTCGCATAGGCAAGGATGGTGTAAGACATCTGACTTATGTTACTTGGGCTATAGGTTACTAGTTATTAGCTCAAATTTCATGTTATATTGAGCTTGCAAATAAGTAAGCTTAATATCTTGCTTATTATGCTTTAGTTCAATTGATAAATTGCCTAACAGCAATCGTGACACGAATAAGACGTGTTATTTTTTCTTAGAAAAAGTCTATCAATAATGAAATAAATATTCATATTGTTTGATTTTCTAAAAAATTAGAAGCTGAAAATTCAGTTTTGTACTTTAATTCATTAGGAAATATTATGTTAAATAAAAAACACCTTGTCCCCTGTGTTCTTTCTGCTCTTTTAATTACTGCCTGTGGTGGTAGCTCCGAAGATAATACACCATTGCCTAGCTTTTCTTTATCAATAAGTGATGCGCCTGTTGATGACCTTTCTGAAGTCGTTGTATGTTTTAATCAAATAGAGCTTAAAGGAAGTAATGGTGATGCTGTTTTCACCGTAGGTACTGAAGACGGAATGATTGCAAGCAATGACTTATGTTTAGATAATAGTGATGCTGTTATTCCTAATACGGTCGGTATTGATTTAAGACAATATACAGGCAGTGATTCTATCTCTTTAGTTGATGGTATAAGCATTGAAGCGGGCGATTATACACAATTACGTTTAATTATGAGCGATGGCTCTTATGGTACTGATGCTCAAACGAGTGAAAAAATCAGTGTCAATGTTCCTTCAAATGAACTTAAATTAGATGGTTTCACAGCTACGTTGGGTGGGACTGTAGACTTCACTCTAGAATTTGATCTAAATAAAGCGATGACTAACCCTGTCGGTCAAGCTGGTTATTTTCTTAAACCACGAGGTGTAAGGTTAGTTAATAATAACGAAGCAGGCCATATTGATGGGACTGTCTCGGAGACGTTATTAATTGATAATCAATGTACGCCACTTTCTGATGCATCAGTAAATGTAGCAAGTGTCTATATGTATGAAGGCACAGGTGTAGTTATTGATACCATGGAAGATAATGGCGGAGATGAGAGCGGAAGTTTACCTTATGCAAGTACAGCAGTTACTTTTGATAGCGAACAAACAAGTTATAACTTTGAAATTGGTTTTATTAAAGCGGGCGATTACACCATTGCCATAAGTTGCGATACTGAAGATGATCCTGAAGTTGATGAAGAGGTAAACTTTATCACTTCACAAAATGTTACAGTGATAGCAGGTAACACTCCAGTAGAAGTCAATTTTTAAGTCGTCATTATTTATTTTTACATTAATGCTCTTGTAATATTGCAAGAGCATTTTCATTAAATAAATAAGGCAAAACATAGAATTCTGTTGATTATTTCTTAGAGTAATTTGTCCAATCACTTATTGTTATTTCTTTTGTTTAGCGTAGTAAAATTAATCAACATCAAAATGTCAACGGCAGCTATATTGAGCTTAAACCAGCTACCACTTCGCTGAAGCGAACCAACCGTTGTTCATTATCTGGTGCTTGTGCGATATAAAGGTATTGTGCTTTATAGTTATCATCCAAACTAAATAATGAACTATGTGATAACGCATTGAGCGTATGCCCCTTTATCACTATTACCTTGTTCAAGCTTAGCTATCATGGGGTCAATATCGGATATTTCTAACTGCTTCAACATAGCATCCTTGATTTGTAAAAACTGCTAACAGGTTAAGTTAGTGTCTAATGTTCTTGAGCGAATAACAAGTTGTTTTAACGAAGAAATTAATGATCGAATGCATTCTAAACGAACAACGGCAACACTTAGTTTATTAGTCCTTAAGCAAAGTCTTACTTCCCTTGCGCCAAGTCGTTTTGCCACCTTAACCCTCACATAGAAAGTAGCTTTCCTGAGGTATAAATACTTAAAGCCCGTAACTGCTTGCACTTTGCTTACTCAAGTTGGCCAATTTTTTAAAACCGTGTACCTGTCCGTGTACCAATAATTTGAGATTTTAAATAATTGAAATAGATAGTGAGCTGAAAAGTTTATCAGGCAAGAAGCTGAGACTAAATGTATTCCGTAGTGAAATATGAAGTGTAAATTTTAGAATGAAATAATGAGTGTAGAAATCAGTACCGTGTAGCTAACCGTGTACCATTTTTGTATTTAAGATATTGATATGTAATTATTTTAGAAAACCGCTTGACTATTTATTAGATAATCAAGCGGTTACTAAAATTGGTGAGATGACACATAAGCCGGGTTTTGTATCTTTTTCGAAAAAAAGTGACAATCATTCGTCTAGGCCTTAAATCGCTCTAAGGCTCAAGCAACCTACCCGGTTTCCACGCGAGCCACGCTTATACTATTTAAACTTGCGTTCAACTAGTCATGAAACCCTATTTGGTCTTGCTCCGGGTGGAGTTTACCCTGCAATTACTGTTACCAGCAATCCGGTGCGCTCTTACCGCACCCTTTCAGCCTTACCTGTGCTGTTGCCAGCCATCGGCGGTCTTCTCTCTGTTGCACTTGTCGTGGGCTTGCGCCCCCCAGGCGTTACCTGGCACCCTGCTCATTGGAGCCCGGACTTTCCTCCCCCCACTAAATAAATTCAGCAAGCAGCGATTGTCTAGTCAACTCGAGGCGCATTCTACCCGTTCAAATTATAATGAGCAAGACAGACAGGAAAAATCTTATATATATTTAATAAAGACCTTTGATTTACGCTGAAAATTATACATTTTTTGTTTACCTTCAGGTAATTTATCCATAGATTGCTCAATAAAGCCTTGCTCTTGAAACCAATGACTACTGACGGTAGTTAACACAAAAATTGAAGTGAGTTGCAGCTGCTTTGCTTCCTCTTCTAAAGCGGTGATCAAACGACCTCCTCGATTACCTTTACGATAATCAGGATGAATAGCAACACAAGCAACTTCGCCCATTTTTGCATCGGGATAAGGATAAAGTGCGGCACAAGCAACAATCATCTCTTCTTTTTTAAGCACAACAAATCGGTCTATTTCAACTTCTAGTAATTCACGAGAACGCTTAACTAAAACACCTTCAGCTTCAAGCGGCGCCAATAGTTCCAAAATACCGGCCACATCATCAATGGTTGCGGTAGACAATTCTTCTTTGTGATCTTTAGCAATCAATGTTCCTGCACCGTCACGAGTGAAAAGCTCTTGTAACAATGCAGTATCACTTTGATAACTAACACAGTGACAACGTTCAACACCATTTTCTCCACTTTGAATGATGGCACGAAGTAATAACTGGCGAACATGGCAATCTTTGTCGTCTAGTAAGGTTTTAACTCGACGAACACTACAACTTTTGATTAGTGTGCCAAATTCATCAAGTAAACCTTCATCCTTAGTTAACGTTATTAGTTTATCGGCATTCAAAGCAATAGCCGTTTGCGCTGCTACGTCTTCTAAAGCTAAGTTAAACACCTCTCCCGTGGGTGAATAACCAATGGGAGATAAAAGCACAATAGAGCCATAATTTAGCTGCATATTTATGCCTTCTGAGTCTATTCTGCGTACCATGCCAGTGTATTTATAATCAATACCGTCGCGCACACCCATAGGTTTGGCAATCACAAAATTGCCTGTGCTCACTCTAATTTGTGAACCGTGCATGGGTGAGTTAGCAAGACCTGTTGTTAATAAAGCTTCGATATGCAAGCGCAAAGAGCCGGTGGCGTCTTTAACTGCGACAAGCGTTGCCGCATCAGTTACGCGAATATTGTTTTCAATAATTCGGTCAATATTACGCTGCGCCATGCGTTCTTCAATTTGTGGCCGTGCGCCATGCACAACGACAAGCTTAACGCCTAAACTGCGCAGTAGTGACATATCATGAATAATATTAGCAAAATTGGGATGTAAAACAGCTTCGCCGCCAAACATCAATACCACAGTTTTTCCACGATGAGCATTAATATAAGGCGCAGCATTTCTAAACCATTTAACGTAATTTTGATCGCTATTATTCATGTTTTCCATTCTTTGAAAGTCACTTGCCACTTATAAAACAATTCTAGAAATAAACCTAAAACCAAACCTAGAAATAAATCCAATAACTAACTACTTAACTTGACCGATAATATATTCCATCGCCACTTCATCAGCAGGATCTTTATGCGGGCTTGGTTCGCTATCTTCAATAATATTTTCAGCTAAAGTACTCTTATCGATAATACTAAAACCTAGTTTAGTGAAATAGTCTGGAATATAAGTTAAAACAATGATTTGTTGTAACTCCATTTGATGAGCAAATTCAAGTAAATATTGTACTAATGCTTGTCCTTGCCCCTGATTTTTAGCACCTTCATCAACAACCACTGAGCGAATTTCAGCAAGACCCGTTTGATAAATATAAAGTGACGCACAACCCACCACTTCACCATCAAGTACTGCAACCACAAAATTTTGAATGTCATGAATAATATTATCGAGCGTTCTCGGTAATATCTCACCTTTATCCGCTTGAAGATTTACTTGCTGATGAATTTTATCAACGTCAGACATACGCGCTCTACGGACAGACATAGCCGCTGCTCTTTGAGCATTTAAGCGTTGTTTTACTTGTTTTAGTGCTATTTTAGTTTGCTGTTTACCTGGCGCACCAACGACTTGCTCATTCAATATTTCTTCGTTGCCTAACTGTATGTTGGCAATCGCTTTTTCCACTTGCGCACGAGAGGTGCCGCCTAGTGCTTCACGTTTATCAAGTGTTGATTCAATCGATAAGTGCTGATAAACATCTTGCTCAATTTGCGAGCTGAACGCTTGTAGCTGCGCTAGTGTTAAATCTTCTAACGGGCAACCTTCTTCAATGGCTGCCAAGACAACTTCACCAACAATATGATGAGCTTCACGAAACGGAATATTTTTACCCACTAAATAATCAGCAAGCTCTGTGGCATTAGCGTAACCTTGCTGAGCCGCAGCTAAGGTTCGGCTTCTATTCACTTTTAAGCCATCAGCAACTAATACGGCCATTTCCATGCATTCTTGCCAGGTATCAAGTGCGTCAAAAAGCCCTTCTTTGTCTTCTTGCATATCTTTATTATAAGCAAGCGCAAGTGCTTTCATGGTCGTTAACATGCCCGTTAATGAGCCAAACACACGCCCTGCTTTACCGCGAATTAATTCACAGGCATCGGGGTTTTTCTTTTGTGGCATCAATGATGAGCCTGAGCTAACTAAGTCGCTCATTTCAACAAAGCCCGCTTCACCAGAATTATAGAAAACTAAATCTTCAGCAAAACGTGATAAATGCACCATAGAAATACTTGCACTGGCAAGTAGCTCAATAACGTGATCTCTGTCTGATACCGCATCTAGGCTGTTCATGGTCGCGGTTCTAAAACCTAAACGATTTGCCAAGGCATTACGATCAATTGGGTAAGCCGTTCCTGCTAAAGCGCCTGAGCCTAACGGCGAAACATCTAAACGATATAACGCGTCTTTTAGGCGACCAATATCACGGTTAAACATTTCTACATAAGCTAAACACCAATGACTAAACGTCACGGGTTGTGCGCGCTGCAAATGGGTATAGCCCGGTAGTACCGTATCTTTTTCACGTTCAGCTAAATTCATCATTGCTTGTTGCAAATTCACTAAAGCAAACAACAAGTCACCACCCGTTTCTTTACACCAAAGTTTTAAATCGGTAGCAACTTGGTCATTACGACTACGACCTGTATGGAGTTTCTTGCCTAAATCACCTGTTTTTTCAATTAACTGAATTTCCACCCAGCTATGAATATCTTCCGCATCAGAAAGTAAAATTTGCTTTGGATTTTCTTCAACTGACTCTTTGAGCTCATTTAATGCCGCAGTTAAACGTGTTAGTTCGTCTTTATTTATCACGCCTACTTCATGAATAGCTTGCGCCCAAGCAATTGAGCCAACAATATCTTGCACTGCCATGCGGTAATCAACAGGTAGCGAGTCGTTGAATTTTTTAAATTGTACACTCGCTTTTTCTTTAAAACGTCCACCCCATAAGGCCATGGTTATTTACTCCAATTTTTTTCGATAATACTATTTATACAGTAGAGGGGGCTAGCGACGTTATAACGTCCACCACATCTCATAAGTAAAGCCATGGTTATTTACCCTTTTGAGAAAGTGCTGTAATACGACTAGATAAACTAAATAAACGAATAAAACCTTCAGCATGCTTTTGGTCGTAAACATCATCAGCACCAAAGGTAGCAAACGCTTCTGAATATAAGCTATTTGGTGAACGACGCTGGGTCACTTGTGCCATGCCTTTGTATAACTTAACAACCACATCACCCGTTAATTTTTCAGCAAAAGAAGCAGCAGAGGCTAATTGCGCTTTAGCAAGTGGTGTAAACCAACGACCATCGTAAATTACATGAGAGAATTCATGACCTACAGATTCGCGATATTTAAGTGATTCTTTATCTAAGATTAGTGTTTCCAAACCTTTGTAGGCCGCCATTAAGATAGTGCCACCTGGCGTTTCGTAGCAACCACGAGACTTCATGCCTACTAAACGGTTTTCAACAATGTCTATTCTACCAACACCGTGTGCTGCACCTTTTGCATTTAAGTACATTAATGCTTCATAAGCACCTGCACCACTTTGAGAGAAGTCTTTACCATCAACAGCAACTAATTCACCTTCAAGGAAACTTAATTGCACCCTTTCAGGTTCATTGGGCGCATCCATTGGATCAACCGTCATAGTCCAAACTTCTTTTGAAGGCTCGCACCATGGGTCTTCTAACTCACCACCTTCGTGAGAGATATGCCAAGCATTGGCATCTCTGCTATAAATTTTAGTTAATGACGCTGCACAAGGAATATCACGTTCCGCTAGGTAATCTAGCAAGTCTTCACGAGAAACCATATCCCACTCACGCCATGGCGCAATAACCGTTAGCTCAGGTGCAAGTGCGGCAAAACAAGATTCAAAACGTACTTGGTCATTACCTTTACCCGTACAGCCATGACATACCGCATCAGCACCTACTTTTAACGCTATTTCTATGTGTGCTTTAGCAATAATAGGTCGTGCCATTGACGTACCTAATAGATACTGTCCTTCGTAAACCGCACCAGTTTTAAGAATTGGGTAAATATACTCTTTTACATACTCTTCTTTAAGATCGGCTACATAACACTCAGAAGCACCAGAGGCGATAGCTTTTTCTTTAATACCGACAAGCTCTTCTTCGCCTTGACCAACATCGGCACAAAAAGCAATAACTTCACAGTTATCATAGTTTTCTTTTAACCATGGAATGATTGCTGATGTGTCTAAACCACCTGAATAGGCTAATACTACTTTTTTAATTTGTTTCTTTTGAATACTCATGATTTTGTTCTCTCATTAATCTGTTTGTTTATTCGGTGATTCATATCACCCTTTCAATGTAATCATATATTTTTAGGAGAAGTTAGTTATTTCAATTTAAAGGAAAAAGCACGGAGTTGACGATAGTCAATGAGTACTTTTGACACCTAAATTGGATTAAATAACGATACTAAAACGGCATTCTGTGCCCACATTCTATTTTCAGCTTGCTGAAAAACTACCGCCATATCACTGTCAAACAGTTCGGTGGTAATTTCCTCTTCCAAATGTGCTGGTTGGCAATGCATAACAATACTCGCATCAGTATTTTTCATCAAAGCATGATTAACTTGGTAAGGCGCAAAGTGAGCTAAAACTTCCGCTTTTTTGCTGGTATCTTCATCACCCATAGAAATCCAAGTATCAGTATAGATAACATTTTGCGCGCCAATGTTATTAATGTCACTCGTTATGTGAAGTTTTGCACCTGATTCATTGGCAAGTACTTGTGCTTTTTCAACAATAGACGCTTGTGCTTCATAACCTACTGGTGTTACTAACGTAAAATCAACCCCTAAAATGGCGGCCATAATCATTAATGAATTAGCGACATTATTACCGTCACCAACATAAGCGAGCTTAACTTTGCTTAAATCATCAACCTTACCGTTGGTAAAAAGCTCTGTTAGGGTAACAAAATCAGCTAACGCTTGGCACGGATGATAAACATCACATAAAGCATTAATAACGGGTACGCTTGCATGTTCTGCTAAACCTTGAATTGAATCATGGCTATATACACGCGCAACAATAGCGTCCGCAAAACATGACAAGTTCTTAGCGTAATCGCTAACCCGTTCACGCTCACCTAATTTGCCATTTTGTTGACCTAAATAAAGTGCGTGACCACCTAGTTTGTTAATGCCCATATCAAAGCTAACATGCGTTCTTAATGACGGTTTTTCAAAAATCATCGCAACTGATTTACCTGCTAATGCTTGACTGTAATCAGCGGGATTTTTTTTGATATTAATCGCTAACTCAATTAAGGTTAATAATTGGTTTTTATTTAGCTCGTCATCGGCTAAAAAATTGGAAAGTTGTAAAGACTTGTTTTGTTGTAACATAAGTATTCTCGATTCAATTAATCTAAAGCGTTATCTAATAGGACTGAGTTAATTAGGCTGAGTTAATAAGGCTGAGCCCATAAGACTGAACTCATAAAACTGAGCTAGTCAGGCAATATTTGTGTGCCCATACCCTGTCCATTTAAAAGACTAGGAATTTGCTCTGGCGATTGCCAACTAGCAACCGCGATACTTCGTCGTAATTGGTTAGCGGCTAGTAGTGCAGCATTTACTTTTGCTGCCATACCGCCCGCAATAACACCTTGTTCAATAAGTCGTTTAGCTTGTTCGCTATTGAGTGACGTTAAGTACTCACCATCACTGCCTTTTACCCCATTAACATCCGTTAATAATAACAGCTCGGCATTAAGTAACTGACAAATAGCAACCGCAGCATCATCTGCATTAACATTAACAATATCACCATTAGTTAAAGCACCAATAGATGAAATAACCGGTAGAAAATCACTATTGAGTAACGTGTCTAATAACTGACTAGATTTTGGGCTTGGTACGCCAACCTCACCTAAGTCTAATGCAGACTTAGTACAAGCAATCATATCGCCATCAGCTAAAGACAAGCCAACTGCAGATAAGTGCATACGGTTTGCCGATGCTACAATTGATTTATTTACCGTGCCTGCCAAAACGCCACTAATAAGGCCAATTTGCTCTTTTGGCGTTACTCGTAAGCCATGCTTTTTTATCGTGGTAAAGCCTGCTTGTGCTAGCATTTCATCAACAACACAACCACCGCCATGAACTAAAACCACTTTAGCATCTGCTTTAAGGTTTGCAATCACAACTAATAATGCATTTAGCGCATCTTCTTTTTCTAAGATGGCTCCGCCAATTTTTATAACTAATGGCTTAAACAAAGGGTTTGTCATAGTTAGCTCCTAAGCTTTATTCGCTAGTAAACTATATTCACTTGGCAAACCAAGGGAAATATTAAAACATTGCACCGCCTGCGAAGAGGCGCCTTTGAGTAAGTTATCAATAGCACAACTCACTACAACAACATGTTTTTCTTCATCTACTTGCCAATGAATATCGGCGAAGGGGGTATGCGCTACATTGCCAATTTGAGGCCAATCTTTCACTATTCGCACGAGTGGCTTATCGTTATATGCTTGCTCAAATGCGATATCAACTTGTTTTGCGGTTACATCAGCTTTTAACTGCATAGTCACCGTTGCCAGCAAGCCTCTTTTATAAGGGGCTAAATGGGGGTTGAAAATCACCTGTGCATTTGCTTCTTGAGAAATTTCTGGCTGATGCCTGTGTTGTAAAATATTGTAAGGTTTTAAGCTGACTTCATTAAAGTTGGTGGCAAGTGAAGCACTTCTGCCTGCGCCACTAACACCACTGATACCATTAACCACGATTAATGAATTTTCAATATGAAAATGATTGCTCGTAATGGGTTTTAAAGAAAGTAAGCTTGCGGTTGGATAACAACCGGGTACGGCAACTAAATTTGTATTAGCAATATCAGCATGTTGCCACTCAGCAAGACCATATTTTGCTTGCAGTAAAGCGTCAATATTGGCATGTTCAAAACCATAATACTTGGGGTAATCTTCAGGGTTTTTTAATCTAAATCCACCTGAAAGATCCAATACCTTTACGCCTGCATCAACAAAAGCTTGTGCCCAGTCGGCACTAAACTCATGCGGAGTCGCAAAGAAAACAACATCTAAATCTTGTGCGGCATTTGCCACATTGTCGTCAAACCACTGCTGCGAAAAAGATTGCAGGGGTACATCACATATCCCCTGCCAGCGACCATGTAACTCGCTAAAAGGTTTTCCACAGGAAGTAGAGTTTTCCGACACAACAAGATGCTGTATTGAAACTTTATCGTGTTGGCATAATAAACCAACTAATTCTGCACCGGCATAACCACTTGCGCCGATCACAGCAACCTTTTGAACTTCTGACACAACGTAAACCTTTTTATTCAAAAATTAATAACGATATGATTTTTAATAGAATAACCATTCTCTTATAACTAAAGCGTCCAAGAGATAATAAAATAATTCTCTATCGTCGTCGTATTCCTTGAACAATTAGCATTACACTGTACCTTATGAAAAATAGCTTAATGAAAACAGGTTATTTACACTATAAAAGCAATTTACCAGACAATGGGTAGTTATGCAACTATTAAGCATAATTATTTGATCTTTTATTCAGATTTTTTAAAATCATACGGATGTCTTTATATGTCACAATTACCGAACTTTACTCAATCATTGACTCAATTGATTGCTTGCTCTTCCATTAGTTCAACTCAACCGAGTTGGGACCAAGGGAATTTAGAAGTAATTCAATTACTTGCCACATGGTTTGAGCAGTTAGGTTTTACTATTAATGTTCAACAAGTACCAGGAACAACGAATAAATTCAATTTATTAGCCAAACTTGGCAGTGGTGAAGGTGGCTTATTATTAGCCGGGCACAGTGATACAGTGCCTTTTGATGAACGTCGCTGGCAAAGCAACCCTATTGATGTGTTAAATAAAGATGATAAATTCTATGGCTTAGGTACGTGTGACATGAAAGGTTTTTTTGCTTTCATTTTACAAGCATGTAAAAGGCTTAATGCTAAAAAATTAACAAAACCACTGTATATATTAGCCACTGCTGATGAAGAAACAACCATGGCAGGAGCGCGCTTTTTTGCACAAAGCCAAATGGTAAAACCTGATGTTGCTATTATAGGTGAGCCCACTAACTTGGTACCCGTGGTGATGCATAAAGGTCATATGTCGCACCGTATTAGCGTACAAGGTCAATCGGGTCATTCAAGCAAACCAAGCCTTGGTGTTAATGCGATTGAAATTATGTATCAAGTGATTGGTGAATTAATTGATTTACAAGAAAAATTCAACCTTAATTACAACAATGAAGCATTCGACGTGCCTGCGCCAACATTAAATATGGGCGCAATTAAAGGGGGTGATAATGCCAATCGTATTTGTGGTCATTGTGATTTAGACATTGATTTACGTTCTTTGCCCGGTATGAGTGACGATGAACTATTGTACTGGTTAAGCGAAGCATTAAAGCCACTGGCTGAAAAATATCCGGGGCGAATTAGCTTTGCAGAATTACACCCTAGCTCACCAAGTTTTGAACAACATAAAGCTTCAAATGAAAAAGAATGCTTTGTTAATGTGGCTGAGGAAATAAGTGGTCACAAATGTTGCGCGGTTAATTATGCTACCGAAGCACCATTTATTCAGCAACTTGGCTGCCAAACGATTGTATTAGGCCCGGGATCAATAAATCAAGCACATCAGCCGAATGAATTTTTAGCACATAGCGAAATAGAAAAAACAGATAAATTATTGGTAGAAATGATCCAACGTTACTGCCTGAACGCTTGATAATTTACAGAAGAATCATGATGAAATTTATTTATCCCCTTTACTCCACAGTTTCTGATTTTCTTTAACTGAAAAAAATTCATTGGCGTACCAACATCGAGGCAACAAATCAAACTCTTGTCTTTCTTGATAATTTGAGGCCAATAACTCAAGAATTTCATTAAGGCGCTCTTTGCTTAGCTTTGCCACTTTTTTTGCCATATGTGGAAAATATAAATTGTTCTGTTTCTTAATTTCAATATTGTGTCCATAACTAATGAAAGCAAGCTTTCGCGTCGCAACTCTACATAAAGGCTGATCGGGTTTTTTAGGGTAAAGTCTATTTACAATGGCATATTCATAGCAAGTTCCTTGCTGCCCCATTTCATCTTCTGGCATATAAATAACCCCATACCCTTGGGGAAACATACCGGTAATTTGATAAAGTGCATCCACAACTTTTTGAGAACAGGCGCCTAATTCTGCGTTTTTATTTAACACCTGAAAAACCTTAGGTAGTAATTTATAATTGTAATTTTCTTTCGTTGACAAAATAATAGAAACATAAATTTGAGGGACTTTTAACAAGTTGCCAACCCCTTGCCTCGCCTTAAAGCTACTTTTTATTAATTTTTTTATAAATTGATGTTTTAGTTGCTCATCAATAACAAATTGATCACGTTTAGCTCTTGAGTTTCCTACATAGCTCGGAATTCCAATACCGTTTGATATATAGTCAAGTGTTTGTTTATGATTGATTTGTAATAATTTTTTTCTATCTTCAACCGTTAAAGTGCGATAAGGGTCTTGATTACCATCTGCCCCATGAAGAATAGTTTTCGCTTGAGCATGATTATGGCCAATATCTTGTAATAAAGCGGCCATAATAAGTGGCATTTTAACCAATTCAGTAAAACGAAGACGTGCGGCCGCATCAAAATCAGCAAAAGATTGTCCTTCAAATTCTGCTAATACTTTCTGAATATACGGATCACTTACTTCATTATTGATTAGTAACCTATCAAGCAAACGTAAGCTTAATACGGCTTTGTATAGGGCTTTGCACTGTTCATTATTGTCGGCAATTTTCTTACCTTCCGTTGGACTTATTAATTGAATAGTACCAAGTAACTGAGCAGATTTTCGATTGCTTTCTTCAAAACTATCACCTTCTGTCAATTCAATTATCTCATCACAAATCACTTCTAAATGATTATGACGCTCTATCTGTTCTAATTTATGCAAGGCTTCATTTTCAGGGTTTATGGGAGCGTCTGAGGTAACAAATTCATGATGTTCAAAATATTTAATCGCTCGCTCAAGCACTGAGTCCTTAAGTATGCTGCGCCCATAGACTTTTGCAAGCAGAGTCTGAGCCTGACGGGTATAGTGCGTATGATGCTGAAGCGCTTTAGCCATTTATTTAATTAATTTAGTTTATTTAATTAGTGAAGAGATACCAATGATGCTAGAAAGAACAAAACTAATCAACAAAAACAAAAGTTAACATTAGCGTTAGTGTTGGGATTAGCGTTCTTAAAAGACATTTCCTTATGTCTACATCTGACTCTTAGCGCTTATTTCTGTGGGCGTATACCTAAGGTATGACACAGAGCATAGGTTAATTCAGCTCTGTTTAAGGTATAAAAATGGAAGTTTTTGACCCCTTCACGGTTTAACACTTTCACTTGCTCCATAGCGATATTTGCACCAACCATACGGCGAGTCATTTCATCGTCTTCCAAACCTTCATACATTTTAGGCATCCAACTAGGCACGTGAACATTGGTTAAACCGGCAAAACGTTCCAACATTTTATAATTCGTTACCGGTAAAATACCTGGGATGATTTCAACATCAATACCAACAGTTACACAACGGTCTCGAAATCGTAGGTATGATTCAATATCAAAGAAAAACTGACTAATAGCGCGATTAGCACCAGCATCAATTTTACGTTTCAAATTCAGTAAATCAAACTGTGGATTTGGCGCTTCTGGATGCCCTTCTGGGTAGGCAGCCACTGAAATGTCAAAATCTGCCACACCGCGCAATAATTCAACTAAATCTGAAGCATACATGTTTGGCTTTTCATCGCTGTTTGGCAAGTCGCCGCGCAAAGCAACAATATGGCGCACACCACTAGCCCAGTAATCTTTTGCAATTTGCACTAACTCTTCACGATTAGCATCTATACAGGTTAAATGCGGAGCAGCAAGAAGAGCGGTATCTTTTTGAATACGCTTAATAGTATCATGGGTTCTATCACGTGTACCTGAGCCAGCACCATAAGTTACCGACACAAAGTTAGGCTTTAACGGTGCTAAGCGCTCAATTGAATTCCACAAGGTAGTTTCCATTTCAGGCGTATTGGGCGGAAAGAATTCAAACGACACTTGAATATCATTGCTAATTTCACTCAGACTGCGGTTTAATGACTCCACTTGTCTGGCATGGCTATAACTCATTAGTTTATCCCCTTTATTTTTACTTGGTTTTGCTTGTGAGCTAATTGCTGACAAATGTTGACTAGATCTGAATGTAGTCCACCGGCAGTCACATCTCGTCCTGCGCCGGGGCCACGTATAATTAATGGATTTTCTTGATACCAATGGCTGCTGATTTGAAAAATATTGTCGCAAGGCGTCAAACTAGCAAACGCATCATTTTGCGGTAGCACTTCTAAACTGACCTTGGCTTGAACATTAGCTTGAACATTAGCTGAATCATTAACGCTTAAGCGAGCAACATAACGAATACAACAGGCTTTATTGTTAGCGTCATTTAAGGCGCTTGCAAAAAAGTCATCTAACTCATTCGCTCTCGTCAAGAATTCTTCTGTGCTGAGCTTTTGCAATGCTTGTGGCACTAGATTTTTGCAATCAATATCTTCAAGTGATAATTCAAAACCTGCCATGCGGGCTAAAATCAGTAGTTTTCGTTGTACATCTCGGCCAGATAAATCTTCACGCGGGTCTGGCTCGGTTATTCCCTGTGTAAGTGCATCTAAAAGCAGGGTAGAAAAAGCGGTTGAGCCATCATAGGTTTCAAATAGCCATGATAACGTACCAGAAAAAACACCCGCTATGCCGGTAATTTTATCACCACTATTTTTTAAATCTTTAATCGCATAGTTAATTGGCAAGCCTGCACCAACCGTAGTATTGCCTAACCACAAACTGTTATTTTTATCCGCGGTGTTTACTAGCTTATTGTAGTTGGCAGTATCCGATGAAGCGGCCCACTTATTCGCACCAATAACGTGAATACCCTGCGTAAAAAAATCTTGATAAAGCAAGCTAAAATCTTCACTTGGGGTAATATCAACCACAATTAATTCATCATAAGGATGATTGCTTAACCACGATAATAATTGCTCATAATCATATGGCTGAGCATCTTTTTTAAATAAAGTTAGTGCCTGATTTACATCAATACCATCATTACTAATAAGCGCCTTTTTCGATGATAACAAACCAACAAGATGAATATTTTCCAAAGCATAAATACGATTTAACTGCGCTGGCAATAATTCTATAAAACGCTCGCCAATATTACCTAAACCAGCAATCACTAAACCAATGTGGCGAGAATCTTTAATTATATCATGATGAACATTGTTCAATAACTCTGTGCTGCAAGGCTCAGATAAAATAGCAATAACGCTATGATTATTCTCGCTTGCCACTGAATACAAAGGTTGAGCACTTTTTAATGAGCGCTTGAAACGGGCTTTAATATCACCACGTTGCGCTACTTTATGACCAACGGTCGCAATAATAGCAACGGGCTTGAAAGTGACGTCAACATTATAACTCGCTAGCCACTGGATTAAAGGCTTATGCTGATTTTGATTAATAACAATAAAACCCTGTTTATCGTCAGCACAAATAGGCGAAAAATCAATCAAGGCCTTTTCGAATAAATCAGCACCAGCTTCACCAATAAAACGTGTTGATTGCGCTAATAAAAGATCATTTAAATAAGTTACTGATAATTCTTGTTTGGCAATATGACCAAATTGTCCTATTTCAGTACCCGAAACTTGCGCATCAAAGCTGCTAGCTACATGTAAATGACAGTGATGAGACAAGCTTTCATTGACCAAGGGTGTTAGCGTTTTTGCATGTAGCACTGGGTTGCCGAGGCGACCAAGCTCTTTCGCTACACCATTAGGTAAACGGTGCAGTTTTCTGGCGTTAGGCACAACGCGAGGGTCGGCACTGTAAATACCGTCAACGTCTGTCCACAAAGTCACATTAAAAGCGCCGACCAATGAGGCCATAATCGTTGCTGAATAATCACTACCATTACGACCCAAAGTGCAGGTTTTTCCTCGGTTATCTCTGCTAATATAACCAGTGATTACCGCTAACTTGCCAAACTGTAAATGTGTTTTAAGCTGCGCACTACTTAAGGCATGATCAACCGCGCATGCTTGTTCGTTATCAATAACGAGAAAATCTCGGGCATCAATAGCATTACTAGGGCAAATTTTTTCATTAAGCAAAGCAGACAGTAATCGTGCTGACCACAACTCACCAAACGCTAAAACATCATTTCTATGTTGAATAAAATCACTGGATAACCATTGCGTTAACTGCACAATGTCTGTTGATAACAGCTGTGTTAATTGCTTAGCACTTTTCTCATTTAGCAATTCATTTATAAGGTCTGTTTGCTGATGTTCTAATGCCACTAAAGCGTTGGTGAACTCTGTACTTTCAGCCAAAGTAAGCAGTGTGAATAGACTGTCTGTGGTTTTACCATTGGCAGAAACAACAATAATGTCATTTAACTGACAATTTTGACGAATTATCGCAACTGCACGCGCAATACATTGTGCATTTGCCAACGAACTACCGCCAAACTTATGAACGTTAATCGCATGCTTTTCTAATTTATTTTTTGGGGTTTGTAATTCTGTCATTTTTTATTCTATAAAATAATTGTTATTGCTACCTAGATTTAGATTGCTGTTCCTGCATTTGTATTGTAACTAACGTAATCACTAACGTATGTCACTAACGTAGTTGACTCTGCGTTAAGCCATGCGTTAAATCTGCCAAAATATCACTAATGTCTTCAATGCCAACTGAAATTCTTACTAATGAATCAGTAATGCCCGCTTCAAGTCTTGCCGTTTCTTCCATACCAGCATGAGTCATAGTCGATGGATGACAAATTAAACTTTCTACGCCACCTAAAGACTGCGCCAAAGTGAACAACGCTATATTGTCGAATAATTTCTTCACTGCTTCAACACCGCCTTTAACATCAAAACTTAGCATAGCGCCAAAACCCGCTTGCTGCTTTTTAGCAATAGCATGACCTGGGTGATCTTCAAAGCCAGGGTAGTAAACAGCATCAATAGCCGGATGATTTTTTAAAAAGACGGCGACCTGTTCAGCATTTTTTTGATGCTGTTTCATACGTACGGGTAAGGTTTTCAAACCACGCAAAGCCAAAAAGCTATCAAAGGCACTGCCTGTAATACCAATACAATTTGCCCACCACGCTAATTCTTCTCCTAAGGCCTGCTCTTTCGTCACTAAAACGCCACCAACAACATCACTGTGCCCGTTAATGTATTTAGTTGTGGAATGAAAGACGATATCTGCACCCAACGTTAACGGTTGCTGTAAAGCAGGCGATAAAAAGGTGTTGTCAACCGCAACTAAAGCGCCCACGTTGTGGCAAGCCTTAGTTACTTCTTCAATATCAACCACACGTAATAATGGATTACTTGGGCTTTCTAATAAAACTAACTTAGGCTTTTGTGCTAATGCTTGTGCTAAGGCACTTTGATTATTTTGATCAACAACAATCAGTTTAAATTGACCACGTTTCGCTAAATGCGTAAATAAACGAAAACTACCACCATAACAATCATGCGGAATAACCACTAAATCATCAGCAGATAATAACTGACAAATTAACAGTACTGACGACATGCCAGTACTGGTAACAATACCTACACTGCCTTGCTCTAAATCAGCTATTACTTGCCCAAAGACTGCGCGGGTTGGATTACCAGTACGAGAATAATCAAACTGACGTTTTTCATTAAAACCTTTTAGTGAAAAAGTGCTAGATAAATGAATAGGCGCAACAACAGCACCATGATGTTCGTCGGTATTAATGCCTGCTCGCACTGCCGAAGTAGTAATATTATTCATCTTAGCATTCGACATTTTCATTCCCTATTTTCATTAACTGAAAGTACCCATTAATTGGAAGTACTCATTGTTTTCATTAATTGTCTGTCATCTATGTTTGTCAAATATGTTCATTAAATCTATTTAGATGTTTGGACGTCTATAACTCTAAACGCTTTAATTATTTAGGTCAAGATCTTTTAGACATCTAAACTTCTACTTGACTGAATTTCTGCAACCAGTAGAATTGCATTATTAAGAATAAAATATTATATCAATTGTAATAATATGCCTGTGTATTTCAATCAGGATTTAATTAAATAACGGCTTTAAATGAATCTTTATAGCCATAAAATAATAATTATCACTTTACATAAATAGAAACAGAGGAATTTACATGGCTCAGTGGAATGACGAATATATTAATCCCTATGCCGAACATGGTAAAAAGAGTGAGCAAGTAAAAAAAATTACTGTCTCAATTCCTTTGCGTGTATTAAAAGTATTAACCGATGAGCGTACCCGGCGACAAGTAAATAATTTACGCCATGCAACTAATAGTGAATTATTGTGCGAAGCCTTTTTACACGCGTTTACTGGCCAACCTTTACCTGATGATGAAGATCTCGCTAAAGACAATGGTGAAAAGCTACCAGCTAGTGTCCGCCGTATTTTAGAAGAAAAAGGAATTACTGATTTTAGTGCTTATGAAATGGATGAAGATTAACCCTTCGACAAGCTCAGGATAAACGGCATAATTTTTTCAGGACAAACGGCGTCATTTGCTCAGAATAAGTCGTTCATGCTGAACGTGAGGTATGAACAGTCGAGTTTCGAGTTTCGAGTTTCGAGTTTAAAAATAGTAGCAAACTCCGTAGAGTTCGCTACTTTTTTACTAATAAACTCGTCACTTTTTACTTGTGGTATTGCTTACTTAGGCGATGAACTGACTCAATAAAGTGCCCTGCATGATCAGGGTTCACATCAGGGTGAATACCATGTCCTAGGTTAAACACATGACCTGTTCCACCCTCACCAAAACCTGCCAATATTTTCTCAACTTCTTGCTCAATTCTTGGTAATGGCGCATATAACATGGAAGGGTCCATATTACCTTGTAAAGCAACTTTATCACCTACGCGGGCTTTGGCATTTTCAATATCAATAGTCCAATCAAGTCCAACCGCATCACAACCTGTCGCCGCGATATCTTCTAGCCACATGCCGCCATTTTTGGTAAATAAAGTAACTGGCACTTGGCGACCATCGTTATGACGAGTTAAGCCATCAACAATTTTATGCATATATTGCAGTGAAAATTCTTTATAATCACGTGGCGATAATACACCGCCCCATGTATCAAATACCATGACTGACTGAGCACCAGCCGCAATTTGTGCATTCAAGTAAGAAATAACAGAATCAGCTAACTTATCAAGTAACAAATGAAGCGTTTGCGGCTCAGCAAACATCATTTTTTTAATTTTAGTGAACGCTTTCGAGCTACCACCTTCAATCATATACGTTGCTAAAGTCCAAGGACTTCCTGAAAAGCCAATTAATGGCACACTGCCATTAAGTTCCTTTTTAATCGTACGAACAGCGTTCATTACATATTGTAATTCGCCTTCTGGATCAGGAATGCCAATTTTATCGACATCAGCCTTACAAGTAATAGGTCGTTCAAATTTCGGACCTTCGCCTGTTTCGAAATATAATCCCAATCCCATTGCATCAGGAATAGTTAATATATCACTGAATAGAATAGCAGCATCAAGTGGAAAACGACGAAGCGGTTGAATAGTGACTTCACACGCTAAGTCGGCATCACGACAAACCGACATAAAATCGCCAGCGCCTTTACGCACTTCTCTGTATTCAGGTAAATAACGCCCTGCTTGTCTCATCATCCACACAGGCGTGTAATCTACGGGCTGCTTTAACAGCGCGCGTAAATAATTATCATTTTTTAATTCAGTCACCAATAAATCCTCTAATTCATTCACTGTCTACTCGTTCGCATTCTTATTAATAAGAATAACAAGCAATTTATGGCGCATATTCTAACACTCGTAGTATTTTGAATCTATGCGCCAAATCAATTCATTTATACCCAAGCCACTTTAAGATGCAGAATTCAGTTTGAGGTGGCCTAGGTATATATTTGCAATAGCAATCCCGTCACAAAAAATATTTCAATTTCGTTACATTTATCTCGAAATTATCAATCTATCTAACAATCAGCAACTTAGCCATAGGATAGGTAAAACAAACCTTAATACGAAAGGAATCGTCGAGTTTATGCTCTATTAAAGTTGTTGCAGTAGTGAAAATGCTTTGCTATAAAATAGCTGCGTAACAAAGAAGCACTGAATAATAATAAAAACACTTCTGCATACAACTAATAAGAATCTTGATTAACAAGACCATAAAGCGAGCATTTCAAGCCTTTCTCTTTGAGAAAGGCTTTTTTATTTGTTAAAACTTATTTTAGGAATAATTACTTATTAACCCCTTCAATAGTATAAAATCTACCTCATCTAAATTTACTTTAACCAACAACTCCAGAGAATGCATAATGAATAGCCCACAGCGTGATATAACCTTAAGATTTTTAGCTGAACCACAAGATGTTAATTTTGGCGGTAAAGTTCATGGTGGTGCGGTAATGAAATGGATTGATTTAGCCGCTTATGCTTGTGCTGCCGGCTGGAGTGGTCGTTATTGTGTTACCGCCTACGCGGGTGGCATTCGCTTTGTTGCGCCCATTCATGTTGGCAGCTTGGTAGAGGTAGAAGCGAAAGTTATTTATACGGGTAGTTCATCAATGCACATAGCGCTAGAAGTAAACGCCTGTGATCCTAAATCGTTAAATCGCCGATTAACAACGCATTGCATTGTGATTATGGTAGCAGTAGATCAAAATGGTCAATCTGAGCGAATTCCAAAATGGGTTCCAGAAACTAAGGAAGATAAAAGACAACATGATAGCGCAATAAAATTAATGGAAATGCGCAAACAAATTGGCGAAGAGATGCAAATTTTTGTTGAATAAAAAGGTCCATTGATGAGCGCCAAGTATATTGCTTTTACCATAATCTTTCTTACCTTTGCTGTAAGTAAGCCAAGCTTTGCTTTAGGTAAGCTTGGCCATCAAGTAATTTGTCAATTAGCCTTTGAACATTTATCACCTGTAAAACAAAGCAAAATTACCGCTCTTCTTAAGACAATCCCTAAACAGCACCAACGCCTAATTAATCGTTATAACTATAAAAAAGAAGATAAACCTATAACATTCGATAACGCCTGCACTTGGGCTGATGCAGTTAAACGCTTAGAAAAGTTTAGGCCGTACAATGCTTGGCATTATATGAATGTATCGCGTTCACATCATAAGATTAACGTTAATGACTGCAGCAAAAATTGTCTGCCCCAAGCTATTTTAAAACATCAACAAATATTAGCACACCCACAAAAACCTCATGAATGGCAACAAGCTCAGGCATTACTCTTTTTAGGCCATTGGTTAGGCGATATTCATCAGCCTTTACACGTCAGTTTCAAAGATGATTTAGGGGGCAATAAAATAACATTTTCCCACTCCGATACTAAGTGTAATAACTTACATCATTATTGGGACGACTGTATTTTATATAAAGGAAAACAAAGTAAAATAAAATGGCTAGATTCATTAAGAGAAAAATGGAGCCTACATTCTCAGCCAAATTGGCAAGCGGCACAAGTTTGGCAATGGGCTGACGAATCATTTCAATTAGCGAGAAAGCCTAGCGTTAACTATTGCCAATTAAATAGCCAAGGCAGCTGCGAAAAGCCTAAGCATAAAATAAAATTACCGTCAGGTTATTTAGAACAACACCAAGGTGTAATAGAACAGCGATTATTACGAGCCGCACAACGGTTAGCAAAAGTATTAGAAGCGTCGTTGTAGTTTTTTATTGTTAGTTAGGACTTATTTTTCGCTTCAATCCATTGTGACATGTATTTAGTGCTTTTATGGTGATGATGATTGAGCATGCTGCCAATAAAATTATGTTGTCGGTGTTGTATTAAATCTTTTAACAACCTCGCTAAGCAACTGGAAAATGCCGAAAAATGCTGGTTTTGTTCAAATAACAGTTGAGCATTTTTCTGCCCTAACTCGCTAGCACATTGCCAAGCGGCTGAGTCTTGATAAAGTTTTACCGCAGCATCAGCAATACTGACCGCGTCATTGGCAACTTCTCCTGCCCAAGGGTCTTGCGTTTGCATACCTTCAATACCTATATTTGTGGTTACCGATGGCGTTGAACACAGCATTGCCTCTGCTAATTTACCTTTGATGCCCGCACCAAAACGCAACGGCGCTAAGCAAACACGCGCTGATTGCATTGCATTGATAGCATCATCAACCCAACCTTTCACTAAAAACCCCGTTTTTTCATCATGTAAATCTGTCGCTTTCGGTGGTGGATAAGCGCCGCAAAGGTATAGCTCAGCTTTGGGGAGCTGCTTGCGAATAAGTGGCCAAACTTGCTGTTTTAGCCATAACACTGAATCCCAATTGGGGGGATGACGAAAATTACCAATAGAAATAAAACCCTGTCGTTGCTCAAAACTAGGGTTGATTTGTTCAAGTTGATGTTGATTAAAAACAAAAGGAAAATAATACAATAAGCTGACATCTACTTTAAATAGCTCAACCAATAATGCAATTTCTTTTGGTGAAATCATTAAGGAGATATCACAGCGGAAGATAGCCGCTACTTCACGTTTAGCCAGTTCTGAGCTAAGTAAGTCAGCTTCAATCATTGTGGTATTTTTTTTGTAGGCATCATGTCTCGCATGGCGTAAACAAAATAAATCTTCGGTGTCTAAAATCCTCAAGGCTTGCGGACATTGCTCGCTAACACGCCAGCCAAACTGTTCTTCCATCATAAAACGGTCAAACATGACCACATCAGGCTCCAGTGTACTAATGAAATCATCAAAACTAGCACAGTTAAGGCTTATATCAACACAACTCACATTAAGCTTGTTTAAATCAACCATATGCTCTGTACGTTGTGCAGGACAGGCAAAAGTTATTTGATAATTGTGAAGCTTAAAAAATTGAATAAGTTGCAGCATGCGACTGCCCGCTGCAGAAGAGTTAGGCTCTGGCCAAACATAGCCAATAATAAGAAGTGTGCTCATAAAAACGAAAGCGGCTTGAAATAAAAAAGATTATATACTCAAACCTGAGGGATCCCCACTAATTTAAGCCAAATCATCTACCGTGATCACCAGTAAGTGTAACTGGCTATAAATATAAATAAATTTCTCAGCGTCAGGTCTGTACCTGTCATCATCAACTACCTCTCGACCTAGATAAATATAGGACAGTACAGCACGATGTTTTATACTATTGATTTCCTCTGACACGCCCGATCCAATACCAGTTCTTCTTTTTTATAGCCTATCAACCTGTCTGCTCGCTTAATGTCGTGCTTTTTATCCGTTTCAGAAGCACTTTTTAACCCTCTACCCAAGTAAGTTACCATCACTCTTTGGTCTTTCATTGCTGCACCCACAAAAGTGAAAAGAGTATTCATCTAACTTTGTGGATTTCGGGGTATGCAAACGCTATATCATTTTGTACTATATCTAAGGCTTTCATGGCTGCTGTATATTGAATAATAAAAAAATAAAAAAGGGATTTAAAATGATTAGTGCTCTAGCAAGTTTTTTTACTAAAATTGTACGCCGTTGGTTGCCAGATGCCTTTCTGTTTGCAACCATACTGACTTTCATAGTTTTTACATTAGGCATCGTCTTTCAAAACCAGTCTCCTGTGGCTATGGCTGGGTACTGGGGAGATGGCTTCTGGAAACTATTAGCCTTTGCAATGCAGATGGTGCTAGTTCTTGTGACGGGCCATACCCTTGCCAAAACCAAAGTTGTCGGGTCGATTCTTAAGTCGATTGCCGGAAGAGCTAAAACGCCAGGCCAAGCTGTCGTACTCATTACGTTTGTGGCGGTGATTGCATGTTGGATTAACTGGGGATTCGGGCTTATTGTTGGCGCACTTCTAGCGCGTGAAATGGCACGAAATATTAGAGGTATTCCTTACGGTCTTCTAGTAGCTTCCGCTTACACCGGTTTTATCGTTTGGCATGCCGGGTTGTCCGGATCTATTCCCTTAAAAGTTGCTGCATCGACAGGATTTATGTCAAAGATCACCGGAGGCGTTGCGATACCTGTTTCCGATACAATTTTCGCTTGGCAGAATCTTTTGATCCTAGCGATATTACTCATTACTTTACCGATCATCAATTTAATGATGATGCCAGCTAAGGAAGATATCGTCGAAGTTGATCCAGCATTGCTTGAAGATGAAGCGGAACCTGTCATTAATAAAGAAGAGATGACTCCCGCAGACAAGGCTGAGCATAGTGTGGTGATATCCATGCTACTTGGTGCGCTCGGTTTCGGGTATCTCGTTCACTATTTTTCAAGCGGTGGTTCACTCGGACTTAACAGCATCAACATGATTTTCTTGTTTGCAGGAATTATTTTGCACAAAACTCCCGCTAACTTTTTGAGGGCTGTTAATGAAGCAATCCGGAACACGGGTGGAATAGTGCTTCAATTTCCCCTTTATGCTGGGATCATGGGAATGATGGTGCATTCAGGACTGGCCACATCTATCTCGCAGTGGTTTGTTGAAGTATCAACGGTAACTACATTTCCTTTATTTACTTTTCTTAGTGCTGGTATCGTTAACTTTTTTGTGCCATCCGGTGGCGGACAGTGGGCTGTTCAAGGACCGATCGTTATGCCAGCAGCGGCTGAGCTAGGCGTTTCTCTATCCAGATCGGCCATGGCTGTTGCCTGGGGTGATGCATGGACAAATATGGTTCAGCCTTTCTGGGCTCTTCCGCTATTAGGAATTGCAGGACTGGGAATTCGCGACATCATGGGATATTGCGTGGTAGCTCTACTTTGGAGTGGAGCGGTGATATCGTTGGCGCTCATGTTTCTACCTTGGGGATGATGTTTTATAACCTTTTGACCGTAGGCGGGTGATGTCTACGGTTGGTCGACTGACTCTAAGTTCATAAATTGCTGATAAATTTCTCATTTATGATTTCAGAAAAATCATTTAAATTTTTAATTGGTAAAGTTTTATGACAACAGGTGTTGCGAACATTTTGGTTTGAATGTAAATCCAAAGCGTACCATTTTACTCTCGGTTTAAGACAAAAGATCCAATTGGTTATCTCAAAAAGAACGATACAAAAAGGCCAGCGGCTAGGGTGGAATCACGCATTTCTTCTAAGTTATATCCCTATAATGTCATGGCTCCGCAATATACGATCGCCAAGGATGATGGAAGTGCAGTTTTTGCAGGAGCAAAAAAAATGCCCGTTCATCCTGAACATAAAAAAGCCACCAACAATTTAACGTCAGTGGCTTTTCTTAGCACTCGCTACTATTTACTCGTAACTATTTACTCATAACTAAGCTTACAACTAAGGTTTATTTTTCTGCCGTTGCTTCGCCCACTTGTGGTGCTGGCTCACTTTTTTGAATTTCTAATAATTCAATTTCAAATTCTAAAACTGAGTTACCAGGAATACGTGGCGGATTTCCGTTCGGGCCATAAGCTAAGTCAGAAGGAATAGTAAATTTGAATTTAGATCCAACTGACATTAATTGCACGCCTTCAGTCCAACCACTAATAACACGGTTTAGTGGGAATACAGCAGGTTCGCCGCGATCATATGAACTATCAAACGTTTCACCGTTTAAGAAAGTGCCCTTGTAATGAACTTTTACAGTATCGGTAGCTACTGGCTTATCACCATCGCTTGCGTTAAGTACCACATATTGAATACCTGATTCAGTTATCATTACGCCTTCTTTCTTAGCATTATCGTCTAAGAATTTTTGGCCTACCGCTAAACTTGCTTCAGATTCTTTAACAGCCATTTCTTGCTGTTTGGCTTTCATGGTTTTATCTAAATTCGTCAGTAATGCTTGAATTTCTTCTTTTTCGATTACTGATTTGTCATTAATGCTATCAACAAAACCGCGTACGATTAATTCTTTATCTAATGTCAAACCTAGCTTGTTATGCTCGTCTAAATTACGTTGCATATACATACCAATTGACGCACCTAAACCATACGCTTGTTTTTGTATTTCGGCTTCTAATACAGGGGCTTTTACTTCTTCTGTTTTAGCGCCTTCTTGACAACCAGCAACCGCAAATAAAGCAACAGCAATTAAAGTGGGTTTAAAAAATTTCATTTATTTCTCCGTTAAAACATCACAATTGGAGAGTCCCCCAATTCATCTATTATTTTGATTTTTGCTTATACTTATGCTTTCTATTGAATGTTTTGCTTCTATTAAACAAGCAAATCAAAGATAAAGCTAAACAATTTAAAAAAACGTCTTATACTAACGACAAATGCTCAAATAAAAAAGTATTAATATGTTGCTTAATTTGTCAGAAACTAAAAAAAACCGTTCAACTGCTTTAAAGTTACCCACAGCAGGCTTGCTAGCACTTTTATTTTTACAAGCTTGCACCCCTTCAGCTGGCAAACCACTACAACGTTATCAACATTCAATAGAAGGGAGTTATGCGGCTGATATTTCTAATGATGGAAAGTGGAGTGTCAACTCTTCAATTCATCATGGTATTAGTGTTTGGGATTTAGAAAAAAACGCACTGACATATCAATGGGCACAACAGCAAGAAAGTAGTGATAATTTAGTATTGGCCATTGATATTAGCAATAACAACAGTCACGCGCTTACCGCGAGCAGGGAAAATTTCGCCCTTTGGAATATGAAAACAGGGAAGTCAGAAGGCTATTGGAAAGTTCGAGAATCTAACATTCGTGATATTGCTATTAGTAACAATGGTGATTACTTACTTATTGGCAAAGGCAATGGCACTGTAGTTCACGTTTCAGTTGATACTGGTAGACGCCTAGAATTTTTGGGACATAAAGAAAAAATAAATGCTGTTGATATGATGCCCAATGGCAGAATAGCGATGTCGGGCGGTAATGATTTTATTGCTTATGTTTGGGACACAACTTCTGGGCAGGTGATTTATCAATTTAACCATAGCTCTAGAGTCTCTAAAGTTGCATTAGATCCACAAGGTCGCTTTGCCTTTTCTGCCGACAGTATGAAATCAGCGCATATTTGGGACTTAAAAACAGGCAAGTTAATATCAACACTTAAAGGGACTAAACGCCAGGAAGTATTTAGCTCTATACAATTTTCTCCTGACGGAAAAACCTTAGCAACAGGCGCGGCAAGCAGCAAAGTGAGTGTTTGGGATATCGCCACGGGAAAACGCACCGCCAAATGGCACGTTACCCCAAAAGAAACCAAAAGACCGACGGGAGCAGTTGTTTATAGCCTCGCATTTAGCGATAATAACACCCTATTAACCGAAAGCTCCTCAGGCTATGCTGAGCTTTGGCAACTTCCTAACGAAACAAATTAAATGACCTCAAAAACGCAAGAAGAAAATAGTTTTCAAATACTTGAAGAGCGAATTAATATACTTGAGTCTCGCAATCTTTTTCAAGATGATGTTATTGAACAGCTCAGTGAAGAATTAGCCGTACACCAAGCACAAATTGCCGAACTAAAAGAACAAATTCAGTTAGTCGCTAACCGATTAAAAGACCCGGGTAGTATGTCATCAGATAAAGATGAAATAGAGCCTCCACCACCGCATTATTAAAGGTAAGGATAATAGTCATTCAATTAATCGTATTAACTCGAACTTGAGATGACTTTTTTAAGTTTACTATCGATACCGTCTGGAAATACGGTTGCTCTTGGTAACTTTACGACAAAAACTAAAAAGCAATGATCTCTGCTTCATCTAAAGAATAACTATTTTTTGCTCATTTATAATTAGGGTTTAAATACCCCTATAACCTGTTCATGTTGACGAACTACTTGTTCAACTTGCGGCTCACTTTGTGTCATTTGCTCGCCACAACTAACGCAAGTGACTTTTTCAACGCCATCTTCTTTGGTTAACGCCATGGTGTCTTGTGCTTTGCATTTTGGGCAAACTGCCCCGGCAATAAATCTTTTTCTCTGCTGTTTTTTCATTTGCTACACTCTGCTTAATAAATTAAGTAATAAAATGGCTATGTTCCCGCTAAGAGTTGTAGAGCTTTGAACAGGTTGTTTTTATTAGGATTTTTATTTGTATCTAAAAATCGAATCCAACCTAGGTAATTTTCTAAACACTTAGTTGCCACACCATTAAATCATTACCTTTTTCTTGGTTTACGTTCAAATATTCGGTTTCATTTTTCTTAACGTGCAAATAAGGTTTCATCCGCCTTAACTATGCTCATATTACCTCTAAATACTAGTTTCAGCGAGTATTTCGAGGTAACATGAGTATAATTATGTTATAGCCTGCCTTCAAAGGATGTAAGTTATTTTCAATAGTAGTAGATATTCCCATTTTGTAGTTTTCACTACGTTCGTCGTGTTTTCACTTATCGCTTGCATCACAGCACCCAAAGCACAAGCACAAGAAGAGCACAGCCAAGATAAAATATGCAATCAAGCTCCTCAAAAAGTTACTTTTGAACCACAAACTATTTTTGATAAAAATGAAGCAGGATTTACCTTCCTACATCGCTGGGCAAATGCTATTCACATAGACACAAAAAAAATAACGCTTGAAAATGAAGCCGCTTTTTTCCTCGATAAATGTGCCAAAAACTTTGCCGATATGGCTGAATTAGAAAGACACTTACGTAGTAGAAGATTTTTACGTGATGCTAAAGTGACTAGTGACGAAATGGTAGAAAATATAACGGTTACCACTTGGGATAATTGGTCGTTAATGCCAACCATTAGTTTTGGTCGTAAAGGGGGGGAAAGTTCCTATAGTTTTGGTATGAAAGAACGAAATTTATTAGGCTTAGGAATAGATGCCGAAATTGCAAATTATAAAAATCCTCAGCGTAAAGGTTATAAAATTAAAGCGACTATCCCGTTATTTAATCAAAAAAATATCGATTTTAAATTACGCTTTGCTAATAATGATGATGGTACTCAACAGTCTTTATTTTTACAAAAACATTTTGCAAGTTTTTATACCAACAATGCTTATCTGGCTGGTTTCAATGAAGAGTCGCGTAACGATATACTTTATCAAAACAATAGTGATTTAGCGATATTTGCTCATGATATTAGCTATAAAAATGCTGAGTATGCCTGGTTAGATTTTAATAGTGAAAACTCACTCGTTCGATATCGTGTTGGTATAACGCAAGATCTTAACGAATTTTCTTATACTAACAATGCAAACAATAATCCCAACTCACTATTATTGCCGCAGAACCGAAATTTTATCTATCCATGGATAGGTTTTGACTATATAGAAAAAAACTTTAAAAAACTCACTAACATTCGTTTAATCACACAGATAGAAGATTTTAACTATGGTTGGCAATTCAGTTCACGCATAGGGGTTAGTGATGGAAATAAAAAAGATAGTGCTTGGGCTTTATTTCAGGCTGAAGTTAATAAGGGTTTTGAAATCCATGATGATGCGCTGGTACTACTGAACATAGCCTTGAATGGTGATATTTATGATCAACAAGATCATCGATTTTTGCTAAATATAAACACTGAATATTTTTATAATATTAATTCAAGTTGGGCCTTTTATTTAAATAACACCACTGTAATAAGCAATAATCAATACCTTGACCAACCTGTTACTGTTGGAGGAGATACCGGCTTACGGGGGTTTCCACTTCAATACCAACATGGCGAACATAGCGTAAAATTCACCAGCGAAATTCGTTATTACCCTTATATAAACTTATTTAAATTACTTGATATTGCTGGTGTTGCTTTTTTAGATACTGGCAGAGCATTTGGCAATATTGACGCTCAAGGGGTTCAAGAAAATATTGAAGATGCTTGGTTATACTCCGTAGGCATTGGCGCTAGATTATATTCACCGCACTCTGCTGGCAATCACCACGTTATCCATATTGATTTTGCTTTCCCACAAAGTGACAACCCTGATATAAATACTTTTGAAATCAGGCTTGAGGCTAAGCAATCTTTTTGATTACACACTCTCTTTTTGAACCTATCTTTTTTGAATCTACCTTTTTTGACTAGACCTAGATGCGTCCTACAAAAAACGCTTTAAAACACGGTCTATTTGGGATATTCGTATTTTATTCAGTAATTTTCTGGGTTTTATTGGGTAGTCACCAATAGCCTCTATTTCACTAAAGTGATTTACCTGCTTAGTGTGTTCCATAATACTACTTAGTTCAGGCGCTACTTTAGTCATCAAACCTTGTGAAGGATCATCAAGCAAAAGCCCATTTTCTAAATCTAATGCCCATGCCCGTGGGTTTAAATTACTGCCTGTTAGCAAATGATATCGTTCATCACTAATAATGCCCTTTAAATGGAAGCTATTATCTTCATGCTGCCATAAATATATATTTAACAATCCTTTATCAATAAAATTTTGATAACGCTTAACAAAACGCTTTAATAACATTTCGTAAATGTAAGGCACTATGCCAATAGTGCTAAACGCCGCTTCATCGGCAATATAAAAATCATTAGCCGTTTTATCGCCAACAACCAAGGTAATATTGACACCACGTTTCAATGCATTAATAACATCTTTTGCTAGCATTGGGGGTAAATTAAAGTAAGGCGTAAATATTAATAATTTTTGTTGTGTATTTTTAATGGTCTTGCGTATCACTTTATTTAAATTATTTTTTCTACGCCCAAAGCCAATTAGCGGCGTTATTGATATTGGCTTAGCAATAACACACGATTTTTTATCATTACTCAGTGAATGCATCGGGTAAGTTGATTTTTTTAATAACGATTTTAACGCCAGAATATTTCGCTTTTGATGTTCAGGGTTAGGTAAGTCATGTTCGTTAAGTAAAGGGGCTAACGTTGAATGAATAAAGGTACTACGTAAATACTGACAAAAACTATTAGTAAGCGAAGAACAATGAATTTGATAGTATCTATCTAAACGATAACGACTACCTTGATGCATATATATATCATTAATACTCGCCCCCGTATAAAAAAGTTTATTGTCAAAAATCATACCTTTTAAATGCAATACACCAAACAGCTCTTTTCGCTTAACGCCAATACCGTATATTGAAATTTTCTGGCTATATTGCTGTGCTAATGCAAGGTATAAAGCTCGATTTCCTAAGCTCCCTTTTTCGCCAATCAAGCCTCGTTGGCCTCGGTGTAAATCAACAAAAATGTTAATGTCTAACTCAGGCGTAATTTCTTTAGCTTTATACAAAGCATGCAATATTTCCCTGCCCGCCTCGTCATCCTGCAAATAAAGTGCAGTTATATAAATACGACGACGAGCATTAGCAATTAATGACAATAATTGCTGTTTATATTGTTTGGGCGCAGAAAATATTTCAATGTCTGCATTGCTAACCACTAAATTTTTCATTTCAAAAGTCAAAGGTAAAAGAGCTTAACTATAAATATATTTTCAGCAGTATACGTCAGTTGATATTTTTCTAAAGTATATTTTGCTAATTGTTTTGCTAATTAGTTTTGATAAGTGATCAAATAACCATCGCGAGTTCAGCCGCTTGGCGGATAGCACGCTTAGCATCAAGCTCAGCTGCAACATTAGCACCACCAATTAAGTGAACAGTCAAGCCACCACGTTCAAGTGCTTGTTGTAAATCACGGTTTGGCTCTTGCCCAGCACAAATAATGACATTATCTACCTCAAGCAATTGCTCTTTACCATTTACCTCAATTAATAAACCTTCATCAGTAATTGATTTATACGCCACGCCAGGAATCATGTTTACACCATGTTTGGTCAAATTGGCTCTGTGCACCCAGCCAGAGGTTTTTCCTAGCCCTTTACCTACTTTAGTCGCTTTACGTTGCAATAAAGTGATTTGACGACTGGTTTCTACTTTCTCAAATAGTTTATCTGTATTCAAGGCACCTGAGTGTTGATAAGCTTTATCTACACCCCAATTTGTTAACCAAGTATCAAGGTTAGTTGTTAGCGATTCACCTGACTCAGCAAGGTAAGCAGCAACATCGAAACCAATACCACCCGCGCCAATAATAGCCACCTTTTCTCCAACTGGTACCTTCTCACGTAATACTTGCAAATAACTCAACACTTTCGGATGATCTATACCTTCAATATCAAGTCTTCTGGGTTTAATCCCTGTAGCTAAAACAACTTCATCAAAACCTGCCGCTAATAATGTTTCAGCGCTTTGCTCATTGTTTAAATGTACGGGAATATTGTGTAATGCCAGTTGTTTATTAAAGTAGCGAATGGTTTCATAAAACTCTTCTTTACCTGGAATTTGTTTAGCAACATTAAACTGTCCGCCCAGTTCACTTATTTTATCAAACAACTCAACTTTATGGCCTCGCTCGCTGGCATAAACACTAAATGCTAAACCTGCGGGCCCTGCCCCTATTACCGCTAATTTTTTACTTTGTTTCTCGCTATCAAGTTTTTTAAAGTTAAGCTCAGTTTCATAACACGCTCTAGGATTAACTAAACATGAAGCACGTTTTTGTTGAAAAACATGATCTAAACAGGCTTGATTACAGGCAATGCAGGTATTGATTTCATCTGACTTATTTGCTGCGGCTTTATTGACAAAATCAGCATCAGCTAAAAAAGGTCTCGCCATAGACACCACGTCGGCCTGTCCTGAGGCTAAAACTTTTTCAGCCACTTCAGGGGTATTAATACGATTTGTAGTCACCAGAGGAATAGACACTTCTTTTTTCATTCGCTCGGTGATCCAAGTAAATGCGGCTCTTGGTACAGAAGTTACAATGGTGGGTACGCGTGCTTCGTGCCAGCCAATACCCGTATTTATTAAAGTAGCACCAGCTTTTTCTACGGCTTTTGCCATGGTTACCACTTCATCCCACGTGTTACCGCCTTCAACTAAATCCAACATAGATAATCGGAAAATAATAATAAAGTTTTCACCTACTTTAGCGCGTACTGCTTTTATAGTTTCGATGCCTAAGCGCATACGGTTTTCAATACTACCGCCCCACTCATCAACACGTTGGTTCGTTCGAAGACAAGCAAATTGATTAATCAAATATCCTTCACTGCCCATAATTTCAACACCATCGTAGCCTGCCTTTGCCGCTAAATGCGCAGCGTGAGCATAATCTTTTATAGTACCTAGAATTTGTCGAGACGACATCGCTTTAGGCGTAAAAGGGGTAATAGGTGATTTAACCTTGCTCGGTGCAACACTAAAAGGATGAAAAGCATAGCGACCGGTATGTAATAACTGTAAACAGATTTTAGTAGGATATTTATGAACTGCCGCAGTCACTTCTTTATGTTTATTCACGTGCCAAAAGTGACTTAACTCACTACCAAAAGGGGCAATTCTGCCACGCATGTTCGGGCTAACGCCACCTGTAACAATAAGACCAACACCGCCTTTTGCACGCTCTTCATAAAAAGCAGCTAACTTGGTAAAACCACCCTTTTCTTCTTCTAGCCCTGTATGCATTGACCCCATTAACGTACGGTTAGCTAATTGAGTAAAACCTAAATCTAAAGGGGCCAATAAATGAGGGAATGCCTTTACTTCTGGTAAAGAGTCTTTTGGTGAAGAGTCTACCGATGAAGTTTTAGTTGCGTTTGGTGTTGTCATATTAATTCCTATTGGTCGAACCAGCTGCTAATTTACTCAAATTCATTCAAAAATACAAGTTAATTTTGACACCTGTCAGATTAAACAAAAATAATTACTGTTAACTTATGAATAGTTCATTAATCGCTCATTAATCGTTCATTAGTAGTTCATTAATAGTAAGGGAATCTCTGATAATTGATATCAAGCTTGGTAACAATCACTTAATTGATTAGATCATCTTTGTGTAATAAATTATTTTATTTACTGGCCAACCCTAGCGCAAACACTAATATACCACTATACCAATAAAACGCTACAGCTGAACCCGTACCGTTTGCACCGCATTAGCCGCAATAGAAACCTCTGCATATTGACTACCAATTTGTAATGAATAACTTATTGGCGCTTTAGTGGTATTGAGTAATTGCACACTGATCAAATCATTATCATTAATCGCTGCGCTTGCATGCAATGCGTCTTGATCTAGGCCACCTAACTGTTGGTTAACTTGCAATGCGGTATCACCCGGTCGAATGGTTTTGCTAAATTGTGCCAGCACATAATAGATTGGCGTGTAATAAACTTCGCCAGTTTGGGTATCAATCATAATGGGTGCACCACAAAAATTGCCAACGTGGTTAGGTCCACCATGACTATCTAATACGATATTCCAATCTATCCATCCCTCTAACCAGTGATTTAAACTGACAATAATGTTACGAGCGTAACGATGTACTGGTGTATAGATTGGATGATCTTCAGGTTTAGGTGCCCAAGTTGCCGTATATGCCCAATCGGTAGCATTTTCGTTCCACCAAAAGTCATCATTATTAAACCAGTTTGTTTCTTTGAAGCGAACCGGATCTAATATACCCTCAGGTGCATCTTTACCTAAGTCATCAATAGTACCTTCGGTATGTATAATTGAAAAATTAGGGAATTTTTCGTGAACCCGCTCAAAGACTGCTTCATTCACCTGATTAGTACTCTCGTACCAATGAACCGCGGTGCCATAAACATAAGGAGCTGTTTCTTCATCACCAAGTATTTCATCTGTCCAACGCTCCATTTGATCACGGTTTTGATCATATATAAGCACTTTTACATCTTCATGAACACTGGTTTTTAATTTGGGTCCTAAGTGCTCTTTAATAAAGGTACTTTGTGTTTTAGGCGTGAAATGCATACTTTCCCATTGACCACTGTTACCATGCGGTTCGTTCACTGGCGTAAGCGCCCAAAGTTCAATACCTTGCTCTTGATAAGCATCAAGGTACTTAATGAGATAGTCTGCATAAGTAGCAACGTATTGTGGTTTTAACTCACCGCCCGTTCCTTGGTGATTATTTGCCGCTGTCGGTTTAATGTAATACTCTTCAATAGTTTTCATCCACGGCGGTGCCGTCCATGCTGAAGCAATAATTTTTAACTCTTTGTCAATTTGCTTGTTTTTTATCGCATAAGCTTCTTTTATCATGGGCAATAAATCAAACTGCTCATCTTTAATCCCCGCGTGTTCTTGAGCGCTAAAACCATCGCTATCTACATCAATACTAAACGACGTTAAGTGAGTATCGTCTTTACGTTCAGCATATGAATACCGACCGTTTACCGCAAAGTCTGTCGCACCAATATGGGTACGAGCCAATGAGAAATTAGCACCCTTTTCGCCGTAAATATTTTCCATCACCTCTGCTCTTTTATCTTTGTCGAGATGCGCTAGAACAAACGCTGAAGATTCAGTAAAAGAGCTACCAATACCGACGATTTTTTGTTTCTTAATATCAGGCCTTACAACAACAATTTTGCCAGTTGGGGTACCTTGGTGAAAGGTCAAATTCTGCTGTGACGCTATTTTAGCTCCCGCTTCACTGGTGAGTAAGATTTCAGATGTCATTGAAAGGTTATAATTAATATCGATAGCGTTTTTGTTCACTTGAGTTCCTTGATTTTGCTGACTACAGCTAATCAACGTAAGAGAAGATAATACGGCTAGCGCGATACTTCTTTTTAGGTTTTTTTGGATGTTTTTCATTTTAATAATGCTCAGAATGTAATAATAATGTAGTTGTTATAACGACAACTATTTAGACAAAATTAGCTTGCCAAACAAGCCTGCATCTATCCAACCACGATCTGGTGCGCCACCAACGACAGATTCAGAGCCAATAAAGTTTTCACGCAATTCACTACCATCGTTATCACAATAAGCCACCATCAGCCCCATCACTTTCCCTGCAAACAGTTCTACAGGTTGGTTATCTGTCGCAGAATCTTTATAAGCATCCGTATAAATATCAATACTTACTTCCCAAATAAGCTTATTTCCATGTTGTTTCCAGCTGCTTTCAACATGATGGGAATATGAGTGAGCTAACTTATCAGTCCCGATATCAATGGCTTGGTTATCAAGTGACATATGGTAAGCAAAAGCATTGTGGTTATACTGATGTTCACCACCAGAGAAATCTTCATCTAAAAAGATTTCTAAACAATCGTCATCCCAATACTGTGTTAATGGGTCGCGATGAGTATCAATTAAGATATCGTCAACGATTTCAGCCATAAGATATAGTTTAGATTTAGTCCAAACAACTTTATAGCGTCCTTGAAAATCTTCTTTTGAAAACTCTGGACCTAACCAGCGTTGATCTAGTTGTTGCCATTTAGCTGATTGCCATACACTTTCATTGGCAATGCCGTCAACCTTTGGCGCTTTTTCAGCGTGCGGTGCATAATAATTTAGTCTGTTAGGAGCGTGGCTGTCAGCTGCGTAAGTGGGTAATAAAAAAATCATTAAAAATATTAAAACTATTTTCAAGCCACAAGTTATAAATCTGCTATTTGTCATCTTACTGTCTCTTAATGAAAAAATTTTATACCTGCTTTTAAGGCAGATATGATAATTGACTGTTCATCATCTAGTTAGAGGTGTATTAAGACAAGAGTATTACGCTAAAAGGGATTTTTACTGCGGCAAGATGGAAATAAGAATAAAAGGAGAACAAGTAAAGGTAGTAACTATTTACATGTCAGTTAAGAAGCTCTTGATCACATCTCGATAATTACGGCTAACTTTAACTTGATCATATTCTCCCAATTTAAGAAAAAATTCACCTTTGGTATGAGGGATAACTTTTTGAATATAATTAAGATTCACTATGGTTGAACGATGAACTCGCTTAAACATTTCAGAGTCTAAGTCTGCTAGCAAGTTTTTTAAGGTACAACGTTTTATATGGGTCACCCCTTGTGCATGTAAACAAACATAATCTCCTGCGGCGTCTACCCACTCAATATCGGTTTGCTTTAATAAGGTAATATCGTCTCTGTCTTTAATCACTATTTTACGCTCAACCTTACCTGTATCAGTTTTTGGTAAGCTCATGCTTTGCGCTATAACACTATCGGTATTTTCTCTTTCATTAATCGTGTCTATCGCGCTAATTATTCGAGATTTATTTAAGGTATCCTCACCTGCCTCACAACGCACTAACGCCCGCTGAACAGCCCGTTGAATGCGCTCGTCATCAATAGGTTTAAGAATATAATCTACGGCGTGCACATCAAAGGCATCTAGGGCATATTGTTCAAATGCCGTGGTAAATACCACCATAGGAACAATGTCAGACTGCAGTTTTTTTATCACACCAAAACCATCAACACCCGGCATTTGTATATCTAAAAATATCAAATCAGGTGCTAAATCCATAGTCGCTGCAATAGCTTCTCGGCCATTTTTGCATTCAGCAACAATGTCAATTTCAGGGATTTTAGTTAATTTAGCACGTAAAAGACTAAGCGCTAATGGTTCATCATCAACAATAATTGTTCTTAACTTAGTCATAAATTTAACTTACCGTTATTAAGTTTGGTATTGGCTAGTAGGTATTTTTTCATCAATACATTCGAAAGGCAGCTTAATAATAGTTTTCAAACCACCTGATGGCATAATATTTAGGTTAAATACATAGTCATCTGCGTATAACACTTTAAGTCTTTCATCTATATTACGCAAGCCAACACCTCGACTTGTTTTTCCTTTTACTTTATTTCCATCACCCCTCATCCCTGCGCCAGTATCACTTAATTCTAAGACTAAAATTTCATCTAAAACCTCAGCCCGTAAACTGATTGTGCCACCTTCTTCATTTTTAGCGATGACATGTTTCATTGAATTTTCAATAATAGGCTGTAGTAGCAAGCTTGGAATTAACGCCAATTTTGCTTGCTCACAAATTTGAAAATCGAGTTTTAGCCGATCACCAAAGCGTGTTTTCTCTATTTCCAAATATAAGTTAAGCGCTATCATTTCAAATTCTAAGGCTATTTTAGTATCAGGATCATTATCCAAAGAATAACGTAAGAATTTACTTAACTGAACAGTCATCAGCTGTGCTTTTTCAGACAACTCACATTCAATCAAAGAGTTAATAGCATTTAGTGTATTACAAAGAAAATGAGGGTTTAGCTGATAACGCAACATTTTTATTTTGGCATCTCTGGCAACTGATTGGGCGCTCAACCTTTTTAATTGCTCTGATTTTGCTTCAGCTTCCTTTTTGAGCATAATTTTATGTTCAAATTGCAATAATTGATAGTAGCGGATGCCATGAAAAAAGCCTGTCCAACAAAAATAAATAAAAATACTACTAAAATACCAGCCGCCAAACTCGTCCCAATGACCATCAGAGCTCGTCAGTTCTATATAAAGTTCTACTCTGATGACTGTCCAGATAAAGGAAATGAATAGTACTGAAGCAATACTTATAAGAACTCTTATAAGTATTGGCGAATTCCAACACCGCATAAAAACCCAATACAGTGGTAGCGAGAATATTATGCCAACGACAGACTGCCAAAAGGTGTGACTAAGGTGCTCCACATCAATTTGCACATACCAAAGTGTTAATGAAATTAGACTAATTAATGAAACGAAAGACCAAAAGCAGAGTTGTAAAGCCCAAAATAGATAAATTGGCTTTTTTGAAATAAATTTATTTATAACTAGTAGTGGGTTATCAGACATATTTCCCCCGAAATTATCTACGCTAATACTACCGCTTCCCTTGCAGATGGTCGAATAAAAAATTCCCCATTATTCTAAATGTCTATTTTCAACACTTACAACAATTGGGAAATTGTTTTAGTTAAGCTCAATAACCTTAGTTGAATAGTTATCTTTCATCACTAACTTAGGCGTGCGATCAACTTTGAATAATCCCCAGTGTTTTTCAGGCTCGAGCTGATCGGGAGAGCCTTTCCACGGTTCATCAAAGGCTTCAAAGACAAACGTCAGTATTTGTTCTGCGGTTGTCCACGCAAGTAATTGCTCATAGTATTGTGCTTGAAGCTCTTCATTAGCATTCCACGGCTCTATGCCTCGTCCGTTTGATGCTGTTGTCCAGCCAGCTTCTGTGATGATCACTGGTTTATCTGGATAATGATTGGCAACACTATAGTAATTTTGTTTGGTATATTCGAGCGCATCTTCCATTGTTCTAAATTCCCATGCGGGATAAGTATGAATGGAAATAAAATCTAATTCGGCAACCAAAGGCGCTAGTTTGTAAGTCCAAGGCACATAGTTCTCACAAAAAGTAACCGGTTGATGAATTTCTTTTTTTATTTGTTTCACATAAGCCACTAATCTATCAACGGGTACCATGTGATCGGTCCATTCGACACTTGCCTCATTGCCAACAGAGACTGAAAAAACAATGTCGTCATACTTTTGCGTAAGTTTGATCATTTTGTGAATTTCATTACAGTTTTTCTGTCTATTCGCACTCAGGATTTCTTCGCTAAAATCTGCGCCCCAAGGACAATGAGGGTTACTCATTTCTGCAGCCATATCAACACCCAACATAACTTTGAAATGTAATGATTCGGTGCGAATAACATCTAGAACTATTTCTGCATGCGGGCCGCAATCGTAAATGCGAAGGTAGCGCCAGTTTTCTTTCAAAATAAGTAAGTCTTCTTTGACTTCGTTAAAACTTGGGTAAATACCTTCTCTTGGGTTTTGCCCTTCACGATAGCCAGAATAACAAATGGCATTTTCATGAACCAAATTCATCGAACTAATGGTTGCTACTTTATCGCTGTGCTTTTTAAACATATTTTAAATTTCCGCTTTTATCCCAAAGACCCCAATGCGCACCAACACCGCCTTCATCTTCTACTTTCCAGACCTCATCAAATGATGAAAAATAGAACACCTCAATATCTTCTTCTTCGGCCCACTGATAGGTACCAAGAAAGTACTTAATAGCATTTTCATAAGAAGGCACCGCGCCCCACTCTTTTGGGCCTTCGTTCGGCCAACCTGTTTCAGTGATAATGACTCTTTTACCTTTACCAGCTTTAATTGCTCGACGATACATGTCTTTCATGTAGAGGATGGAATACTCAAGTGCACAACCTTCCCAAAATGGATAGCAGTTGGCCAAGATCAAGTCGCAAGCATCGGTAACATGAGGATGCACTTCAAATTCGTAGTAAGCATCCACATACCCCACTTCTATGCCCGGTAATGCTGCTTTTACTCGATTAATGTATGCGATGAGTTGCTCTTCAGTTAAATCTTCGCGAAGTAATACTTCATTGCCAACGGCGACAATATCGGCATAACCTTGTTTAGCAACTTCTATCAGGTTATTGATCTCTTTTTCATTATTGTCTAAATCATCATCCAACCATGCACCCACTAAGGTTTTCAAACCTTGTTGTTTCGCTATTTTTGGAATGTTTTCATTGCCGTTAGTACAAGAAAAAGAGCGGATCCAGTTAATGTTTTGCGAAATAACAGCCAAACGTTCTGTTATTTGCGCTTCGGTTATCATGGTTCCTGGTCCTTGTCCTTCAGTATAAGGACTAAAGGAAATACCATGAATTTTATTATCAAGCACTTTAGTAACACCGCTTTGTAACTCTTTGCGAGAAGAATGACCAACATTCATTCCTGCTAAAGACATGTGTTTATTGTATTTACTGGACATCTTCGTCTCCGAAATTTTTTTGTACATAAAAGTGTTAAAGCAGGTGCAATGGATTGCACCTGCTTTAATAAATCAACTTAATCATTTGTTCTAACCGTTATTAATAGAATAAATGTATTAATAGAACAAATGGTCAGTTGATATCGTTAGCGTTAATTGCTGTATTTGACCACTTCGAAGGAACAGCTCTGCACTTTCTTTAGCGGGTAAACTTAAACGTGGATATGTTTGCTGTTTACCATCGCTATAAGTAACCCTTAATGAAGGTTCAACCTCATCATTAAGCTGATAAACAATAGGCACCTGACACCAAGTAAAGGCGAGTCCCATTCTGGGTACGGTAATTTCCTGCCACTGTTCAGTAACATCAAGATAACGAAACGGCTTTGATTCTTGAATAAATTCACATGATTGCAATAGGCTAGGGTCAAAAGAAACTTTACCTGCTTTCACCCGAAGTCCTAACTCGCCAAAACGCGATAATATTTCTTCTTTTACTTGTCCAGTCATACCCGGTTGTTGTGCGCCAGCATGTTTAGGGGTATGAGAGTAGGGATCCATTGGGAATGCGCCATATTCTTCTGGGGTTTTATTAAAACCAATACCGTCACGAACACGATAATATAAGCTGGCAATTTGCCTACTTAGCTCGTCAGTTTCACCTTGCTCAACACAAGCAAAAAAGTTTTCCTCTACCGCTAGCATTAACTTAGCGACCATGTGCCAATAAATGCAGCCTAAGCCTTCAAAACCAAACATGCCACCTGAGCGCCCGGTAAAGGCTTGATGATTAAAGGTTTGCTCATAAAGGGCAAGAATCGTCTCTTTATCACCAGCAAGTGCACTAGGGTATTGTTCATTAAGCTCTGTTAACTGGTCGCCTAAGACATTGCTATTGGTTATGTCTGCATTAAATCGATATTGACCATCAACATCTTGCAAAATAATGCGTTCATCACCCTGCTTAAGCATTTGTTGTAAAGAAGCGATGGCTGCAACTTGCTCAGCACAGACACAGTTTTTTTCCAAAAAACTGGGAAACTTTCTGTCTGGGTAAAGCATAAAGGTTTTTTGATCGGGGCGATAAACATCGCTCACAAAAAGCGCTTCTACTACATCAACGACTTGTTGAGGTTTAAGTGCCCCTGAACTTAATGCCGCCACCTGACCTTCTAGCATTGGATACAAGTTTTTTACATCCGAGGTCTCATTTTCTAGGCTCAATAAATTATAAGCGTTATATAATCCGTCAGCTCTTTCGTTCGTTTCAATGGTATGTTCAACCACTTGTAAAGCATCAGTTAACATTGAAGTTATTTGGATAATTTTTAGTGACGCTTTTCCGCTAAAACCTTCTTGCTTGTAAATGGTTTCACGATAATGGCTCGCAGCCATGCCCAGTTCAGCAATGCTTTGATAGCGCACTTGTGGACTAACGGGTTCACGGGTTAACTGCGAAACCAAGTTATTCAATGCGATTGCGGTTTCTAATAACCATTGATTCACTTCAACAGAAAGCGCAACATCTTGGCTTTCATTGGCTAACAAGTCTTGGAAAAAGCAGATATAACGGCGTAGGTAACATAAAGTGACCATAGATAAGCCTTGCCCTACTAAGGCATTATTAGCATCATTCCATTCAGGTCTTTGGGTATTTAACCAAATTCCGCCATCAATCACTAAATTGCCCAATTTAGATAACAAAGGGACTAATAATTTTTCCAACAAATTAACTTGATAAACATCGCCATTAGCGTCAAGTACTAGCTTACCGTCAGCACCTACTGTTTCAACACGTTGTTCAATTTTAAGCGATAGCGCTTCATCATAAGTCACCGTGCTTTTAGCATTTTCAACCAAGGCGTCAAATGACTTAATGCGATAAGGCACATTGGCATAACTGAAAATCGTTTTGCGCAACATTTTACTCAGTTTTTCTGGATGAAATTGGTTCGACAGCTCAAGCATTTTTTGCAAGTAGATAATTTGATGATCACCCCAGTAGCCAATATAGCTCCATGGATCATCAGGCTCTTCCACTTCCCAATCAATGCCTTCTTTGGTGATTCTATAAGGGTTATAGCCATCCATGGTCGAAGCATTAACAAACTTGGCGACCACGCTTTCAATAAATTGCGGATAGCTATACGTTAACGCTTCCCAGTTTTGGAAGATATCTCGCCAGTTTCCTTGATAAGTTAATAAGCGATTGTTGTTGTCATCAACCAACTTAATGGCAAACTGGTTCCATGGTCGACTTGGGTCGCCATGACGACGACCAAATGAAATAGGTAGATATTCAGCGCTTAAGCGTTCAAGTTGGCTGTCGCCTGTTGCTTTAATTGCCTCGAGTAAATCAGCAAAATTTAGTTTTTCCGGTAAACTGTCTAAAAGTATTTGATTACGCTGATAAACCTCATGATTAAATAAATCAATGGTAGAGGAAAAATCCTGTGAAGAGATCAGGTATTGATCATCAAAAATACCACCACGTAACACATTAAATAAGACATTGGCATAATGGTGCTCAGCAACGCTTTCTTCACCGGTTAATTGAAAACCATCCGCTGAAGCCATAATACGAGCCAACTCATCAGAGCCTTTTGCTATCGAATTTTGTATGTCGTTATCAAGTTTATTACTATCATTTAATTGACGACGCAAGGCTACAGACTGACTTTGGCTTTGCTCTACATTGGCAACAAATTGCCATTTTTTATTAGCTTTTGGCGCGAGTTCAATCGTGGTATTGACTAAATAAGCACCGCGAATACCACGTTTAGTCAACTCTTGTTCCACCGGTTCACCACGGCGAAAAGCCGCTAATTGCTCAGATGAAAGTAAAATATTGGTTTGCTCTAAACCGAGACAGAAAACCGTATTGGCTTTTAATGACTCACAGGGTTCTGCTCTATCAGTAATGCCCGAAAATAAGGTAAAAAAGGCAAGGCCTGAGCTATCATCTAACTCAGTCCATTTATACGCATCAACTAAGTTACTTGAATTTGTTTGAGTAAAGCGAGGTGTGCCCGCGGGTAAAATATTTTGAAAGCCATCGATAAGTTCAATAGCTAATGGCTTATCAGATTTTTTATCAGATAGGTTTTCTAATTCGCATTGACGAACAAAACCATAACCATCACTGGTCGCCCAGGTATATCGAAAGGCTAATTGCAAATCATTATTAATTTCTTCAAAACACAACTTATTTCCTAAAACATTCTTGTATAAGTTTCTGGTGATATTAAAACGAAGTTCATGTTCACGATTGAAAGGTTCCCAGTCAAATTTTCCACTCTTATTATTGACGCGTAAAAGGGTTTTACAACCCGTGTGCAAATCACTTTCGTGAATTTTATCTACAGTAATATAGGGAAACAAGGCAGTTTCAGGAGATTCTCTGCCAGCCGTCAGACCGCCAGTAGATGAAACAAATAACCAATGGTCACTGTTTGAAATAACGCTGACAAAAAAGGGCGCCATCTTATTAACATTATTAATGGCATAAAATCTTTCATTGCCCATAGTGACAAATTCACCAGTTACTTGACTGTTGTTTGTATTACAAATTTTCATTTTAATTCCTACCTAAACTTAAGGTACTTTTACTGTTCTAAATAATTTAATAAATTGATAAAGTGAACTTTTTTTATTCATCTTTATCGAAATTTACTGTGCTAAGGATCACGGTGTTAAAGATCACGGTGCTAAGGGTTTAAATATTCTGACGTAGTCAATTTTCATTGATACCGGAAAAATACTATCGTCGATTGGTCCACCTGCTGTCCCCCATGCACCACCAATCGCAAGATTTAAAATGATGTGGTAGGGATGATCATATGGCCAAGCACGCCAACTGGTAGACTCGTTGCTAGACTCATTGGCATAAAAGAAATAGGGCGTATTATCAAAGAACACGGTGATATTTTCAGGTGTCCACTCAATAGAATAAAGATGAAAGGCTTGATCAACATTTTCACCTTCGATACTTGCTTTTCGTTGCTCCCAATTTTCCCAATAATAAGCTTTGTTATGTACGGTGCCATGAATGGTTTGCATGTCAAAACCAACATGTTCCATGATGTCTATTTCACCTGAATTTGGCCAAGCGTCACACGTTGAACTGCCTTGCCAATCTTCATTTTCTTGACACGTTGTTGAATACTTAAAAGGGTCGCTAGGTAACATCCAAATAGCTGACCAAGTTCCTTGTCCGGCAGGCAGCTTGGCTCGAACGTCAACCCGCCCGTATAAAAAGTCGCCTTTCCCCTGAGAATGAATTCTGCCCGAGGTATACTCTGCATTACCGTAAGTTTCTTTATCTGCAGTAATAACCAGATTGCCATCCTTAACATAAACGTTTTTAAGGCTATCGGTATAGGTTTGATCTTCACTATTAACCTTTCGAGCTGGCCAAACATCATAACTCCACTTACTTGGATCTGGCTTGCCCTGATAGTTAAACTCATCACTCCATACCAATTCCCATTGATTAGCATTCGTATTTTTATTGCGTAAAATCAAGGCATTAAGAATTGGTTTGCCGTTACTCGCTTGGGTAGCTTGAAAACTGATGTCTAGCTGACCATTCGTTACTTCAACATTGTTAACAGCTCGAACTAGGGCTGACTTATGCTTACCATCTCGAGCAAGCTTTACATCTAAATCATCAATGACTAGTTGATTTTGAGCATAAACATCAAAAACACGAGATCCAATTGCAATATCATCAGGCTCTGCAAATTTAAAAATGATATCGTAAAAGCCATTTTCTATTCGTCGCTTAATCGTTAAATCACCGGTTCGATAAGACTGGTAGATAAAATCATCTTGTGACCCTTTGATTTTTTCAATGTTTCCAATCTCACTAACAAATGACGATGAATCTGCCTGATAGGTTATACCATCAACACCAACGTATTCTTTACCGCCAACATTAACAGCCCAAACAACGCCGTTATGACTAGGGAGGTAACCACTTTGTTTATCCGCTTTATTTTTAACGTTTTCATCAGCTGAGAGTAAGTTTGAATCATGAACCTGATTATTGTCTTCAACGTTTGTTGACTCACGATCCATAAACATTACAGGTATCAATATTAATACCAAAACTAACACCAACAGTAATGTGTTGTTACTATATTTTTTTTTCATGTTATGGATGTTCCGAACTAATAACGGCAACTCATTTACTTGCAGTTATTTATTAGCAATATTAAAAGCTACAATAGGGAAATTGTAGGGTATCGCAATCAAAACAAGACAAAATGGACTAGGCTTGCGATAGAAACGACACTTTAATGTCATGAGAAGGAAACTCATTCACATTGTCTTCAGATATTCATAAAAGACAAACTACTCTATTTTTAGATAGAAATGGAGTAGTTACTTAAAAAACACGCTTCACCTCTTATCTCGCCCAGCTGAGCTTTTTTCACTTGTGTTTACTCATAGTACATGTCATTTATTTTCTATTGATAACTGAAAATAAGAGCTTTATATGAACATATCCGACAAATCTATTAACCAAAAATACCAATCCATCACCACAAGCAACAACCGCACGGTATATCGGATGTTTTTACACCGTACAATGCTGATCATGGCGCTACTGTTAATATCATCTGTGCAAGCAAAGAACACTTTTAAACAACCTGCTGATAGCCTTCTTCAAGGCGAAACTATCGCCGTTGCCTATTCTGGATTTCGAGCAGGACAACACCCAGATCGTGGTGATGGTGCGGTAAATCCTACTGAAGCTCAAATTGTGGAAGACTTGAACATTTTACTAAGCCATGATTTAGACTTGATCCGCCTGTATGACTCAGGTGAAAACTCGGCGACGACATTAAAAATAATCAAACAGCATAAACTGCCTATTAAGGTATTACTCGGTATTTGGTTAGAAGCTGAGGTAAGCAACCACGAAGGTTGTCCTTGGTTAGATCTTCCTATTCCTGAGTCGGTACTTTCTGCTAATAAATTAAGCAACATGAGCGAAATTCAACGCGGCATTAAGTTAGCAAATGATTATTCAAACACAGTGATTGCCGTCAACGTAGGTAACGAAGCTTTGGTTGATTGGAACGACCATATGGTGACGCTAAACAGTATCATTAATTATGTTCGCCAAGTGAAACAACGTATTAGTCAGCCCGTCACCGTTGCTGATAATTACGAGTGGTGGATTCGTGATGGCACACCACTGGCTGCGGAAGTCGATTTTATCGGCGTGCACACCTACCCTGCTTGGGAAGGAAAAACAATAGAACAAGCCCTCGTCTACACAATGGAGAATATCGATAATGTTCACCAAGCTTTACCAAACAAACCGATAGCTATTTTAGAAGGCGGCTGGGCAACCACGGCAAAAGAGTTTGCTCAGCAAGCCAGCGAAGCTAATCAGAAAAGTTATTTCAATGACATCAAAAAATGGGCAAAAGCGACCAACACAACCTTTTTCTTTTTCGAGGCATTTGATGAACCATGGAAAGGAAACCCAACCAATCTTGATGGCGCTGAAAAACACTGGGGATTATTTAATGTTGACCGAACACCAAAACAGGTGATGCGGCCTAAGTAAATTAAACAAGATTAAGCGAAGGTTAAAATAAGAATAACAAGTGTAATGACTCGTTTCAATTTAAGCATACCCAGTGTAATAATTCACTTGGTATGCTTTCTACTAGCGGTATTAAACGCCCTTAGTATTGAGTTCAGTATGAATTTGTTCTACTTTTTTCTTATCAAGAACATACCAGCGCATAACCCAAGCAACCAATATTGAGCCCAAAGCAGGGTAGACAGTAAATGACAACAAAATACCTTCTTTAGCTGTTTCAGTTTGCTCAACGTCTGCCTGATAGCCATAGTACGCCAGTAACCAACCGGCGAACGCACCACCAAAAGCGACACCCAGCTTGATAAAAAATACCACGGCAGAATAAATCATCCCGGTAATGCGTATGCCTGTTTTCCAGTGACCGTAATCAATAGTGTCTGCCATCTTTGCCCACAATAATGGTGTTGCCATTTGTAAAAAGAAGCTCCAAAGAAAAAATAAGGCAAAAGCTGTTACCACTTGTTCTTTAGGAATAAAGTAGCTGATAACACAGATGAATGCCGCAATAAGTTGCAAACTAATATAGGCCTTAATTTTACACACTTTTTTAGCGAGAAATTGGGCACATGCCGCGCCCAAAACACTACCAATCATGCCAAGGGTGATGAATAAAGTGATTTGTTGTTCAAGACCAAGTACATATTTCACGTAGTATATGGCTAATGTTGCTCTTAATACTTGCCCTGTTAGTAAAAATAAGCCTGCAAGGCACAATATTCTCCACTGATCATTTTGCCAAAGTGATCTTAAATCTTCAAAAAACGATGATTTTTGTTCTTTAGGTGGTGATACTCGCTCTTTTGTGCCGCTAAAGCATAACAAAAACATCACCACACCTAAAAGGCTCATCGCGGCCATGGTTAACTGATATCCCTTGGCTTTGTCGCCATTACCAAAATACTCCACTAAAGGCAGAGTACCCGAGGCAACAATTAAACCGCCTAACATACCTAAAACAAAACGATAGGTTTGAACCGATACACGTTCAGAGGGCTGAGCAGTTAACACACCACCTAACGCTGAATAAGGAATATTGATGGCAGTATAAGCCAGCATAAGCAAGGTATAGGTAACAAAGGCGTAAATCACTTTACCGTTACCCGATAAATCAGGAGTGGTAAATGCCATGATGGAGATAATAGCAAAAGGCACCGCTAGCCATAGTAAGTAAGGCCTAAATTGACCAAATCGTGTTTTAGTGCGATCGGCAAGTGCGCCCATGAGAGGATCGGTTATCGCATCAAATAAACGTACCACTAAAAACATGGTGCCAACAACCGCAGGCGAAATACCAACAATATCGGTATAGAAAATTAACAGGAACATCATCACCGTTTGGAAAATAATATTACTGGCGGTATCACCTAAGCCATAAGCTATTTTTTCGCGAATTGTTAACATAAGATCTCACTTTTTATTCTTTGTATGATTTCAATTGAATAATATAAATAGGTTACGCATAGAATCACCGGTGTTTATTCGTTATTCATGGAGATAAACCTTATAAAAAAATAGGCCCATATTGCAAAAAACAATATAGGCCTGTTAATTTATACTACCTAAAGTACTGATTTATTTAAAGCTATAACGCATACCCAAGGTGTATCTTGTGCCGTATTGACGAGCAAATAGAAATTGCTCTTCATAACGTCCATAGCCTTGTTCTGTTTCGTTATTCAAGTTTAAACCTTCGAAGAATACTGTGAAGTTTTCGTCTATGTCATAGTTTACACTCATATCGACTTGACCGTACTCTTTAGCAAACTGTGGTGGAGCATCATTAGAGCCTTGATCTTGACCTACACCAATGAGATAAGCGTCTCGCCATGCGTAAGTTACTTTCACTGACAAGCCATCTTTTTCATAAAACACTTGAAAGTTTGCTGAATCACCTAATCCTGTTAATGGTGTTTGATCAGCTAAGTCGGCTATACTTTCAACTTTAGTGATGTCATCAACATCAAATTCAACATCACCGTCAACAAAAGTAGCATTTGCGCCAAATCCAAAACCGGTGTCACCAATAAAGTGCTGAATAGCTACTTCAATACCGTCAACCGTTTTGATTTCAGATGTGTTGAATGGCTCAACAATACTCCAGTTCATTAGTGGATCATCAGAGTTAGGAGCAAGATAACCTTGCTCATTTAAGACCGCGCCATTGGCAATCATTTGCAAACGAATATCTTCACCTGTTGAAGGAAGCCCTGCTGCAGCAAGATCTGCTACCGCTTGCGCATAACGAGGTCCTGCAGCTATATCGCGTATTCCATCATATTGACGATCAACTCGGCGAGTACTAATGAAGTTTTTTACATCTTTTCTAAAGTAACCGACTGAAGCATAACTGCCTTCTGCATAGTAATATTCTAAAGAAAAATCAAGATTTGTAGCCTCATATGGGTCTAAATCAGTATCACCTTGTCCACCACTACGTCCATCTAAGCCTGGGCTTGGACTTAAGGATAAACCACCCGCTAAGTTACCTAAAGGTGCACGAGAAACAGTTTTTCCCCAAGATGCACGAGCGACCAGCTCTTCGGATAAATCAACTCTAATATCGACCATCGGCAGAAGAACATTATAATCCCCTGCTTCTACATAACTCGTACTCTCTCCTGGGTTATATTGAGTAAGCCACTCTGTAGCCTCTATCCAAAAAACATCTGTTGGCAAATTTTGTAAAACATTACTGCCTACTTCAGTTTCTTCATAACGTAAGCCAAGGTTTACTTGTACAGGGAAATCAGCAAGTTCAAATTCAAATAGAGAAGAAACATAAACACTGTTGGTCTTTTCTTCTACTGAGCCCTGTGATTTCACACTACCTTCACGGTAAGGGTCTGTACTAAAATAATCATCGCCTAACGTGTCTCTGTTTAAGAAACTTGTTGAGCGAGCAACAGCTTCATCAAAATCAAAACTGTAATAATAACCAGCGCCAATAGGATTATCACCATTTGAAAATTCATCCAAAAATCCATCAGTGGTATTGTACTGGAACATACCGTCAGGGAAAGCAGCTGAATAATTTGGGTTAAACAAGAAACCACCAATTAGACCACTCCAAGCGCTTGAGCCCCCTATTGTTTGCTCAGTGCGGGCAATACCAAATTTCACTACTGTTAATGGAGAGTCATCAGGGTTTTCCCATGAACCATCAATTTGTAGTTGGTCAACTTCAGATTTACCTGGGCTGTGAATAAATTGACTAAAATGTGAATCCATTTCACTTGGCGCAAGTGTTGTTGAACCATTATTCCAAAAGATTGTACTTTGTGGAATATCACCTGTTCTAAAATCATAATATTTATTAACAAGCTGATTTGAGCCAAATACTAATGATCCAGCTCCATTCATGCCTTTATCTTTACCGTTATCAGCTTTGTTTTCTGAGTTGTGGTAATCAAATGATAAAATCAAGTTATCAGTCGCTTCCCATTCAACATTAAAACCTAATGAACTTTCATTCGTTTCCGTTGTATCACGACTGGCAGTATAAGAGCCATCGTTACCTGCCAGATCAGCAAACATAACTGTGCCGTTTTCATCTAATTCGTAGGCATTAATGCTGCCACCATAATCGTGCCATTGACCCCATCCAATAGAATTACTACCTTCAATAGATTGTCCCATGGTGTAATCGAGTGTCAGTATCACACTTTCAATTGGAGCGTATTGAAAGGTCACATTAGCATTGGTTCTTTCACGTTCAACATTAGCAATACCATAGTTCATATCGCGAGGAAAGAATGCACCAGCTGCTGCATTTGCATCACGATTATCAATAACCTTATCAGCATCTAAAGAAGGAAGTTGAGCGTTCGGCTGATACTGCCAACCTTGAATATTTGCAGATTGTTGTTGGAAATCACGTTCTTGATGAGAGAACGAGAACGCAAAACCCAATGTCTCATCAGCGTAGGTATTGCTATATAAGCCAGAGAACTCAGGTGTTACATTACTCCCCTCTACATTAGACGTGTCGTAAATGCCTTTTCCTGAGATCACAAATTTCTGACCAGGGCTGGCAAATGGCTTCAAGGTAACAATATTAACAGTTGCACCTAAGCCACCACTGGGGTTTTCTGCACGCGCTGTTTTATGAACTTCAAGTGCACTAACACCATCAGAAGATAAGTTTTCTAAACTGTATGAACGAGAATTACCTGTGCCTGGCATTTGACGGCCGTTTAAGGTGATCAAGTTAAAATCAGGACCGAAACCACGCACGGTAATTTGGCTACCTTCGCCATTTGAGCGGCTAACAGAAACCCCCGTTATACGCTGTAGTGATTCAGCTAAATTGGTGTCAGGAAATTTACCCATATCTTCTGCTGATATAACATCGACAACACCTGAAGAATTTCTTTTAACAGACATTGAACGCGATAAACTACTCATAATACCCGTTACTTCAATAACTTCTATTGCTGGTTCTTCTTTTTCTATTTTTGCTGTTTTTTCAGTTTCTGCTGCATAAAGCTGACTGCTTAATCCCGTCGCTAGGATGGCAGATATACAAACGGCTAAGCGTTTTTTATTAAAAATTGAATGTTTCATGTGTATCCTACTTTCTTAAAATAGTTTTAATGACGGCGGCTACTTAAAGCCGCTCAACCTTTCTTAATAACGTGGTTATGGTGCTGTTATCATTACATTGTCAAGGCGATAAACAGCTCCTTCCCCCGTTCCCCAAGCAGGGAAAATCATTAATACATCTATCTGACTAATATCTAAGCCAGCATCAAATAATGTTTGCAGTGGGAAGGTATATGTTTGCCATTCACCCAACGTTGGCGCTTGCCCTTCAGTACTTCCAGTTAAAGGAAGCTCGGCAAAAGTACTTGCACCATCTGACTCAATTTTAAACAACCAAGCAGCTGATGAGTCGTTTGGCGGCGTAATAACTTTAAGGTCAAATTTAACAACACCGTTTGCTAAAATTCCTGAGGCATCAACAAACACGCCATCTTCAGCAAATAGTCCCACAACAGTCGCCGTTGAACCAATAACATACTCAGCAGTCATACCATGATCAGTACCATCATTTTCAAGCGTTGGCGTTGAACCACCGCAACAATCCCACAATGTCCATCCTGTAGCTGGTGCATCTGCAAATAAAACATCATTATCTACTGAGGTTGCTGTTGGATCATAAATTTTCACGTTATCTACACGATAGATTGCACCGTCACCAGCACCCCATGCAGGGAAAATCATTAAAACATCAATCGCACTTACATCTAAGCCAGCATTCGCTAAATCAGATAAGTTAAATGTGTATGTTTGCCATTGATCTAGAGCAGGTGCTACACCTTCAACACTGTCAGTTAAAGGAAGTTCAGCAAAGCTTGCAGCATTATCTGCTTCAACTTTAAACAACCAAGCAGCATCACCAGGCATTGCCGTTACTTTCATCTCAAATTGAATTACACCATTTGAAAGAATCGCAGAGGCATCAAATGGAGATGGAGTATCTGTGTTACCGTCACGAGAGATAAAGCCCATGACTGTAGGATCTGCACCAATTGAAAATTCAGCTACGTTACCATGTGCATCATCGTCTAGTTCAACAGTTGGCGTAGAACCACCACAACAATCCCACATTGGCCAACTTGAGTTTTCATCATCTGTGAATACAACTAGTTCAGGAGCACCGCCAACATCACCAGCGATAGAAATATTACTAACTAAATACTCAGCACCTTCACCCGTACCCCATGCAGGGAATATCATCACAACATCAATCGCACTTAGATCTAAACCTGCATCTTGTAAAACTGATAGTGGGAATGTAAAAGTTTGCCATTCACCAGCAACAGGTTCAACGCCTTCTAAGCTAGAAGATAAATTGACATCACCCGTGTTAGGTCCACCGTCGCCAGCCTCTACTTTAAGTATCCATGCACTAGCAGCAGGAGGAACAGTAACGACTTTCATATCAAACGATAATGTACCGTTAAGGTCTACTAAAGGAGATGCATCAAATGGGGATGAATCACCAGTAAAACCATCTGGGAAGTGACCACCTCTGGTTGAAAAACCTAACACCGTGCCATTATTGTCATTGATATTAAATTGAACTACATCACCTTTATCTGCATCTGCAATAATTGCAGGTGTTGTACCTCCACAACAATCCCATGCAGTCCAGCTAGCATTTAACGTACCGTCAAAAATAGCTAAGTTTTTAGCAACACCATCACTAGGAGGCACTGGAACTGGCGCTTTACCTTCAACAAGACCATCTTCTAAGCTATCGTAGCCAGCTCTTACCGTATCACAACCTTTTCCTGTTTCAGGATCAGACATACACTGGTAAACTCTAACGTAATCAACGTCAAACTTGTTTGTCGCATTAAACGCTGTGGCATCAACACCCAAATCGTTAACGTTTTCAGGCCAATCACCACCAACAGCGAAGTTAAGCACTAAATAAAAATCTTTGTCAAAAGGAGCACTGTCCCAATGTGTTGTAAGCTCACCGGTAAGTTGGTCATAGTATTCTGTGAACCAACCTCTATGAGCTAGACCAACTGCTTGGTCTTTACTGTTGTAGCGAACGGCTGATTGACGTTGTGTTGCATATAAGTAGTTATCCATATACCAACGAATTTCACCTTCTTGCCACTCTACCGCGTAGGTGTGAAAATCATCAGCGGGGTTAGCGCCACTTTCTTGTTTGTATGATTTTCCAGATTGAACATTGTCAGGCCAGCTTTTGCCATAATGAAGCGTACCGTAAACATAGGTTTCTGGTGTACCATCTTCTCTAGCCACACCTAGGTTAACCGATTCAAAAATATCGATTTCACCAGAACGTGGCCATTCGCCATATTCTTCATCCGTTGGCATCATCCAGAATGCAGGCCAACTACCTTGTCCTGAAGGCGCTTTCGCTCGCATTTCTATACGACCGTATTTAAAATCAGCTTTATAGCGAGTCATCATGCGTGCTGATGTGTAAGGTAACGCAGCGCCGTCTTCGGCTGGTAAAGCGACAATACTTAATATACCGTCTTGTACATAAGAGTTTTCAGCGCTCTCGGTGTAACATTGTTTTTCTTGGTTGCCACCACCGTCACAGTCAACTTCATGAGTCCAGTTTTGACTGTTTATTGTGCTGCCATCAAACTCGTCGCTCCAGACCATTTTCCAATCAGAAACTGGCTGTTGCGGATCAATAATATCTGGTTTAGTTTCGGTTCCTGCACCGCCACCACAACCAACAAGTCCTAACGTTACCGTTAGCCCTATTATTGCTGCCAAGCCTCGTGTTTTAAATTTAACACTGCTTTTAGTTTTCATGTCTTCTCCCCTAGAGATATCCAAATCAAATATTTATAATCATTCTTATGATGTATGTTCGTTGCTTTTAAAAGAAACAATCAACGTGAATATAAATACAAGCGTACGTAAATAAAATAATGTTATTAACTGAATATCTTTTAACATAATGATTTACTAATTTGCATTGAAATACGGTCAGGCGGGATATTAAAAAGTTGAAATGGACAAAACAGGGTGAACCGACTTTTTTTGATGAATTTTGTGTCTTTATTTCATAATGCCTTTACCTGAGTTTTGTATTAATGCATTGCTTCACCACCAAACCAAGCTTATTCATCATACGAATAACTTTATTACGGCCAACCTCAAAACCTTCTTTATTAATTTTCTAATAAAAGCCTATAAAAACAAACAATTACACATATAAAGCACAAAAAACCTTAGTCAATCCACTGAAAAATAAAGCATTAATCCTGAGCAATCCCCAAAGGCTATTTGTTTAGTTTTAGTTCAATTTGATAAATTATGCATCAACTTTGGAGTGAAATTAAATAAAAGTTCACTTGACCATAAAATTAAGGACGACTCACCGCTTCCTTGTTGTTTGAACCACTTATTAATGTATTTTGTTTTTAGCCTTACTACGGCTAGTTTCAGTTAAAAGTAGCTAGAAACACACGATAAAAAATAGAATATGAAGAACACGCTTGAGCGTTTAATTAGGCCAGTAAGTATCTTCACCTAAGAAGTGCTGCACCATTTAAACAACCAAAATATTCACCTTAACTTTGGTTTTATTATTTATGGGTTGTTGAAAGCGCTTCAAATAAATTAATGATAATTGAACAGTTTATAGGGGATTTAAATGAAAAAGCTAAACAACAAAATAAGATTCAACAAAAATATGATCGTACTAAGTTTAGGCTTAGCTTTGTCTGCATGTGGAGGAAGTTCAAGCGATGATAAAGTTATTGAGACTGCCAATTCAGCACCGACTATTAGTAGCACAGCTGTTACTACAGTTGAATCAGGCACGGCCTATAGCTACGCGTTAGTTGCTGCCGATGCCGATGGTGACACTTTAACAATGTCAGCAGCGAATTTACCCGTTTGGCTAACTTTTGATAGTACAACCGGAAGCTTATCAGGTACACCCGCAGATAGTGATGCTGGTGATACTGCGATTACCTTAACGGTAAGTGATGGAACTGATGAAATTACGCAATCATTTACGGTTACTGTAACGGTTCCAGTTCCAGCTAATAATGCGGCGGTAATCACGAGTTCAGGCATTACAGATGCTACTGTTGGTGAGGCATACTCTTATACTCTAGTTGCGACTGATACTGACAACGACACACTCACTATGTCTGCGACCATTCCAGGGGCACTTTCTTGGTTAACGTTTGATGAGACTACAGGTATATTGTCTGGTACGCCAGCTTCGGGCGATGTAGCTGCTACTGAAATTACCCTAACAGTGAATGATGGCAGTGATGATACCATGCAAACATATACCATTACGGTTGCTGACACTGTCGTTACTAGCAATGTGATCGTATTTGAAAATGCACCTGAAACTTATGTTTTTAACAATTTTGATGGCGGCGTGTCAACTGTTATGGCTAACCCACAAATAACAGGAATAAATACCAGTAGCCAAGTGGTACAAATGCAGAAATTTGCAGGTCAACATTGGGGTGGTAGTACATTAACACTAGCAAGTGGTTTGAATGTTGCTGCAGGTAATAATACTTTTACCATGAAGGTTTATTCTGACCGAGCAGTGGCTGTTTTATTAAAATTAGAAGGTATGGGCGCTGAACTTTCAGTAAACCATGGTGGCACTGGATGGGAAGAACTTACCTTTGACTTTGCACTTACAGCTGCGGTATTAAATGATATAACCGTAATTTTTGATCTAGGCACAATGGGCGATGCTGAAGCAAATGCTGCAGATTGGACTTTCTATTATGATGATATTACTACACCTGCTTCTGAAGCCGTTGCTGAAGGGAGTTTTGTTGCCGTAGGCACACCGTATGATTTTGAAGCCGCTGGTTTAGGTAGTGATTTTGCTTGGGCAGTTTTTGAAAATGATGATAATCCTGCATTAGAGTTTGTTGCTAATCCAGCACCATCTGCAGTTAATGACTCGGCAATTGTCGCTAAGTTTACCGCTAGACAAACCGGACAACCTTGGGCTGGTACAGAAACGGCTGGAGCTACGCCAGTATTTACTATGGATGCAACTAATAGCATTGTTAAAATCATGGTTTATAAGTCTGTTATCAGTGACGTTGCTTTGAAGTTCTCAGTGGGTGCGGCGGCACAACCCGAAATAAAAGTGGTTAATACTAAAATTAATGAATGGGAAGAGCTTACTTTTGACTTCTCTAGCCGTATTGGTTTAGCTGAAACCATTGGCATTACTTCAGTGATAGTGTTCCCTGACTTTGACGCTAGAGCTTCAGATACAGTGAACTATTTTGATAATATTACGTTTGGTAGTATTCAGTAGAATTATGTTAAATTAAGTAAATTTTACTTAGCGTAGATTAATTTCAAACTTTCGATAAGACAAAAAGGGTTTACAATATTTATTGTAAACCCTTTTTTATTTGGCGAAGTTTGACCAAACAATATTCATTCAAACATCGACTATAATCCACTTATTTACATATTACTTTATATCATCACGCACGCTAGTAACGTTTCTAGCGCTGATAACGGTTAATAATAAAAGTATTAGGTAACTAAATAAACCACCACTATTTTTTGAGCTATCTTTATCTTCAACAGTTGGCGTAGCCTGACTTTCCTTCACACTAAATTGAATACTACTACTCACTGAAAGTACTGGATTACCGTTGTCATTCACGGTCAACTCAATTTGATGAGAACTGCCCACTACCATAGAAGAAGGGTCAAAAATAACGCTAGCACCGTCGATAGTAGCCGATGGAATAGCACCAGCCATGATCCAAGTATAAGAGAGTATATCGTCGGTATTTTCATCAGTGCCATTGGCAATAATTTCAACTATGCCATCAGCAATATCAATCGAGGAAACAAGCACATTATTTTGTGTCATTGACAAAGAAACTACCGGAGCAATATTTTCGGCATCTAAAGCACAGCCATATTCATCGACGCTTTCACCTAGTAGTGTATTCGGACAATTATCAATGTCATTCGCTATGCCGTCATTATCATCATCAGCATACACAGTTGGTGTGTTTTCATTACAGCGATTGGCATTATTTTGATTTGTTGAGGTGCAATGGGCTAAATAATCAACTTCCATGGTTGCTTTGGTGAAGTTTGGTGTGGTATCTATCGATTTAAAATAGGTATCGATATTTGTATCATTGCAACCAACAAGCTCTAACACTGCCGTTAGAGCTATTACGGTGATCATGTTTAGTGTTTTACAAAATACAAACAACTCTAGCCTTTACGACGAAGTAGCCACTTCAGCATTTTCCCCTGAAGCACTATCGTCATCAACAGCCATTTTTCCACGTCGCTCCTCAAGTTTTTTGCGAACTTCATGAGCCATTTCTTCAGTAATGGGGTAAGTAGAAACCATCCAAATGGCAAGCACTGAACAAAGCACAGGTACAAGTACATCGGCTAAACGCATGTAAAATAGAGTATCCGCAGCTTGAGCTCCACCAAGCGCAACGTCAAAGCCAGTAGCATGAAGCAAGAATCCGCCAGCGGCCATTGCTGCGGCCAACCCTAATTTAACTACCCACCAATAAATTGAGCCAAACATACCTTCACGGCGTTCACCTGTTTCCAATTCATCAAGATCACATACATCTGCAACCATTGAACCCATCAACGTGAATAATCCACCCAAACCAAAGGAGAAAAACATCGGTGGAATAATCACTAATATCGGATTATCTGGTGTAAAACAAACCCATTTCAGTGCATAACCGAAAATAGAAATAGCGATAGTGATGAAAAATGCTTTTCGTTTACCAAGCATGCTCGATAATTTAGTGACAATAAAAATAGCACAAGAGGTCGAGATAAATGACACGGTGCCTGCCCAGCCAACATACTCAGCACCTAACGATTGATCACCACCAAATACGTAATAAATAATAACGTAACTTTGAAACGCCGAAACCATCATAAAGCCGTTGAATACTAAAAAGGTTGCACCACATAAGCTAAGAAACGGCTTAAATTTAATGGTAATTAAAAACCCTTTAAAAAAATCAGAAACGGCACCAAACAATGTTTTTCGCTCTGTAGCTTTTACTGTGGGATCAACAACACTTTTCGAGGTTGGTATTGGGGTAAAGCGTTCAGTAAGAAAGATTGCCGGTAAAATACCCACAAAAATTGTAAAGAGTCCAATGATGACAGCCAACCAACTAGCACCTTCAATCATATCGCTAAAGAGTGATTCATTTTGCATAAACAACAAGAACCAAGGTGCAAATAACCACGCAAATTGCCCCATAAAGTTCTGAACCGCCATAATACGGGTACGTTCGTGATAATCTGGCGTTAACTCATAACCTAATGCAACCCAAGGCGTAGCAAAAATAGTGTAAGCCAGATAAAAAATAACCGAACCAATCAAAAAGAACCAAAAGTAGAATTCTTCACTCTGGTCTCTGGGTAATTGCCATAACAAAGCAAAAGTAATGCCCGCCACAATAGCACCCCAGAATATATAGGGCCGACGTCTACCCCACTTTGATTTAGTATGGTCGGAAATATAACCCATTAGTGGGTCAGTAAAGGCATCGACCAAACGAGGTAAAGCGCCTAACAAACCGACTAGGGCAGGATTCATACCTAGCCCCAAGTTAAGCACAATGGTCATGGTGCCAATCGCCGCACCCAGTAAGTTATTTACGAATGCGCCAAAGCCATAGATAATTTTTTGTATTGTGGAAATTTTATCTTCAGTCGCTGTTTCATAGTTTTCTTGCGTACTCATAAAGCCTGTTCCCGTCGAAAGTGATTATTAAATGAAATGTCTATAAGCAATAAAACTATAATGAATAAAAGTAAGTAAAGGACACTCATTTACATAGGTATAACTGACAGTATCTATCTATAAATCTTAAACAATAAAAAAACGGTGAGTAGGTCAATATATATCGACGAAATGGTCACAGCCAACTTTTGCCTGATATACACTTTCTTTAAAAACGTATTTCCTTAAGAATAATTAAAAAAATCCAGATCATCTCAAAACAAGTCCACCCTGCCGTATTTTAGTTGTATCCATTCACAGTCGTAATAATCTACAAAAATATGTTATTTTATTTGAGGGAAGTTAAGTTAAGTTAAATTAATGCCAGCAAATATTTATCAACCGCTTCATATGACACAGGATTTAGGTAAAACATGCAGCCGCTACTTAGTCAGCCATTAGTAAAAAATAAAGTTAATGCGCTAATGTCGCAAATGACATTAGCGCAAAAAATAGGGCAAATGATCCAAGCTGAACGGTTAAGTTGTAGCCCCGACGATGTAAAGAATTATCATTTGGGTTCGGTCATGAGTGGGGCTGGTTCACTGCCAGAGAATAATGACCTTGAAAATTGGCTTAAAACAACGGATAGCTATTGGCAAGCATCAATGCTTAAAGATGATAATCATTTAGCCATTCCACTACTTTATGGCGTTGATGCAATACATGGCCACAATAACCTTAAAGGGGCAACAATTTTCCCTCACAATATAGGTTTAGGCGCAACTGATGATGAAAATTTAATAAAACGTATAGCAGAAATAACACGAAAAGAAGTTCTCGCCACAGGAGTCGATTGGGTTTTTGCACCTAACCTTGCTGTGGCACAAAATAACCAATGGGGCCGTTTCTATGAAAGCTATTCTCAGGCTCCTGAGTTAGTCAATAAATATGCCGGTAATATCATCAACGGATTGCAAGGAGAACTCCATGGTGAAGGCGTAATAGCCTGTGTTAAACATTGGGTAGGCGATGGCGCAACTTCTCATGGCATTGACCAAGGTGATGCCAGTATTTCTTGGGAAGAACTCAATAAAACTCATATTAGCCCTTATATAAGCGCATTAAAATCTGGTGCAATGACAGTTATGGCGTCATTTAATAGTTGGAATGGTAATAAATGTCATGGCAATAAGTATCTGCTAACTGACGTACTAAAAAAACAATTAAACTTTTCTGGCTTCATTCTTTCTGACATGAATGGCATTGATTATCTGGGTGATGATTTTTATCTATCGGTGGCGCAAGGGGTAAATGCAGGTATAGATATGTTTATGCTACCAGATAACTGGAAGCAATTTATTCAGCATCTGCTCAACCATGTAGAATTAGGCACCGTGCCTATTTCAAGAATAGATGATGCCGTCAGTCGAATACTGTCAGTTAAATTAGCCAGTGGATTGTTTGAAGCTCCCACTCCAAGTGAGCGAACTTGGGCAAATCATTATAGTTTTGGCTCAACTGAACATAGAAGTGTTGCGCGAGAAGCGGTAAGGAAATCACTTGTTCTGTTAAAAAACCAACAAAATACACTTCCTTTAAAAAAGGATGCACGCATTTTGGTTACTGGAAAAAATGCCAATAATGTTGGTCATCAATGTGGTGGCTTTACCATTGATTGGCAAGGTGTATCAGGAAACGATGAATTTCAAGGAGCAACCTCTATTTGGCAAGGTATAACAGCAGTTGCGCCCAATGCAATATTAAAGCGCGATAATGACGTTTCAGTAATATCAGCCAAAGATCATGACATAGCCATAGTCGTTGTGGGTGAGTACCCTTATGCAGAAGGGTTTGGTGATATTAGGAATGGTGACAACCTCATCATAGAAGCCGGATCACAAATAAACGGCCAAATAAATATTTCAGATCCCTATGGCGACTCACTAGAATTAAAAAAATTACATCCTGAAGATTATCTGCAGATTAAAGAAATTAGTGATAAAGGCATACCTGTCGTCGTTATTTTGATCTCAGGTAGAACATTAATTATTAATGCTGAACTAGAAAAATCAACTGCTTTTATCGCTGCTTGGTTACCTGGTTCAGAAGGTCAAGGGGTCTGTGATATGCTTTTTGGTGACTTTAATTTTCAAGGGAAACTATCTTTTTCTTGGCCTAAAATTCCCTCCTCAGAAAAAAACAAAAATGCAACTAAACCGCTGTTTCCCTTTGGTTTTGGTTTGCACTACTAAATAGAAATTTTGTTTAGTTGCATTAGAAACTTGTACTACAGCGCATTATTTCAGAGCCCTATGGCTATGTAGATAACTCAGCACCCACTGTTAAATTTTAAGTATTCTCTGTAGGTTGACTTCAGTCCGACAACAGGGCAATAAATTACCCCCTACAGTGGGTGTAACTATTTTTTCTACTATACTATTTTTATTACTGTAACAAGGCTTTCACCGCAAGTAAATCAACGAGTTTTTCATCAACTTTCAAATAGGCCACGGTATTACTTTTTTCTGAGTTACTCGTTCCTACTTCATCCTGAACCAGTGTTGCCTCAATAATACCAGGCATGTTAATCAATAATTCTGACACTTCTTCTGCTCTTTGTTCCGTGTGTATATTGGTGCTAAAACTAAAACTTTTAGATTTTTTCAGTTTTTGCATACCAAAACTAAGCACTAACCAAATTAAGCTCACTAACGCCATCACTAAAAAGATGCTTTGTTCACCAAAACGACTCGCAACAAAACCACCCACGATACCACCAGCAAAAGCACCTAAAAATTGGCTACTAGAATAAATCCCCATCACACTGCCTTTAACACCAGCAGGCGCAAGCCGAGATAAAATGGAAGGCATGGTCGCTTCTAGATAGTTAAAGGCGGTAAAAAATAACACTACAGAGAATACCAAACTCCATAATCCAGAAGGTAACAGCCATAATAAAAACAACGCTAAACTAAGCAAGGCAACCGCACCACTAAACATTGGCTTTTCTTGTTGTTTTTTTATGGCAATGATCATAAAAGGCACCATCAAAAAGAAAGAGCCAAGCAAGGTTGGCAAGTATATTTGCCAATGATTTTCTAATGCTAATCCACTGGCAACAAACTGCTTAGGTAAGGTAACAAAACAAGCAGTTAGCGCCATATGTAAAATAAATACACCCCCGTTTAAACGAGCCAACTGCGGATGTTTAATTAATTTAGAAATTTGCTCAGGCAAAGCAACGCTATCACCGCGAGGTGCTTTACTCACCGAATAAGGCACCATAAATTGGATCATAAACATGGCAATAATGGTTAAAAAACCGGTAAACCAAAACAAGCCACTTAAGCCAAAAGCATCGGCGACTATAGGCCCTAAAATCATAGCAAAAGTGAAAGACAAACCAATAAACATACCGATGGTTGCCATCACTTTCGGGCGCTGTTCTTCACGGCTTAAATCAGCGGCCAAGGCTAAAATAGCACTCGCAATAGCGCCCATGCCTTGTATAGCGCGACCTATCACCACGCCATAAATAGTGGTAGAAAGTGCAGCAACAACACTACCAATTAAAAACACCACCAAACCTGCTAATATCACAGGTTTACGGCCATATTTGTCAGATAAAATGCCCATTGGAATTTGCAACAAAGCTTGTGTTAAACCATAAGCACCGATAGCAAGCCCCAACCATAATGGGCTATAACCTGCTAATTGTTCACCATAAATAGCAAACACGGGCAAAATCATAAACAGCCCTAACATACGCACACCAAAAACACTGGCAAGCGAAAATGCAGCTTTTTTCTCAATACTATTTAAACCTGAAACGCTCATGAACTTTTTACCTAATAAAAATAGAGGGGAAATTAAAAACTGGTGTAGTTTAGCATGCAATTCTCAGCAACAAAAACACCACAAAATCTAGGCTATATTAATAAAAATATAGATTATATGAATATTGTGGCAATACTAGCAATTACAACAGAAAATATTAGGTTAAGCGCCAAGCCCGCTCGCATCATCTGTTTTTGTGGCACATAACCCGAAGAGAAAACAATGGCATTTGGTGGCGTTGCCACAGGCAACATGAAAGCACAGGAAGCGCTTAATGCAATCACAACAACAATAACGACGGGCGGTAAATTTAAATCAACGGCAACTGACATAAATAACGGCACCAGTAATGCTGCACTTGCCGTATTACTCACTAGCTCTGTTAGAAAAACAACAAATAGACAAATAATCAACAGTAATAGCCACGTATGATTAACAGGTAAGTTAGCGGTAATTTGATTGGCTAGCCACATACTCGCACCTGATGACTTTAGCAAAGCACTTAATGTCAAACCGCCGCCAAATAAAAGCAGAATTCCCCAATTGGTTTTTTCAATAAAATCGTCAATGGATAAGCATTTTGAGCCCGTTAACATAACAATAGCTAAAACAGCGAGCATGGCATCAAACCCTTTTGTTATACCTAATGCATGCGATAACGGCGAACTAAATACCCATCCCAAGGCCGTAAAAGCGAAAATTATAATCACTAAATTCCGTCGCCAGTGATAATCAATAACATTGAGCTTAAAGGCGATAGAGCGGGTAAACGTTGGCCTAAAGAGAAAGTATAAAATAAAAATCATTAGCGGAAATAATATAGCAAACATTGGTATGCCCCAACGCATCCAATCTGAAAAACTTAACCCTGCTGCTGAGGCCGCAATAGCATTTGGTGGGCTACCGATAAGTGTCGCCATACCGCCCAAATTACCTGAATAGGCTAAACCTAATAAAACAAAAATATACAAGTTAGGATTTTCAGTTGCACTTTGCTTTGACAATAATCCCAAAGCAATAGGTAACATTAAGGCAATAGTCGCGGTGTTACTAATCCACATAGAAAGTATCGCTGTGGTTAAAAACAGTAATATAATTGCAATAAAAGGGCGACCTCCCGCTAGTGATAACATTTTTAAAGCAAACAACTGATCTAAGCCATACTTTTGTAAACTTGCTGCCAAGGCAAAACCACCCATAAAAAGAAAAATAATCGGGTTGGCAAAGTTTTCAAAAGCCTGTGTCGCGGGAAGTAAGCCACTTGCCAACGCCAACACGGGAATTAACAACGCCGTTGTACTAATAGGCAACGCTTGAGTTATCCATAACCATGCCACCGCAACAAAAATAGCCATGCCTTGCTGCACTTGTGGTTGTGCATCAATGAAAAAGTTGGCGGCAAAGAAAAAAATAGCCGCTAATAGTATGTTAAGTATGTTTTTTATAAGCAAATTCGCGCCTCTTCTTTAGTGCTAATTTTAGTGCTAATAGTATGCTCAAAGCAAGAATTCTCAAAGCAGTCTAGGCCTAAATAAACTGAGTAGCAATTCTCTACCCAGGCCATAAAAATAAAAGTGCTTAGTAACTGAACATCATTTTATCTTTATGGCATAATACTCGGCTGTGGTTTTGCCAATGGATTAATAAACAAAAAAATGAGAAATATTGAAGTCAGAGGGGCGCGTACCCATAACCTGAAAAACATCAACGTAGTGATCCCTCGTGATAAATTGGTGGTGATCACAGGGCTTTCTGGCTCAGGAAAATCATCTCTGGCTTTCGATACTTTGTATGCTGAAGGACAGCGCCGCTACGTTGAGTCTCTTTCAGCTTACGCGCGTCAATTTTTATCTTTAATGGAAAAACCCGATGTTGATCACATCGAGGGTTTATCGCCCGCTATTTCTATTGAGCAAAAGTCTACATCACATAATCCGCGTTCAACCGTGGGTACCATCACTGAAATTTACGACTACTTGCGTTTATTATACGCGCGTGTTGGTGAGCCACGTTGCCCTACACATAAGCAGCCATTAGCCGCACAAACTGTTTCACAAATGGTTGATAACGTTTTAGCGCTTGAAGAAGGCACTAAAGTGATGTTGCTTGCGCCGGTACTGCAAGACCGTAAAGGTGAGCATGTTAAGTTACTTGATAACTTAGCCGCACAAGGCTTTATACGTGCCCGTATTGATGGTGAAGTATGCGATTTATCTGATCCACCACCATTAGAATTACACAAAAAACACACCATTGAAGTCGTTGTTGACCGCTTAAAAGTGCGTCCTGATATTCAATTACGTTTATCTGAATCATTTGAAACAACACTCGACTTAACCGCTGGCACAGCAAAAATCGCCTTTATGGATGAGCCTGACCGAGAAGAGTTAATTTTTTCTGCTAACTTTGCTTGCCCACATTGTGGCTATAGCATGCAAGAATTAGAGCCACGACTATTCTCGTTCAACAACCCTGCTGGCGCTTGTCAAACGTGTGATGGCTTAGGTATAGAGCAATTCTTTGATAGTAATCGTATTATCGCTAACGATGAACTAAGCCTTGCTGGCGGCGCAATACGTGGTTGGGATAAACGCAACTTTTATTATTTTCAAATGTTACAAGCGCTTGCCGCACACTATAAGTTTACTATCGACAAGCCTTTTAAAGATCTTAGCGATGAAGCGCGTAAAGCAGTGCTTTACGGTAGTGGCGAACAACAAATTGAATTTAAATACATGAATGATCGCGGCGACGTAGTGCTACGTAAACATGCATTCGAAGGCATTATTAACAATATGCAACGCCGCTATAAAGAGACCGAATCAAATGCGGTGCGAGATGAGCTAGGTAAATATTTAAATAGCCAACATTGCCCTGACTGTAATGGCAGCCGTTTACGCCTAGAAGCGCGTAATGTTTTTATTGCAGATACGCCACTAACCACGGTTGCTGAACTGGCCATTGCTGATGCACTTAAATTCTTTCAAGGCTTGAAATTAACAGGGCAAAAAGCACAAGTTGCCGAGAAAATATTAAAAGAAATTAATGAGCGTTTAGGCTTTTTAGTCAACGTGGGCTTGAATTACTTAAACTTATCTCGTGGTGCTAATACGTTATCAGGTGGTGAAGCGCAGCGAATTCGTTTAGCCAGCCAAATTGGCGCCGGTTTAGTGGGCGTGATGTATGTGCTTGATGAACCTTCTATTGGTTTACATCAACGAGACAACGAGCGTTTATTAAGTACGCTAATACATTTACGTGATTTAGGGAACACCGTTATCGTGGTTGAACACGACGAAGACGCTATTCGCGCCGCCGACTTTGTTATTGATATAGGCCCCGGCGCTGGCGTGCATGGCGGTGAAATTATCGCTCAAGGCACAGTAGACGATATTCTAAATTGTAAGGACTCACTTACAGGTAAATATCTATCTGGTGTAGAAAAAATTGAAATTCCTACCAAGCGCCACCTTTTTGATAAAAAGAATGTGCTTGAGCTAAAAGGTGCTAGTGGTAACAACTTAAAAGACGTTAACTTAGTTATCCCTAACGGGTTAATGACCTGTATTACCGGTGTGTCAGGCTCGGGTAAATCAACCCTAATCAATGACACCTTATATAAGCTAGCGCACATTGAACTTAATGGCGCGACACTTGATGAACCAGCACCTTATAAATCTATCGCAGGTTTAGAAAATCTTGATAAAGTTATCGAAATTGATCAAAGCCCTATTGGTAGAACACCTCGTTCAAACCCTGCTACTTATACCGGTATATTTACCGCCATTCGCGATATTTTTGCCGCTACGCAAGAATCTCGTTCACGGGGTTATAAGCCTGGGCGCTTTAGTTTCAATGTAAAAGGAGGACGCTGTGAAGCTTGCCAAGGTGATGGTTTAATCAAGGTAGAAATGCACTTTTTGCCTGATGTTTATGTGCCTTGTGATGTGTGTAAAAGCATGCGTTATAACCGAGAAACACTAGACGTGTTATACAAAGGAAAAAATATTCATGAAGTATTAGACATGACTATTGAAGATGCTTTTGTGTTTTTCAATGCCATTCCCGCAGTAAATCGCAAGTTACAAACCCTACTTGATGTCGGTTTAGGCTACATAAAATTAGGGCAATCAGCGACCACACTTTCGGGCGGTGAAGCTCAACGCGTTAAATTATCTAAAGAATTATCAAAACGAGATACCGGACAAACGTTATACATTTTAGATGAACCAACCACAGGTTTGCATTTTCATGATATAAAACAATTACTACACGTTATCCATCGCTTGCGCGATCACGGTAATACTATTGTGGTTATCGAACATAATCTTGATGTAATCAAAACAGCAGATTGGGTTATTGATTTAGGCCCAGAAGGCGGAAATGGTGGCGGTGAGATATTAGTTACTGGCACGCCTGAGCAAGTGGCACAGCATGAGACTTCGCATACTGCACGTTTTTTAAAACCATTGTTATGCTAGATATACATGATTCAGCACGACTAAGTTTTCGCCTTATGGGACAAGAAGATGCAGAGGCGTTATGGGCAATAGATCAAGACCCTGAAGTTATGCACTTTCTTAATGGTGGTGAACCTAGCAGTATGGAATCCATTAATGAGGTGTTTCTACCCCGCATGCAAGCATATAGAAACCCTATAAAAGGGTTTGGCATTTGGCAAGTTTCTGACAAAAGCACTGATGAGTACCTTGGCTGGGTGTTAATTCGTCCTATGGCTTTTTTTACCGACAAACCTAATTTTACAGATTTAGAGTTGGGTTGGCGCTTTTTTAAAAAAGTCTGGGGAAAAGGTTATGCAACCGAGGCAGCTATCGCTATAAAAAATTCTTTTGTTAGCCAAACTGATATTAAATATGTGTCCGCTTTAGCTGTAGAAGACAACCTTGGCTCTATTGCTGTAATGAAAAAAATGGGCATGAAATTTATTAGAAAATACGATCATAAAGATCCTATTGGTGACTTTATCGCAGTGCACTACCAAATGCAGGTAAAATAGCTTACTCTGGTTTTTAAACTGATATTTTCTGTCCACATACCCTAGCAAGTTTCCTTACCGGTTATCCTGAGCGCGAAGCAGTCGAAGGACAAGCTGCCTTCGACAAGCTTCCTTCGACGAGCTCAGGACAAACGGCAGTGATAAACGGCCCTTCGACAAGCTCAGGACAAACGGCAGTGATAAAGGGGAGTGAGGATGTACGGAAATGAAAAACAACCCCGTTCGTGCTGAGCGCGAGGAACGAGCAGTCGAAGTACAAGGATCACAATTGAATAACATGAATCACAAACAAGATTATCCAAACATTCTTATATACTTACTCGCTTTCACCAGTGGCTTTTGCATTATGGGTATAGAGCTTTTAGGTGGCAGGATCCTCGCGCCTTTTTTTGGTAGCTCAGTGCATATTTGGGGCAGTATTATTACTGTCTTTATGTTGAGCTTATCTTTAGGCTATTTACTGGGTGGAAAACTGTCAATGCGCTCAGCATCGTTAGCCACTTACGGGCTTATTTTTCTCATTGCCGCCATCACGCTTTTACCCATTGCTTTGTTTAGCCAATGGCTGATGGAAGCGGTATTTCTAACGATTGAAGATTCACGTTATGGCTCTTTATTAGCATCAATGGCACTGTTTTTTATCCCTACCGTTATTCTTGGCATGTTATCTCCCTATTCTGTGCGTTTGTTAGTTAAAAACTCTAACGAAAGTGGACAAGTAGCCGGTAAACTTTATTTTATTTCAACCTTAGGTAGCGCACTAGGCACTATTGTAACGTCATTCTATTTAATACTATGGTTTGATATTAACATCATAATTTTCAGCTTTAGTGGCGTACTTGCCAGCTTAGGTTTATTGGCTATTTTCATCCATAAATCACAACAGTTACCTAAAATGGAGCCTAGTCATGTTTAAGTGTATTACTGTGTTTATAGCATTTTTATTGTTCACTATGTCCTTTGCTCATGCGAAAGTGATCCATCAAGAACGCTCTCTTTATCGTAATATTTTAGTGGAAGATAACGACGATTTACGTTGCTTAAAATTTAATGTAAAAAGCACAAAAACCCAACAGAGTTGCTTCTTAAAAAGCCAGCCTCTACAATTAGTGTTTAATTATACTAAGCTGCTGATGGCAAGTTTATTGATTAATACCCAGCCAAAACGCATTTTAATTATTGGTTTAGGCGGCGGCACCATGTCAAATACTTTGGCTCAGTTATACCCTCAAAGCCAAATAGATAACGTGGAAATAGATCCCGCAGTGATTAAAGTGGCTCGTGATTATTTTGGTTTTTTTGAAAACGATAAGATAAAAACATACACTCAAGATGGTCGTATTTTTATTAAACGTGCGTTATTAAAAAAACAAACCTATGATTGGATAATTCTTGATGCCTTTAATGGCGATTATATTCCCGAGCATTTAATGACTAAAGAGTTTTTACAAGAAACTAAAGCGTTATTGAGTGACAACGGTATACTGAGCTCAAACACTTTTTCGTTAAGTAAATTGTACGCACATGAATCTGCTACTTATAAAGCGGTATTTGGTGATTTTTATCAAGTGGCCAATAAAGCTAATTCAAACCGTATTATTCTAGTAAGTAAAAAAGGCTTCGCTAACAACAGCCTTAACAATGGTATTAAAGAAGGTAATATCAATAAACTTGATGCAAAATTATCTTTATACGGTGTTGATATTCAGTTGCTTTATCGCAACATGGTCAATACAAAAAACAAACAAAATTGGCCAGAAAATACACGGCTACTGACCGACCAATTTTCCCCCGCTAATTTGTTAAATACAAAATAGCGGTAAAATTAGCCAAAGGTCTAATTGGTTTATTTTGTCGACACTTTTATAGTACGAGTATAAATTACAACTTATTAAGGGCATCGTATGAGCTTTACGGATCAACAATTAGAGGCAGTAAATTCAACAGAAACCTACTGGAACAAGCAATCAGACCTTGTTAGTTGGTTTAAAAAACCCGAAAGCATATTGTCGACAAATGATACGGGATGGACTGATTGGTTTGCCGATGGCGAGCTGAATACTAGCTACTTAGCGCTTGATTATCATGTTGAACAAGGTCGCGGCGAGCAAATTGCGCTTATTTATGATTCGCCCGTGACTGGCACCAAACAAACGTTCACTTACCTTGAGTTAACTGAGTTAGTGGCAAAGTTTGCTGATGTGCTACAAAAACAGCAGGTAGAAAAAGGCGATCGCGTCCTTATTTATATGCCAATGATCCCACAAGCGGCTATTGCTATGTTAGCCTGCGCAAGAATTGGCGCTATTCACTCGGTAGTGTTTGGTGGCTTTGCCGCAAAAGAGCTTGCTATTCGCATTAATGATGCCGAGCCTAAAGTTGTTGTCAGTGCTAGCTGCGGCATTGAAATTGAGAAAATAATTCCTTATAAACCCTTGCTTGATAATGCGATTGAATTAGCAAAGCATAAACCAAGTAGTTGTATTATTTATCAAAGAGAACAGTTAAGTGCACCGATGAATAGTGAGCGTGACTATAACTGGCAAATACTGATGAATAGCGCCAAAGCCATTGCGCCTGTTAAGCTTAAAAGCACCGATCCTCTTTATATTCTTTATACCTCTGGCACTACTGGTAAACCTAAAGGCGTTGTTAGAGATAATGGTGGCCATGCTGTTGCCATGCTTTACAGTATGAAAAATATTTATGGCATGAAAGCCGGTGATATTTTCTGGGCAGCTTCAGATGTAGGTTGGGTTGTGGGTCACTCTTATATAGTTTACGCCCCATTAATGGCAGGTTGTAGTACCATTTTATATGAAGGAAAACCAATTAGAACACCCGATGCAGGTGCTTTTTGGCGAGTATGTGAAGAATATAAAGTAAACGCACTTTTTACTGCACCAACAGCTTTTCGCGCTATTGCCAAAGAAGATCCTGATGGCGCATTATTGAATGATTATGATCTATCTCATTTGAAACGCCTATACCTTGCCGGAGAGCGCCTAGATCCTTCAACTTACCATTGGTTAGGTGAAAAATCACAACTGCCTGTTATTGATCATTGGTGGCAAACAGAAACAGGCTGGGCAATTGCTAGCACGCCATTTACCGATGAAACTTGTACTGAATTAATGCCGACTAAAGCGGGCTCTGCTGGTTTTCCTGTACCAGGTTTTAACGTTGAAATTTTAGATGTTTACGGTAAGGCGCTACCTGCAAATCAGCAAGGCACCGTTGCTATCAAATTGCCAATGCCTCCAGGTTGCTTAGCGACAATATATCAAGATGAAGAACGCTTTAAATCAAGCTATTTGTCAACGCACCCCGGCTATTATGTTACGGGCGATGGCGGTTACATAGATGAATCAGGATACTTATTTATTATGGGACGAACCGATGATGTAATAAATGTGGCAGGACATCGTTTATCAACCGGTGAAATGGAAGAGGTATTATCGGGTCATAGTGCCGTTGCTGAATGTGCAGTAATTGGTATCAATGACACCTTGAAAGGACAAGTTCCTTTTGGTCTTGTAGTAATTAAAAATGGCATTACTGAAAGTGATGATAGCTTGATCAGTGCATTGAAAAATAAAGTACGTGCAGAAATAGGCGCTATCGCCTCTTTAAAAGGGTTAATTATTGTTGAGCGCCTACCCAAAACACGTTCAGGAAAAATATTACGCAAAACCTTAAGACAAATGATTGATGGTCAACAGATTGATATCCCTTCAACCATTGATGATCCACAAGTATTAGATGAATTGTTACCTAGATTATCAGGAATATCGAGCTAAGTTCTAGCTAATACTTAGCCTATTTAGGTGGACTTTAGTCCGACAAAGGGGCAATAAATTACCCCCTACAAAAAATCTAAATAAGTGTTTTATACAACGAGTTAATTCTTTAGCTCGTTGTATGTCTTTTTCGCATGCACAACTTTTTCACTCGCTGTTATACTTGCTGTTTTACTTGACCCCACCACGGCTTGATTAATCTCATCCATTTCAGCTTGGGTTAAATCTCGCCATTGCCCAGGCTTCAAATTACCCAATTCAACACTCATAATACGTGAACGTTTTAGTTTTTTAACGTCATAATCTAAGTATTCACACATACGGCGAATTTGACGATTCAATCCTTGTGTTAAAATAATCGTAAAAACAAAACGGCTTTCCACCCGAACGATACAAGGTTTGGTAATTGTACCTAAAATAGGAACACCTCGAGACATTCGCTCAATAAAACGCTCACTTATGGGTTTGTCTACCGTGACAATATATTCTTTATCGTGGGCATTTTCGGCGCGCAAAATTTTATTAACAATATCACCGTCACTGGTTAGAAAAATTAAACCTTCTGATGGTTTATCTAGGCGGCCAATAGGGAAAATTCGTTCTTGGTGACCAATAGCGTCAATAATATTACCGCGCACATGCTCTTCAGAGGTACAGGTAATGCCAATGGGTTTGTTATAAGCGATGTAAATACGATCAGATTTATTTATCGCACTTGCCGAAATTAATTTTCCGTCTACTTTAACCTCATCATCCAATTGAACTTTAGTGCCTAGCTCAGGTAACTTACCGTTAATAGTGACACGATTAGCTTCAATTAATTTATCGGCACCACGGCGAGAACAGAAGCCAGACTCACTAATATACTTATTTAGTCGTTTTTCATTGGTTGAATTATCAGTCATTGAGTCAATACAGTGCATTTTATTTGTTTGCCATTATACTAAAACCATACTTTAAAACCATAATTTAAAACTATCATCAATACTTGTCATTTAATGATTAAGCAAACATCTATGGATCGCTATGTTAATTTTTGCCCACCGCGGCGCCAGTGGTACAGAGCCAGAAAACACGTTACGCGCCATTAAAGCAGCGCTTGATGCAGACGTTGACGGTATTGAAATAGATATTTACGAAGCCGATAACACGCTTTTTGTTATTCATGATCGTTGGTTACAGCGCACTACTACGGGTAATGGACAAATTTCTCACCATAAAACTGAGTATTTACGCAGTGTAGATGCAGGGTTGGGTGAAAAAATACCAACGCTTGATGAGGTATTATCGTTAGTTGCAGGAAAATGCATTCTTAACATAGAGTTAAAAGGTATTGAAAATATTAACTTATTGCTTTCTTATCTTGACCAAGCGCTCAACACATCAACACTCGCCGTTGAGAATATTTTACTTTCCTCATTCAATCATCATTTACTTGCTACTATTCATCAACAAAGAGCTGAGTTTGCTATTGGTGCCCTCACCGCTTGTTATCCACTAGACTATGCAAAATTTGCAGAGCAACTTAATGCTTATTCCGTACATCTTGATGTTAATTTTATCAGTCGGCATTTTGTAGAAGATGCCCATAAACGCGGCTTAAAAGTATTTGTTTATACGGTAGATGAACCCGATGATATTCATGCTATGCAAGCACTAGGGGTTGACGGTATTTTCTGTAATTTCCCCACAAGGGCTAAAAGTCATGTGGCAAATTTAAACTAAAATTCGCACATACTGCATAATTTAAGTGAAAATTCAGTAAACCTTAAGTTAATTCTGCTATGTTATTTCAATAACATTTCTTGATGGTAGGTTTGCATTGAACATATTAATTATTGAAGATTCAACTTCGCTAAGAAGAAGTTTGAAGATCGGGCTATCAAACCTTGGCTTTACCGTAGACGATACGGGTGATGGTTCTGAGGGGTTAAGCATGGCTTTAGCTGGAGATTATTCTCTTCTAATACTTGATTTGATGCTCCCGTCAGTAGATGGCACAGCCATATTAAAAGCCATAAGAAAAGCGAATAAAGATATTAGAGTGTTAATACTCTCAGCACGTGATCTCACTGAAGATAAAATTGAAGGTTTATTAAACGGGGCTGATGACTATTTAACAAAACCATTTTCATTTGATGAGCTGCATGTGCGCTTGCTCTGCTTAATGCGCAGAGGCAGTTTAAACATTAATGACAGTAAAATTAATATTGGACACTTTTCATTAGACCTTCATTTAAAGCAATTACGGTGCAATGGCATTGATGCTAATTTAACTCCCAATGAGTATAAGCTCGTTGAATGTCTATTCACCAATCAAGATAAAGTGATCTCACCAGAGAAATTGAGTGAATATTTAGCAGGTCAATATGATGCAATAGCTAAAAATTCAATTGAAGCGCATCTATCAACCGCCCGAAAAAAAGTGAGGGACATTGGCCATGATTTGCCCATAAAAACTAAACGTGGCTTCGGTTATTTTGTTGAAAGTAATTAATGAGTTCCATTAAGAAAAAGTTAAGTCGATATATATCAATATCCATTTCGATTTTATTAGTATCGCTATTTTTTGCAACGGATATTAGCGTTGATACTTGGATCAGTAATGAATTTGATCGCGCAATGGTAAATAAAGCGGGTTTGCTTGAAACATTAATCAGTGAAGAGCCTGAAGAAATAGAGTTTAATTTTGCTGATGAATTTATGCCTGAGTTTTCGGGTATTAATGATCCAGAATATTTTCAGTTGTGGCGTGATAACAAAGTCTTTGAGCGATCAAAAACGCTTAATCTTTTTGAGAATAATGAACTGCCAAAATTAGCCGTAGCTCTGCATGAATCATCAATAATTAACATTACCTTACCAGACGGCCGCTCTGGGAGAATGTATTACACAAAATTCCTCCCTCAAATCGACAGCGATGTTAGAGAAGATCACGGTATAACGAAAGAAATATTTGCAAAAACGCAAAAACCGATGGAGCTAGCCTATGCAACGAGCAACGAAGGTTTAAACCAAATTCTTTGGTTTGTAGACATAATTTTTATATTCACTTCACTTATCGCGGTTATCGCAGTAAGAATAATTGTGTTTAATGTGGTTGAGCGTGGCTTAAAACCACTTGACAAGCTGAACACTGAACTAAAACAGATCAATTTAAATTCCGAGGTGAGCGCTATATCTACAACCAAGCTGCCCGAAGAACTCATCGCTATAGCGGAGGGTATTAACCATTTTATAAGAGTAAATAAAATTCTTTATTCAAGAGAGAAAAGGATCACCTCAGATATTGCTCATGAGCTAAAAACCCCCATAGCAGAATTATTAAGCTTAAGTGAAGTCGCCATAAAATTTCCACATGAAAAACAATTGTCGGCAACTTTTAAAGATGATGTACTTAACATTACAAAGCGTTTACGAAACATTGTCAATGGCATACTTTTACTCCAAAAAAGTACCTGTCAGTCTGAATTAGAAAAACAAGAAATAAATGTTGATAGGTTACTAAATGCGATAATTACCTCAGAAAACAAGGCCAACAGGGACGTTACTGTTAGCTTTAATAGCCAATGTGAAAATATTTATACTAATGAATTCGCTTTCACTACAGTACTTACCAACCTTGTCAATAATGCCCTTTACTATAGCCCAGATTTAACCCCTGTCATTATTGCTGTTGAACCATACCTAAACACTAAACAAGTAATAGTAACAATTTCAAACATCAGCAAATTTGAGTATTTAGAGGAAGATCTAGCGCTTTTTTTTGAGCCATTATGGCAAAAAGATTCATCAAGAACATCCGAAGAAAGATATGGACTAGGCTTAGCAATCGTTAAATCCTACTGTGACAAAATTGGCGCTTCTTTGACCGTAGCAATAGAGCCAAAACAAAGCATTACTTTCACTCTACTATTATGATCTGCCGTGAGTTCTTTGTTGAACTTTAACATTATCAGCAATATGCACAGTAACTTGGTCAAGTAAATTCAGTCTCAAAAACATACTGAGCAAAACTAAAGCACTCTCTAATCCTCAGCTTAATTTAGGGTAATTATCAGTTTACCCTAAGTCTATCTTAAGTTTACTTTGTTACGATAGAAACACTCCTCAAACCAATTACCTCAGTTCCTGATGTTAATAGCATTGAATTACGCGTAACGACTTGGTATTCATTTTAGGGTTTTATTTAGTGAAAAATTTAGTGGAATTAGTGAAAAAAGCAGTGAACAAATTCATCGTTTATTTTAACAATATATCCTTAACAACAAACCAATTATTACTCTTAACGTGTTGCTATATCGCGTTTATATTAAACATCCCTTTTTTAGTAAAAATGACGAGTGCTGTCACAAAACTGGATAATTACAGTGTGTTATTTTTAATATCACTGCCAATATTTTTGTTATCTCTCACTATTATATTACAAGGGTTCCTCTCGTTTAGGTGGATAATCAAACCTGCCCTGATTACAACCATTCTCTGTTCATCATTGATATTTTACGGCACGATTACTTATGGAATAGTATTTGACTACGGGATGGTACAAAACACGATAGAAACAGACACAGCCGAAGCGTTGTCTTATGTAAATTTACACGCTATTTTGTTTTTTATTATTTTTGGAGTCATTCCATCACTCATCATCTATTTTGTTAAATTAACTTATAAGCCATTTTTCAAAGAACTGCTAAGCCGAGCAAAACTGTTTGCATTAAGCATTGGCACCGTATTTTTAATCGCACTCTTTTTCTATTCAAATTACGCTTCCGTAGGCAGAAACAATAAAGATCTTATTGGCTATATTACCCCTTATAAAATGGTGGATGCGTCTTTCAAATTTGTACGAAATCACTATTTTTATCCACCGCTAGAATTTAAAGTGTTAGATACAACGCCATCAATTGAACGTGATAGTGAGAAAAAACATGTCACGGTTATGGTATTAGGAGAGACCGCTCGCGCCCAAAGCTTCTCACTCAATGGTTATGAAAAGCCGACCAACCAATATACCGAAAAGCAAGGCGTAGTGTTTTTCTCAAATATGAGTTCATGCGGAACCGCAACGGCTGTTTCGGTGCCCTGTATGTTTTCAAGATTAAACAAGCAACACTATGAAAAACGTGTCGCTACCGCTCAACAAAATGTAGTTGACCTTATCCATTTAGCCGGAGCTGATGTATTGTGGATAAGTAATAATAACGGCAGCTGCAAAGGCGTTTGTACCCGCGTAAAAACTGAACAAATAGAGACTAATAAAGCAAACCCTTTGTGTGATGGCGAGTATTGCTACGACGAAGCGCTTTTAAAACCTTTAAGCGCTAAACTCAGTACACTAACAAGCGATAACACATTGATTGTATTGCATATGATAGGTTCTCATGGGCCTACCTATTTCAAGCGATACCCTAAAGAAAAGCGACTCTTCGCACCTGATTGTCAGCGAAGTGATATACAAAACTGCTCTCACGAGCAGCTCGTAAATACCTATGATAATACCATTGCCTATACCGATCTGGTACTCTCTAAAATCATCAGTGAATTAAGTCGGTTAGCTGAAAAAGATAACATTGAAACGTCGTTGCTTTATATTTCCGACCATGGTGAGTCTTTAGGTGAAAGCGGTGCATATTTACATGGTTTACCTTACGCGTTTGCACCGAAAGAGCAGACACATATCCCCATGGTTTATTGGACAGACTCAATGCAAACAGACTTTAGCTTGAGCTGCTTAAACTCTATATCTGCATCACCTATCACTCACGATAATGTTTTTGATGCATTACTAAGTATTATGTCTGTTCGAACAACAGTATATAATATTGAAAATGATCCTTTCAGTCATTGTAAATCCCAAAGTGCTATAGCACGTACAACAGTAATTAAACCATTAAAAATGGAGAGTGAATACTAGTGTTTGACAATAAAAATAAGCCCAAAGGCATAAAAAGAATATATTTAGCAACGTTAAATTCATTGAAAGCATTTACCTGGTTATACAAGCATGAATCTGCCTTTAGGCAAGAGGTTTTACTGTTATTGTTGGCGATTCCAGCCTCATTTTTCTTTGATATTAGCGCTAAAGAGCAAGTTATACTGATACTTGCCATCGTATTTATTATTTTTACTGAAATTATCAATACAGCGATTGAGGCGGTAGTGGATCGAATTGGCCTAGAGATACATCCCTTATCTGGCCTTGCCAAAGATTTAGGATCAGCAGCAGTATTTATCAGCCTTATTGTGGCCAGTAGCATTTGGCTAATCATCTTACTTTAAATGAATAAATTGGTTTTTTTCAGTTTTAATTAAGGAATTCTTAAGTTTAGTTTGTTAAGGTAACATCGTGTTTTATTCTCGATATTAATAACGATGTTTACCTCTGTGCTTAATTTATTACGTCCCTTTCTATTATTTTCATTACTACTTATTTTCACTCTTTTTGTTTCTAGGCTTGGCTTAGGGCTTTGGCAGATTGATCGGTTTAACGATTTTGGCAGCGCAGTTACCCTACTATTTAATGGGCTGAGAATTGATTTAAGTACATTAGGTTACCTCTTAATTTTACCTGCAATACTCCATCCTTGGTTAATGCTTTCTAAGTTTCATAAAATATGGTTGAAGGTACTAAAGACTGTCTTTTTTTTCGGCTTTATTAGCGTATTATTTTTTGAACTCGCGACTCCCGCATTTATCAATGAATATGGATTTAGACCCAATAGATTATTCATTGAATATTTAGCATACCCTAGTGAAGTGATGAAGATGTTGTTCAACGGTCATCTACTGACGTTAGTGATTGTGTTCTCACTATTGCTTGCTGCAAGTAAATTAGTTTGGCGTATTTTAAATAAAATCATTAGTACAAACAAAGCAAGTGTTTGTGTATCGCCAGTATCCTCAGCTATATCATTCATTGTTTTATTTTTTGTACTTTTTCTTTGTGCCAGAGGCACTATTGGACATAGACCAATAAACCCATCATTCGTTTATTTTTCTACCGATCCCTTAATCAACTCATTAACGTTAAATTCTATTTATAGTGTTGCGCATGCCTATAAACAGTTTGGTAATGAAAAAAATGCCTCTAAACTTTATGGAAAAATGGCTACTGAAAAAGTTATTCGCCTTATTCAGCAAGAAACAGGTTTAGCACCTCAAGTATTTAAAAATAAAGCGCAACCATCTTTGGCTTCTCGTTCACCGATTTACCAAGGTAAGCCTAAAAACTTAGTGATTATTTTAGAAGAGAGTTTAGGTGCTCAATTTGTTTCATCATTAGGAGGACTTCCACTCACCCCAGAAATTGACAAATTAAATAGTGAAGGTTGGGCGTTTAAAAGCTTATACGCCACAGGCACTCGTTCGGTAAGAGGGATTGAAGCGGTTATCACAGGCTTTACACCGACCCCCGCAAGAGCAATTGTTAAACTTGACAAGTCACAGCATGGTTTTTTCACCATTGCTAGTTTGCTGCAAAAAAACAATTACACCACGCAATTTATTTATGGTGGTGAAAGTCATTTTGATAACATGAAAAGCTTTTTTTTAGGTAACGGCTTTACTGATATTGTTGATTTTAAAGATATTAAAGATCCTCAATTTGTTGCTTCATGGGGCGCTAGTGATGAAGATTTATTTAATCAAGCTGATATTGAATTAACCAAGCTACATAACAGTGACGAACCATTTTTAAGCTTAATTTTTTCATCTAGCAATCATGATCCGTTTGAAATTCCAGAGGGTGTTGTGACTCCCATTACTTACTCAGATGAACAATTAACGCAATATAATTCGAAAGAATTAATGCGGCATAAAGCGATTCAATATGCCGATTACGCATTGGGAAAATTTATCGACAAAGCAAAACAGCAGCCGTATTGGCAGAACACCATATTTCTTGTAGTTGCAGATCATGATGCAAGAGCATTGGGAAGTGACCTAGTGCCGATTAAAAACTTTCATATCCCTGCTGTTATTATAAATTCAGGAAAAAAACATATTGCTGACGAAAGAGTTGTCAGCCAAATTGATTTAGCACCCACACTATTATCATTAATGGGCGTTACCAATCATTCTCCAATGCTTGGTCATGACCTTAACAACCCTAATTTTTCTGGACGAGCGATGATGCAATACGCAGAAAACTTTGCCTATATGAAAGGTAATGAAGTCACGATACTGCAACCACAAAAATCCCCTGTTAATTTTGTGTATGATTTCAAAGCAAAAAAACTTACGCCGACAAAAATGAACTCTAGATTATCAGAAATAGCGCTAGCCCATGTTTTATGGGGAAGTTTGGCTTATGAGAATGAATGGTATGCTAGTGAGTGATTAAATGTAGGCGGGATTACGCTTAATCAAGTTATGCAGCCTACAAGTTAAAAATATAAACGATAGCGGCCTTGGTTATCTTTTTTACCTAAAAAAGGTAAAACGTCGTTAAGCGCGGCTGGAAATTTAACGCCCGGCTTTAAAAAGCCATTACCTGAAATTTTTCCTCCTTGGCGCACATAGGCATTAAAAGTTAATCCTAAGTCGTTTTCAGGTGAAATAACCACGGCTAAAGCGCCGTTTTCACAAGAAATATCAGCCATCAACTGACCGACTTTAATATTTTGCTCAAAAGCAACAATACCTGCTTTTGACCAAGCAATGTTGCCTTTTACGGTAATACATTGATTATTGTTTTTCAGATCAATTTGTGCAGTTAATACGGTTAACTCAACGTCGCCTTGTGCTGTCATGGGTAATGGCAGGGTAAGCTGCTGTGCTATTTCATTCGCTTTAAGTAGCAATTTAAGATCATTTATTTGTGCTTTCTCTTGCGAAAGCACTAACTCAAGCTCGCCTTCAGGGTCTGCGGAAAAAGAATCACCAAACGTGATAAATAGTTTAGGCGTTAGACTAAATAAAGACCAAAAGTTCAGCTTGGTTTTTACTTTTTTAATACGAATTCCGTTTATAATCACCTGATCTATATTGGTTTTCCAAATACTACCTGTAACACCTGAAACACTAAGCTCTTTTGGTATTTTAAACTGATTAAACAATACAGTAGCTGGTAATGTTGCAATTAAAAACCCTAGGTAAGTGAGCAAAAAAACAACACCAATGGATAACTTCTTTTTCATTTATTCTCTCTGTTTTCTCTGTTTAATGTATTAAGGTATTAACGTATTAACGTATTAAGGTGTTAACGTAAAAAATTACTGTTTTGCCAGCTGTAAACGACGAACACGTACTTCACCCGGATTGTCACCTTTAGTCAGGTCAATCGCTTGCACTTGCAAACCTTCATTGTTAGCCAAGTTTTCTAACCAAAAAAGAAGCTGGGTAAAGGGCGCACTATCAAGCCATACTTGCAACATTTCTCCTTGGGGCTGCATACGCGTAATAGTGAGTTGTTGCTGATTTGCGGTGCGGTTAATGATACTTGATAAGCTACCACTACTTTGTTTATTGCTGCCTGTTGATTGAATGCTTTGATAACGCGCCGTATTATCCACCACCCAAGTGAGCAATGCTTGGCGGCTAGCAAGCCTTTTTTTTGTGTTCGCTAAATTATCATTTAGCGGTTGCCATACTAGGCTATAAAGTAAAAAAATTGAAAACGCTGATCCCATCACCAACACTAATCGTTGCTCGCGTAAGTTAAGCCCTTGCCACCACACTTTTATTGCAGATAAGTTCATTATAAGCCTCCCTTGCTGCTGGTGTTACTTGTGTTGTTATGCTTGCTAACAATGCTGAATGAGCCAGTCACTTGTTCACCTTGATTATTTTGCGCCCCTTGCTTTACCGTTAAATTAGCCGCAGTAAGCGCACTTTTAAAATGTTCAAAATGTTGGTAATCATCCGCTATTGCTTGTACACGAAGCTCTTGTCTTTTACCGTCAAATTTTAATGATTCAGGCTTTAGTGCGGGCACTTTGGCAAAAGCAGGCTGCACTTGTGACAACATAGATAAAAAGCCTACTTGTTCACTTGCCCCGCCAAGTTGCACTATTTTTCTCTTGAGTTGCGATTTGATAATGCCAATGCGTACTTTTTTAGCACTAGGGAAAACTTTTTTGTAACGCGCTATTATTTGTGCTTCTACTTGTGTCTGTTGCGTGGATAGTTGCCATAATTGTGCACTTTTATAACCAACATTGAGTAATAACGCACCCGCAGCAAAACCTGCCGCCCAAAGCCAGTTATTCAGGTTCTTTGAACGATGCTCTTTTACTTTAAACATCCCTTGCAATAAATTAAAAGTACTGCGATGGCAATGTTGAGCAAATAAAGCTAAGGGTAATTCTTCCTCTGCGTTAATAACCGTGACGCCCTGTTGGCTTGCTAGGTCACTAAGACAAGGTAAGTCGGAATAAGCATTAATGATTATTTCACTTTGCGCTTGCTCTGCATCACTCTTTTTTTCAGATGATGAGCTACTTTGCTGTGATGGGAAAATATTTTTCAGGGTAAACTGCCAGGCTTCACTATCTAGCGTAAAACCTTGCCATTGACCTAAACGCACTACTATTTGTGTCGGTTTTGACGAAACGTTTGTCGAGGTGTTTGTCGAAGCGTTGGCACAGTGAAGTGCTATCGCGCTGTATTGACCATCAACATAGGGCATAGCCAACACATCAGGTTGCATCATATTAGTTTGAATATTTGCATCAGCTAACCAAGACTGCCACAGCAACATTTGTGCTCGCTGCGTTATCGCCACAAAACAGTTGTACTCGCTTTCATCATTCGCAATATTGGCATAAGCAAAAAATAAGTCATCAACATCTTGCGCTAATTCATCTTCAAGCATATAAGGCACAGCATTGCGCATGGCGCGTTGCGACTTAGTGGGTACCACTAAACGTTTTAACAATACATCGCAGCCCGGTACAAACACTTTAACCAAACGCTGCGCAGCTTTGCTGGTTAAATCGCTTAATTGCTCGGCATTTGTTAATTCGCCACTGGCAATAATTTCTTGCTCGTTTGTGTTAAATATTAACCAAGATATTTCATCTTGAGCTTGACTACCTAAGCGTATATATAAAATTTCGGCCATTAATTGCGTCCTACGGTGCGACTGATCACATCAATATATTTATTATTTGTTACTTTCATCACTGAGTTCATGGCAAAAAAACTATTATTAAAACTGGCGCTAGCTTTTAGTGTAAAGTATTCGCTATCAACTACAAACTGTTCTTTCTTATCATTAAAATTTTCGAGCTTAACCACCTCTGGCAAATTATAAAAATCGTCAATAGAAGCAAAACCTTTTTCGCCTCTGGCACTTAATATATCTTGTGCTTCATCTAACGTTGAATCAAGCAAGGCTTGCAATAATTCAGCCTGATCACTACTTAAGGTGTTAATATTTATTAAATGCTGGTCGCTCTCGGGAATAACACAAACATAGGGCTTAATTGCCTCAATAATTATCGGCGTAAAATGTTCTATTATTCTTAATTCATTGACGCTCGCTAAATAATGATTCGCGGCTAGGTAAGGAAACTCTCGTGAAGCATAGTCATTGTCTTCTGCGCCACCAGCACTACTTATACTACTGTTTTCATCAAGCCAATCAGTTAGCGCATCAGCCATATATTCTGCTTCAAACTGGCTCACATTATCAAGTTGCAAATTGATTAATAAGGCTTCAAAGGCGAGGCGAGCAGGCACTTTTTTAGCATTATTAGTATTATTACCACTATTACTGCCATTGTCAGCGTTTTTGTTACTCAGTGGTGCGCGTAAAGCATTCAGATTTAAACAACTTTGCAAGTCAGTTATTTTACCAGATATTTCACCAAAATCAATGGGATAGGTTGTTTCACCTTGCGCCCAAATTTGCCCTAAATGAGTAACATCTTCATCGCCTTTAAAGGCGGTAATTAATACTCTTTTACTAAAGGCTTCTGCCCCCATAGCATACCAATAGGCTTGTTGATTAAACGCTATATTAGCACTACGCTGCATTTGTATTTGCAAACGGGCGGTCATTTGACTGGCAATAACCGCACATAAGGCAACAATTAACATCACCGTGATTAACGCAACACCGCTTTGCTTGTGAACTTTTTCAAACGAATTTTTGGCTAAGGCAATCATCACTCCTTTTTACCTGACAATGGTGTTTTTTTATCTTGTGTGTCACCAGCAACTAAAAACTGTCGACGAATAACACCGTAATCTTTAGTATTAATCTCAATGGCAATAGCTAAGGGTAAAGAAGCCTTTGACCATGTTTCTTGCCATGCTTTACCATCATAATATTCAAACGCTACTGCGGTTACCTCACTGATCAATGGTCTCACTTTTGGCTCTTCACCCACAACGGAGTCAACAAAATTAACGTGTAAACGTTGTAGTGTTTCATCAAATAGCCGATAAGCAACCGCTTGCATATCACTGCGCGGTAATAATAAACCGGGATTGGTCCAACCGTGTCGAACAAAAGCGATTGCTTGCTCTTCGCTGGTAAAGTTATCACTCGAGTTTTGTATTAGTTGCGATAGCGGCGCTTCACCGTTAAGGCGAATAGTACGGCGAGCAATTTGGGTAATATCCCGCTCAATAATCAAAAAAGCGCGTTGCAATTCATTTTGTCGTTCACTACGCTGTTTCGAAATTACATCACCTTTTAAGACGGAATCAAAAATGGAGAAACTGGATAAACTGATCAGTGAAAAAATAGCAATGGCAATCAGCACTTCTATTAACGTAAAGCCTTTGTTAAGTACTTGTTGTGACAGGCAAGGCCGTGAAGAAGCGACTGTGCTAGTGCTAGTATTTATATTAGTGTTAATGTCAATGTTAGAATGAGTGCTAGCTAGCATTATTGCTCCACTTTAGAAACATAAGTGGTTAAACTGCTCACGGCTAATTTATCATTTTCGTGTAATCGCACTTCCATCACAATGGCGCGCAAATCGTTATCTGTCGTTTTTATAACTTTCTGCTGCCAAAACCATGCTCGGCCTGCTAATTCCACTTCACCTTTGGCGTTGTTTTTTGGTGGCCATTTTTCTTCTAAACTCGCGGTAACTAATTGGTTTGAAGCCACCCAATTAGCAAACATTTTGTTTTCTAAATGACCAATATTACGGGCATTATTACTTGCTGCACTCAATAATGCGACACCTGCGATAGAGAATACCGCCAGCGCAAGCATGACTTCAATTAAGGTAAAGCCTAATGGTTTTGATTTTAAGTTCTTTGATGTTAAGTACTTTGATGTTAAGTTACTGATCATCTAACACTGGCCCTTCTACCGTTAAAGGAATGCTATAAATGCCAGTAACACGATAAGCTAATTCGGATAAATCATCATACCGTGACGCTTCTTGTGTGAAATAAAAAGTGAGGCTAAACGGGGTAATATCACCGCCTGACAAAATATACACTTGTGGCAACAGCAACTTTTCTTTCTTCGCTTTTTTGGCTTGCTCTATGGCATCAAAAGAAAGATATTCTTCATCTTTTACTTTGAAAACTGATGAATCAAACAGTAATGGCTCTTCAATAGGTAAGTCGTCTAACGCCAATTTAAATGTGACTCCTTCAGGAAGTTCTTGGGAAGCTAACCACTCTTGCTCGGATAGTGCACTCCACCTAACACCGTCATACCCTAAAAAGCGATAGCTGTTTTCATCAATATACAAACCAAGCTCAATATTGTTTAGCAAGCCATAATTTGCCGCACTTTCAAAAAGCGCGGCAAATTGGTAACTTTCTTTTTTTAAGGTGTCTTCAGGACGTTTACCCGAAAAATTAAATTGCACCACAGAAACAATCAAACCAATGAGCGCGATCACCACCAAGACTTCAAGCAAGGTGAAGCCTTTGGTTTTTTTTAATGATTGACGATGGTTTTGCATGCTATTCACAACTAATTATATTTTTCAGTGTTCAGTCAAAGTAGAATAAATCTTGACCACTTAAATTCCAGACTAAAGTAATGTGCTAATTTCAGCCTAAAAGATTCATGATCAAGGCGTTTAATATGACGTTTAGTCCGCTAAACGAGTATTTCGCAACGCCGAGCATGGGTGTTTTAGGCGAAATTTACTATTGGTAGTCGCCTAAATTCCAATTACCTATGTCGTCCTCTGTACCTACTTCGCCGTCGGGTCCTGCACTAAACACATCCATTTTTCCTTGCTCACCTGGATTCAATAAAAGATATTCATTACCCCAAGGGTCTTTAGGAAGACGTTTTACATAACCACCGTCAGGAAAACGACGAGGAACAGGCTCTATGTCGGTTTGTGCTGTTAACGCTTCTAACCCTTGCTCTGTACTTGGGTAATCATAATTATCCAATTTGTACATGCTTAACGAATTCTCTAATGCCGTTATGTCTTGCACGGTTTTTTGTAATTTAGCGGTGTCTTGACTGCCCATTAAGTTGGGTACTACCACACTTAACATCATGCCGATTATCACGATAACCACCATCACTTCTAATAAAGTAAAACCTTGTGTACTTGTATACTTACGTTGAAACTTATTATTAACCATCATTTTTCCTAATCAATTATTTAACTTAAATTTAATTTATGGCTATTCAGATGACTCAGGATTTAATGTAGGTTGGACTTTAATCCGATTTTAATCCGACAAAGGGGCAATAAATTACCCCCTACAAAAAATACCATCCTTTCCTGATTGAACTACAATTAGCCACCGACAAAGGTGTTTAACTTCAAAATTGGTTCTAATATTGCCATTACAATAAACAACACGACGCCCGCCATAACCACCATTAACGCGGGCTCAAATGCCTTTAAAGAAATATTCATTAGCGCTTCAAATTCTTTATCTTGGTTGTCGGCCGCACGACCTAACATTTGCTCAAGTTGACCACTCTTTTCACCACTGGCAATCATATGTAACATCATCGGTGGAAACAGCTTAGTTTGCTCTAACGACAAATGTAAGCTTGACCCTTCACGTACTTTATCAGACGCCAATTGCACTTGTTGTTTAATAAATAAATTGTCGAGCACTTCACCTGAAATTTTCATACTTTCTAAGAGCGGCACGGCACTGGCAGAAAGGATACTTAAGGTGCGAGCAAAGCGGGCGGTATTAAGCCCTTTGGCTACTTTACCAATGCCAGGCAAGCTGATCATACGTTGATGATAGGCCATTTCAAATTTTGGTTTTTTCAATAACTGTGAAAATAACAATATTAACATGGCAACAAAAAAAACAATAAAAAAACCATAGTCCTGTAAAAACTCACTACTGGCAATCAAAAACTTGGTTGAGCTAGGCAAGTTTGCGCCCATATGCTCAAATTGACCAACAATTTGTGGTACAACCTTCGTTAACAAAATAGCGATAACGCCAACCGCAACCACTGTCATAATAACAGGATAAACTAAGGCTTGAATAAGTTGCGAGCGCATTTGCTCTCGTTGCTCGGTGTAGTCAGCTAAGCGATTTAACACTTTGTCTAAATGGCCTGATTTTTCACCTGCGGCTATCATAGCGCGATACAAACGGTTAAACACTTTGGGATATTCCGCCATACTTTCAGCTAAACCATACCCCTCGGTTACTTTGGTTCGCACGCCCATGATCATACTTTTAATACGGTTTTTTTCACCTTGCTCGGCAACGGCAATTAACGATTCTTCCAAGGGTAAACCTGATTCCACCAAGGTGGCTAACTGACGGGTAATTAACGCCAACTCTATCGCAGAGACTTTGCCTGTTGCTTTTCGAGAACTCGATTTGCCTGCTTTAGCTTTACTACTGGCAATGGTAGGGGTAACTTCTGTCGGCATTAAGCCTTGCTCACGTAATAACGCGCGTGCTTGTCTTGGGGTATCGCCCTCCACAACACCTTTTTTAGTTTTGCCTTTACTGTCAACCGCTTGGTAATCAAATGCTGCCATTATTTATTAGCCACTACTTTTTAGCCATTAGTCTTCTCTGGTTACACGCAACACTTCTTCGAGTGTTGTTTGCCCTGTCATGACTTTGTCAAAACCATCGCGACGAATAGAGGCGGTGTGTTTACGAATATATTTTTCGATGCCTTGCTCACCATGACCGTTATGGATCAGTTCACGAACGTTATCATCAACCACTAACAGTTCATGAATACCAGTTCGGCCACGATAGCCTTTAAACTTACATTCACTGCACCCTTTTGCACGGTAAATCACTTGCTGATTGCTTGGTGGCAAGTTAAGTAATACGCACTCTTCTTCATCAGGTAAATGACTTATCCTACAATGTGGGCAAAGTGTTCGTACCAAACGTTGAGCAAGTACACCTAATAAACTTGAAGATAATAAGAAAGATTCAACGCCCATATCTTCCATACGCGTGATAGCACCAGCGGCCGTATTGGTATGCAAAGTAGATAACACCAAGTGACCGGTTAAACTCGCTTGTACAGCAATTTGTGCTGTTTCTAAATCACGAATTTCACCCACCATCACTACATCAGGATCTTGCCGTAAAATAGCACGTAAACCACGAGCAAAGGTCATATCAACCTTGGTATTTACTTGGGTTTGACCTATGCCTTCAATGGCAAATTCTATGGGGTCTTCCACGGTGAGAATATTACGTTCTTTTTCATCTATTTGCGTTAAACCCGCATATAAGGTGGTACTTTTACCTGATCCTGTGGGACCGGTGACTAAAATAATGCCGTGCGGTTTATCAATTAACTGGCTAAAGGCATAACGATTAACATCGGTCATGCCCAGCTCTTCAAGATCTAACCGCGCGGCATTTTTATCCAATAAACGTAACACAACACGTTCACCATGACCTGTTGGCATGGTTGATACACGCACATCAACCGCACGACCACCAATACGCAGAGAGATACGGCCATCTTGGGGAATACGTTTCTCAGCAATATCAAGTTTCGCCATCACCTTAATACGCGACACTAACAGTGAGGCGAGTTTTCGATTAGGTTTCAATACTTCACGTAATATACCGTCAACACGAAAACGTATTTGCAGGGAATTTTCAAAGGTTTCTATATGAATATCACTGGCACTTTCTTTAATCGCTTCACTGAGCATGGCGTTGATAAGCTTGATAATAGGCGCATCATCTTCATTTTCTAATAAATCTTCGCTTTCTGTTATTTCATCGGCAAGAGAATATAAATCAACCTCGTTGCCAATATCTTCCATCATTTGCTGTGCTTCTGAAGAATCTCGCTGGTATGCCTGTGTTAACAAGAGTTCAAACGCGGCAACGTTTTGCACAGCAAAACTAAAAGGGGCTTTAATAATTCGACGCACTTCTACAATTGTCTCTATACTAATGTTTTCGAGGCAATGTAACACATAGTTATTGTCTTCTTTGCTCAGCAATACACTAAAACGCTTGGCAAACGCAAAAGGTAAGCGCCAAGCGATAGCGCTTTCGGCTATGCTTTCTACTATCGCATCAAGTGCTATCGCTTGCTCAACAGCGATTTCTTTGTCTTTAATAGCTTCCTCAGACATTACTTGTTCTCTTCTAATGGGTTGTCTTTTGATGCGCTTTCATTTGTTAACTTGTCTTGTTGAATTGATTCTTGATACTTTTCAAAAGAAGGCGGTAGCGCTAATTTGTCATTCCACTGTGGCAGAATAGGCAAGTTTTCATCACTCATTAACGATAAACCTTCTTCTTGCTTACGCAATTGATCGGCGCGGATAAAGTTATATTTCTCCTTCGCCATAGAGTTCATCATTTTTTGATCGGTAATAATTTGCGGCTTAAGAAATACCATTAAATTACGTTTACGCGTAGTGCTTGACGTTGATTTAAACAAATGACCAATAAAAGGAATATCGCCCAACAGAGGCACCTTTTGTACGCTTTCTTGTACGTCTTCATCAATCAAACCACCTAACACAACCGTTTGACCACTTTCGACCATCACGGTGGTTTTAATTTCACGTTTGTTAATTGAGATATCAACACCGGTAGTACCACTAACGGAAGATACTTCTTGTTCAATGGTTAATTGCACACTGTTACCTTCATTAATTTGTGGCGTAACCAATAACTTAATACCCACTTCTTGGCGATCAACCGTTGTGAAAGGATTTGAGTTATTACTACCCGTTTGTGAACCAGTAATAATAGGCACTTCTTGACCCACTAAAAAGTAAGCCTCTTCATTGTCTAAGGTGGTAATACTCGGTGTTGCTAAAATATTAGAATTAGTATCATTGCTGACCGCTTGCACAATAGCGCCCCAGTCATTTTTCATGATACCAAACATACCGCCACTAACAGAGCCTAATAATTGAGCCAATAAGGTGTAATCACCCTTGATATCGTTTTGATAAAAACCTTCTTTAATTAAGACGTTATCGCTATTATATTCTGCTGGAACATAATCCCCTTTGGTATCCTCTGCTACTTTGCCTGCGCCAGCAACCGAGGAGATAGACGCTGGACCATTAGTAAATTGCGTAAAACCACCTTGTTCGCTAAACCATTGCACACCCAGTTGTACACCGTCTGTTTCAAAGACTTCGACAATAATTGCTTCAATATGTACTTGCGCTCTTGGTACATCAAGTTGGCGAATAACCGATTCTAACGAACGAAGCATATCTGGTTGACCCGTGATAACTAACGCATTAGTGGATTCATGGGCTTCAATACTCGTATCAGTTTTTGAATTTGAACGAGATTTTGTTTTAGTTGCACTATCTTCTGAGGCAATAGTTTTACTGACACCATTAAGTACTGTAACTAAATCTTCTGCTTTTGAATATTTAAGGTAATAAACCCGCGTGTTACCGCTAGTCTCTAACTCACTGTCCAAGCGTTTAACTAAGCGAGCAGCACGTTCACGTGCCTTAGATTCGCCACTAACAATAACGCTATTACTGCGATCGTCAGCGACAATTTTAGGAATTAAAAAGGTTGGTTGGCCTGCTTTGCCGCCAGAGGGTTTATTCATGGCTTCAATAATGCGCACCATTTCACCCGCAGAGGCATATTGTAATTTGATAATTTCTACATCTTGGTCGCCTGCTCTATCAACACGCTCAATAATTTTAACCAATCGGTTTACCGTTGCTGCAGTGCCCGTAAGCATAATAACATTAGCAGGGTCGTAGTTAGTAACATTGCCACCACCCGCTTGATCTGACAATTGTCGTAACAGTGGCACTAACTCACGCACAGTAACATTTTTCACTTCAACAATACGGGTAACCATTTCATCGCCAATAATCTTACTACCACCGCCAATAACAGGAATTGCGGCAGTTTTTGCATCTTTATTGCGAATAATTTTAACGATATTATTTTCTCGCTCGATAGCGGAAAACCCGTAAACCTGTAATACATTTAAGAAAAATTGATAATATTGCTCTTCAGATAATAAATCATAACTGCGTACATTAATTTTACCGCGCACGTTAGGGTCAACAATCATGGTTTTTTTCAAATTTTTACCAACGATAGTGACAAATTCAACAATTTCAGTATCTTTGAAACTAGGTGAATATTGCGCAGCACTCGCTTGTCCAACAGCAAAAATTCCGCTAGAGACGAATGCAGTTATCAACACCAAGTTCAATGTTTTAAGTTGCTTAAACTTGTGGAGAAACGCTTTAACCACAAAGGCGTTTAAGGTTGTGCCCATGAAAAATTCCTTATTGCTGCTTTATTTATACTAAAAGCTAATGCTAAAAGCACATGCTTATAAAATAGTTATTTACTTACCCTTCCTTCAACCCATACCGTTCATCCTGAGCTTGTCGAAGGAAGGGACAAGCGGGTCATACCGTTCATCCTGAGCTTGTCGAAGGAAGGGCAAGCGGGTCATACCGTTCATCCTGAGCGCGAAGCAGTCGAAGGGTCGAAGGGTACTTACTCAATACTAAAAAGTATTTCAATCAAGTCGCTGTCGCGTTCAACTAATAATGAAATATCACGTTCGGTTTTTAATGCTGACATTGCTTGTGCTGCCTCGAGTGGAACAAGTAAATTATTTCCATTCATTTGTATCGCAATATCGCCAGATTTCAAACCAGATAATTTGAAAAATTCAGGGTTTTTACCTGGCGATAAACGATAGCCAACAATTTCACCTGCTTTACGCGCGGGTGAAATGCGCAAGTAATCTGTTATTTTTCCTGGGTCATTGTTTAAATCCGCTCTTAAAAGCTGAGCACTTCGACTTAAATTTTCATTGGAACGTTGATCAACAACACTCGCATCTTCCCTTGAAGGCAATCGTTGAGGACTGTTTTGTGCTTCAGATTGTTGCAGTGTTTTGTTCGCCTTTTCGTTCGCCTTTTTATTCGATAAGCTTTGCGCGGGTTGATTAAAATCAGCACCATCAAGCATCAGTGTTTCTAAACGGCCTGATTGCTTTATGATTACCCGGTCAATTAATACTTGCTCAAGGCTCGCACGTGTTTCTTTTATAATATCGCCAATACCGTAAGTTTCTTGCTTACCTTTGTGCTCAATAATTGCTGCCGCAATGCCTGCTTGATCACTCGCCACTAAACCCGATAACGTTAGTTGTAAACGTGTTTCTGGCGCATCCGTTATCTGCATAGTAACGTCTTGTTTTTCCTGATTATTATATTGTCCAAATAAATTAAGCGCTTGTAATGCAGAAATATTAAAACTTTGTCCACGCTTATTTTGTTGAGCGGCATTGTTAGTTGTGGTGGTATTATTAGCAATTGTCTTTTGTGGAACAACTAGCCAAGTTATTTTCGCCGCCATAAAAGCAATATAAATCAACAGCAATACACTCACTGCTTGCGCAGCTTTTTGTTGAGGTAATTTTGCCAGTGCAGCTGAAAATGATGTTAAATTATTTGTTAATGCCATTGAGTATTTAAGCTTTTTGTGTTCTTCATTAGAGAAAGCTAGTCATGCAACTTTCGATGTAAAAAATGTGTTAATCATATTATCTAAGCAGTCGATAATACTTGACCCTAAGCTTGTCAACAAGCAATGTCCGCAGTTTTTAACTATTATTTACAAAAGAAGTGTAAAAGAGTGCGCAGTTTATGCCGGAATATGTTATTTTTTTCCAAATTAGCCACAACAACTTTATACCCATCAGACAAGTAAAATAGACACTTTTATGGCAACAACAGATAAAAAAAGTTCAACTTTATTAACATCAACCAGACTAGACAAATGCGTCTGTTAGGATTAGCGGCAGCGCATTAAGTAAAAACATACCTGTGATGGATTTTTAAATTTATGACTAATACAAAAGATAATAGTAATACATCAACCCGACTAGACAAATGGCTATGGGCAGCGCGTTTTTATAGAACTCGCGCTATAGCAAAACAGATGATTGATGGTGGAAAAGTATTTTATAATGGTCAGCGAGCCAAATCAGGGAAAATGGTTACCCTTGGTGATTCAATCAAAATTCGTCAAGGTTTTGATGAAAAAGAAGTTGACGTAATCGCGCTAGCAGATAAACGCCGTGATGCTACTTTTGCTCAAACCTTATATCAAGAAACCGCCAAAAGTATTGAAACAAGAGAAAAAAATAGCCTCGCGCGCGCTCAGGGTATTTTACTTAGTCCAGCAAGTGACACCAAACCCGATAAGAAACAACGTCGAAAATTACGAGAATTCAAAGAAAGGATGTAAGCAATATGTCTAAAACTAAAACCAGCACTAATACCAACACTAATACCAACACAGTTACTAACACAACAGATACACTTTACCGCTACTTATTTGACGACAGACATGTGCGTGGTGAGTTGGTGCAATTAAGTCAAAGCTACCAAAGTATTATTAAAAACCATAACTACCCTGTTGGTGTGCGTTTATTGCTAGGTGAATTAATGGCCGCAACCTGCTTACTTACGGCAACGTTAAAGTTTGAAGGATCCATTACAGTGCAGTTACAAGGAGATGGCCCTGTAGGTTATATGTCTGTTAACGGTGATAACAGTCAACAATTACGAGGTATTGCAAAAGTTGTAGATACAGAACAAGCCAATGATGCACACTCATTACAAGCATTGCTTGGTAAAGGCAACATGATTATCACGATCAAGCCTGACCTAGGTGAGGCTTATCAAGGGATTGTTGCGTTAGACCAGTCTACCCTTGCGCAATGTTTCGCTCATTATTTTGAAGTTTCAGCACAAATCCCAACCCAAGTATGGTTATTTAGCAATGATGAAACACAGCAAGTTGCCGGTAGTTTAGTGCAATTGCTTCCTGACGGTGATGGCAGCGTTGAAAACAAAGCGCAGCAACAAAAAGATTTTGAGCATATAGCTCAACTCACCAATACCATTAAAGCCGATGAAATTTTTTCATTGGAGGCACAAGCGCTACTTTACCGTTTATACCACCAAGAGAAAGTTAGCTTGTTTGAGCCTCAAACTGTCAGCTATCAATGCGGGTGTTCAAGTAATAAATGTTTAACTGCTATTGCACAAATACAGGCGAGTGAAATTGAAGTGATTCTAGCTGAACAAGGTAAAATCTCGATAACTTGTGATTATTGCCTAACCACATATGATTTTTTTAGTGAACAATTAAAAAGTTTCACTTCGAAAGATAGTCATTAGTTGTTAACTTTCATTTAACCCTAAAATTTCTTTGTTGGCGCTCTTTTGGATAATTATTACTTAAAAGAGCGTCGCCCCTTCACTTTCCTACAGCCCTTACCACTAGTATTGTTGTAATATTACCAACAAGATACAACTCCCTATTTTCACTATTTCTGTTGCTTATACTGAAAACTTTCATCTTAGGTTATTTTTTACTTTCGTTTTGTTCATTTTTCAAATAGAATGTCGAGTTATTAGCCCGATAAAAACTTTTACACTTTTTTCAAGATAAGATTTCAAAATTAGCTCAAACTTAACCATAACTTAATATTCGCCATACCCTAGGAGTGAATCTGCCATGACCGCCCAAGAAAACTCAATTGATTTGTCGCAATACGGCATTAATGATGTTGCAGAAATTGTTTACAATCCATCTTATGAGTTGCTTTTTACTGAAGAAACAAAAGCAGGCCTTGAAGGCTTTGATAAAGGCGTAGTCACAGAACTTGGCGCAGTCAATGTTGATACCGGTATTTTTACAGGCCGCTCACCTAAAGATAAATACATTGTTCGTGATGATGTAACACGCGATACGGTTTGGTGGTCTGATCAGGGTAAAAATGACAACAAAGCGATGAGCCAAGAAACGTGGTCTGAGCTGAAAGGTTTAGTTACTACACAGCTTTCTAACAAGCGCTTATTTGTGGTTGATACTTATTGTGGTGCCAACGATGATACGCGTTTAAAAGTTCGCTTTATCACGGAAGTAGCGTGGCAAGCACATTTTGTAAAAAACATGTTCATTCGCCCAAGTGATGAAGAGCTTAAAACTTACCAACCTGATTTTGTGGTAATGAATGGCGCTAAAACCACCAACCCTAACTGGCAAGCACAAGGCTTAAATTCAGAAAACTTTGTTGCCTTTAATTTGACTGAAAAAATTCAGTTAATTGGTGGTACTTGGTACGGCGGCGAAATGAAAAAAGGTATGTTCTCAATGATGAACTACCTATTACCACTTAAAGGCATTGCTTCTATGCACTGTAGTGCAAACGTTGGTAAAGACGGTGATGTTGCGGTGTTCTTTGGTTTATCTGGTACAGGTAAAACCACACTTTCAACCGATCCAAAACGCCAGTTAATTGGTGATGATGAACACGGCTGGGATGACAACGGTGTATTTAACTTTGAAGGTGGCTGTTATGCTAAAACAATTAAGTTAAGTAAAGAAAATGAGCCTGATATTTATAATGCTATTCGCCGTGATGCCTTACTAGAAAACGTAACCGTAGCCGATGATGGCACTATTGATTTTGATGATAATTCACGCACTGAAAATACCCGTGTTTCTTATCCTATTCATCACATTGATAATATTGTTAAGCCTGTTTCTCGTGCCGGCCATGCGAAAAAAGTTATTTTCTTAACTGCTGATGCTTTTGGTGTATTACCACCAGTAGCGAAGTTAACACCAGCGCAAACAGAATATTATTTCTTGTCTGGCTTTACCGCTAAATTAGCAGGTACTGAGCGTGGTATTACTAAACCAACACCAACTTTTTCAAGTTGTTTCGGCGCAGCATTCTTAAGCTTACACCCGACACAATATGCCGAAGTTTTACGTAAACGTATGACAGATGTTGGCGCAGAAGCCTACTTGGTGAACACTGGTTGGAACGGCACAGGTAAGCGTATTTCAATTAAAGCAACGCGCGCCATTATTGACTCTATTTTAGATGGTTCAATTGATGAAACTGCAACAACTGTGATTCCTATGTTTAATTTAGAAGTACCCAACACAGTTGCGGGTGTTGAAGGTGATATTCTTGACCCAAGAAACACCTATCAAGATGCGAGTGAATGGCACAATAAAGCCGTTGACTTAGCCAATCGCTTTGTTAATAACTTTGATAAATTTACCGATACTGCTAACGGTAAAGCGCTAGTTGCTGCAGGGCCTCAGCTGTAGTCCAATTTCAAGTGACGAGTTTCGAGTTTTCTAGAAAAGTAAAACCTGTTAGTGAAAACTAACAGGTTTTTTTATACTCCTACACTTTGCAGATGTTTTGTCAGATAATTAAAACTTCAGCGGTAAATATACTTTCGCTTGCAAACCACCCGTCGCTTTATTTGATAACTCAACCCGCCCCCCATGCGTATCAACTATACGTTTAATAATAGCTAAACCTAAACCGCTACCTTCAGTGCCGCGCGCTTTATCTCCTTGGGTAAAGGGTTGGAACAAATGCTCAATGTCAGCTTCCAAAATGCCTTCCCCTTCATCGCTAACAATAAAGTAGGCATAGCCTTTCTCTTTTTCATATCCAGTAATAACTTCAATATCGCCTTGGGTATAACGAAGCGCATTTTGAATTAAGTTTGCCAAAGCGCGTTTAATTGCCACATGGCGCAAGGGTATATCGGGACAATCGTTGGCAGTAAAGCCAATATGTCGATTGGCCGGCGTTTCAACATTAAGCACTTCTTCTACTAAAACATTTAAATCACCTAACTCAGCCTTATCTTTAGAGTCGTGACGAAGGTAATCAATAAATTGATCGATAATATTATTCATATCGTCAATGTCGTTTTCAATGCCCTCTTTTAGAAAATCATCAAGTTCTGACATCATTTCAATCGCTAAACGAATTCTCGTTAATGGCGTGCGCAAATCGTGAGAAATACCTGCCATCAGTAGATTCCTATCATCTTCTAATTGCTTAATACCTTTAGACATATGATTAAACGCTTGGGTTACCGCCATAATTTCAGATGTACCGTGTTCAGTTAACGGCTTGGGGAAATCACCTCGACCCACCTCGACTGCAGCCCGCTGTAATGATTTCAATGGCCTGTTAAGCTGCCTTACAAACAACCAACCGCCAGCGACACTCAGCACACCGATAATACCAAGGAAAAAAATGAGCGGAGAAAAGTTGGCTTCCTCTAAACCCATCAGTGGAATTTTAACCCACAAATTAGGGGCTTGGGGTGGGCGGATCCAAAAGAGGTATTCATCTCCTTGAGAAATTCTAACTTCGGCAGGGCCGCCAAGTAATTCCGACATTTGTTCACTGCGATAAGGATAGTATCCGGCAGAAGCTAACCCCAACTTTAAAGCATCCTGCTCTCGGTAAACGCCAATACCCGTTTCATGATGAAAGGCTTCGGCCATTTTAGGACTTAAACTAACATCATTAAGATCAATAAAAACAACCCGAATTTGTTTAGCCAATAACTGGTTTATTTGCTGCTGATTAGGTTCAATTACATATAACGCAAAAGAAATATAAGAGACAACTTGGTTTACAAAGAGCAAAAAACCAATTAATAAAACGGTTTGGCCAAAAGCGCTACGGGGTAATACTTTCATGCAAGATACTTCTATTGTTAGTACTAAGCTGACGTGCCATCAGGCACAAAAACATAGCCTAAGCCCCAAACGGTTTGTAAATATCTAGGTTTGGCTGGATCTTGCTCTAACATACGGCGCAAACGCGATACTTGCACATCAATACTACGCTCAAGTGCGGAATAGTCGCGTCCGCGCGCCAAATTCATCAATTTATCACGAGATAATGGCTCTCTTGGATGAGTCACTAAGGCTTTCAACACGGCAAACTCGCCACTTGTTAATGGCATACTAACATCGCCTTTAACCATTTCACGTGTCGCTAAGTTCAGCTCATATTCACCAAAAACAATATTGTTTTCTGCCATTGATGGTGCACCGGGCGCTTCTTGTACTCGACGTCGTAACACCGCTTTTATTCGCGCTAATAATTCTCTTGGGTTAAAAGGTTTAGGCATGTAGTCATCAGCGCCAATTTCTAAGCCAATAATTCGGTCAACTTCATCACCTTTTGCCGTAAGCATTACGATAGGAATATTATTGTTTTGTTGACGCAAACGACGACAAATTGATAAACCATCTTCACCTGGCAACATTAAATCAAGTACTAACAGGTGAAAATTTTCTCGTTCAAGTAACCGGTCCATTTGATCTGAATTAGCGGCACTACGTACTGCAAATCCCTGTTCAACTAGATAACGCTCTAATAAAGAGCGCAAGCGCATGTCATCATCTACCACTAAAATTTTTTGAGTTTCTTGGGGCATATTATTCTCACAATAGTTATTACTTTCATTATAAAAATTACTATAAGCGATATAGCAACAAATTAATAAGCGCGTTTGTTAAATGTTTCAAACTATTTGTTACAATTTATGAAGTTACTTAGATATATAGCTGAAAACGTTCATTATTTGTATTTACTGTAAATAATGAACGGCTTGTGCTGAAACACATTGAGTAAAGCTTTTTTTCCGTTCACTGCGAGACAGTGACAAGATAGCTTTTTTCACTAAAGCCATTTTTTGTTGACGCTCAACGTCAGGTAAATGCGCTAATTGCTCATGAAAACATCCCAACAGACCAAAATTTAAAGCCATATCAGATTGCATGCCATCGTCTTTAAGACAAAGAATAAGCTTCTTTGCTAAACGGTTTTTATCCATATTTAAAATGAGATCATCAAGCTTAAAGTTAACAGGCTCTATTTTACGCGCTTTATTACACGAATATAGCATGTCAGCTACCGCCACGATCGGCATAAGCGTTTGATGCTGATCACCAAATTTATTTTTTAACCAAGCATTATGCTCAGTTGTTGGATCACTTTTTATTACCTCAAGTTGTTGTGCTTGCACAGATGAAACATTTATCAGTAATAACAAATATAAGGAGTTGAGCAGTGTTTTCATTAGGTATATTTAGCTTACTTTTAAAATGTGACTGATAAGTAAGCTAAGTATACCGCTTCTGCTTGAAGATGCTAGTTTCGATTAAAGGGGTATTTAACCAATCACCCAGACAATATTTTCAAGCATAATCATGCTTTTTATCGTATATTCAATAGGGTAACTATCAAGTTGTAGCCATTGCTCAAGTGAAGTTTTCGCCATAAGTATTGAAAATAATCAAATAGAGCGAAATACACAAGCCTTTAATCGCATTTTTCAAACACTACCAATAAATCAGGAAGAAATTATGAATGCAGAAGAAATCATTAATCAAATCACGCAAATAACATTACTCTACGGTCCGAAGCTGATTGGCGCGATTGTTGTTTGGCTCATTGGTGGATGGGTAATAAAAGTAATAGGTAGCGGCTTTAAAAAAACGTTGCATAAAAGCAAAACGGATCCATCGCTAATACCTTTCTTAACGGGCATCGTTAACGGCCTGTTAAAGGTAATGTTAGTTATCACCGTGCTTGGTATGTTAGGCATTGAAATGACCTCGTTTATCGCAATTCTCGGTGCTGCTGGTTTAGCGGTGGGTTTGGCAATGTCGGGTACATTACAGAATTTTGCTGGCGGCGTGATGATCCTTATCTTCAAACCGTTCAAAGTTGGTGATGTTATAGACGCGCAGGGTTATACTGGGAAGGTCTCTGAGATTCAGATTTTCAATACCATTATGAAGACCCCTGACAATAAAACTATCATTATTCCTAATGGTGGATTATCAACATCATCGATGATTAATTATTCAACTGAGGCGACAAGACGTGTTGATTGGACTATTGGTGTTGCTTACGGAGATGACTTAGACAAAGCCCGAGAAGTCATCAAGCGCTTATGCGACGAAGATTCGCGTATTTTAAAAGATCCTGAGGTGTTTATTGCCGTTTCAGCATTAGCAGACAGCTCGGTTAATTTTGCCGTCAGAGCATGGGTAAATGCGGCTGACTATTGGGGCGTACACTTTGAATTGAATGAAAAGGTATATAAAACCTTTGCAAATGAAGGATTAAATATTCCTTATCCACAGATGGATGTTCACCTACATAAAGACGCCTGATATGTAATAGTAGCTGAGCGTAAATCAAGGTTTGGTGTTTGCTGAACCCCTACTAGCGCTTAGCTCTGGCATAACGAACCCAAATATATACACCACTTAGGGAAAGTAATATCAATAAAATAGCAACGCCGTCCATAAATAACACCCCAAATAAACCAAATATTCGACCACTGTGGGCATCCAAAATAATGCGCTCTAAGGTTAAAAATTGCGATCTATAAGCTAACTCAGCTTTTGTCGTTAAAGTTTCTGATACTTCAATGGGTGTTATCCAGTTTGGCTCAATCACAAAAGTCACTTTTTTCCATGTTAAGAAATCGGTATTGGTTTGAAAATAACCTGTTGCTGTTTTGACGATAACATCGTGTTGATTAACACTTAATGCGTTAATATTTTGTGGAACGCCGAGCGCTTCCCCTAACTGATCAATTAAGTCGCCCTGCTGATTAAAAAGGGTGAGTTGGTTGCTACTTACCGCCAGAATAATCTGATCAGTAGAATATTGACCAGATGAGATTAACGTGGCAGCAACAAGTTCACTAACACTTTCCAGTACTAACGTGTCATTTAACCAAAGCAAATTATTAGTCACTTGCAGGTTTTTGCTCACTTGTTGAGCGTTTTGCTGGTAAAAGCGCACATCACTCGGTGGTGCAATACCATAATGGTCAAGCAACCAAGTATTAGTTATAGGTTGATGCGCTAGCGAAAGTAACGTTGTATGGTTAAGAGCCACACCACTGAGCGATAAAAATATAATGAAAAAAGCGGCAATAATGCCAAGCTTTCGATGCCATTCTCGTAAATGTCGAATTAAGCGAGAATGTAGCGATTTTGAATTTAATTTCATTGCTAATAAATTTGAATGATAAGGAGCGTTTAACTTAAAAAGCTATTTTGCCGTATCTCCTTGCCTTTAGCCAGAAATTATAAATTATCATTGGCAACTTTTGCATCTAGCCAAAGTGCTATTCGGGCAACTTTTGTTGTCGCTCTTACCGACAAAGTCGCGCCAGTAATACCATCAACATGTTGACTAAGTTGGCTATCCTCTTTCAGTTTTGCATTTATAAATTGCTTTGCATAAAAATCATGGCGCACTTCATCACCACGGTTTTCTCTAAAGGTTAGTACTTTAAAGTGGCTGATTTTTTTATTTTTAATATGCACACCTATAGTGATTGGTTTTTCTTTGCCAATTTCATCTAAAATCCATACCGTTTCATCACCTAACTGCCAATAACGAATCCGCATTCTATTATAGTTATGCTGCAAAATTTCAGCAATTGCTGCTTTATCTTGGGTTGTTAACCAAAGTACTTTTGCATCCGGTATTCCCCCTGAAAACGCATTACTAATAAAGGCTTTGGGCGTTTGATAAACACCTGTAGCAGCAGAACTAGCACTACTAAAAAATAAGCTCAAAGCGATAAACAAGATAGGTAAAAATTTAGTCATATTTACAATCCACCATTTAATGTTCACTCTTTAATGTTCCCTATTTAATGGAAAGAGTGAATAGCACCTCAACACTATCCACTTACTTTATAAACATATGTTGCGCAGGAAAAATTTCGAGAGCAATATTAGAATTGGTAGCCAAAACCTAGGTTGAAACCAGAAGAGTCTTTAGCGCCAGCTAGGTTTTCATAATCTGCTTTTAGCACAACATCTTCATGGATATAATAGTTCACACCAACGCTAGTTGATTCAACTGCGGTTGAATCACTGTTACCTGCGTTATTGTCATATTCTGCATAACGGGCAAACACACCCACTTTTTCATTAAAAGCGTAAGAAGGTTCAATGTACCAACCTGTTTGCTCATCACGACCTAACGCGGCCGCTTCGTCGCCATTAATATCCCAACGAGCATATAATGCACGTACGGTAAAATTATTTACTTGATAAATTGCGTGTGCTTCTAATAAAGTGGCATCAGCAGTGTCAATAGGGCCATTAAAATTAGCGCCACCTTGGGTAATATCAGTTTGATATTGAACCGTAGCTGCAAGCTCTAAACCAGTAATAGCTGTATATTTAACGCGGCCAGTATAAGCTAGATTTTCAGCATTCGCTTCAGCTACTTTTTGACGACCACCACGAACTTTATAATCATCACCTACTAACAAACCACTTGTTACGGCACCATCAATACTCAAACCACCAGAAGGCTTGTAATTAAAGGCGGCACCAGCTTCCCACCATGTGGCTGGAATAATATTCTTTTCAACGCCATTACGTTCAACACCATAAAATGTTGTCGGCTCATGCGTTTCATTAAGAATACCAACGGGGATTAAAAACAATCCAACCATAGAGCTTGTCGCTTCGTTAATATCTACTTCAACGTAAGCTTGTTCGAGTTCAACTTCACCCGACTTGCCTTCGCCAGCAATCGAGTGCTCTAATTCAAATTCTGAGAAAAAACGCACACTGTCACTAAATTCATGACCGAAAAACAAAACGAATCGATGAAAATCAATTTCCGCATCACTATCTTTATAATTGTTATAGTGCAACTCACCGTAACCACCAACGGTAGTGTTGGCAAAAATACTTTCGTCTTTTACAGCTATCACATCAATTTGATCCGCAGTTGCATTGAGTTTTTGATCTGTTTCATCTAAACGTTTCTCTAAAGACTCTAATACTTTTTGTTGCTGTACTATAACTTGACGTAGTTTGTCAGTTTCTTCGTTTGCGATAGCAGTATTACTAGCAAAAAAACCGATTAAAGCAGAAGTTATTAGTGTTTTCTTCATCATGTTCATCATTCCAATAGAAGTGTGATTTAATTTTTAAGTGCTAGCTGTGCTAGCAAAATCAAGTAATTGGAAGGCTTTATTCTTAAAATTAAAGGGAAGCGCCTTCTCAAAAGTGGCGTTATTAAAACACACACGCAAATAGGAATCAATATCATTTGCATTGTTTGTACGATATCTGCACTTTGTTTGATTTAGGTCAAGATTTTGCTTTGAAGACTAAAAATGGTCTTGATGTTGATGTTGATGTTGATGTTGATGTTGATAAGTATTATGGAGAGTTTAATGATGCCGTTATCTGTTGTGTCACACAAACATAAGAATACGTCAATGAGGACGTATTCTTATTCATAGCCTAAACAAAATTTAATAGGCTAGTTCGCAGCTTGCTTCATTTTTGGTTCAACAGCTTTTTGCACTGATTTTTCTTCCTGTTGTTGAATCAATTTTATTTGTTGATCTTGCAAGTACATAGGATGGTAAGGACCATAAGGAATACTACCAACAAAGCGGCCATTAGCCATTTTTGCATAGGTAGTATAATCCGCAGAAGCCGTGTTAATTGCCGTAGCAATCGCGTTAATCAATAAGCCCGGTAATCCACCACCGCCGCCATTCGCTGACAAGTCAACAACAGCGGTACCATTATAATGCCACAACACTTCTGATGTTTTAGTTGATTTTATTTCAGCATCGATTGATACCGTTAATGTTGATGCAAGAACTGTATACGATGTATCCCAGTTAACTATTTTAGTAAAAAGCACTGCATCTGCACCAAAATAGTCATAAAACTTATTCAACGGCATATCATAAACGAGCTCACTGTCGTAAATCCCTTGCTGCTTTAATACATCAGCAGTTAATTGATATGGAAAAATATAGTAACCATGTAATGATATCGGCATTTCTACCGTAGTAGAATAATAATCTTTTGCTTCAGCTGCTGTACTCAAATTAATTGGCGGCATAATCAACAGAGACTTCGGTTTTTCTATATACATAGAAGGAAATTCCTCTCCTTTAGTCACGTAGGTTGGTGGCGCAACACAGCCACTTACTCCCAATACAACTAAAGAGATTAATATAATTTTTATTTTTGATAATATGTTCATTATTTATTCCTTAGCTTTTGTTTTTTGAATTAAGTTATCCATAAACTTAGAAGCTTCTGGGTAAATTTGCTTTTCTTGCTCAAAAAAAGCGATAGCTTTTTCACTGTTATTGGCTTTTAAGTGTATATAACCAAGGTTGGCATAAATACCTGGTGGCACCCGAACAGCTTTTACCTTCGATTTCTCAATGATGCTTTCTAGTGATATTTTCCATTGTGCAGCCGTTTCTTCACCACCTTCTTTTTTCATCGAATAAAAACTTTCTGAATAATTTTCATATTCATACATAGGCTTAGTCGTTTGACAGCCAGCCAAAAAAATTGTGACAAAAGCCACAACAAATACTGTTTTCATATTTATTCCAATTATTGTTATTTAAGAATTAAGGTATGTTGATTTCTTTTTCGTGACCATCACCGAGTAAAAGACTTCTCTTGGCGATCACCTTACCCTGCTTTGATACCACAATAATGTGTTTACCGGGAGTAACTTTGTATTGTTGCTTTACCCCTGATTTTGTCACAAGAAATACAGGAGCATCATCAATAGAAACCTCTGCACCTTCAATGTTTCCGGTAAAATAAAGATAGGATACAGGTTCAGCTATAGTACTGCCTGAACTGTAGGTGTTGTAACTACTGCATGCTGAGGTAAGCGTAAATAAAACGACGATAATAAAAATTTTTGAAATATTCATGACTAACCCTTAGCTTTTTCTGAAGTAGAAGTTTCTTGAACAAACAGCGCACTAAAATCATCTGCTTTTACATAGCTATCAAGATTCCCTTCGACAACTTCACCAAATGAAACTTCTGATTCTGCTGTATTTCCGAAAGAACTTAGCACTTTAATTTTTGCAATCGTCTTTCCTGGTAAAGTGATGTACATACCCGTTTGAGGATTCTTAACCTTTTTACCCATTTTAACTACGTCAAAAATTGAATCTTTAGCAATATTCTGTGACTTTCCACCTGAAATAATCAAGTTACCTTCTTCAGATGATAAAATGAAAGATCGCCACGGTTTATCCAGCATATTCTCGATAACATTAGAGGCTAAATCGGTTATCGCAACATCAAGTACTTTATCATTTAAAGAGCTATCGTAAGCCGCTTTATCACCAACACCGAGAACTGTACCGGCTTCCGAGTAAGCGATTCCTTTACCACTTTCAGAATAAATAATTTGCCCCGTTGACACATCAACAATACGAATATGCACCGTTGCATTAGCTTCTTGTCTTTTTACTCTGGAAAAAACACCAACATCACTAACCTCTTTACGACCAAACTCTGTAATAGAACCAACAACAAGATAATCCGCAGCATTTTTCATTATAGAATTACCCGCCATAGTGAGTTCTTTTTCAACTTGAGCTAAATCAGCACGTTCAAGCATGATGAACTTACCTGTTTCAAATAACTTTGCGGAAAGAATATCCATGGCTTGCTTGCCAATACGATTATTATCACTGTCAATAAAGAAGCTTTGTCCGTAAGACGTTTCATTGGTAAAGCGACCTATAGCAACTTTTCTTTTTAATGATTTTGTATCTAGTACATTTGCTGCGAATGTTTTACTGACAGACGAAGGTTTAACTGGTGTTTGGTGAATTTCTTTTTTCTCAACGGTCGCACAAGCGGTAAAAAGCAGACTAACTGCTACTACCGTTATCATTTGGCTTATTTTCATATTATTCCTTTTAAATTTCAATTTACTGCAACAAGATATTAACATAAAAAAATAGGAATGATATCTTTTACAACAAGGTGAAAGTTTTAATTTTAAAAAGGCTTCTCTCACCTAAAACTATCATTAATCCCCGCTAGCACTCGATTCCCTGGGCAAAGTTCATCTTGATTTAATTTATTTAATGGGGTGTCATTGGTGTTGTTGATTTCATGAAAATCACTCGCCGTTGGTTCTAAATAAAAAAGTCCAGTTAATATTTTTCCTTCTTGCTTATTTTGCTCAATATCCATAATTGCACGGCTAGCATTGCTGCAGTCGTAATCTGGCTTTACTTTTTGAATACGCATTATTGAACCATCGTGCAAACAAATATCTTCGCTGTTTCCGCTATCAGCGCTACTGGTTATTTCCTTTTTTATCGGTACAAAATCTGCCACGGCACCGGTAGTTACATGATCATGAACATAGTCATATGAGCGCGTTGAACCCGCATGGTTGTTAAACGTTACACAAGGGGAGATAATATCAATAAAAGCAAAACCTTTATGACTTATCGCTGCTTTCAATAACGGCACAAGTTGGTGTTTATCGCCTGAAAAGCTACGAGCAACAAAACTTGCGCCTAATTGCAGCGCCATAATGCATAGGTCAATATCGGTAAATAAGCTTAAGTCTCCCGCTTTGTTTTTTACGCCTTTATCTGCGGTTGCCGCTAATTGACCTTTAGTTAAGCCATAAACACCATTGTTAGCAACCATGTATACCATGTTTAGTTGCCTGCGAACTACATGCGCAAATTGTCCAAAGCCAATGGACGCACTATCGCCGTCACCCGACATAGCTAAGTAAAGCAATTCTTGATTCGCTAAATTAGCGCCCGTGGCAACAGAAGGCATTCTGCCATGTACCGAATTAAAACCATGGGCTTTATTTAGGAAATAGTTTGGGGCTTTAGATGAACAGCCAATGCCTGATAATTTGGCAACATTACTAGGTTCAATGGATAACTCATGACAAGCCTGTATTATTGCCGAGGTTATAGAGTCATGACCACAGCCTGCACATAACGTTGACAATGCGCCTTCATAGTCTCGATACGTTAAGCCTAAGTCATTTATAGGAAGGCGGGGGTGGCGAAAGGTTGATTTAATAAAACTCATTTGTATAACTCCTTAACCTGTCTTTTGGCTTTTTTGGCTTGTGGCTAACTGTGCTAGCACAGCCTGCACAATGAAAGTGCTTGTTACTGGTAAACCATCAAAGTGTAAAATGCTGGCAAGTTTATTAGGATCTATTTGTAGTTCATTCACCAATAAACTTTTCATTTGTGCATCTCGGTTTTGTTCAATAATGAAAACTTGTTTATTGTTTACAGAATACTCTTCAATAAATTTTTCGATATTGTGATGAAAAGGAAAAGCTTTTATTCGCAAGCTGTCGGCTATTAATCCCTGTTCTTTTAGCTGCTCAACTGCTTCCGCAATAGGATGACTAGTTGTACCAAAAAAGATCAAACCCAATTGCGCGTTTTTTTTACCTTGTTTTATTTCGGGTTCGGGTAAAAAGTTAACGGCGTTTATAAATTTTTTCGATAATCTGTCCATATTATCAACATAGTCTGCTGATTTTTCTGTATAGCCCGCGAAATGGTTTCTCGACGTACCACGGTTAAAGTAAGCGCCTTTATCAGGATGAGTGCCCGGTAAAGTTCGATAACAAATACCGTCATCATCTACATCTAAATACCGCCCAAACACTTCAACTTCGTCAAGCTGCTCTGCGGATAACACTTTGCCCCTTTGGTAAGCTTTATCATCTTGCCAAGAAAACTCTGTTGTTAAATGATCATTCATGCCTAAATCTAAGTCACTCATCATAATAACAGGCGTTTGCAATTGTTCTGCTATATCAAATGCTTGTGCGGTTAATTCAAAACATTCACTGGGACTTTCTGGAAACAATAACACTTGTTTTGTATCACCATGAGAAGCGTAGGCACAAGCGATAATATCTGATTGCTGGGTTCGTGTTGGCATGCCTGTTGACGGGCCTGAACGTTGAACATTGACTAACACCATGGGAATTTCAGTAAAATAGGCTAAGCCTAAAAATTCTGTCATCAAGGAAATACCAGGGCCTGATGTGGCCGTAAATGCTCTAGCGCCATTCCAGCCTGCACCAATAGCAACGCCAATAGCGGCTAATTCATCTTCAACTTGTACTATGGCATAATTCTTTTTACCACTACCGGGGTCAATGCGTAAACGATGGCAATAACTGGCAAATTTTTCAATAACCGAAGTGGAAGGCGTTATAGGATACCAACCAACTATGGTAGCGCCACCAAAAACAGCGCCAAGCCCTGTCGCGGTATTCCCGTCGACCAAAATGCGATTATTCACTAAATCTCGGCTTTCTACTCTTATGGCTAACGGGCAAATAAAGTGTTCTCTTGCGTGTTGGTAACCTAGTTCTAGCGCATACACATTAGGCGTTATCAGTTTTTCTTTACCTTTAAATTGATCGCGAACCAAACCTTTTAACAAAGTAAAGTCCATATCTAATAACGCAGCTAATGCACCCACATAAATAACATTTTTAAATAACTGCCGTTGTCTTGGATCACTGTATTCTTTTAAACAAATATTAGAAATTGGTATGCCAATATAATTAATATCCGTTCGAATTTGATTGTCTTGCAACGCGCGGCTTGAATCATAAAGTAAATAACCATCCTTTTTAACACTATCAATATCTTCATTAAGGCTTTGTGCATTCATGGCAACAACCATTTCTGATTGTCCACCTCGTCTACCTAGGTGGTTTTTTTCAGAAATTCTAACCTCATACCAAGTAGGCATGCCTTGGATATTTGAAGGGAAGATGTTTTTAGCACTTACGGGAATACCCATTCTTAAAATAGCTTTAGCAAACATATTGTTAGCACTGGCTGAACCAGTGCCGTTGGTATTAGCAAAACGTACAACAAATTCATTCACTAAATCCTTTTCAAGTGCTTGATTATCAATAACTTCTACTGCTTTGTTTATTGCGATACTCGTCATAACTTTTACCCTGCTTACGCTAGTCCTAGTATTAGTACTACTTTATAGTGGCGTTAATATTATTTATCATTAGTTTTTTCATATCCCAAGCACCAGTTGGACAACGCTCTGCACACAAACCACAGTGTAAGCAAACGTCTTCGTCTTTCACCATAATATGGCCGGTTTTCAATGGTGCGGATACGAGTAAACTTTGCTCGCTATTTAGCTCAGATACTCGAAACTGTTTAACCATTTGGTTATCGTCCGTTGCTTCTTCAACAAAATTGATGCAATCCATCGGGCAAACATCTTCGCACGCAGAACATTCAATACACGTGCTTTCAGTAAACACCGTATGAATATCACAATTTAAACAACGGCTGGCTTCTGCTAAGGCCAGTTTTTCATCAAAACCAAGTTCAACTTCACTGGTCAACGTTTTAACGGCTTCATCCCACGAAATATGTGGAACAAGGTTGCGTTTTTGATGATCAATGCCACTGTCATAACTCCATTCATGAATACCCATTTTCTGACTGACCAGATTAAAACTGGTATCAGATCTATCTTCAATGGGGTCGGCATTTTGACAAAAAAGATCCATAGAAATAGCGGCTTGATGACCATTAGCGACCGCAGAGATTATGTTTTTTGGGCCAAAAGCCGCATCGCCACCAAAAAACACATTAGGTAAGCTAGATTGCAGTGATTTACTGTTCACTTTCGGACTATCCCATTGGTTAAATTTAATGCCTATATCTCGCTCAATCCAATCAAAAACAGTATCTTGCCCAACAGCAACCAACACTTGATCACATTCAACGAGTAAAGTTTCGCCTGTGGCTTGTAGGCTGCGATTACCGACTTTATCGTAAACAGATTCAACTTGCTCAAACAGCACCGCCACTAACTTTCCACTCTCAATTTTATATTCCAGCGGGTTGTAATTAGGTAATATGGTGATGCCTTCTGCAGCCGCGTCTGCTTTTTCCCAAGGTGATGCTTTCATTGCATCAAAGCTTGAACGCACCAAAACGGTTACCTCTTCTGCGCCCAGTCGTTTAGCTGTTCTACAACAATCCATTGCCGTATTACCGCCACCTAACACGACGACCTTTTTCGGTGCGGGATTTTCATCGTCATAGCTAAGGTGTTTAAAAGAAACCTTTGCTAGCCAATTAATACCCGTATCTATTTGTGGCTGCGTTAATTTGGTATCAAGTTGATCATGACCGGGAATTTTCAACCATCGGCCATTCGGAGCACCTGTGCCCACAAAGATGGCATCAAAATGTGCTTGTAATAATTTATCAAGCGAAGTGATTTCTTCGCCAAAATGACATTCCAAGCCCATATTTATAATGTAATTAAGCTCTTCATCAAGCACCGTTTCAGGTAAACGAAACGCGGGAATTTGGCTACGCATCATGCCGCCTGCTTTTGCATCACGTTCAAACATAACCACATCGTAACCCAAGGGCAGCAAATCTCTAGCGACTGTCATTGATGCTGGACCTGCACCGATAAGCGCAATGCGTTTACCATTTTTTTTACGGGGGATTTTTGGTAGAAATGCGCTAATGTCTTCTTTGTTGTCAGCGGCAACACGTTTTAGCCGACAAATGGCAACAGGGGTTTCTTCAACACGACCACGACGACAAGCCGGTTCACAAGGTCTATCGCATACTCTTCCTAAAACTCCGGGAAAAACATTTGATTCCCAGTTGATAAGATAAGCTTCGGTATAGCGTTTTTCAGCAATTAAGCGAATATATTCAGGCACAGGGGTATGAGCGGGACAGGCTTGCTGGCAATCAACTACTTTAAGAAAGTGTTGGTAATTACCGGTATCAGTTTTCTTCAAAATCAACTCCTTTTAATAAAAAGTACTTATTTGAAACAACTCATATACTTAAACATATGCTTAAACGTATTCTTAAGCAACATTAAAATGCTAGTTCATGACGGCTTGAGCTTATTTGTAACTGTTTTATGCTAATTTAATCTAATCTAATCTAATCTATTTAGTGTAATTTGTTAACTCACAAATTTAATTAATACCTTAGTCCTAAGTTTCTATTCCGATGGCTCTGAGCGCGAAGTAATCGAAGAGGAAAAATAAATTTTTGCTTGCTCAGTGACTTTTGGCGCTAATAATACGGTTGAAATCATAGTAGGTATTGCCATCAGTGCATACATAATATCAATTAAATTAATCACTAATGCTAGCGATGACACCGCGCCTACAATAATTAAGCACAGATAAAACCAAACATAGGCTTGTTCAAATCGTTTCCCTAATAAAAACTCTGCACATTTACTGCCATAATACCAAAAAGTTAATACAGTACTTGTACTGAGAAAGAACACGACTAACGTTAGAAGGTAACCACCCACATTAGGGAAAGCTTGTTCAAATACCTGCGCAGTTAAACTCACCCCTGTTAATTGTAAATCACCTATGTCGGTCACTAAAATAGCTAAAGCTGTACAAGTACATACCAGTAATGTATCAACGATTGGGCCTAGAGTAGCCACTAATCCTTCACGCGTTGGCTCATTTGTTTTTGCCGCGCCATGTGCCATAGATTCGGTACCAATACCAGCTTCATTAGAAAAAGCGCCTCGCTGTACGCCTATTAAAACCACTGAACCAATAAAACCACCAGCCACAGAAGTACCACTAAAGGCACCAATAAATATTGAAGCAAAAGCGCTTGGGATAACAGAAAAGTTCATCGCCAATACCCCTAATGTTAAGAGGAAATAACAAATAATCATGATGGGAACTACGCGACTAGTGATTTTGGCTAAACGTTCAAGCTTGCCCATAACAATATAAGTAATTAAAAAGCAAAGTAATATACCGGCAGTTAGGTCAAAATTGAAATGTTCGCTGGTTGTAGCCAAGCCATGAGGAATTGCGATAAAATCTCGTAAAACTTGTACTAACTGATTTATTTGAAAAATAGGCAAAGCGCCAAACATGCCGCCCAAACAAAATAGCCAAGCTAAGGGCAACCATTTTTTACCTAAACCTTCACGAATAACATACATAGGGCCACCTTGAATGCGGCCACTGCGATCTAAACCTCGGTATTTAACCGCTAAGGTTGCGGTATAAAATTTAGTGGCAATACCTACAAGGGCTGTTACCCACATCCAAAAAATAGCGCCAGCGCCGCCAATCGTAATTGCAACCGCAACACCAGCAATATTCCCCAGGCCTAATGTTCCCGATAGCGCCACCATTAACGCTTGAAAATGCGTAAGATCGCCTTCAGCGTTCTCTTCTTTAGAAAGTTTCCCTAAGGTTATATCAATGGCATGCTTCAAGTAACGATAGGGTAAAAGCCGACTATGAAAAACAAAAAACAGCCCTCCGCCCACAAGTAAAATAACGAGAGGCAAGCCCCACATGAAAGCGGCAATTTGTCCGAGGACATTGGTTAGTTCATTCATATATTATTGGGTCTATTTAGGTCTGCTTCGCTATATTTGAGTTTATTGCTCTTTAACTAATTATTTTTCTAGTTATAACAACAAGCTTTGCTCTATTTTATAATATTCATCCGCAGCATTAATCAGTGAATTAGCTGTTAAATTAGGCACGCCGTATACTATTGTTTTAACACCATATTCAGCTTTAATGTGGCTTAATAATAAATCAAAATCACCATCACCAGAAAGCAGCACTATCGTGTCAATATTTTTGTCTGCTGCTGCCGTCAATACATCAATAGTGATACCAACGTCCCAATCACCTTTAGCTGAGCCATCGCTGCGTTGAATGAAGGGTTTTAATTTAACATTAAAACCAATATGTTTTAGCGCCTTTTGAAACTTATGCTGTTGATCATCACTGCGTTGAATTGCATAGGCATTTGCATGAACTATATCCCCCTGAGCCATCAACTCTTGCCACAACAAGCGATAGTTGAATTGTCGTTGAAAGGTATCTCTGGTGGTATAATAAATATTTTGTACATCGACAAAAACAGCAATTTTTTGCAAAACATTTCCTTTTTTAAAATTTAGAGACCATTTAAAGACAATATTAGAGAAAATTAACGCATGTTTATGCATAAATCCATCACATTTTGAGCATAAACGCTTGTTACGATCAAAAGATAACGTTAAAGTATTTACAAAATAATAACAAATTAAAACATGGTTTAAGAGTAAAGTATGTCTTTCGAACATAACTATCAAGTATCTTCTAATTTTAGTGAATTGACTCATGATTTTCTTTCCGGTCATTCAATAGCGCCAACACCTGTAAATTATTCTGTTATTTATCTTTACATCAGTAATGAAAATAGGCTGTTAAGTGCAGCCATAGATAAGAAACTTCAACAAAAGATGTTAATGACTGCTGACTTTATAGCAGATTTATTTAAACGTTATGTTTCTTTTAGTGAACAAGTTGAAAATACTGTCATCTCTCCTTTTAACGAAGCATTAACTAAAACGTTAGACCAAATAGATCAACAAATAGGTAATGGAGAAAAAGTTACAAAAAATTTATATAAACTAAATGCCATTTTAACAAAAACAGAACATCATCAATCACTTAAGCATATTTCTGGTTATCTTTTCGACACTATAAATAATACCAAAGCCCAGCATCAAGCTTTATCCCAAGAATTATCAACAACCCAGCAAGAAATTAATCAATTAAAAAGCAAACTCGCTTCTTCAAGAAAAGAAGCTTTAGTTGATTCATTAACGGGTTTATTAAATCGTCGGGGTTGTGATGATAAATTACAAGCGTTAAGTTTTACCGGAACACACTCATCTTTGGCTATTGATATTGACCACTTTAAAAAGATCAACGATAGTTTTGGTCACTTTGTTGGAGATCAAGTAATACAACGTATTGCTAAAACAATTGCAAGCCATATTAGTGAACAAGACTTAGCCGTACGCTTTGGTGGTGAAGAGTTCGTGGTAGTGATGACAAACAAGTCAATTCCTGAAGCAAAGCTAACAGCAGAAAAAATACGTCTTTCTATTGAAAAAATGAAATTAATTCAAAAAGAAACAAACACCTACTTACCTCCTATTTCAGTTTCTATCGGTATTGCTCAAAATAAGAATGTACCCGATTGGCAAAGCTTATTTAAACAAGCTGATGACGCCCTTTATCAAGCCAAAAATTCAGGAAGAAATCGCTGTATTTGTGCATAACTGTATTTATGCAAATTAGTGAGTCTACTATGTCATTCTTAATCAGTGTAATCTTGAAGTGGTTTGGGTATAGATGCTAAACTTTCACCTTTGAGTTACCTACACGGTTAATATTAGCGATCATGATGTCAGTATTGCGTTCTTTTTTTTATTTATTGTTAAAACTTCCTCTGCGTTTATTCGTTCGTAGCAAAATAGTGTTAGATGCACAAACGCCCGTTGAAACATCATCGCAACCACTTTTTTATGTGGTTAGTCATCAATCTGCCAGTGATTTGTTGGCACTGCAAAAAGCGTGTAAACAGCAAGCGTTACCTGATCCTCTTGGTAAGGTAAAAATAAACGACAAGCTATTTGACCGTACTCTATGCTTAGCAAAACCAACCTCCCTACTAGGATTAAAACGTAGTAAAACCAAAGCATTACAGCAAGGATTAGCAATTCTAAATCAACACCATATTAATAAAAATATAGATGCTCAACTTATTCCTGTAAATCTTATTTGGGGACGAGTGCCTACCCAAGAAAAAAACAACGCGACTGTTTCTTCTTTATTAGCAGAGCAAGCCTCTCCTACTTGGTTTAGAAAGTTTTTCATCGTGCTGTTTTTAGGTCGTGATAATTTAATACGTTATAGTGAAGCGCTTTCTTTAAGAAACATGTCAGATAATCACGGCAATGACGAAGCAACCGCCCACAAATTATTACGTGTAGCTCGTTTTCATTTTCACCGTCAAAACATTGCTGCCAAAGGGCCACGTCTCCTTCATCGTCAGCAAATGTTTACCGCATTATTCGCTAACCCGTCAGTAAAGCGTATCATTAAGGATGAAGCTAAAAGTAAAAATATCAGCACCGATAAAGTGAAAAAACAAGCGCTAAGCATGATGGATGAAATTGCTGGTGATTATAGCGTTTCATTAGTACGCTTAGGTGAAAGATTTTTAAGCTGGCTATGGAGTCGCCTGTACACAAATATAAAAGTGAATAATTCTCAAGTATTGAGAAAATTAGCACAAGATGGTCACGAAATCATTTATGTACCATGCCACCGTAGCCATATGGATTACTTGCTACTTTCTTATGTAATTATTCAAGAAGGCTTAGTAATGCCGCGTATTGCTGCAGGCATCAACTTAAATTTCTGGCCTGCAGGCGCTATTTTCAGAAAAGGTGGTGCATTCTTTATTCGTAGAAGTTTTGCTGGTAATCGCTTGTATTCAACCATTTTCCGTGAATATTTAAGCTTACTTTTCGAACGAGGTTATTCTGTTAAATATTACACCGAAGGTGGTCGCAGTCGCACAGGCAGGTTATTGCCCCCTAAAACGGGCATGTTAGCTATGACAATTCAAAGTCTATTGCGCGGTATAGATCGCCCATTAACATTGGTACCCGTATATTTAGGCTACGAACATGTTATGGAAGTTGGTACTTATCATAAAGAACTCAGCGGTAGCGCGAAGAGAAAAGAGTCTATATTGGGTGTATTGAAAGCGATAAAAAGTTTACGAAATTATGGTAATGGTTATGTAAATTTTGGTGAGCCAATTAACATTAACAGCTATTTAAATGAAAAAATTCCAAACTGGAAAGACGCGATTGACCCGATTGATCCGCAAAAACCTCATTGGTTAACACCCACAGTTAACGAGATGTCGAATCAAGTAATGACTCGTATTAACCAGTGTGCAGCACTTAATGGTGTCGCATTAGTCGCGTTAATTTTACATGCCAGTGAAAACAAGGCACTTGCTAAAACTGATTTAGAAAAAAACTTAGACTTTTTCCTTAATATTCAACGTGAAGCATCTTATAGTGAACAACTAACCATACCACAAGAAAGCGGCGCAGAATTACTTGCTCATGTTATTTCACTTAACAAAGTAACCATTTCTAAAGACAGCTTTGGTACTATTATTTCACTTAATGACTCTGCAAGTTTAGAAATGAGTTATTACCGCAACAATATTTTGCATACCTATGTTTTAAGCTCTTTAGTCTGTCGGTTATTGACTCACAACAGTAAAATTTCTCACGAACAGATAGTAACGCAAAGCATAACTTTATTAGCAACCTTAAAAGGGGATTTGTTTTTGTTTCAAACACCCCAGCAAATTACTCTACAAGTAGAACAAGTGTTAACAGCCCTAAAAAATAGTGAAATAATCAAACAAACAAAGGCAAATTTTTGGTCATTAACCGAAGACTCTCAATTGCTTAACCAAGTTCATTTAATGGCTGAATGTATTGATGAAAGCTTACAAAGATTAGCTATAATCACTTCTTTAGCAACGCGATTAACACCACTGACAAGACGCGAATTAGAACAGAAAGTTGTTGCTATAGCCAAGCGATTATCCGTATTAAACAATATAACCGCGCCTGAATTTATTGACAAAAAGGCGCAAGCTACTTTAATCAATACGCTACGTGAACAAGGTTATATGGCATTAAATGAAGAAGGCATGCTAACGGTATGTAGCAGTATGGCTACGCTTAAACACTCTGTAACTAGCCTAGTGTCTATAGAGGTCTTACAAAGTATTGCGAGGTAATATTTGCATTATTCAAGGTTGGAATTTAGGACACAAAGGGGCAATGAATTACCCCTTACAAAAGATCGATATTTTTTCCTGATTGCAATATATTGGTGTTTACAATTGGCACGCTATTCTAAAAAAATCGATTGCAATTTGTTAGTTTAGCTTTTATTTTGCGATGGAAGATAACTCTAGCGATACTTGCTCAACACCTTGCGTAGCAATTCTTTTACTCAACTCTGCTTTTTTACTGCTTAACAAAGAAATACCTTCTACCACCATATCAAAAGCTTTCCATTCTCCCGTTTTTTTATTTTTTCTCATCTTAAAAACAACATCTATTGTAGGTGCATTCAAATCAACAATTTGCATTTTTACCGCGACAATTCTTTTACCTTCAACAGATTTTTCAGGCTCAAAAATAACGTCTTGATTTTTATATTGCATTAAAGCAGTCGCATAAGTTCTTGCCAAATAATAGCGCATAGAACTAACAAATTGAGCCCGTTGCTCTTTATTTGTATTCGTTAAGTTTTTTCCTAAAATACGATATGATGCATATCTATAGTCTATTGACGGCATCAACTCTTCTTTCACAATATCTTGCATAAGTTCAGGAAATTTCTTAATTTCTTGTTGATTGGCAGCAATGCGACTAAACAGCTTATTGCCAACACTTTCTAAAACAGCATAAGGTGAGATTGTTGTTACTTCAGAAGAAATGGCAGACATGGAAAAAACCAATAAGAATGCCATGATAGAATTTGTTATGCGTTTCATTTAGCCAACTCCTTAAAAATTAGTGTGATCTGGTCATCTAATGTTGTCATCCAAAATTAAACCGACCGCTCGGTATATTCAATAACGAAAGAATAACACCGACCGATCGGTTTGTAACCTTTTTTATTTATAAGAAATTTGTCTAACTAAGATCTTTTAACGCTAAGCTATCTTTTTAATGCGCGAATATACAAGCAAAGTTCAACTATAACCTGCTGAAATAATTCTTTATTACGAGAGCTTTTACTTAAAGAAGTAGCACCATGAAAAGTAGCAACAATAAAATAAGCTACCTGAGAAAATATTAGGTCTGCCCGTAGTTCGCTTTTTACTCGCACTAAAGATTCAACAATGAGTGTATTAAGCTTCGCTTGCATTGACAAGATTCGTAACCGAAAGCCTTCATCAACATTGGCCATTTCTTCACAAAGATTATTCAACGGACAGCCACAAACCGCTTCACTGCATACCATGGCATTGCACATTGAAATAAAAAATTCACACAAGCCTTCAATAGGATCATCTTGGTCTAACGCTGGTTGCCATGTGCCCAGAAAAATTGGCACATAGTTTTCTTCAAAAACGGCGTAGCCCAACTCAAGCTTATTGGTAAAATGATAATACAAGGCACCTTTAGATATGCCACAACGATTAAGAATAGTAGATAAACTCGTTGCTTGAAAGCCATGTTGATGAATTTCATCAGCGGCTACGCTAAGAATTTTTTGGCGGGTTTGTTCTGCATCACTCATTTTACAACTCTTAATAGCTACGAATTTTTACTTTTAAACAATAACAAACCGACTGGTCTGTTGCAAGGTTTAAGCGCGTTTTAATTCACTAAAATTTGATCATTCCAATCTAGAACGAAACCATTTCTAATGAATATGGATCGGTTTTAAGGATGATTAAAGACTTAAATCTGAATGTTTTTATGACATACCCAAAAGTTCATTAACCTTGATCCTATGGCTTTTATCTAATTTCTCTAAATTAAAAACTTTGTCCCTCCTGACCTTGACGGCGGTGACTAAAGAAGCCAAAACCCGTCAGGTGCAGGAGTAGTGCTAACAGATAAGCCCCCCTTTAAAGTCTACACTATTAATTCAAATTTATTGAACTCAACCTTCAAAACATTGCATTTTTTATCTGCGCTATTTTATTTTAATATCCCTGCAACAAAGAATAATACCGATTGGTATAAGTGTAAAAAATGACGTCTGATAGGCGATTTGGAAAATAAAATGTTAAAAACTTTTTGGAGAAAAATGATGAACAATGAAACTATTTTAATTATTGGTGCTGCTGGTAATAATGGCACGGCCACTATTGACTCGTTAGTTCAGAAAAAACTAGCTAACACAACAATTCGTGCAGCGGTTCGCAGTGATGAAAAAGCCGCACAGTTAAAACTAAAATATCCCGCTATTGAAACCGTGATTATCGATTTAGATAAACCAGCGACACTACCCGCAGCTTATAAAGGTGTAGATAAAGTATTTATGATCCCAGGTAACATCGAAGACCGTGAAGGACACGCCAAAAATGCCATTGATGCAGCAGTGGCAGCTGGGTCGGTTAAGCAATTTGTCTTTTATTCGGTGGTTGGCGCAGAATATGAGGCTATTTTATTTGCCCGTCAATTTCGAGCGGGTGAGAAATATCTTGAAAAATCAGGCCTTAATTGGACGCATCTGCGCACTATTTTCTTTCAGGATAACTTTTTTGGCTGGGCTGATGGTATTAAGCAAGGCGGGCTTTACTTTGGTGTGCGTGAGGGCAAATTTGCCCCGTTAAATGTTGCGGACATTGGTGAAATGGCCGCTAATATTTTGACCACCTCTGGGCATGACAACATAGCTTACAATGTCACTGGACCTGAGCTGTTAACAGGCGTTGATATGGCTGCTATTTTTGCCGATGTTACGGGTAAAGCGGTTGCCTACATTTCACCTTCAGAGCAAGATACGTTAGCGTCGCTTTTAAGTACTGGCTGGCCAGAATGGCAAGCTAAAGGTATGTTGGAATTATTTGAAGTATTTGCGACCAACCAAGCAGCCATTGTTAGCCCTGATGGCGAGCAGCTATTAGGTCGCCCAATGACGCAATTGAAAGATTTTATCGCGGCGAATAAGAGTGCCTTTGTTTAAAACTTTAGAGGTTCACAAACCAGCCTTGTTCTAACAACGCTGGTTTGTCTTTGTGAGCTATTAGCTTCTTAAAAATAGATTCATTTCCATTTTTATAATTTTGTCGATAAACCACGCCAGTGCTTTACCTTTATTATCTTTACACCATGCAACGCACAAGTCATGGCTTCTATCTTCCGGTTGCGCCAATGTCAATGCCACAAGTTGCCCCGTTTGTAACTCTTGTTCAATACGATGAATGGGTAGATAGCCTACACCCAAACCAAGCAGGTGTGCTTCAATTTTTTTACTTATGCTAGGCACGGTAATGCGCGCTTGTCCATCGAGTAAACCTGCAGAGCGCCCTGGTAAGTGTTTGGAACTATCTGCCACGACCACGGAAGGATACTTTTTAATACTTTTTTGGCTTATTGGCTGCAACTCAGCGCACAGCGGGTGAGTTCTTGCGACCGCAAAAACAAATTCAACATGACCAATTGCATGGGTCTTAAAGTTGGTGTCGAAAGGCTCACCGGCTGCACCGATTATTAAGTCACAGCTACCAGAGTTCAATGCATCCCAAGTGCCGCCAAACATTTCTTCAGAAACACGAATATCTATCCACGAGTATTTCGCTTGAAATTGGGCAATTAATGCATAAATGGGCTGAAACTGCAAAATAAGCCGGCCTTGCTCTACGATAAGCATGCCGACAGCGGTAAATTCAGCTTTACGCTTACTACGGTCAAACAGCGCAACACCTAAATCGTCTTCAAGTTTATTGACCGTATAGGAAATTGCAGAGGGCACGCGAAACAGTTCATCGGCGGCACCAGCAAAGCTTTTTTTGCGTTCAATGGCATCGAGTACCTGCAACGCATCAAATGTGATAGGGGAATACATTACTTCAATCCTTTTGAACTGACCAATCAGTTTTTACCGTTATTATTAATCAACATAGATAAATATAATAACCTCTACATTCAAAAACAATGAACTAAAGAGAGCATTATGTCTACATCAATTATCAATAAACTAACCTCATCTAACGCGGGTTTTGCAACATTGGCATTACGCATTCCAATTGGCATTACTTTCATGGCACATGGCGCACAAAAGTTATTTGCCTGGTTTGGTGGTTATGGACTTGAAGGTACCGGTCAATGGATGGAATCTATTGGCCTTGCACCAGGCTACTTATTGGCTTTAATGACTGGCGGCGCTGAATTTTTTGGCGGTATCGCGTTGTTGATAGGCTTATTAGTTCGTCCGGCCGCGTTCGTCCTTGCTTTTACCATGTTGGTGGCAATTGTGAGTGTCCATTTTGTCAACGGCTTATTTATGAGTAACAACGGCTATGAATTTGCGCTTGCCCTACTGGCGGCATCTTTTTCCTTGCTTATGAGCGGTGCGGGTAGATTATCAATCGATGAGATTTTAGCAAAACGCGCGTCTTAACAAGGCCAGAGAAGATGCCAAGCCAACCCTCTTCTCACTCGCAAACTCAAATAGTATAAAAATTAGGAGTCATTATGGTACACACAGTTAATAAAATTAGTGCATCAGCGCTGCATTATCTACCCAGTAGTAATATGCACCCAGCGAATACGCATTTTCATTTCTCATTTGCTAATTATTATGACCCAACGCGGATGAATTTTGGTGTGTTGCGTGTTTTTAATGATGATGATGTTACGCCACATGGCGGCTTTGGTCGTCATCCACATAAAGATATGGAAATTGTGAGTTATGTGGTGAGAGGAAAATTAACCCATTGGGATAACGTGACCAATAAACAAGAAACCATTGGTCGTGGTCATGTACAAGCGATCTCAGCTGGCTCAGGCGTTTGGCATTCAGAGCTTAATAAGCAAGATGATTGGTGTCGTTTTCTGCAAATATGGCTCATGCCACCTAAACAAGGCGGCCCAGTGCGTTACAACCATCAAAACTTTGAGTTAGCACAAAGAGAGAACAAGTTATTACATATTGTGGGTAATCCAAGCAATAAAAACAGCTCTCCTCTTTATATCAATTCCGATGTTAACTTGTATGTTTCAGAAATGACGGATAAAAGAGCGCTGGTCGAGTTTGAATTAGCCGAAGGTAGGCAGGCATATATTAACTGTGCTGAAGGTAGCGTGCATATTGAAGGTTACCCATCACTTAATGAGCAAGATTCACTGGAATTAAGAGAAGCAGGCACGGTTAAATTTTCATTAAAAGGTGACTATGCACATTTCATTATCATTGAAATGGCCAAAACAGCCTAAGCGTTGACAATTTAATTGTCGGTTTTATAATAATTCGTGCTGATTATCGTGTAAAATCACCTTTAACGATGAAGCTGTTTCAGATGAGTTACTCAAGCAACGCAGCAACCATTAACCCTAAAAATGTGACCAATAGATAAATTGAAAATTTATTAACTTACCTTTTAATCGCATGGCCTTCTTTCCTGCTCTACGTTCTACTGAATCAAAACAATAATATTCAATATATTGTCATATACTTTCATTGTTCGAAAACTTTTAAAATAATTTGCAATTAAATAGACGATCGGTCTATTATATGAATATGAATTTATCTGTAACAAAACCACGTCGTGGTAGACCGCCAAAAGTATCTCGTGAAAATCATGATACAAAGGCTGAATTAATTCGCAGCGGCCTTGAACAACTAACTGAAAGCGGCTTTGCTTCGTCAGGAATTGATCAGATCTTGAAAAAGGTTAACGTGCCAAAAGGTTCTTTTTATCATTACTTTGCCAGCAAAGAAGCCTTTGGTCAGGCTGTTATTGAAAACTACGCTAGTTACTTTGCGAATAAATTAGATGCTTGTTTATTAGATGTATCGTATTCCCCGTTAAGGCGCATCAGTAATTTTGTTGAAGTTGCCAAAATTGGTATGGTTCGTCATCAATTTAAACGAGGATGCTTAGTAGGCAACCTTGGGCAAGAAGTAGATTTACTGCCCGAGAGCTTTAGACAACAATTAATTGATATATTCCATTGTTGGCAGCACCGTTTAGCAAACTGCCTTAAAGCGGCACAAAGTCAAAAAGAGATTTCAGACACTGCCAATTGTGAGCTATTAGCCGAAGTTTTTTGGATTGGCTGGGAAGGCGCAGTTAGCCGAGCAAAACTGGTACAAGATATTAAGCCATTAGAAAATTACTTTACTCATTTTATCGCGGCTTTGCCTAGATAAAAATTTTTACCATTTATAGACGACCTGTCTAAATAAGGAGAACACCATGTTTCATGGCATTTTAATCGAAAAAGATGACCAAGGTTACCGAGCAGCTATCAAAGACATTGACGAAAGCTTATTACCCGAAGGTGATGTTACCGTTAACGTTTCGCATAGCACTCTTAATTATAAAGATGCTTTAGCGATTACTGGCAAAGGCCCTGTGGTAAGAACATTTCCTATGATTCCGGGTATTGATTTAGTCGGTACGGTTGAACAAAGCGATAGTGATAAGTTTAAAGTAGGTGATACCGTCCTACTTAATGGCTTTGGTGTAGGTGAAACTCACTGCGGCGGTTTGGCTCAAAAAGCGCGTTTAAAAAGTGAATGGTTAATTCCTCTACCGAAAGCTTTTTCGCCACGCCAAGCGATGGCTATTGGTACCGCAGGCTATACCGCAATGCTTTGTGTGATTGCCCTTGAAAAAAACGGCATTACGCCAGACAAAGGTGATATTTTGGTCACTGGCGCTAACGGCGGTGTTGGTAGTTTTTCAATCGCGATCTTAGCGAAACTTGGTTACAAAGTGGTTGCTTCAACAGGTAGAGTTGAGCAAGCAGAATACCTAACAAAATTAGGTGCATCAGAAATAATTGATCGTAAAACATTGTCAGAGCCTGGTCGCCCGTTAGCAAAAGAACGTTGGGCTGGTGCAATAGATTCTGCTGGCAGCCATACACTAGCTAATGTTTGTGCCGGCTTGCAATATGGTGGTGTCGTTGCTGCGTGCGGTTTAGCACAAGGCATGGATTTACCCGCCTCGGTAATGCCATTTATTTTACGCGGCGTGACTTTAGCCGGCATTGATAGCGTAATGCGCCCACTTGAAGACAGGATTGAAGCATGGCAACGCCTTGCCGATATTCTAGACCCTGAAGTATTTGAAGATATCTCTACCGACATCAGCTTGAGCGACGTTGTTGAAGTAGCGGGAGACTTAATCGCAGGTAAGGTTCGTGGTCGTGTAGTAGTTGATATCAATAAATAAGGTGAATGCCATCATATACCCAGCATCAAACTCGTATTTCACGGAGTTTGATGCTGAACCGCAATCCAAAAAGCTTTAACCTGTCGAATATTGATAATATTCCTTTTAGTTTGTTGCTAATCAAAGTTAAACTTAGCCAACGAAAAAAGGAGAAGTTAATATGAGTATTGCACGTGAACAAGTTTTTGTATGGAGCCGTAAAACAAGGTTATTTCACTGGGTAAATGTAATCGCTATCACGTTACTCATTGCTATTGGTTTAATCATTTTAAATGAGAAGTTGTTTGGTGTTAGCACGGATGGAAAAATATTATTAAAAACAATACATGTAATCGTAGGATATGTTTTTGCAATCAACTTACTTTTTAGGTTGATTATTGGTTTTATCGGTAAAGCACATGAGCGATGGAGCCAAGTTTTACCTTTTAATAAAGGCTTTAAACAGGAATTAGTTGACTTTAAGCAGCATAAAAAACATACCTACAAAGGCCATAATCCCGCAGGAAAATTGATGGTTTTTGCTTTATTATCGTTAATGCTCATTCAAATGATTTCAGGTTTGGTTATTGCTGGTACAGATATTTATTACCCGCCTTTTGGAAAGTACTTTGCCACAAGTATTGCAACAGATAAACAAGATATTGAAGCAATTAAACCCTATTCAAAAGTTAATGTTGATGAAGCTGCCTATAAAGACATGCGCGCTATACGAAACCCCTTTATCACAGCCCATGTGTATTCATTTTACTGCCTTATTTTCCTGATCCCATTGCACATTTTAGGTGTAATCATCGCTGAAAGAAGAGAAAAAACGGCGTTGGTTTCTGCAATGATTACAGGCTATAAATACCTTCCTAAAGATCATTGTGAATAGATCCTAATCCTCAACGATATCCTCAACATTACCTAAGGTTGGGGATTTTTTGTTTATTTTAAGCGTTTACTTTAGGGAGTTGCTCTTAAAAGTAAACTCCCTAAATTATGCTTGCCAAAATCAAGAGATTATCAAATACTCTGGAAATAACACCACCAATAACAGCACAAATATTTGCATTAAAATGAAAGGAATAACACCTTTATAAATCGTCGTCGTTTTCATCCATTTAGGCGCCACCCCTTTTAAATAGAACAAACTAAAACCAAAAGGTGGTGTTAAAAAGGAGGTTTGCAGGTTCATTGAAATTAATATAGCAAACCACACTAGATTAACGTCTAAAGCAATGGCGACAGGTAATAAAATTGGTACCACCAAAAAAGCAATTTCAATAAAATCTATAAAGAAACCCAGTACTAAAATGGCTAACATCGCTAACGCAATAAACGTCCATTTACCGCCATGTAAGTCCATAAAGAAATCTTCAATTAAATACTCGCTACCAGAATAACTAAACACCATAGAAAATGCCGTTGCGCCAATAAGAACGGCAAAAACCATTGAAGTAACTTTTACTGTTTCTTTTGAAACTTCATGCATTTTAGTAAAAGAAAAACTACCATAAAAAATAGATAAAATGATTGCACCAACCGCACCTATCGCAGCAGATTCAGTAGGCGTAGCAATACCCGCAAATATTGAGCCAAGCACAACAAGAATAAGCACTAAAGGTGGCACAATATCTTTTAACGCTTGCAGCAATAACTCACGCTTGCTTTCAGTCACCTCAATAGGCGGCATAAATTCAGGTTTAACTTTTCCTAATATTAAAATATATAAGGTATAAAAACCGACTAACAACATGCCAGGTATCAGCGCAGCACGAAATAAATCACCGACAGGCACGCCCATGACATCACCCAAAATAATTAAGATGATAGAAGGAGGAATAATTTGCCCTAAAGTACCTGACGCACAAATAACGCCTGCTGCCGTTGGTTGATGATAATTGTTTTTCAGCATCACCGGCAAGGAGATAACCCCCATAGCAACGACACTTGCACCAACCACACCGGTTGACGCTGCCAATAAAGCACCAACAATAATCGTTGAAACCGCAACACCACCCGCAATACCACCAAAAAGTTTTGCGGAAGACTCTAATAGCCGTTCAGCCAAGCCTGTTTTTTGCAGCACGATCCCCATAAAAATAAACATGGGAACCGCCATTAAAATGGTATTTTCCATAATCGCCATAATGCGATAAGGCATAAAAGCAAACAGGTCAACACCGAGTACAGCAACCCCAACAATGAGTGATACTCCGGCAAAAGTGAACGCAACAGAATAGCCTAAAAATAAACAAACAAGGGCGATAGCAAAAAGCACTAAACCAGTCATTATAATTCTCCCTGACTATGCTTTTCTGGCACTTTAATGCCTCGCAGTATTTGAATATTACTCAGTACCATATGAAAAATAGATAACACTAAGAAGACAGAAGAAAGAGGAATAACACTGCGTACAATCCAGCGATGCGGCAAACCACCAGGGTCACCACTACCCTCACCCATTTCATAGGCCTCAAAGGCATAGTCGTAACTAAAATAAAGTATTAACAAGGTAATAGGTAAAGCAAAGGCCAATGAGCCAAAAATGTTAATAATAGCCTGCTTTTTCGCTGACATAGCATCGTAAAAGATGTCAACACGCACATGCGCATCTTCTTTTAAGGTATAAGCAATGCCAAACATAAACATCGCAGCAAATAAATGCCACTCTAACTCTTGCATGCCTATACTTACGTCATTAAAAAAATAACGCATGATGACATCATAAAAAACATTGGCAATCATCAGCAGCATTAATAGGCTGCAGAAGAGTCCTAATGCATCGATAATTTTAGTAATAAATTTCAGGCTAGCATTCATATGTGGCTCATATTCTCTAAAAAAAAACGCGGTTAAAAACCGCGCCTACTCTACTTAAATAATAGTGCGACTTAAGTAATAACGCTACTTAGCATCAAAGTTATCAAGGTAAGCTCTGTCAGACAAATTAGTCCAAGCGCGTACTTTATTCTTGTATTCATTCATTGAATTCAATATTTCTGCCGTCAATGGATCTTTGGCAGCAAATTCTGCTAATAATTCATCATTGGTTTGTTTAATTTTATTCATTACGCTTTTTGGAAAAGAGAGCATTTTGACGTTAGGATAATCTTTTTTCAATGTTGCTAAATTTTCACCACTAGCATGCATTGATTGAGCATACATATCATACGCCGCTGCTTTCATGGCAACCGTTAAGATTTTTTGTAAGTCTTTAGGCAATGAATTGTAAGCTTTTTCATTAACCATAAATTGCAATTCAGTACCCGGCTCATGCCAACCAGTATAATAGTAAGGCGCAATTTTGTGGAAACCCATACGTAAATCTAAAGATGGACCTACCCACTCTAATGCATCAATAGTATTACGTTCTAAAGCCGTATATAGCTCACCTGGTGGAATATTCGTTGGCTTAGCGCCTAATTTAGCTAACACTTCGCCAGCAAATCCTGGGATACGCATTTTCAAACCTTGAAGATCTTCAACGCTGTTGATTTCTTTCTTGAACCAACCACCCATTTGGTTACCGGTATTACCGCCAGGAAATGATAAAATACCGTATTGATCATAGACTTTTTTCATTAACTCCATGCCGCCGCCATAATAAAACCAAGCATATTGCTCAGAAGCAATCATGCCAAATGGTACCGTAGTAAAAAACATGGTGTTGAAATCTTTACCTTTCCAATAATAAGAAGCAGAGTGACCCATTTGATATTGACCACTTTTAACAAAGTCAAAAATGCCGAAGGCTGATTTATGTTTATTTGACGAATCAATACGGATATCTAAACGTCCGTTTGACATTTCTTTAACCATTTTTACCATGTTTTTCGTTGTATCACCGAAAATAGGAAAATTTGGCCCCCACGTTTCTGCCAGTTTCCAACGATATTTTTTCCCCTCATCAGCCATCGCTGCACTTGATAAACCTAGCGCAGAAAGTCCAAGCGACACGATAAGTGCAGCTTTTAAAAGCATTGATTTTTTCATCTGTTGTTCCTTTAACTTATTGTGATTTGATTCATTATTATTTTTTAGTCTCTTTACAGTAGACTACTTATGCTATTTAGCATTGAACCACAGTAATATAATTATCACGATAAGGCTATTAGTACGAACACCTAAGACTAAAGTCGTAACCACAATAAAGAGCTTACCCACTAGTGATTTAGGCAGAAATTTGTAATGATTAATCACGCTCTTTTTTACTGGTTATTATTTGAATGATTCTGCCACTACGCCTATTTTATATTGCCGTGATACAAGTCATTTTGACCTCTATCGTCATTTATTTCTTTGTCACTAGTGAATATCGGGCACTTTCTAATCAGAACTTGCAGACGTTAAAAACCTTTTTGATGAATCAGAAAAAACAAGAATTAAAAAACTATACTTCACTTGCTAGTGCGGCGATTAAGCACATTCACCCTAACGCTGAGCCTAACAATAAAACAAAACGACTTGCCGTAGAACATTTGCTTAATCAATTATTGTATAACGGCGATGACGGTTACTTTTTTGCTTACAATGATCAAGGCATAAATATCGCCCACCCGAAAGAGCCGCAAAGAGTAGGCGAAAGTTGGTGGACTTTAGAGGATGATAGCGGAAAAAAAATTATTCAACTGTTAATTAACAATGCTAAAGACGGTGGTGACTTTCTTCAATACCAATGGCGTAAGCCCTCTAACCAACAAATATCGTCTAAAATGAGCTATTCAACTTACCTAAAAGAGTGGCAATGGATGTTAGGTACAGGGGTTTATCTTGACGATGTTAACCAACAACTGGCAGCACTACAGCAAAAAATTGATCAGCATATTAATAAGACAAAACAAATTATTCTGATCATTTCTCTCAGTTCAATATTCATTATTTTCCTATTTGGTTTAGTTATTAATTTAAACCATAAGAAAAAAGCTGATAAAAAAATAAATGAATTAGGACAAAAAATACTTAACTTGCAAGAAGAGCAGCATCGCCATGTTTCCCGTGAATTGCACGACGGTATAGTACAAATTTTAGTGTCGATACAATACTCTATAGAAGCAACCGCAATTTTTTTAATGCAAACAAAACAAGAAAAACCTAAACCGTTAGCTGATGCCGAAAAAAATCTCAGCATTGCCATACAAGAAGTGCGACGTATTTCTCACCATTTGCACCCTAGAGTGCTTGATGAGCTAGGTTTATCTGCGGCAATCGTGGGGCTGGCAGAAGAATTTTCTAAACAAACAAAAATTGAAATTAGTTTAACTAAGCCCAAATTAAGAAAACTACTACCCGACGATATAAATATTAGCCTTTACCGCGTTGTGCAGGAGTCATTAATTAATATTGAAAAACATGCCAAGGCAACGCATGTCACCATTGACTTGTCTATTGAAAATAAATGGCTTACGTTAACCATAAAAGATAATGGTATAGGTTTTAGTGGCAGTAAAAAAAATAAAATAGGCGCGCCTATCGAATCGTTTGGCATAGGTTTACGTAATTTAACTGAACGCATTGAATACCATTGCGGACAACTGAACGTTTGCACATCAAATAAGGGTACAAGTATAAGCGCCAGCATTCCAATCCATGTTTTTGCTTATTATTTTAATAGCAGAGCACAAAAAAACAATGTATTGAACACTGAGCAAAATAACACCTTACTTTCAGATAAATAAAAAGGACGCAGCATGCTAACCTCAGCAACAAATGAACAGGTAACGTCGGTATTGCTTGTTGATGATCATCCTATGGTTCAAGATGGCTTAATTGCTTGTTTATCTTACTACCATGACATTAATATTATTGGCTCAACACAAGACGGTAAAAATGCGCTTGCGCAAGCCCTGCTTTTAAAGCCTGATGTTATTTTAATGGATATTAGCATGCCAGATATGAATGGTATTGATGCTACTGAGATTATTACCGAGCAATTAACGAGTACAAAAGTACTTATTTTTAGCATGCATGATAGCTTAGAATTTGTTAACAGTGCGATGCAAGCTGGCGCTTCAGGATATATTTTAAAAGATACTGGGTCAGCTGAAGTTTATCTCGCTATTAAAGCCGTTGCCTCAGGTAAAGTACACTTTAGCCCGTCAATTGCAGCAGCATTAACCGAGAACCCATTAAGAGAAGAAAAAGAAAAATTGACCACGCGAGAGCAAGTGGTGTTAGCTTATATTGCCCAAGGATTATCAAACAAGGCCGTAGCAAAAATGCTCGGTATTAGCTTTCGTACCGTTGAAGCGCATCGCCGTAATATAAAAGCGAAATTACAATTAGAAAACTTAGCTGAGCTCATTCGTTATGCCGTTAATAATGGCTTAATTGATAGTTGAAGGCTGATGGTTAATGGTTGATACTTGGCAGTTGGCAGTTAATTTTTCAACAACCCTAGCATTAGTGCTAAGCCAATATTTCAACATGATGATTTACCGGAATAAATACAATACACAATCAATACCATCACAAGTACTCAACAAATATACCGATAAATATCACCATTCCTACCCAGTGGTTATGCAAAAAGGCTTGAAAGCACTTGCCACGCTCTCGGTTGCTAATCAATAGTTGCTGATAACTAAATAAACCCGCTGAGATTACCAAGCTTAATTGATAAGGCCAGCCAAAAGCTAATATGTCGCCAACCGTAAACAACAAGCCCAACACCAGTACTTGCATAAAGCCGATAATGCGCTTGTCGTGGTCTCCAAATAAAATGGCGGTTGATTTTACGCCTATTTTCACATCATCATCTCTATCTACCATGGCGTACATGGTATCGTAAGCAATAGTCCATAATATATTAGCGGTAAATAACAACCAAGCAACGAAAGGAATTTCTCCTTGAGCTTCTGAAAAAGCCATGATCATCCCCCAACTAAAAGCCGCACCAAGTACCACTTGCGGCAACTGGGTATAACGTTTCATAAACGGATATAAAGCCGCCAATATCAACGCAACAATGGATAAATAAATGGTAGGCCAGCTCAACGTTAATACTAGCCCTAAAGCAATACCAATGAGTACACCAAATAGACTAATAGCTTCTTCTTTACTGATCAAACCAGAGATCAACGGCCTATTTTTAGTGCGTTCAACCTGACCGTCAACTTTCATATCAGCGATATCATTAATGACACAACCTGCGCTGCGCATAACAAAAACACCCAAACTAAACACAATTAACAAGTAAAAATTAGGCCACCCATCGCTGGCAATCCATAATGCCCAATACGTTGGCCACAATAATAGGTAAGTGCCAATAGGCTTATCCATGCGAGTAATTAACTTAATCGCCAGCCATTTTTGCTTTAAAGTATTAAGCATGCTTATGCCCTAAATTTGCTGTTTGTTTATATGCGAAAGCGCCGGGTAAAAACACCTCTGCTACCATTAAAGGCTTACCCTCTAAAACAAATATAGAGCGTCGCCCCCACAGTTTTTCTGGTGAAGATAAGCATTGCTCTGGCAGTGATAGCTGTTTAGCCAATTTTCCAACAGGGCTAGTTGTATCAAACACTGCCACTTCAATAGTTTGCCTTTCTAGCGAGGGATTGTTAAAAAGTACTTGTCCTAATGACTGTGTACCTAAATTAGCTAACGCTTGTTCTGCTCCAGTTAAACTAGACAAAGGCAATAAGCTACGCGCGAAAACTTGTGGCTTTTCATCACAAAAAAGCAGCACTTCTCGCACTAATATTTCTTCTCCTGCGGGAATAAGCGCAACGGCTTCATTTTCTTGGCAGATCTCAATGCTTTGGCCGAGCAATTCTACTCTAAATTGATGACAATGAGACTTTAAACGCGCGGTAAGTGAGTTAGGATCAAGAAGCCAACTCTGTATATTTTCATGCAAAGCGCACTTTTTAGCATCATGCCAATGGCTTGATAAGGTAACAGGAAACAATGATTGCAAATTCATAAACTAAAAGCCAAGTTAAAACCGAGGTGATAATCGAAGTGATGATAACATTGTTTTTAAGGGAACTCATTTTACCTAGCCAGTAAAATGCTAAAAAAAAGTAATTTATTTCAGGAAAAAAGTTTGTTTCAGGTTATGATAAGAACAGTCTCTCAGTTTTGTATTTATTACTTTAATTCAAGAAATAACTTTATGTTTAAATATTTATTAATTATCACTTGTTTGTTAATGCCACTAACCACTAAAGCTGCGGATTATGCTTATTTTGGTTTTGAGCCTGACATAGTAACCAATTACACTGCTGTAAAGAAAAAGATGGGTTATGTGCGCTTAACGGTTGAGTTAATGGTTCCGAGTACAAGTTTAGAGATTGTGGAGCATCATTCTCCTTTATTACGCGATGCAATTATTGATATTATCGGCAAGCAGCCAGAAGAGAAAGTTAAATCAATTAAAGGTCGCGCTGAAATACAACTAAAATGTGAAGAAAAAGTAAAAGCATTACTTATTAAAGAAACAGGCAAGCCATTAATCAAAAAGCTCTTATTTACTCAATGGCTAGATAACTAAAAAACAACAAAAAAACCAAAGATTTCTCTTTGGCTTTAAGTTATTTTTGGCGTTAATACCACTTGAAATAACCTATTACTATCGGCTAATAGCAACCTGTTTGGTTGCCTCCACTTTAGCTTCAATTCGACGATTTTTCGCATGAGCGGCATTATTTTGATTTTGGTCAAGCAAACGTTCTTCACCGTAACCCACTGCAGATAAACGATTCTTAGCAATGCTAAATTGATTGACTAACATATCAACAATAGCATCGGCGCGTTGTTGCGATATATTTTTGTTATACGCAGCACTGCCCACTGTTGATGTATGCCCTTCAATAACTAATGAAACTTTTGGATACGTTTTTAGAAAATCAGCCATCCTTTTAATTTCTGGTAAATACTCAGCTTTAACAATAGCTTTATTATTATCAAAATTAACTAAAAGTGTCATTCTGCTTTTTTCTTCACTGAAAATAGTGCACCCACTGCCATCCACTTTATCGGCTGCTGGCGTATTAGGACAGCGATCATCTTTATCTAAAACACCATCGTTATCCGCATCTTTAACGGCAACAGGTGTTGCTACTGGGGCAGTATTAACAGGTGAAACCTGTTGTTTTTTTGCTGGAGATGATTTTGTTTCATCACCAAAAAAGTAAACAAAACCCAAACGAACGCTGCTATCTTTATAATTATTTGCAAATTGATAGTACCCTTTTCCTTCAAAATAAATTGCGGCACGTTCACTAATATAATGGCGATAGCCTGCACCTAAACCTACTGAAGCTTTAGTGTCTACAATATTTAAATAATCAAAACCACCGACTAAATAAAAGTTTTCTTTTGTTGGAAAATATAAGGCATCTAGACTACCAGATGATGCATCTGGTTCACTAAATCCTCGGTTCTCTTTAACTAAGTTAATTGTGCTATAAGAGAGTCTAAATTCTGCAGATTCAGTTAAACGATAACCTAACTCGCCACCAAAGCCTGTGCCGTGATCTATATTTGAATTAGGGTTTGCCGTCATTAAACGATCATTATCAATGTCCATATATAGCATGTAAGCACCGCCATAAGCTTTACCGACAAGATCTTGCGCTGCAGGCTGCTCATTAGCAAACGCGGTTGTTAATATAAGCGGTGAAGTTAAAAGTATTGTTTTCAAACCGATTAGCTTATTCATGAGTTAATTTCCCTTTTTTTAAGATTGTAAATAAGTGTACTAGTTATATTTTAACAGCTTTTTAACAACTGTATATCATTTAAAAGTTAATTTCTAGCGACTTTCACGCTATAAACAGCCAATAAACAACCTGAAATCAAACCCAGCAAATGGGCAGTATTGGCGACGTTTACTGGTAATAAGTCAACAAAACCTAGCACTAGCCAAAACAGCAAAAAACCAATAATAGGTTTAGATAAAGACAAGCCTTTTTCAGGAGCTAAATAACCATACCACCACACAAAACCCACTAATGCATAAACCACACCTGACAAACCACCAAAATTCGCCCCTGAAACAAAAAACTGCCCAAAATTTGAAAAAACAGCAGAAATTAATAGCAAATTAATTAACATTCCTTTACCTAAAGATTTTTCAATACTACCGCCTAATTGCCACCACCACATGGTGTTAAAAACAATGTGCAACAAAGAAAAATGGAAAAAAGCAGGGCCAATAATGCGCCAAGGCTCTGAGATAAAAGCATCTAAAGATAATAGAGAATAAAACTGTAATAGCGTAAATAGCGGGCGTGCCCAACCTAAGTTACTTGCCAAAAAAACCAACCAACAAAGTGCAAACACCACTAAAGTGACTATGCCTGCATGAGCTAAAAAGCTCTTTTTGAAGCTAGCCAGCAGGGTTGAATCATTATTATTAAGGGTTACTGTTTCACCATGCTGCCAAGCTGCTCGTTGATATTTTTGATCAAAGGGCTTTTTAATAAAGCATTCAAATTCCACTTGAGCTTGGGCAAGTTTATCTTGCTGGCAATAAACGGTATGACCTTGTTTACTTTTAATACCTTCTTGCGCTGCTTTATTTTCTTTATTTTCTTTATATAGGGGCTCAGCGACAACGTTAGCTTCAATACCTAAGGTTAATAAATAATTTGCAAAAAGCAGCGCAATATTATGTTGTTCTAGCTGCACTAACGGCTGCAAATTTTTATGTTCAACCATTTAATCAGCCCTTAGCTAGAAATTTTATCGGGGTATTGTAATTGCCACTGAGTAAAACCGCCATCAAGGGAATATACTTGTGTAAAATCTTGGCTAACCAAAAATTGTGCTGCTTGCTGACTAGAATGTCCGTGGTAACAACACACAACGACAGGATCATCAGGGTCAGCATCTCGTAAAAAATCAGCTAGGTTTTCATTGGTTAAATGAAGGGCATCAGTTATACGGCCATTAGCAAAGGAGGCTGCATCACGAATATCAACCACAACATGAGTTTTATTATTGAGCACTTCATGCAAGTCACTTACTTGCATATGTTTAAAGCTTTCTTGGTTATCTGACACTATTTCTCCCAATTTAAAATAACTTTACCTGATTGTCCTGAGCGCATCACATCAAACCCTTTTTGAAAATCATCAATAGTATAATGATGGGTGATAATGGGTGATAAATCTAAACCAGATTGAATAAGGCTAGCCATTTTATACCAGGTTTCAAACATTTCACGGCCATAAATCCCTTTAATGGTCAAGCCTTTAAAAATTATTTGACTCCAATCAATGGCCATCTCTTTACCAGGAATACCTAGCATGGCGATTTTACCACCATTATTCATATTGTCTAACATACTCGTAAAGGCCATTGGCACACCTGACATTTCCAAACCAACATCAAAACCTTCTGTCATCCCTAAATCGCTCATAACATCGGCTAAGCTTTCTTTAGAAACGTCAACAGCACGTGTTACCCCCATTTTTCTGGCTAAATCTAGACGGTATTCATTAATGTCAGTAATAACCACATAACGAGCACCAACATGTTTTGCTACCGCAGCAGCCATAATACCAATAGGACCAGCACCGGTGATTAAAACATCTTCACCCACTAAGTCGAACGACAATGCTGTATGTACCGCATTACCAAAGGGGTCAAAAACAGCGGCCAAATCATCAGAAATTTCATCAGGTAACTTAAAAGCATTATAGGCAGGAATCACAAGGTATTCGGCAAAAGCACCCGCACGATTAACGCCAACACCAACCGTATTTCTGCATAAATGCGTGCGACCACCACGACAGTTTCTACAATGACCACAGGTGATATGGCCTTCACCAGAAACGCGATCCCCTAAAGTAAAACCTTTAACTTCTTGGCCAATGCCAACCACTTCACCAGCATATTCATGGCCCACAACCATAGGCACAGGAATCGTATGTTGCGCCCATTCATCCCAGTTATAAATATGAATGTCGGTACCACAAATAGCTGTTTTTTTAATTTTGATTAACAGATCATTATGACCCATTTCTGGCTTGTCGGTATCGGTTAACCAAATGCCTTGCTCTGGTTTTAGTTTTGATAATGATTTCATAATATTTTTATCGCCTTAGCGGATCACATTCATTTCTTTACCGATACGGGTAAAGGCTGAAATCGCTTGCTCTAACTGCGCTTTAGTATGCGCTGCTGAAATTTGCGTACGAATACGTGCTTGCCCTTTTGGTACTACTGGAAAAGAAAAACCAATAACGTAAATACCTTCAGCAAGCAGTTTATTTGCCATCTCGCTAGCAACTTTAGCATCGCCTAGCATTACCGGCACAATGGCATGATCAGCGCCACCACAAGTAAAACCAGCCGCTTGCATATTGTCTCTAAAATAAACGGTGTTTTCCTTAAGGGTTTTACGCAATCCCTCCCCCTGTGCTAATAATTTCAATACTTGTAATGAAGCATTTACAATAGCTGGGGCAAGCGAGTTTGAGAATAAATAAGGGCGTGAGCGTTGACGTAACCATTCAATCACTTCTTTTTTGGCTGACGTATAACCGCCTGATGCGCCGCCCATAGCTTTACCTAGAGTACCCGTTAGAATATCAACACGGCCCATAACCTCGCAGTATTCATGACTACCACGGCCATTTTCACCTACAAAACCAACCGCATGCGAATCATCAACCATCACCATAGCATTGTATTTATCGGCTAAGTCGCAAACCCCTTTAAGATTAGCGATAACACCGTCCATTGAAAATACACCATCGGTAGCAATTAATTTGAAACGCGCTCCAGCTGCATCCGCCTCAATTAAACATTGCTCTAATGCCGCCATATCATTGTTGGCATAACGAAAACGCTTCGCTTTACATAAACGAACGCCATCAATAATTGACGCATGGTTAAGGGCGTCACTGATAATCGCATCTTCTGAGCCCAATAAGGTTTCAAACAAACCGGCATTAGCATCAAAACAAGAAGAATATAAAATAGTATCTTCCATGCCTAAAAATTCGCTAATACCTTGCTCTAATGCTTTATGAATATCTTGCGTACCACAGATAAAGCGAACAGAAGCCATCCCAAAACCGTGCTCGTCTAATCCGGTTTTAGCGGCAGAAATAAGGTCAGGATGATTCGCTAAGCCTAAATAATTATTGGCGCAAAAGTTAACAACTTCTTCGCCCGTATTTACCGTTATTTTTGCTTGTTGTGCTGTTGTAATAATACGTTCTGCTTTGTACAAGCCCTCTGCTTTAACTTGAGTAATTTGTTCTTGAATATGGCTGTAAAAATTTACTGAATTATTTTTTGACATGCGAAAGCCTCAACACTAATAGATAAATAGATGGATAGGTTAATAAATAATAATGCGGTAATTGTACGCTTTTACTTTAACTTAAAAAAGTTAATCGCCGAACACTATTTCGTTTAAAAGCAAATAACTGTAAAATTATTCTTACTACTAACCACATTCATGGTTTTAATTCATTAGCTAAGAGTACAAAATGAGCTTTTGATTATTTTGAACTTACGCGATTCATATTCATATGTATTTAATTAAACTTAGGTATAAAACTTAGGTATAATCTATCACAAACTCAACACGGCACAATTTATGTTTGCGTTACTAATTTACCGAGTCATATTATTATTGCTGATGCCTATTTTATTGTTGGCTTTGTTGTTTCGATCAATCAGTAATCCTCAGTATCGTCAGCGCTTAAGTGAACGTTTAGGGTTTTTCCCAAACTCCCCTTACCCAAAAATAAACGGTAAAGGTGGTATTGTTGTTCATGCCGCTAGTGTTGGCGAAGTGATCGCATTAACGCCATTTGTAGAACAACTCTTACAGCAACACCCGCACTTGCCCATTACGGTTACTACCTTCACCCCGACAGGGTCAGCGCAAGTTAGAAAACAATTTGGATCGCGTGTACAGCATGCTTTTTTGCCTTTAGATATTTTTCCTTGCACGCAATTATTTTTAGCACGCTTGCAGCCTAAGTTAATGATTTTTATGGAAACAGAATTATGGCCAAATCTAATCAATCAGTGTGCAAGTAAAAAAATAAAACTTTTACTGATTAACGGTCGTTTATCAGCCAATTCAATGAAAAATTATCAAAAAATTAGCGCGCTTATAAAACCGACCTTAAATAGTTTTGATAAAATATTGTGCCAAAGTCAGGGTAACTTTAACAATTTCCTTCAATTAGGCGCTAGCGCTGAACGATGCCAAATATCAGGAAACCTCAAGTTTGACATTAGCATTAATGCTAACACCCGCGAAAAGCAAACCAAGTTAAGCGCGTTATTGCCTAGTAACAGACCTATTTGGTTAGTAGCAAGCACACATCCAGGCGATGAAAAAATAGCGTTAGCGGCTTTTGAAATAATCAAAAATTTATTCCCTCATCTATTGCTAGTGCTTGTTCCAAGACACCCTGAACGCTTTAGCTCTGTCGCTAAACTCTGCATTAGCCAAGGTTATTCACTTGCCAAACGCAGTGAAAACACAGCAGTGACTGAACAAAATATTTGGTTACTCGACACATTAGGTGAATTAATGGCTGCCTATGCGTTAGCAGATATTATTACTATGGGTGGAAGCTTTAGCCATATTGGCGGACACAACCCCTTAGAGCCGGCGTTATTCAAAAAACCTATCATTGTTGGCAATGACATGAACAACTTCACTGAAATTTTAATACAATTAAAACAAAATCAAGGCATTATACAATTACCTTCAGCACAGTTACCTTCAACACAGTTATCTTCTACACACTTACCTGCTACAAAGAATGATATTCATCAGCAATTAGCTCAAGCCGTTATTAACTTACTAGAAGATAAAGAGGCGGCAAATTTGCTAGGCACTCAAGCACATAACGTGGTACTGAACAATCAAGGCGCGAGTAGTCTGACCCTAGCACAAGTACAGGCATTACTACTATGAGCCAAGGTATGCAAATACAAGTTTTTAAGGAAGGTAGTCATTACTGCCTTTTTGATCGAAATGAAATAGAAAATTTCAGCGCTAACATGTTATCTGCTCAATTTTGGCGAGACAAAAATGCAATTACCGGTTCAGCCCAAGGCCGAGGGACAACTTGGTTTGTTCAACATAACGACAAAAATTGTGCACAAGAAAAACACTGGGTTCTGCGTCATTATTATCGTGGTGGTTTAATTGGTAAATTAATTCGCGATAGCTACTTTTTCACCTCACAAAAAAATACCCGGGCAGCACAAGAGTTTGCTTTATTAGCACACATGCAAGCATTAGCATTGCCGATCCCTAAACCTATTGCTTATGGTGTCACTCGTCACGGTTTATTTTATCGAGCCGATCTACTCAGTAGCCGTATTGAAAATGCACAAGATCTCGTTGCTATATTATCAAAACAGGTAATATCACATAATTTATGGAAAAAAATTGGCGTAACCATAAAACGCTTTCATGATCATAATATTTATCATCATGATCTAAACGCCCACAATATTTTGGTTGATGAGCAAGAAAATGTTTTTTTAATCGACTTTGATCGTGGTGAAATTAGGGCATCAAACCAAAGCAGTTGGCAGAAAAACAATATGGCGAGGTTACAACGCTCATTTTTAAAAGAAGTAAAACAACACCCTAATTTTCATTGGAAGTTAGAAAACTGGCGGTTGCTACTTGAGGGTTACCTTAGCCACTAACTTAGGATCTCACAGAGGATTGTTACGATGCATCCAGCGCATCTTGATAACGCTGTTGATACATATTTTTTGCCTTTATAAATTCAGGCATTGCTGCGTCGGTAGTGTAAGGACGTAAAATAACTAATATCTTCAATACACCTTGATAAAATACTGAATCATTGATTTCATTAACAATGTTTTGTGTTTGATAAAAACTCAACCAGAAAGTATTAATAATCCGTAAAATACTGACAATATCAGCTAGCTCTTCATCGTAAAAATCAATAATTCCGGCACTTCTTAACGAAATTAATAATTGGCTAACACGCTCTGCAATTGAATGTTGTACTTCAACATATTTCTCTCGCAAACTTGGGTTTTTATCTAATAAAACAGGTAAATTGCTATAAAAGAATCTGAATTTTAACAACATCTGAAATACCGCATCCATATAAAGAATAATAGCATCCAGTGGTTTTACATCGCTGCTGACCTTAGGAAAGGTATCAAGAAGTAAATTACTCGCGTATTCTTCATAAATAGACAAAATAATGTCTTCTTTATTACGAAAATGATAATACAAATTACCGGGGCTAATACCTAAATGTGCAGCGATATGATTCGTTGTAACATTTCGCTCTCCTTGCTCATTAAATAATGCAATGCTCGCCTGAATTATCTTATCGCGGGTTTTCATAAAAGTTACTTCTTTCTTTGGTTTAAGCTAGTTTGAGATAGTTGAACTTGCTAATATGCTTTCTATCATACTATCAAAATTCATTAAACTTAAAGCCTTTTTGAGTAAATACTTTAACATTTACCTAATTTATACCCAATCCACTTCAAGATTCTAGATTCAGCTCGACTCATGTGATGGTTTAGCTATGAATGATGACTATTGATTCATTTTATGGTGTTTTTGATGTTAATACTTGTCAGAAACTTAATTAAGCCATTACAATGCATTGGTATTCACTAATAAATGAAGCCTAAAATATGAGCATAAGAGCAATTTACCCTGGTACATTCGATCCTGTCACAAATGGTCACTCAGACTTAATTGTTCGTGCTAGCCTATTATTTAGCGAAGTTATCATTGGTGTTGCTTCAAGCCCGAGTAAAAAACCACGTTTCACACTTGAGCAACGTGTTGATATGATTAAAGAAATAACAAAAGATATAAAAAATGTCACGGTTGTTGGCTTTAGTGGTTTGTTGGTCGACTTTGCTAAACATCACCAAGCAAAAGTGTTGATCCGGGGATTACGTGCCGTATCAGATTTTGAATATGAATTTCAACTGGCAAATATGAATCGACGTTTATCGCCTGATTTAGAAAGTGTCTTTTTAACGCCTGCTGAAGGTAATTCTTTTATTTCTTCAACATTAGTAAAAGAAGTTGCTTTACATAAAGGTGATGTAAGTCAGTTTGTTCACCCTATTATTAAAGCAGCACTTGAAAAGCTTACTTAAAGCGATTTTATCGCTGCGGATCCCTAAACTAAAATTTATAGTCATGGTTGAATCAGACTATAAATTAGTAACAACTAGTGTTTCTGACAATGAGGGCAATAAACAGAGCTACGATTTGACTGTCTAATCTCAAGCAAATTTTCTTTGCAAATTAAACAAGCTTGCCCTGCTCGGCCATACACAAAGAGTGATTGGGCAAAATATCCTGGTCGACCATCAACTTGCGTAAAATCTTTCAAGGTTGTACCGCCCTGTTCAATCGCTGCACTAAGTACCTGCTTTATAATATCAGTTAAGTGGTTATAGCGTTTCTTACTAAGATCTCCAGCCTTTGTTGTTGGTAAAATACCTGACAGAAACAAGGCTTCGTTAGCATAAATATTACCTACTCCTACCACAATGTGGTTATTCATTAAAAAGGTCTTAATAGGCACTTTTCTATTTTTCGCTTTTGCAAACAAGTAATTATGGCAAAAGTCATCACTTAACGGCTCCGGCCCCAATTTATTTAACAGCCCTTGGGCATCTTCATGCTTATCAAGCCACAGTACAGCACCAAATCGTCTGGGATCATTTAAGCGTAGCACCACGTTATTAGCAAAAACCAAGTCAAAGTGATCATGTTTAGCAACGGGCACTATTTTATCAATAACACGAAGTGTGCCTGACATTCCTAAGTGTAACAGCAAGGTTCCAGTATCAAAACGCAGTAATAGATACTTAGCACGCCGAGCAACGCTTATCACACTTTGGCCAACTATTTCTTGCACTTGTTCAGGGATAGGCCAACGCAATCGTGCATTGCGTACTATCACCTTAGTTACTTTATTGTTAACAACGTGAGGGCCTATGCCTAAGCGGCACACTTCAACTTCAGGTAGTTCAGGCATATATACTCATGATACTTAGTTACCTCAAGAGATAGGAATAAGTTGATGGTTCATGGCCGCAGGTAGTGCTAGCCATATTTTTTTCTGCTGATTATATACTAACAACTGATCAACTAAAGGATACAAGGTAAATTTCTGCTCCTGCTCAACACCAGCTAAGCTTAATATTATTTCGACTCCCTTTTGACCATCAATAATAATATCAGCGGCTTGCACTAAACCACTACCTTGTTGCCAAGCAAGCATCAATTGCTCAATTTGTTGATTAGTTAAATCAAGTAAAACGCCTTGTCTAGTCATTTGCCAGGCTCTAGCAACACGTTCAAACACGATAGAGGTTTCATTAGGTAAGGCTATAGAAAGCGTTAAAACAACGCTATGCTTCGGTAAAAGCAACTCATCATTGGTATTGTTGCCCTCAGGAAATAGACGATCATTAGTGCTATTAATTAACAAAATAATAATCATTACTGAAAATATAATGACATTATTCCATGCAGTTTTAGAGAGTTTCATCATTAATTAGATTAGTAAAATAAATATGATTTACATCATACTTAAATAACGCGCATAAAAAAACCCAGTAAAACTGGGTTTTTCATTTGCATAAAGTAAAAATAAATTACTTAATTTTAGCTTCTTTATACATTACGTGCTTACGAATTTTTGGATCAAATTTTTTGATTTCCATTTTTTCGGGCATAGTCTTTTTATTCTTATCAGTAGTATAAAAATGACCAGTACCAGCACTAGAAACTAAACGAATTTTATCACGCATAATATTCTCCTAGAAAAGCTTTTAAACTTTTTCGCCACGGGCACGGATGTCAGTTAATACTACATCAATACCTTTTTTATCGATAATACGCATTCCTTTCGGAGTTAAACGTAATTTAACGAAACGATTTTCACTCTCTACCCAAAAACGGTGAGATTGAAGGTTTGGTAAAAAACGACGACGAGTCGCGTTTCTTGCGTGAGAACGGTTGTTCCCTACGACTGGTTTCTTGCCTGTTACTTGGCAAACTTTAGACATTTGAGTCACTCCAAAATTAATATAGCTCGAGCTTATTTCTTCTAAGGGCATTCCCCAAGACCGTCGCCTTAGGATCCTTAAAAAGGTGGCATATTATAGAGAAACTGAATTATGAATGCTAGCCCTAAACGTAAAAAGCTAAAGAAAAGGCGAGGTGATGCTTTAAACAACTACAAATCAATGAATTACGAAGAACATGGTCAATAAAAACTCATTTAACTGGTGATTTTGAGCGTTTTTTAAGTCTTTATTGATTAATCTATTAGCAAATAAATGAAGTTAGCTGACATCGGATTCAAATAATTTTCTAATTTGATCATCTTGTTTTTTATTTGAGAGCTCATCAATTAAGATACGAATAATATGAGACTTAGCGAGATCTGCACCCTCAGACAATTTTTGCAACTGTTCTATGGTATTTTCACTCAGCGTAAAAGTCGCTCGCCGAAAAGGCTTTCCTTGCATGTTTACCGCTTTCTTACGTTCAATAAGCTGCTTAGCATCGTGTATTGCTTGTTTAAGATTCGTTTTACCATGGTTTTCATTACTCACTATTTGCGGCGAGCCTTTAGCATAGTTATCCGCATCAGCAATAAATTCATCAATGGTGAATTGCTCTTTTACATTTTCCTTTGAATTAGATCTGTCCTTGCTTTTTTTTAGATCAGTTAAACTCATGGGCATTATCCGGTTTCATTGCCATTAGCTCTTCTGCGATAGCTATCATTTCGATTGCAGCTTTGCCTTCAGGATCAATTTCAATAACTGAGGAGCCTTGCTCTTCACTGTCATCATAGATATTACGACTAAATGTTACGGCATTAAGTACATTAATGCCGTATGAACTACAGACTTCTTTTGCTTCTAAAATTCGGCCTACTTGATTGGGAAGCGATGGGCATTGTGTAATAACAAAAGATGCCATCATTTTCGGGTTAACCATTTTACACGTACTAAGCATATCTTCCATATGCGGTACCGTTTTTAAATCACGTCGTTTAGGTCTAAGTGGAATAATAACATGATCAGCAACAGACATGGCGGCACGTAATGCCAAGTTATCTTGACCACCACAGTCAACAATTACATAGTCATAATGTTGAGCTAAGCTCAATAAATCATTTCGAATTTTACCGTAAAGTTGAATGCAATTAATAGCAGGAAGTGAGGGGGCACTATTACGCGCTTGTATCCAATCAGACGTGGTACGTTGTGGGTCACAGTCAACCATTAAGACTATTGCCTTTTTATTTCGTGCAAAGTATACCGCTAAATTCTGCGCCAAACAGCTTTTTCCACTACCGCCTTTTTCGCCACCCACTAATATCATCATATCTTTTTCTTCCTAAATACTACCTAGCCATCTAACTAACTCAAAATCACTAGGTTAAGTGTTTATAATAATCCAATTTTATAAAAGTCCAATTTTATAAAAATTCTTTTTGAGTCTATTTGTCTACTACTAAGGCTATCTCAAACCAACCACTTTCTTGCTTAATACAGCGTAAAACTTTACAAAATAATTTTTGGTTATTAGCGTTAGCTGACTTAAAAATCACAGTAACGGGGGTTTTCACTGGCAACACTATGTCACAATCAAGCTTTAAACCACCTCGAGCAAAATCTACACAGATAATTTTTTTGGTTCTTTCCTGACCGTTTTCGTCAGTCCACATAATATCAACTAATTCTTTTTCCATATCGAGACGAAAAGAACCGCGACGATCCAAGTCTCCATCACTACTATCGTTCATCAGAAGATCCTTTTACTTTATATATTATCTTAAACGTAACTGGCATTACGCTATTTATCAAGCTAAATCACACTGTTTATACCCAAACCACTTCAAGATGAGAGTCCTGCATCTTGAGGTGGCTTGGGTATAGGATTAAGTAGAAATTATTTCACCGTGTTCAGCAAATGAATAGCATTGATGCCCCGCAATTATCATATGATCTAAAACTCTCACATCAATAAGCTGCAATGCCTGCTCAAGTTTTTGAGTAATATGCTTATCAGCAATACTTGCCTCGGCAACACCCGATGGATGGTTATGCGCTAGAATTACCGCTGCCGCATGATGTGTTAACGCTTGCTCGACTACAACTCTTGGGTACACGGCAGCGGCGTTTAGTGTGCCAAAAAAGAGCCGTTCAAATTTCAATACTTGGTGTTGATTATCGAGAAAAAGCACCGCAAACACTTCTCGAGTTTCATTACGAAGCTCACTAATTAAGTAGTCTCGAGTCGCTTGTGATGACGTTAGTGCACTACCTTGTTGAACTAATTGTTCAGCCAAATAGCGTTTTGACATTTCTAAACAAGCTTGAAGCTGCACATATTTAGCGCTACCTAAACCATGATGGCGACAAAATTCCTCTTGATTGGCACGAAAAACGTTAGCTAAACTACCAAAGTTCGATAATAAGTTTCTCGATAAATCAACCACGTTACAGCCTTTTACACCTGTCCTTAAAAAAATGGCCAGTAGCTCAGCATCACTTAAACTAGCAGAGCCAAGCGTTAGTAACTTTTCTCTGGGACGTTCTGCGCTTGGCCAGTTTTTTAACCTTTGTTCATTTGATTTACATTGTGGTGCTATTTCTACTTTACACATAGTTGGCTTCCTTGCTGTTTTGTTGGTGATTATTTTTCAACTCTTTTTTCAAATAGAGTCAATAAATGCTATCGTATTAACACTATTTGTAAGTTTAAGATTAGCAGGTTATGCAAATTCTACAGGACAAAAAAATTGTTCTCGGTATCAGTGGTGGTATTGCCGCTTATAAAACCCCTGAATTAGTACGTCGACTAAAAGATCAAGGCGCAGACATTCGTGTTGTAATGACTGAAGGTGGCAAGGCATTTATTACCCCGCTTACGCTGCAAGCGGTATCAGGCAATGCGGTTGCAGACAGCTTGCTTGATACGCAAGCAGAATTAGCCATGGGACACATAGAATTAGCAAAGTGGGCTGATTTAATTATCATTGCCCCAGCAACAGCTGATATTATTGCTCGTATTGCTACAGGCATGGCAAATGACCTGCTCACTACAATTTGCTTAGCAACCAGCGCGCCTATTGCACTTGCCCCTGCGATGAATCAACAAATGTGGCATGCGTTAGCAACTCAAGCGAATATAAAAACACTTAACGAACGTAACGTCCAAATTTGGGGGCCAGGCAGTGGTGAGCAAGCCTGTGGCGACATTGGCTTAGGACGCATGTTAGACGTTGATAAATTAGTCATGTTAAGCAGCGATTTTTTTACAGATAAATACCTACAAGGCCAACATTGGGTGATTACCGCAGGCCCAACACGAGAAGCGATAGATCCCGTACGTTATATTTCTAATCATAGCTCAGGTAAAATGGGCTACGCTATAGCACATGCCGCTTTACGTGCTGGCGCTAAAGTCACTTTAATTTCAGGGCCAGTAAGCATTAATGCGCCTGTTGGTTGCCAATTAATATCAGTTATCAGCGCGGAAGAAATGCATGAACAAGCATTAAAATTTGCGCCTAATAGTACTACTTTTGTTGCTTGTGCTGCCGTTGCTGATTACCGAGTTGCTAATATAGCCACCCAGAAAATTAAAAAAACGAATGACGCTATGCAACTTGAACTGGTAAAAAATCACGATATTGTTGCTGATGTTGCCAGTTTAGCTGATAAACCTTTTATGGTTGGCTTTGCCGCCGAAACTCAAAATATAGAACAGTATGCACGCGGTAAATTAATGCGAAAAAATTTAGACTTAATAGCCGCTAATGATGTTGCAAAATCAGGCCAAGGTTTTAACAGTGATGATAATGCCTTAATGTTATATAGTGCGATTGATAAAATAGAAATCCCGTTAGCCAATAAGCAAATTGTCGCACAGAGATTAGTCTCTTTAATTAACCAACACTATTTAGCAAAGCAACATTGAGCTACAAGAGTTGAGATAAAAAGAGTGACGTAAAACCTAACAACAAAAACAAATAATAGAGAACACCTTACTATGCCAGTTAGCCCTAAGAGCACGCAAAAAATTAGTCGCAAACAACAAATATTAGAAAGCTTAGCGCTGATGTTGCAATCAAGCCCTGGTCAACGCATTACTACAGCTAAACTCGCTGCAGAAGTAGGCGTATCAGAGGCGGCACTCTATCGACACTTTCCTTCAAAAGCACGCATGTTTGAAGGCTTAATCGACTTTATTGAAGAGTCTATTTTTTCTCGAATTAATTTAATTTTATCTGATCACAAAGAAACCTTAGTTCGTTGTCATCATGTGTTGCATGTACTCTTAGTCTTTGCTGAGCGCAACCCGGGCATGTGCCGTATATTATCAGGTGATGCACTAATGGGTGAAAACGAACGTTTACGCGTTAGAGTTCACCAATTTTTTGAAAAGCTTGAATCACAATTTAAACAAATATTGCGCGAACGAAAATTGCGCGAAGGCAAAACATTTACTATTAATGAACAAGCTCTTGCTAACATTTTAGTTGCCTTTGCTGAAGGGAAAATCAGTCAATATGTACGTTCTGGTTTTGATAAAAAGCCTAGCAGCGATTTTAATGAGCAATGGCAATTTTTAATGGCGAATAAGTAAAATAAATATACAAGGAAAACACATGGGAACATTATCACAGCTTAAACCTACCGGATTATGGCAATTTTTCGAAAAAATTTGTAGCATTCCTCATCCGTCAAAACACGAGCAGAAAATATCTGCTTGGATTCAAAACTGGGCGAAAGAACTTGGCCTTTCTATAAAAGAAGACAAGGTTGGCAATTTAATTATCAAAAAACCGGCAACTGCGGGTATGGAAGATCGCCAAGGCATTATTTTGCAAGCGCATATGGATATGGTGCCACAAAAAAACAATGATACTGTACACGATTTTTTAACTGATGCTATCAAACCTTATATTATCGAAACTGGTGATTGGGTTACCGCACAGGGCACTACATTAGGCGCTGACAATGGTGTTGGTTTAGCATCTGCTTTAGCGGTTTTGGCTAGCAATGATATCGTTCATGGCCCATTAGAAGTGCTAGTAACCATTGACGAAGAAGCTGGCATGTCTGGCGCTTTTGGTCTTGAATCTGGCTCCTTAGAAGGCGATATTTTAATTAATACCGACTCAGAGCAAGAAGGTGAAGTATACATGGGTTGTGCTGGCGGCATTGACGGTTCAGCAACATTTAACTTAGCCTTTGATAACGTACCTGCAAACAATCAAGCATTTAATTTGTCTATTTCTGGTTTAAAGGGTGGCCATTCGGGTGTTGATATTGATACCGGCCGCGCTAATGCTAATAAGCTGTTAGTGCGCTTTTTACTCGATGCGAGCAATGCTCTTGATCTGCGCTTAACTGAGCTTAACGGTGGCAGTTTGCGTAATGCTATTCCTCGTGAAGCAAATGCAAGTTTTGTTATTCCTACCGAGCAAGTTGCCGCGCTAAAAGAGCGTTTAGCAAATTATTTAGCCACTATTCAGGGTAACTTAAGTGCGATTGAAACTGATATTGATATGTTATTAATTTCACCAGAAGAGTTTGAACAATGTTGGACTAAAGCGACCCAAAATCAAATCTTACGCGCCCTAAATGCCTGCCCTAATGGCGTTATACGCATGAGTGATGACATTGATGGCATCGTTGAAAGCTCATTAAACATTGGCGTAATTCATACCCGTGGAAAAAAACTTAATGCCTTAGTGCTAATTCGCAGTTTGCATGATGATGGCAGCTTAGAAACTCAGCGCACAGTGCAATCAGTTTTTGAGTTAGCTGGTGCTAGTATTGAATTTAGTGGTGCATATCCAGGTTGGAAGCCTAATCCTGACTCAGCCATTATGAAAACTGTTCGCGACACTTATCAAGAATTGTTCAATAAAAATCCTGCTGTAATGGTGATCCATGCGGGTTTAGAATGTGGTTTATTCAAAAGCGCTTATCCGCATTGGGATATGGTTTCAATTGGGCCAACCATTAAATTTCCTCACTCACCTGATGAGAAAATTGAAATTGCTAGCGTTGAACAATATTGGCAGTTATTGGTTGCTGTACTAGCAAAAGCGCCAAAAAAATAACATTGGTCATTAGGCATTTTTCCGTTAGTATGGAGTACTTATTTGTATAGGAAATTTTCTATGATTCAGCCTCAAAAAATAATAATTGCTGATGATCACCCTTTATTTAGACAAGCATTATTGGGGACATTAAAGAATAAATTAAGCCAAACGCAATGGCTTGAAGCACAAACTATCGCCGAACTTGAACAGCAACTGCAAGATAATAATGATAGTGACTTATTGTTATTAGATTTAAATATTCCTGGTGCTCATGGCTTTAGCACACTCATTCATGTTAGAAATCACTTCCCACAAATTCCTGTTGTCGTTGTTTCAGCCCACGAGGAGCACAATACTATTAGTAAGGCAATGGGTTATGGTGCTGCGGGTTTTGTGCCAAAATCAACACCCGTTGATGATATTTTCACCGCCATTGTGACCGTTTTATCTGGCGAAACTTGGTTACCCAAATCATTCCAAGGCACGTCAGAAAAAGGCGATGCTACTGATGTTGCTGAGCGCGTGGCCAGTTTAACCCAGCAGCAGTATCGAATTTTATTGATGTTTGCTCAAGGTTTACTCAATAAACAGATTGCCTATGACCTTAATGTTTCAGAAGCAACCATAAAAGCTCACGCCACGGCGATATTTCGTAAACTAGATGTTCGTAATCGTACTCAAGCGGTTATTGCCATTTCTCAGTTAGATTTGGTCGAAAAAGGGTTTGACCACAATTAAAACCCGAAACGTATTTCCTTAATCGCCATAATCCACTTGTAACTTCTGCGCTAACTTAGCACTCATTAAAGCCCTAAGCGCAGCAGGTTTTACTAATTTTCGCATAAAACCTACATCGGCTATTTTTGCCTTATTTTCAATACCAACTTCAGTCGTTGCGGTTATCAATATAGCCGGAATATAATGATTACATCCGCTGCGCATATCGGCTATTAACGTTAAACCATCAACCTGCTCTCCTTCTGGCAAATCTGCATGGTAACCTAGCTGATAATCGACTAGTAAAATATCAATATCACTTTGATGGTTAGCAAACTCAATCAGTGCTGTTTCTCGAGAATCTGCAGCGAGAATATTACATTGCCATGCAGAAAGCAGCTCAACCATACCACTTAATACATCAGGATCATTATCAATACACAATACGGTAATATCCTTTAAGCCCATATTTTTTTCCGGTATGACTAACTTTGGTTTTGCTATTAATGGCCTCGCTTTCTCAACTGAAATAGAGAATTTGCAGCCCTGCCCCTCTCTCGACTGCAAACTTAATGAATGACCTAATAATTGCACCAGTGATTGAGTGATATTTAACCCTAACCCTAACCCTCTACATGATTGGCTTGTAGGTGTATCTAACTGAGTAAATTGCTCAAAAACTAACACTTGTTTTTCTAATGGAATACCCGGACCATTATCAAGAATTTGAATAATAACTTGATCATCAAATACTCTAACACCTAACAGAACCTTACCTGGGCTGGCGTACCTAAAGGCATTACCCACTAAATTTTGAATGATACGTCTGAGTAAATGCTGGTCAGATTTCACCCATGCTTTAGTAGTGACTAATCTAAATTCAATATTTTGTTCAATAGCTAAAGCGACAAACTCTTGCTCTAAATCATCAAACAAGTCATTTAACGAAAATACTTCAATGTGTGGTTTAATATTGCCACTTTCTAAACGAGAAATTTCTGCTAAATCAGCCAACAAATCATTCGCAGCTCTTAGCGATTTATCAATGTTATCAACTTGTCTTTGTTGTTCAGAGGTTAAGTTATTTTGCTCTGTTAATGCTGAAGTAAATAAACGTGCAGCTTCTAAAGGTTGCATTAAATCATGGCTACAAGCTTTTAAATACTGGCTCTTTTTAATATGTGCTTGCTCAGCCTTTTCATGTGCTTTGGCTAGCGCTTCATTGGTTTTTGCTAACGTTAATGTTCGTTCATATACGCGTGTTTCTAAATCTAAATTCGCCTCTTTTAATACCTGCTCAGCTTGGCGATAAGCGGTGATATCTGAAAACAGCATCACAAAACCACCGCCAGGTAATGGATTACCTTCAATAAGAATGGTTTGACCATTAGCTTGCTGTCTTTCTGAGCTATGCGGGCTTCCTTTGCGTAAGTATTCAAGGCGCCTAAAAACCTGGTTATCAATATCACCCGCGCCACAGAAGCCACGCTTAACATTATGGCGTATTAATGTTTCAATGGGGCAGCCAACACTGACAATCTCAGCAGGGTAATCAAATAAATCTAAATATTTTTTATTCCACGCCACCAATTTTAACTCGTCATCAATAATAGAAATCCCCTCACTGGCATTTTCTATCGCACTTTGTAACAAATTTTGGGAAAACTCTTGTTTTTGACTTGAAGCATCTTCTACTAATACCGCTAATTCATCTAAAGCAATGTCTCGACCATCAAGCGCTGAAGATAACACTAAACGCGCTGAAGATGCCCCCATGACCAAAGCCAAGGTGTTTTCAGTGTGTTGTAGCAATAATTGGTTATAATTGGCATTACCTAGCTTTTTTTTATTATTTGCAGACTGGAACAAACTAAAGCTTGATTTAGCCTTGGGCTCACCCACAAAACGAGAAGCCAGTAATTCTAATTCGCTCACGTCTAACTGACGTTTTTTTTCCACTTTCAATAATTTTGGGGACTGCCATTCTAGAAATAATGAGGCTTGAACTCGCTCTTGCACACTTTGACGGCTGATTTGAGACAGTGCCCACATAACAAAAATGTTAGCCCCTAAACTAAAGAGTGTTGCGGTCGTTTTAGACGGTAAAAGACCTTCGGCGAAAGGTGAGGGATACAAACCAAATTGAGGCAAAAAATTCAAACTCAGCCACAAAATAAAACCAACTAAAATACCCGCATAAACCCCTACCAAACTCGCGCGTCGCCAATAAAAAGCAACAACAAGTGCAGGTGTTAGCTGAGCAAAAGCACCAAAGGCCACTTCGCCTGATGAAGATAACGTGTCGGGTGATGCCATAATAAAAACGGCATAACCAGACATAATAACAAATAATATTAATAGCTTGCGAATATTTAACAACCGCTGTCTAAAATTGTCATAGTTGGTTTGTGCTACTTTTTGTCGACGATAAAGCAGAGGGAAAACAATTTCATTACTGAGCATGGTGCTTAGCGCAATGGCAGAAATAATCACCATGGAGCTAGCCGCAGAGACTGCGCCTAGAAAAGTAAATAGCGTTAACCATGTGTGCCCGCCAATACTCGGTAAAAATAATACATAAGCATCAGAAGAAACGGTATCACCCAATAATAATTGCCCTGCAAGCCCTAGAGGTGCGGCAAAAAAAGCAAAAATTAACAGGTACAGCGGAAATACTCGTCGGCCTAACCATGTGTCTTTTTGATCTTTTAATTCAACCACCATCACTTGAAATTGCCTTGGTAACGCTAAAAATGCGGCCATTACAATCACTAACAGCGCCAACATTGAGCTGACATTACCTACATTCATTTGCTGTTCAAGTTTTAAACTAGCATTTGACTGCTGCCAAATATCAAGCGGTGAATCAAACAAGGAAAAACAGACAAATAAACTTACCGCTAAAAATGCGATAATTTTTACCAAAGATTCAAAGGCAATGGCTAACATTACACCGGGGTGACGCTCGGTTACATCAATATTTCGAATACCAAATAAAATAGAGAAGCCTGACAAAACAAGACTTACTACTAAGCCAATGTGCCAACTGCTCAGGCTTTGATCTTCTTGTAATTGTTGAAAGCTATACACCATAGCTTTTAGCTGAAGAGCAATATATGGCATGGTGCCCACAAAGGCGACAAGTGTAACGATAATGGCAAGATTATGTGATTTACCAAAACGCGAAGCCAATAAATCGGCAATAGAGGTTAAATTTAGTTTTAAGCTAATACGGATAATGCGTTGTATGAACGGCCAAGCAAATACAAAAAGTATAATAGGCCCAAGATAAATGGGAATATGTGATAAAAAGTTAGTTGACGCTTGCCCTGCAGTCCCTAAAAAACTCCATGAAGTACAGTATACACCGAGTGTTAGGGCGTAAATAATACCTTGGCCTTTTTTGGCTAATTGATTACGATATTTATCCCCTAAATAGGCAATTAAAAACAATAAGCCAATATAAGCTAAACTAATACTAACTAATTGCCAGTTGGGGAACATTACGCGTCTCTACTCTTGATGGATAGTGTTATACCAAGTTGATTCTATCCTAAATTAAATTTATACCCAAACCACCTACCTATACTCATGCTACCTCGAAATACTCGTTTCAGCGAGAATTAAAAGGCTTAGAGGCAAGGCATTGATTGAAGAGAATGGTTGTTCCCTTATCGAAATCAATAACGCAGCATGTAAGCCTTTTAAACTCGCCCTACGGGGATACCTGAGCAAATCATGCTCTACTTTGCATCTTTTTTTAAGGGAACAACCATTAATAAAAATATGCGCCTTGATCATGAATCGCTCAGGAATCCTGAAACAGATATTTTGAAGTATCATGAGTATATATAACCAAAGAATAACATCTGAATAAATACGACCTTTAGCTAATTTATTCATTAATAACACGAATATTTTTACTAAATAACCAAGTATTACATTACAAACTTTGCTAAACTGCGCGCGAACCAAGGAGTGCGGTTTTATTTATTCACTTTGATGACAAATAAGTAAATAACTGCTGAGATGTTGATGATATCAACAAACCCTTTGAACCTGGACGGGAATTTATTAACCTTTTTATGTTAATAAATGGCCGGCGTAGGAATGGTTAGTGATTAACATCACAATTTCAACACAATAACCTCCCAGTGCCGGATTCCTTTGTATAAATATAATTAATACATAGTGATCTTTATGAAATTTACCAAATATACCCTTGCCTTAGCTGTTTTTTCGATATTGCTTTCGGCATCCTTTACGAGCCTGAATGCTAGCGCCTTTGAAGAAAAAAACACAACAGATTCTGACCTTGAAGTGATCACAGTAACCAGTGACTTCAGACAGCAAAATCTATTAAAAACCCCCATTGCATTATCGGTTTTAACCGAAATTGAAATAAAACGACGTAATGCCCAACACCTTGAAGAATTGGTCGCTATTAGCCCTAATGTTAATTTTGCTAGTGGCTCTCAGCGTGCGCGTTATTATCAAATTCGTGGTATTGGCGAGCGTAGCCAATTTAACGAACCGATTAACCCCTCGGTTGGTATGATTATCGATGGTGTTGATTTTACTGGCATTGGTAGCATTGCAACTCTTTTCGATGTACAACAAACAGAGATTTTTCGTGGCCCTCAAGGGACACTTTTTGGCGCTAATGCGCTCGCTGGCATAATCAACATTACCACTAAAGCCCCGACCGATACGTTTGAAGGCGCCGTTAAGTTAGACGCGGGAAACTATAACAGTTTAGGCTTAGGGTTAGCACTTTCTGGGCCGGCCTCAAACTCTGTTAATTATCGTTTAGCGGCCAATCAATACCAAGGTGACGGTTTCATTGACAATACCTACTTAAAAAAATCAGATACTAACAATCGCGATGAAACCAGCCTTAGATTCAAGTTGGCTATAAAAGCAAGCAATGACTTAACCATAGATTTATCGGCTTTTTATTTTAATTTTGATAATGGTTATGATGCGTTTTCTTTAGATACCTCACCACAAGGAAAGCGTGAAACCCTCTCGGATCAGCCTGGTTTTGACCAACAAAAAACCAGCGCTTTAGCGGCAACATTTACCTACCAAGGTTTTGAAAAATTCACACTAGTCACCTTATTAAGCTATGCTGATTCTGATTTAGCTTATGGTTATGATGAAGATTGGGCTTATGCTGGTATTTCAGCGCCTAAAAACATTGATAATCAGGACTTTGCTTACTGGGAATATTCATCAACCGATTATTATTTTCGTGATAAACCCACCCAAACCATTGAAGTACGGGCTTTATCAAATTTAGGTAGCGAACTCTTTAACGGCTCAACCAGTTGGGTTGCTGGCATATACTTTAAACAAGATGATGAAGATTTACAGCGCCAATATACCTATTTAGCAAGTGACTTCACCTCAACGTTTGATAGCCAATCAATTGCCGTTTATGGCCAACTTGATAGTCAATTAAATACAAAATGGATATTAACAACTGGCCTTAGAGTTGAACAACGTCGTGCTGATTATATTAACTCTGATGGTTTTAGTGATAACCCTAACGACACTATGGTTGGCGGTAAGTTAGTACTTAGTTTTCAACAAAATGATGATACTTTTTGGTATGGTTCAATCAACCGTGGTTATAAAGCAGGTGGCGCCAATACCGATGGCAGCTTACCTAATGATTTACGCATCTTTGAACCTGAATATTTAGTAAATTATGAATTAGGTTATAAAGTTTCTTTACTTGATAACGCTGCCTTTATTCGCACCGCTGTTTTTTACATGGACAGAACAGATGTTCAAGTTAGAAGCTCAAAAACCATTGCACGTGATGATGGTAGCTCAGAATTTATTTCTTATCTTGGCAATGCGGCAACGGGCTCAAATTTAGGTATTGAAATTGAAGCTAATTGGCAACTTAACGAATTAGTTGAACTTTATGGCGCTTTAGGTTTACTTGATACCGAGTTTAATGATTTTATTAATGCACAAGGCAACTCTTTAAATGGCAGGCAACAAGCCCATGCACCAAATTATCAGTTTAACCTTGGCATCAACATTCAACCAGGTGAACATTGGTTAATTAATTTTTCCGTTGATGGCAAAGATGCGTTTTATTTTTCTGATAGCCATGATGAAAAGTCTGAATCTGTCGCACTGATAAACGCCTCACTCAATTATTTACATGATAACTACCAAGTAAAAATATGGACGCGCAATTTAACCGATGAAAACTATGCTAACCGTGGTTTTTATTTTGGTAATGATCCAAGAGACGGATATACTGCTAAGCAATATACGCAATTATCTGAGCCTTTAGTTTTTGGTGTAACCTTAGATTATCAATTTTAAACCTTTCAACCCTTCGACAAGCTCAGGGCAAGCGAATATATGCCGTTCGCTCTTCCGTCGGTCCTGAGCTTGTCGAAGGAAGCGCGAAGCAGTCGAAGGAAGCAGTCCTTTAAATAAAAAATTAGGAACAACAATGAAAATATCAATTGAATTGAGTTTATACCCGCTCGCCCAAGCGCAATATAAAAGTGAAATTTGGGCGTTTATCAAACGCCTGCGAAATATTGAGGGCTTACAAGTTGTTACTAATGGCATGAGTACGCAAGTATTTGGTGAGTATGATTTAGCCGTAAGCAAAGTAATGGCGGAAATAAAACAGGTTCATAGCACCATAGGCGCAGCCGTTTTTGTTTGTAAATTTATCAGTGGTCACCATTCACAACCCGAAGCAATAAGTTAATGACTGAATTTTTTGCTAGCTTTATTGACTATGCCGCCAATCTACCTTGGCTTGAGCTGATTGCAATGTTGCTAGCACTTGCCTATGTTTTATGGGCAGCCGTTGGTTCAATTTGGTGTTGGCCTGCGGCTTTTGCCAGCACCGCATTATACACTTACATTTTTTATGATGTACTTCTGCTTATGGAAAGTGCACTTAATGTTTATTACTTGGTCATGGCGGTATATGGCTACTGGGTTTGGCAAAAGGACAATTCAACCAATAATGAACACAACACATTACCGCTAACTATTGTTTCTTGGCAGCTAAGTTTTCATGTCAAAGCTTGTTTTTTTTTAACCATGATTTCTTTAATTTTAGGTTATCTAATGGCAAATTACTCGCCTGCCGACTTCCCTTACCTTGATACTTTCACCACAGTTTTTGCCATATTTGCCACTTATTTAGTAACCCAAAAAGTACTAGAAAATTGGCTTTATTGGGTTGTGATTGACGCGGCATCTATTTATTTATATGTCGCAAAAGAGTTAACGCCTACCGTGGTATTATTTGGCATTTATATCGTTATTGCTACTTGGGGCTATTTCAAATGGTTAAGTTTGTATAAAAACCATCAAATAGCTAAAGCATAGGGTAATCTTTGATGGTTGATCACATGACGCCGCCATTAAGCACATTAGTTTGCTTTAACCATATTGAAACTATTGTGCCAATTACCGCAGGGCTAAGTAGTCAGTGTTACCAAGTACATGCTGACAATAAAATTTTTTTTGCCAAGCAAGTAACCACCTCCTCAGAACCAATTGTAAGCCGACACGCAGCTTCCTTACAGATAAGTCCAAAGGTCATTTATTATGATCAGCATTGGCTTATCACACAGTTTATTGATGCTAAAAATTTATCTTTATGTCAGCAAACTATTGATAAAAAAATAGTAATTGCTATTAAGTTGATGGTGCAATGTCATCAAATAACAGTAAAGCCTGTTGCGCTTGCACCAAAATCTATTGCCCATGCACTCATTAAAAAAATGCACTCTTCAAACTTGCAGCAAACTGAATTACTGCACATTGCAAATCAGTTAATATCAAAGATAGCGCACCCAACTAACCCTGTTTGCTGCCATGGTGATTTAAATTTTAGCAATATATTATACTCGCTAAAAAAAGAGGCGTACTTAGTAGATTATGAATGTGCGTGCACAGCGCCAGCTGAATATGATTTAGCGATGTTTATTGCGGTGAATAATTTAACAAAAGATAAAATTATCACTATTGTTGAGCACTATATTGAATATAATATTGAACATAATAAAGCACACTCTCTGGTTGATATTAATCTGCCTTTATTAAATCACTATTTACAATTTTGCTATTTCATCAACGGCTTATGGTATATGGATGCACACAACAAAACTGACCTTTCAAAGTTTGCACGTTTAGCAAAACAGCAATGGCAACATAGTCACTTATGCAATAGCAACATGATTACTTATAAATATAGTCCTTAAAAGTAACCCGATGAACATATTGCAAAAGTGTATTAGTTCTAGTAGTTTAACGGTAACTATATAATCACAAAAACAATAAACGTTGGGTTTTATTTATGTCAGTAGAAACTATTTACAAAATCACTTTGTTTCCTTTTATCAATGAGTCTATTGCAAGCCTTAAAGCAATGACCCATCTTACTGGCTCTTCTGCCGATGCCTTTATGGATCAAGTAGATGATTTTCGTTTTAAAGGTTATGCTGTTTGTTCAGAAGTAACCGGTTGTATTAATGGCGTGATAATGATGCATCATTATCCAGAAACTGCTATTGCCATTGGTAATTCTGTTTGCGAAACCATGTTTAATGAAAAATATAATCATACCCAAATGAACGATGAATTAAGTAATGCTTTAGCTGAGTGGGGCAATACTATTGTGGGTCGTTCTACCGACTTACTGAGTCGTCATAATTTAGAGTTTAATTTTTCTAGTCCTTATTTTGTCCATAACTTTGATGATATGGACAAATATTTAGCTGGTATTAAAGAAATAGTTACTGTGCCTATTACCGTTGAAGGTGTTGGCCGTTATTATTTTAACTTATTAGTACGTGATGTTAATTTTCAAACGGGTGGTGCTAAACGCGAAGAAAGTACCGGTATTGCAAACCCCCATAGCAAGCCCTTGCCAACAAACAGTAAAATACTGCTCGTTGATGATAGTGGTATGATTCGTAAAGCATTAAAGCGTTTCTTAAACAATTTAGGCTACAATAACATAATTGAAGCTGACGATGGCTCTTCGGCAGTTGCCATGGTAGAAAGTGAAGCCCCTGACTTTATGTTTATGGATGTTGTTATGGGTGAAATGAATGGTGATGAGGCATTAAAAGTAATTCGCGCTAACGGGCATGATGTGCCAGTGGTTATGCTGTCATCAGTCACCGATCAGGCTTTAGTTAAGCAATGTGAAGAAAGCGGTGTTTCAGGTTTTATATTTAAACCTATTCAAGCAAACAATGGCGCTGAAATTATCAAATCCTATTTAAAAATAGCCTAATTTAAAATATAAAAAACCAGTTTAAGTTGATCACTTGGACTGGTTTTTTCCTGATTAAAATACAACGACATCGCTATTTTGTCGTTTGGGTATAAAATTCTGATATATATTGACCACCCTTAATTTTAGCAATCAAGCGCAATTTATAACTATCCCCTTTATTACTAACAAAACGTCTTAAATCAGTCTTACTTCGCCAATAATAAGGACTTTTTTGCATCCCTAATGGGTACGCTGTCATCTGGTCATGTTTATCCACTAAAAATAACGTAGCGCTATCTAATGGAAAGGTAGAGTTAACTTCAGTTACTCCGGCATTATCAAAAACATTCACTTTAAATTCGCCTGATTTAAGTACACAGCTTTGGTTGATAATATCGCAGTTTCCTTCGGGTACTAGTTGAATTATTTTTATTTTAGAGGCTTCATTTTCATTGTAGAAATCGGCACCTATATAACCAAAAACAGCAAGAAAAGGAGCAACCATAAAAGCGACTTTAAGGTGTTTATTCATATTAATTTATTCTTATATAATTCTTATTTAACAATGAAGTTAATTTAACAGAAAAGGCTAGACGATTCTTTAAAAAATTATCGCCTAGCCTTTATTATGTTCTACTTCGAGACTCGATACTTAATCCTCGAATCTTTACAACTTAGTGAGCGTGTGCTGCACCAGCATCGCCTGGTAAACGCATATGATCTACCATGTCTTGAATATGCTTAGGAGCAGGACCAGTCACTTGAAGTACAGCGAAAGCCACACCAAAGTTAACTAATGCACCAACCACACCAAAAGCGTTAGGAGAAATACCGAAGAACCAGTTAGGACCCATGTCACCTAGGAATGAAGTACCTGGGATAAACATAATGCCTTTGTGTTGGAACACGTACAACATTGTGATACCAATACCAGAACACATGCCTGCAATTGCTGCTGTGCCACTCATTTTCTTAGAGAAAATACCCATCATTAATGCCGGGAATATACTAGATGCTGCTAAACCAAAGGCCAGCGCCACCGTACCTGCGGCAAATCCTGGAGGATGTAAACCTAAGTAACCTGAAATCAGTATTGCTATAGTCATAACAATACGCCCTGCCAGTAGTTCATTTTTCTCTGACAGATCCGGCGTTAACACCCCTTTCATTAAATCATGGGATATTGACGAGGATATTGCTAACAGTAAACCGGCTGCTGTTGATAGTGCTGCGGCTAAACCACCCGCGGCAACTAAGGCAATAACCCAGTTTGGTAAGTTCGCAATAGCGGGGTTAGCTAGTACCATAATGTCACGGTCAACTTTAACCATTTCATTTGGAAGTAATACTATATCTTTCCCAGACACTGTGCCTTTTATGGTTACAGGTTGATCTGTTTTATTAGATGTGTACTGAATTTTGCCATCACCATTCTTGTCTTCAAATTTTAATAGACCCGTTTTTTCCCAGTCTTTAAACCATTGTGGACGTTCAGAATATTCAAGGTTTTGACCCGCTGCTGGTTCAATAGTATTCATTAAGTTAAGACGAGCCATTGCGCCAACTGCTGGAGCAACCGTGTAAAGTAAAGCAATAAATACTAGTGCATAACCTGCTGATTGACGTGCCGCTTGTACTGAAGGAACAGTAAAGAAGCGCATAATTACATGAGGAAGACCCGCAGTACCAATCATCAATGACATGGTATAAGCGAACATGTTCAACGTTCCGCCTAAGTTAGCTGTAGTGTATTCTTTAAAACCTAACTCTGTTACCACTAAATCAAGTTTATCAAGTAAGTAAACACCACTACCATCAGCAAGAGTACTACCTAAACCTAATTGTGGAATTGGGTTACCTGTTAGTTGTAATGAAATAAATACGGCTGGAATAGTGTAAGCAAAAATCATTACTACATACTGCGCGATTTGCGTGTAAGTAATACCTTTCATACCACCTAGTACCGCATATACCCAAACAACGAACATACCGATGCCTAAACCTAAACCATAATCAACTTCTAAGAAGCGAGAGAAAGCAACACCAACACCTTTCATTTGACCGATGATGTAAGTTAATGACGCAATAATTAAACAAACTACCGCAACAATACGTGCTGTTTTAGAGTAATATCTATCAAAAATAAACTCAGGTACCGTGAACTTACCATGCTTACGCATGTAAGGAGCTAGTAACATGGCTAGAAGTACATAACCACCTGTCCAACCCATTAAGAAAACTGAGCCACCGTAACCTAAGAAAGCAATTAAACCCGCCATTGAAATGAATGACGCTGCACTCATCCAATCGGCGCCAATCGCCATACCGTTTTGCATAGGTGTAATGCCACCACCCGCTACGTAAAAATCACTGGTTGAACCCGCACGAGCCCACCAAGCAATACCAAAGTAAACGGCGAAGGTGCCAAATACTGCGATGTAAGTATATAGTTGTAACTCTTCCATCTCTTAACCCTCCGAATGGTATTTTTTATCAAGCTTATTCATTTTGGCACCATACCAAAAGATTAAAACAAGAAATGAGTAAATAGAACCTTGCTGCGCAAACCAAAAACCAAGTTTGTACCCACCTAGACGAATTGCATTTAGCGGCTCTACAAGTAGTAAGCCTAAACCAAATGAAACTGCAAACCAGATTGCAAGACATATAAAGATTAGGCGAAGATTTTCCGACCAATAAGTTTCTTTATTTTCCACAATAGTCTCCTAGCGACGTTATAGCCTGTATTTCACGTTAATGTGTATATTTTTATTAGGCTTAAATAGTAATAATTTTAGTAAAAGTGTGGCTATTGATTTCTGTCAGTAGTCTATGTCGATATAAAAAATAGACAAAGACAAAAATCCATATTCAACTTCAACTGCATTAAATCTAACAAGATTATTTTTTCTCTGATATTACACTTTAGTCTAGATCAACGATTTAACGAATAAACAAGCATAATAATAATGTAGATTCACTAGCGTTATAGCGGCTTCAAGCGTAAGTCATAAATCAAGTGCAACTTTAGTCTACATTGTCACTTCAATGGTTGACTACATGAACCTACCGCTCTAAATTATCATTACTATTGCCAAGCAAACTAAAAATACGGTTTTTTGAATTTTCTTGGGTATTTTTTGGATAGTTCTTGGGGATTTCTTAGATATACCAATGACTCCCCCGATAAAAAATGGGCATATACAGGTAATCATCATGGACACTGAACTTTCTGAAATTTATAGCTTTATCCAGAGTATCCCTCCATTTGACACTTTGCCAAAACCTGCTTTAGGATGTTTAATTAAAGAACTCAGTATTAATTATGTTCGCAAAGATGAATACCTCCCACCAAAAGGAATTGATGAACCGCGCTTATACATTGTTCGTAAAGGCGCACTAAGTTGTCTTTCCAATGAGGAATTAGTTTCTCGCTTAGGCGAGGGGGATTTATGCACAGAGTTTTGCAAACAAAGCTTACAAATATCAAGTAATACACAGCAAACAAAAACCCGGCAAGTAAAAACAGATGAAGACAGCTTGGTGTATAGTCTTGATGCTGAAATCCTACGAGATATTGGTGATAAGTACCCCAGTATTAGCGACTATTTTAGTTACAATTCTGCTGAGCGGCTCAAGCAGAAAATGTCTAAAGTTAATGAAGAAGCCATTATTTCTTCTTCCTTAATGAATACGTCAGTAAGTAACTTTTATCACACTCCCGTAGCAGGCATAGAGGCTAGCAGTAGTATTCAACAAGCCGCAATACAAATGACTGATCAAGGCTACACCTGTTTAGTTGTACTTGATAACAAAAACTGTGTTGGCATAGTAACTGATAAAGATATTCGCCGCCGCTGTGTGGCAGAGGGTTTGCCTATCACAGCCAATATCTGTGAAATAATGACTCGCAACATGAGCACCATTGATATAAAAAACAATGCTTATGATGCCTTAATGACCATGACTGCAAAGCATATACACCACTTACCTGTAACAAAACAGGGAAAAGTAGTTGGCATGGTTACCGCCACTGATTTAATGAATAATGAAGGTCATAATGCCGTCAATTTTTCTAGCATTATTCATAAAGCGAGAAGCCTAGAAGAGCTAAAAGAAATTAGCTATTTACTGCCAAAATTACAAATTCGCTTAGCTAAACTCGGTGCTAGTGCTGATCATGTTGGTAAAAGTATCAGTGCCATTACCATGGCATTTACTAAACGTTTAATTGAAATGGCAGAAGGAATGTATGGTCAAGCACCTGTACCCTATGCATGGCTTGCTGCAGGATCACAGGCAAGACAAGAACAACTCGCTCATTCAGACCAAGATAATGCCATCATCATTTGTGATTCAATGAGGCCCTACGATGATGCTTGGTTTGAAAATTTAGCCACTTTTGTTTGTGATGGTTTAGCTGACTGTGGATTTATTTATTGCCCTGGCAATATAATGGCAACTAATCCCAAATGGCGTCAGCCCACAAAAATGTGGCAGAAGTACTTTGATGCCTGGGTTGATACCCCAACCCCAAAAGCGTTATTGAACTCTAGCGTGTTTTTTGATTTAGAGACCATTTATGGTGATGCTAGCTTGCTTGATACTGTTCGTAAACATTTACTCAAAAAGACAAGAAAAAGCAGTTTGTTTATCGCGCATTTATCCAAAAATGCTTTAAGCTTACGCCCACCACTTGGTTTTTTTAGAGATTTTGTATTAAAGCAAAACGGTAAACACAAAGCCACCTTAGATCTTAAGCATAATGGCATTGCGCCGATTGTAGATCTTGCGCGTATTTATGCACTTTCCCAAGGAATTAGCGCTGTTAATACTATTGAACGTATTAAGCAAGCCGCAGGCACTGCCGCTATTACCAAATCGTCAGCAGAAAACCTTATAGATGCTTACGAATTTTTAGGAATTTTACGGGTAAAACATCAAGCAAATAAGTTGATGCTAGGGCTTGAGCCAGACAACTACTTATCCCCCAAAGAATTATCAAAATTGGAACGTGAGCATTTAAAAGACGCTTTCAAAGTCATCAAAACATTGCAAGACTCAAGGCAGGCAAGCTTCTAATGGCAATCAAGGCCTTTATTAACCACATAGCCGGCTATGAAACCAAGCGTAAACGGTTATTGAAAAAAGCACCTGAAGGGCCACTTAAAGATTTTTTAGCGGTGCCTTTCCCTTCGTTTGAAACACCTATACATGAGTTGCCAATTTTAGCGGTAGATTTTGAAACCACAGGCCTCGATGCTAAAGCAGACAAACTACTAAGCATAGGTTTTGTTACACTAGAACATGAGCAAATAAAGCTTAACTCTTGTTATCACCAAATTATAAAAACCCAAACTAGGTTAGAAGAAAGCAATGTTATTATTCATCAAATTACCGATGCACAAAAAGAACAAGGGCAACCATTACGCCTTGTCGTTGAGAAATTACTAAAAGCTTTAGCTGGCAAAGTGATGTTAGTACACTTTGCTCGAATTGAACGACAGTTTTTACAGCAAGCTTGTTTTGAACTTTATGGTTTAGTACCTGATTTTCCTATTATTGATACGTTAGTGATTGCTAAACGCCAATTAGATAAGCGTGATGTTGCTTATGATCCCTCAGGGCTACGTTTATCAAAATTACGCCACAAATATCAATTGCCACATCACCACGGACACAATGCGCTCAATGACGCTATTGCCACCGCAGAATTATTACTTGCCCAAGTGAATAACAAGCCCAAAGCGGATAAAGTACAACTAAGAGATTTACTATTATAACCCTTCGACAAGCTCAGGGTGAACGGGAAAAGGCCGTTTGCCCTGAGCGCGAAGCAGTCGAAGGGTGAACGGGAAAAGGTCGTTTGCCCTGAGCGCGAAGCAGTCGAAGGGTGTTTTGCAAGATCATTTTCATATTTTTCTACTTAAGCTACAATCAAACATTATATCAATAAAGATATCTAACACTAAACATATCTAACAAGTAATTTTAAAGGCAACCTATGAACTCTCTCCTTATTCTAGGAAATACTGGCATACCTCTTACCATCTTAGAAAAATCGGCTTACTCACAGTGGTTAGCATCTCAAAGCCCGTTTGATCAGAATTGGTTAAAACAAACTTCCTATAGTGGTGAAGGTTTAGCTTTATTACCTAATTTTGGTGCCGGAGAAGAAGGTGCATTACGCCAAGCAGTTTTTGTTGTTGAAGACGCAAACCATTATTTTGCTTGTGGCGATTTAATAAATAAACTCCCCCCAGGTCAATACTTACTCAAAGCAGCCCCCGAACATCAACAAGCAACATGTTTTGCATGGCTAATAGGCGCTTATGAGTTTTCTGCCTATAAAACACATAATAAAGAAAAAACACTGCCTAGCTTAGCCGTGAATGATCAAACCTTGGTTGATCACGCTATCAAATATGCAGAGGCGACAGCATTAGTGCGAGACTTAGTAAACACACCTGCTAGTGATATGATGCCACAAAACATTGGTGATACAGCTCAAACATTAGCAGAGTCCTTTGGTGGTCATTTATCGCAAATTATTGGCGATGAATTGCTTGCCCATAATTATCCAACTATTCATGCCGTTGGCCGTGCCAGTGTTCACCAGCCTCGTCTTATTGATCTTACTTGGGGTGATAATAATCACCCCAAAATCACACTCGTTGGCAAAGGAGTTTGCTTTGATAGTGGCGGATTAGATTTAAAACCTGCTGCCGGTATGCGCAATATGAAAAAAGACATGGGCGGGGCAGCACATGTCTTAGGTTTAGCGTATTTGATTATGTCTTATAATCTGCCAATTTACTTGCGTGTTTTAATTCCTGCCGTTGAAAACGCGGTTTCAAGCAATGCCATGCGTCCCGGTGATGTAATTACCACACGCAAAGGGCTAACGGTTGAAATTGACAATACCGATGCAGAAGGCCGCTTAGTATTATGTGATGCGTTAGCAGAAGCGGATAATGATAAACCTGAGCTAATTATAGATTTCGCCACTTTAACAGGTGCAATGCGTGTTGCCTTGGGCACTGAAATAGCAGGGTTTTTCTCGACAAACGACAAGATTGCTGAGGGTATCACTGAAGCAGGCAATAAAATCAACGATCCAGCTTGGCGCATGCCGTTGTACCAACCTTACGTTGACTTATTTTCAAGCACTATTGCTGACATGTCTAACTGCTCTGCAGGCCCTTTTGGTGGGGCAATTACTGCCGCTTTATATTTAGAAAAATTTATTAGTAAAGAAACCAATTGGGTACACTTTGATGTAATGGCTTTTAACGTTCGTGCTTTGTCTGGTCGACCATTAGGTGGTGAGGCCTTCGGTATTCGTGCTGTATTTGATTACTTACAAGCAAAATATAGCTAGCCCCGATTAACAGCGCTGATTAAATTCACCCTGTATAAAGCAGCATGGCAATAAGACTTTAGTTGATATAAATCAACTAAAGTCTTATTGCCTAACTCTGCAACTCTACTATATTCTGCTATGCTAAAAGAATTAACCCTGCTTAGGTGTATAAAGAAATGATAATGAATAATAAATTAATACCCCGACTATTTTTAGCGTTTTTTCCCGCGCTGCTTATCGCTATTTTTCACTACTTTAGCGCCAACCTGTTTTCGTCATTATTTCTGTCAACATTAGGCTTGGCGAGCATAAGCTTTCTAGTAATATTTTTTATCGCGAAACAAAGACAGTCCAACACCGAGGATATTTCTGAAGAAATGCTACAACAATCTTCAAATCACTTTGCTAGTATTGGCGAAAAAATTGGTACTAAAGCCAGTGAATTAGCGATTAGCTCAGCAGAAATTAGTTTTTTTCTAACACAATTAAGCCATGCCATCGATAATTCCAGCAACGATGTTGATAGGTTAGCCACAGCAGCCGAACAAATGTCGATGAATAGCAAGCAAATCAATGACAATGCGGAGCGGGCCTCACAACAAACAAACCAAGCAATGAGCGCTAGTGCGTCTAGTTCACAGCAATTACATGATAATATTACCGTCGTTAATCTGCTCAATGAATCCGTAACCAATGCCTCAAATAAAGTTCAATCTCTTGAGAAAAAAGCGTCTGAAATACAAAGTATTACCGATGTTATTGACGGTATATCTTCTCAAACAAACTTATTAGCATTAAATGCCGCTATTGAAGCGGCTAGAGCAGGGGAACAAGGACGGGGTTTTGCTGTTGTTGCTGATGAGGTAAGGGCTTTAGCAGCAAAAACGGCCGCTGCAACCCATCAAATTGGTGAAATGTTAAATCAAATTGGCAAAGAAACGAGTGAAACTACCACCGTGATGAGCACAATAGTGCAGCAGACTGAAAGCGTTGTTAATACTATGACAGATTTGTCTCAATCGTTTGCTCACATTGATAACCTGATGTCCGACTCATCTGCCGCCAGCGACCAAATTAGTCATGCATTGCAAGAGCAAGATTTAGCCGCAACTGAAATTTCAACTTCTGTTGTTAATTTACACGACTTTCTTATTGATAAAAGTAAGGAAACTCAACATATATCAACACAAGCACAAACACTGTCTAATAGTACTGAATCTATTTTTGTTCACCTATCTGAGTTTAATAACGATACATTCATTAATAATATGTGCAAACAAGTAGAATTAGCCGCAAAAAAAGTTGGTGATCTTTTTGAAGAAAGTATTGCTACTCACAAAATATCACAGCAACAGCTCTTTGATTTCAATTATAAGCCTTTAGGAAATAGTCTACCCCAAAAATTCACCACGGGGTTTGATGGGTTTACTGACCAAAACTTACCCCAAATTCAAGAGCCTTTATTACAAGAGTTCAGTGAAATGATTTATGCCGGCGCAGTAGATGTTAATGGCTATTTCCCAACGCATAATAAATGCTTTTCTAAACCGTTAACGGGCAACCCTGAGATTGACATGATGACTAATCGCACCAAACGCCTATTTAATGATCCAACTGGCATTCGTTGTGCTCAGCATACCGACAAGTTTTTATTACAAACTTACAAACGCGATACTGGCGAAATCATGCATGATGTTTCCGCCCCAATTTTTGTCAATGGCAAACATTGGGGGGCTTTTAGAATTGGTTTCAAAGCAAGATAATTCATTAAATACTAACACCTTAGACTAAAGTATAAGGTAAAAACTCTGCATTTTAGACTTAGGTCTAATTTCTTTAACAGCACTTTAATCTTACCTTAATACCTGAACAAAAATTCAACATGTGTTTTGATTAAATCGTCAAAACACAGGTTGCATGAAAGCAGAAGAAGAGACGAAGATCTCTACTTTTTAGATAAAAAACTAGAAACCACAATAACTAAAATACAATAACTAAAACAGTTGCCATAGGCAAAAAAATGGGGATACATAATGTTTAAACTTAAAAAAAGTAAATTACTGCTTGCTGCCGGATTACTAGCGATAGTTGGTTCCGCCAATGCAGGTTACACAATCAAGTTAGATGATGATCAATCTTTAACTTTTGGCGGTTATATTAAAGCAGACTATCGTTACACCAGTGGCAATATTGCCGCAACGGATTATTGGATTGGTACTGGCTCAGTGCTTGATGAATCTAATTCTT